>Ga0136627_1000761_pt1 | contig 12536 bp, 12 predicted proteins | sample AntDrymUQ4892206_2_FD_104652 | JGI IMG/M metagenome (GOLD analysis project Ga0136627, IMG submission 104652) | Polar desert sand microbial communities from Dry Valleys, Antarctica - metaG UQ489 (22.06) | ecosystem: Environmental > Terrestrial > Soil > Desert | place: Antarctica: Dry Valley... | reverse complement strand
CGCCGCCCACGATCCCGGCCTCGGAGGATGAGTGCCTCCGACGTCGCGGTCGTCATCGTCAACTACGACGGCGAGCGGCTGCTGCCCGCGTGCCTCGCCACGCTGGCCGCACAGACGCTCGCGCCCGCGGAGATCGTCGTCGCCGACAACGGCTCGCGCGACGGATCGCTGGCGCTGCTGGGAGCCCATCACCCCCACGTCCGCACACTCAGGCTCGGGCACAACCACGGCTTCGCCGGGGGCGCAAACCGGGGCGTCGCGGCAACACAAGCGCCTTGGGTCTGCGTCCTGAACTCCGACGCGACGCCGGCGCCGGACTGGCTGGAGTTGCTGATGGCCGCGCCGCGCGAGCAGAAGACATGGGCGCTTGGCAGCGTGCTCGTCAGCGCGAAGACGGGACGCATCGAGAGCGCCGGCGACCAGTATTCACCCGAGGGCTACGCCTACAAGCTGCTGCGCGACCGGCCGCTGTCCGAGCTGCCGTCCGAGCCCTACCCGGTCTTCGCCGCGCCCGGCGCCGCGCCGGTCTTCCGCCGCGACGTCTTCGACCGCCTCGGCGGTTACGAGGAGCGCTTCTTCCTCTACTACGAGGACGTCGACCTCGCCTTCCGCGCCGTGCTGGCGGGCTTTCACGCACTGCTCGTGCCGGGAGCGCGCGTCGTGCACCAGCTCGGCGCCACGACGCGCTCCTACGCAAAGGGGCGCTTCTACGTCGCGCGCAACAGCGTCTGGTGCGCCGTGCGCTGCCTGCCGGAGACGGGTCCGCTGCGCCTCACGCGCCGCTGGCTGCTGGAGCTGCGCACGAACCGCCCGCGGCGGCTGGTCGGCGTCGAGCTCCTCGGCCGGGCCGCCGGGCTCGCGGGCCTGCCACGCGCGCTTCACGAACGGCGCGCGATCCAGGACACCCGCGTGCCGGGCCTCGACGAGCTGGACGTCCTCCTGCGACCGCCCGCCGACGTCAGGGTGGTGCATTGACCCCTTGAGGTCACTGGCTTCATGCGCCAGTCGTCGAACCCCCGTCCCGCTAGGCGTTCGGACGGCGAGTGCGTGACCCTCGGCGTCTGACCGGTCAATCAGGTCCGGCAACCGGAACGAGCGGGCTCGGCGGCCGGACCGCCATATCCCGCTGCGCCGCGAGCAGCTCGAGCATCACGGCGGTGTCCGCGATCGCCACGCCGGTGAGGTGGTCGCTGCGCCCGGCGAAGTCCGCCTCGATCGCCGCGAGCGCGGCGGTGTAGGCGTCGGCATCGCGAAGGGCGAGCGCCTTGAGCGCCGCCGCCGTGCGTTCGAACGCCTCGCCGCGTGGCTCCATACGCGCGGCCCTGACGACGACGTCCTCGTCTTCGCCGGCGATCAGCGCCGCGACGGCCAGCGCGTAGGAAGCGACCGGCGAGCCGTCCGCGTTCTCGTCGTCGCGCAGCGCGTCGCGGACCTCCGTCGCGACGGCCGCGGCCTGCCCGCCCAGGACGCCGGCCTTGACCAGCCCGACGATCCGCCCATAGCTCTTGGGCGGCGCCAGCTCCCAGGACGCGCGGTACTGCTCGACCGCCCGGCCGTAGGCGGCGCACGCCGCGTCGTGGTCACCGGCGAGCAGCGCGGTGTGCGCCTCGCCCTCGGCGGCGATCGCGACCATCATCAGCCGGCGATGCTCTTCCTCGGCGGACACGCCGAGGAGCTTACGCCCACGGCTTCGCTTACCGGGCCGGTGAACCACATAGAGGCGGTACTTCAGTAACGCTTCAAAGGCGCTGTCGCGATCGGCCAGCCGGACAATCGTCCGGGATCAGTCAGCGTCGCAGCCCGCGTTCCAACCAGCGAGGAAGCTCGCGACGGCCTGCTCGTCGCCGAGATCGACGCCCGCCTGCTGCGCGGCGAGCACGAGCTGCTTGCCGGGTCCTCCGCCGGCGGGATCATCGGCTCGCTCGAGCATCTCCTCGGTCCACCGCGGGATCGAATCGACGGTCAACTCGATCGCCCAGTCGGGGATCTCGCGCGTGCGGCCGGCGAAGCGCACCCATGCCTCCAGCACCGCGGGAAGCGCCTCGAACATCGTGCGGTCGGCGATCAACTTGCGCGGCAGCCAGTCGGTCATGAACAGCTCGACGACGACCGGGCTCCAGCGCAGCGGCCGGCCGTCGACATAGCCTGCGCAGTAGTCGATCGCCAGCGACGCCAGGTGGGCCTCGTCGCCGCCGGCCTCGATGCCGGCGCCCTCCGGCGATTTCAAGAAGGTGGAGAGGAGCTCGTCGCGTTCCTCGATCGGCATCTCGGCGACCGACACGTCGATGTCGGAGAAGGGCAGCTCGTCGGCACGAAGGATCGCCAGCGACCGCAGCGCCGCGTAGTCCTCGCCGACCGGCGCGCCGAGGGTCATATCGGTCAGCTCCATCGCGTCGCGGATGCGCGCGCCCGCCTCGGCTGGGTCGATCGGCTCGATCATCAGCGCTCCACCCGGCTGCGGATTGGAGGCGATCAGCTCCTGCACCTTGTCGATCGAGTCCACGAGCAGGATGTCCTTGGCCATCACGCCGAGGTTGTTGTCGATGTAGACGCCGATCGCGTGGCGCTCCCCACCGGCATGCACCGCCTCGATGAAAATCGTGCGGCCGTCATCGAAGACCTCCTCGCGCATCACGGCAGTGCGCAGGATCTCGGCCTCGACGATCGCCCGAGCCCAGCGCGGAGCGGCGACCCCGCGACCGCGCAGGTGCTTGGCGTGCTCGTTGGCGATGGACCCGAGCCGCGTCTCGCTCAGCTCGCCGATCGCGATCAGGCCGGCGAGGGCGCCCGCCCCTCCCATGCGGGCCATCTCCTCGACGACCGGCCCGCCGACCTCGAGGTCGGCGTCGCCGGCTTGCAGACCGAATGGCGGAGGCCACCAGCTGCCCAGCAGCGCCGATGCCCACAGCTCCGCGTCGAGAGCGTCCTGCAGCGTCGCGGCCTCCCGACAGGCTGCACGGGCCGTGCGCCGCAGCGGGCTCTCCTGGGATCGTGCGCGCTCACGCTCGCGGCGGTGCGCGACCTTGGCGGGGTGGCCGCCGGGGCGCCGTCTGCCCTTGCCCGATGCCATATGGCGCAGGGTAGAGGCCGCGGACGACAGATCGGGATCGCGAGGCCGGCGCAGCGCGCTCGTTGCGGAAAGAAGGCGGGGCAAGCGGCGACACTCGCAACTGCGGTTTGCGAGTCGCGACGGAGGGAATCCGAAGTGCATGAGCACTTCCATCACCCAGATGCCCACGGTCGCCCTGCGCGGCGGCGTCGACATCCCGCAGCTCGGCTTCGGCGTCTTTCAGGTCCTACCCGACGACACGATCGAGGTCGTCTTGCGCGCGCTGCAGGCCGGCTACCGCCACATCGACACCGCCGCCGCCTACGGCAACGAGGCGCAGGTCGGACAGGCGATCCGCGCGTCCGGGCTTTCCCGCGAGGACGTCTTCGTGACGACCAAGTGCTTCAACGACGACCACGGCCGCCAGCAGGCACGAAACGCCTTCAAGGACAGCCTCGAGCGCCTGGAGCTCGACCACATCGACCTCTACCTGATCCACTGGCCCGTGCCCGCCCACGACCGCTACGTCGAGACATGGCGAGCGTTCATCGAGCTGCGCGACGAGGGCCTGGTCCGCGCGATCGGCGTGTCGAACTTCCAGCCCGCCCATCTGCGACGCATCGTCGAGGAGACCGGCGAGACGCCCGCCGTCAACCAGGTCGAGCTGCATCCCTACCACCAGCAGCCGGGACTGCGCCGTGAGCACGAGGAGCGCGAGATCGTGACGGAGGCCTGGAGCCCGCTCGCCCAAGGCGGCGTGCTCGAGGATCCGGTGCTCACGACGCTCGCGCGGGAGCACGGCAAGACCGCCGCGCAGATCGTCCTGCGCTGGCACCTGCAACTCGGCAACGTCGTCTTCCCGAAGTCCGTCACGCCGCAGCGGATCGAGGAGAACATCGACGTCCTCGACTTCCACCTCTCCGCGCGCGAGATGGAGCAGATCGCCGACCTCGACCGCGGCGAGCGGATCGGCCCCGATCCGGACACGTTCGTGCGTCCGTAGCGCTGCGACGACCCGATCGCTCAGCACTCACGCTGACGTCACCAGCTCGACTGCACACGGCAGCTTCGGCGCTCTCATGAGCCTGGCGTCGGCGGTCAGCAGCGAAAGCTCGAGCGCCTGCGCCAAAGCGACATACAGTGCGTCATAAAACGACAGGTTGTCGCGCAGCGCCCAGGCCGCGCCACGGATCGCCTCCGAGGTCTCATGACGCAGGTCAACCAGCGTGGCAGCATCAGACAGCAGCAACCTGGCGTCCGACGGCGACAGCTCGGCGGCCAGGACCTGACGCCGCAGGACGTTGCCGACCTCGGCATCGATCAGATGCGGGGCGTGCGAAGTCTCCTCGACGAGACGCCGTCGGAGGATCGCGGCGGGCGGCTCTGTCGATCGGATGGCGTAGACGAGCGCTGAGGCATCGAGGACGCAGGACACCTTGAGCGCTCAGCGACGGTCCGCCGCAAGGTCAGCAACGATCGACTCAGGGGTCATGACACGGCCGCCTGCCTGGCGATCCAGCGTCGCCTCGACCGACTCGAGCGCCTCTTCCTTGGTCGGCCGGCTGGCCATTGCCAGGACCTGCTCGCGCATGTACGACTGTATCGACTGGCCACGTCCGCGGGCTCGCCGGCGGAGGACCTCGTAGGCGCTCTCAGGGATCTCCCGAATCTGGATCGTCGCCATAGCGCAACAATAGCGCTGTAGCGCTAACGAGGACGGCGGGTAGGCTAAAGCCTGAACCGAAGCGTCTCAAACGACTTGACAGGCTCCGGTCTCCCACGAACATCCCGTCGCCAACGCACGAGCACCACCTCGAAGCAGTCCCGGTCCCCGCAGCGGGGCCGGTGGGCAGCCGAGGATGGTCGTCGACAACGGGCGGGATGAGCGCCTTGACGAATGGAGCACTTCGGGGTCGAATGAGCCCCCTCTTGTGCTCAACACCGGACGGGCGAGTACTTCTAGGGAACCGACTCGGCTCCGAGTCGCTTTGCCTTTGCCAGGGCGGCGGCGAACGCTTTGTTCCCAACCTTCATGCCCAGATCAAGGCCCGCCGCGTTGCCCTCCCAGAAGTGGATGCCGCCGTACAGCCGCGACTCGCCGGCTTCCCGAGCGGCGTACGAGAACGTCGGCCAGCTCAGTACGACGCCACCAATGTCCTCTGTCGGATCCGCCGCCAACGGCGTTGACCGCGCATAGAAGGCGCCGAAGGAGTCGCTTCCGGTAAAGCGTTTGAGGACCGTTGCCGCAGCCATGCTGAACCCGCTGTGCCCGGACACGTACTCGGGGAACGGAGGTGTCGGAAATGTTGGCACCTGGAATGTCCGCCAGGCCTCACCGTCGAGCTCGACTGTGCCCTTGCCGGGCCCTCCCCACGCTTGGAGCTTGCGACCGCGGAAGGCGTACCGAATAGCCGTGACGGGCCGCACATAGTCATAGTGCAGCTTGCATTCCCAGACCGCAATCGCGGCGTCCGCCACGGCATTGCAAAGCACGAAGAACAGCTTGACGGTGTCGCTGAGGGTCAGGTCATCCCGCTCCGCTACATACGTTGCGAAGAGAGTCCAGTGGCCGGGCGGGAGCTCAGACTTCGGGCCATCGGCCCAGAACTCAGCAATGACCTTCTGTTCCGAAGTCAGTTCCGCCTGGAGCTGTGCGACATAGCGCGCCTGGTCAATGTACCCTTGAGACAATACGTTCTGCGGTGGCCCCGGCCGGTACTCCGCACCATTGACCAGGGCGAATGGCGTGACGTTGCCCCAGTGGGGCGTAATGTACTTCGGCGTCGCCACCGTGCCCTCTGGAGTTAGGTACGACAGAGGTTGCCAGGAAGCTGGATCTGCAATCGCCTCGTCGCCGGCTGGGAGCAAGAGGGTCATGGGCGAATTCTTCGATACATACCCCGTAGTGTCCGAGTATGGACCGCCAGCCGAGCCGGGATCAGTCCCGAGCTGGTTCGAGTGATCCCCGTGGCCAAATGCGATCGTCGCCGCCGCCGCAGCGTTCCCGATGCCCACAGGGTTACCGGAGTTGGCGTTCGCGTTGTTTGGGTCACCGCCGAGTTGAGTCAGCTTCGCGGCAAGGTCCGACTTCCATTGCGCCGAGCCATTGGAGAACTGATCAAGGAGTATTCGATAGCAGGCTTGGCTGATGGCAACTGCTCGGTTCTGGTCTGTTTGTTGGACAGGTGGCTTCCGAGAAACGTTCGTCCTCACTTGGAGAGCGTTGCCGTCGAAGGGCGCCCAAGCGTCGTAGCCAGCGGTATACATGAGACTCAAAGTCCTCGCCGCGATGGGCGGTCCGGGCTTTGTATCGCGAACGGCTTGAAGTGCAAACTCGTTCCACGCGAGTAGCGCGGGTCTCGCTGAAGCCATTTCCCCTCCATCAGATTGACGAGCGGGTGAGTTTCTAAATCTCACCCTTCAATAACATAGCATTACTAGTAGGGGTGCCGGTAAAAATACTGTCACCTGCCGCCACCGCCGATCGACCGCAACGTGCGGCCTCGCGGGCAGGTGCACTTGCGGTGTTGTCGAGGCGCTGTCCATGATGGGCCGTGACGGTTGGCGTTGGCGTACTCGACCGCTTCCAACAGCCGTCGTTGTGCGCTTGGCGGGAGTGCTGGTCGTGCCACGGTCTACCTCGGCTTGTCGTTCATGCCGCCGCGGGGGCGGATGTCGTGGGCAGGCGGAAACGCTTGCGGTAGCGATCCCAGCTCCAGGTCTTCAGGAACGCCTCGGCGGCGCTGCGCCCGCTCTCGTACAGCTGCTGCTCGGCGGCCGGCTTGATCCCGAAGTCGACGATCCCGGCCTTCTTCGTGTCGACCTCGATCGAGCGTGCCGCGATCCACGGCTTGGCGAGCTGCGATTGGTCGTGGCCGACGAGCATCGTGGTGACGAGCGATTCCAGCAGGCCCACGGGCCCGTGCTTGACGATCCCGAGCAGCGGCAGGAGGTCGGCATTGCCGGCCGGCAGCTTCGGCACGAGCGTGACGCCGAACGTCGGCCAGCGCGGGGGCGCGGGGTCGGCGCGGTCGAACGCATCGATCGGAAAGTTCGACAGCACGCCGCCGTCGACGACCGTCGATGGTCGGCCCTTGTAGCGGATCGTCACTGGCCGGAAGAAGAACGGGATCGACATCGATGCGCGCACCGCGTCGGCGACGAGCTGCTTGTCGGGATCGAGACCGTAGCTCGGGTAGTCCCACGGCAGGCGGATGAGCTCGCCGCGAGTGACGTCGGTCGCCATGACGACGAGCCGGTAGGACTCGTTGGGCGCGAGCGAGCTCTCCGAGTCGCGGATCTTCAGGTCCTCGAAGGTCCGAATGCCCTTCTTGGCGAGCTCGCCCTCGAGCCACTCGTGGACCGCGTCGCCTTCGAAGATGCCGTTCTCGAACAGCACCGACAGCCCCGGACCGATGAGCGGCAGCCGCGTGAGCGGTCCCTTGTCCTGGAAGCTGCGGAAGTCCAGCGACATCATCACCTCGCGCAGCTCCGTCGAGGTCATGCCAGACGCGACGAGCGCACCGACGATCGCGCCGGCGGAGGTGCCCGCGACGCGCTGGAACTCGTAGCCGCGCTCCTCAAGCACGGTGATCGCACCGACGTGGCCGATGCCCTTCACGCCTCCGCCTGCGAGCACCAGGTCGGCGGGAAGCTTGGATGCGCCTTTGGCCATCGCGATCCTCTCGCTGATATGTGCTGACGCCTCGCAGGATGTGGGTGATTTCGCAGCGCCAGATCACCAACTCGTGACGCGCTGGGGTGACCATCCCGGGCTGGCCGGCGCGAGTCAACTGACGTGTGTCCAAACGCACACGACACCCGGTCCAGTTGATGGCACGCAAGCCCCCCGTTTGGTCGGCTCACGCTCGCCGACGCAAAGCCGGTACGGCTGACGTGATCACGGCCGACGCCGGTCCAGCGCCGCTGTCGGTGTTCAGCGCGTTATAGGTGATCTGCGCGCGACACGTCCATTCCATTGCTACACGCCGGTGATTCGGGTCGAGCCGGGGTGCTCCGGTCGATTTGTGGGTGAAGATCATCGATGGAGATCGATGACGATGCCGGAGCAGCAGAGGTAGACGAGGGCGATGAGCGGGTCGGCGGAGTGGAAGCCGAAGCTGCGGTGGCTGATGAGGCGGATGCGGCTGTTGAGGCCTTCCAGGCGCCCGTTGGAGAGGCCCAGGCGGATGGCGGCGAGGATGCCCGCTTGGTGGCGGCGGATGGTCCTGGCGAGCTTGACGAACGGCGCCAGTCGCGAGCGCGATGCCCAGGCTAGCCAGGCGTGAAGGTGCGCCGGCGCGAGCGTCGGATCGGGCAGGTGGTAGAGCAGCCTGAGCTCCTCCTTCAGGAGGAAGGCGCGGTACATCGCCTTGTTGGCGTGCTGGAATTCGTGCAGCGTGGCGAGCTGGTTGATGGTCTGCTTGGCCGGGGCCTTCAACAGCGACCAGCGGGTGTTCTTGATCCACTTGCCTGCGGGGGTTTTGGAGCGGTCGTGGCGTTCCACTCGTCGCGACGGACCTGGTCGACAGCGCGCTGGCCCAACTGCACGACATGGAAGGGATCGAAGCAGACCTCGGCTTCGGGGACGTTGTCGCGGATCGCCTTTTCATAGCCGCCGCTCATGTCGATCGAGACCGCCCGGATGGACTGCTTGCGGTCGCCGAGCAGATCGAAGAAGTCCTGCAGGGTGGCCGCGTTGCGTCCCGGCTGACACCACACGATCGCGCCGCTGGTGTGATCGACGATGCTGGTCAGATAGCGCTGCCCTTTGCGGTAGCTGATCTCGTCGCAGCCGATCGCGACCAGGCCGTGCAGGCGCCGCTCGTCGAGATGGTCGGCCACGACACGCGCCACGATCCGTCCGACGGTGTCCCAGCCGACCCTGAGCAGCCCGGTGATCGGGGTCTTGGCCATCTGCTGGGCCAGCCACGCCACGACGTCTTCGAAGTCGCGAGTGTGATGCGCGCCGGGCCGAGCCCAGGCGACCGGCTCGGCTCTGACGACGCGGCAGTCCGGGCAGCGCAGCAGCCGCAACTCGCACTCGATGACGCACCGCGTCGAGCCGAGGTCCAGGTGGCGCCAGCGCTTGACGCGGCGGTCGTGGATCTGCAGCCGCCGGCCGACCTGGCCGCAGGCCGCGCAGACCCTTCGCCGGCGCCACAACCTGACGGTGACGATCACCCCCTCGGCGCTGAAGCTGACGTCGACGACCGACGCTCCGGGCAATCGGAGCAGACGGTTGAATGCCGTGGTGACGCGCATGTCGCCCTTCTCGCGGGGCCGCTGATCTCGACAACCAGCAGCCTCGCGCCCGGGGGCGCATGCGCGTCGCCACGACCTGCGCACGTTCGGAGAACTTCTCGGCGCCACCAAAGGCGCCCACACGCGGGCGCTTCGGCGCGCTCAGACGGCTACGTCACCCACAACTCGATCGGAGACCCCGAGAAACGCGCGCACCGTCACTTGGGCCCAGTTCGTGGAGGCTGGCCTGCTCGCGCAGTACCGGAGGACGCACAAGGTTCCAATGGCGGAGCTACGCGACTTCATCGACCGCCTCCGCGGCGGACTCGGCGTTCCCTGCCCGCTCGCTGACCGGCGTCCGTGCCGGTGCTCGAGGCGCAGGAGGCGGCGGTATCCATTCCGAGTACTCCTGGTTGTCTGAGCGAGCGGGCAGCTTACTCACCGCCCCGTCAGACGACTTCGATCAGCGCGTCCAGTGGGACGATGCAGGCTTCGCAACCGGATGGCGCCCGCACGACGACCGAAGGTCGCCCGGACTCATTAACCAGGATCTCTCGGACTGCCGCGTCGGCATGGCTGGTTGGTCGACGTCAGTGCGTCGCGCCAGTTCGAAGCGCTGAACAGTAAGTGGCTCTCGCGAGCAGACTCCGGCCTCCGTGCGGATGCTGGAGCTTCGATAGCGGCCCGGCCAAGGGCTCTTCGTCCCGCGCGAAGGCACGCCGGCCCGTGGCCGTCGTCACGCCAGACCGGCGCGCACCATCGCGTCGCTCTCGAACATCTGCATCAGCGTCTCGTCGTCGCCGAAGACCGCCTGCCGAGCCGCCTTCCAGCTCGCGACCTTCTCCGCGCCGTACATATAGTCGAGCTGCTCCGGATCGATCCCGGAGTTCTTCGACCAGTGCATCGTGTAGCGGATGCCCGCCTGCCGGAGCGCGGCGTCCATCGCTCGCTCGAACCTGGGGAACCTGTCGTCGTTGACGAGGCCGAACTCGAAGACCGCCGTCTTCGGCGCGTGCTGCGTGAAACCCAACGTCGCCTCCGAGCGGTGGACGATTCTGACCTGGCTGATCGATGGCAGCCGCAGCTTCCGCGCCACCTGCGAGCAGATATCGATCATCTCCGGCGCATCGTTCACAGAGACGCCCAGCGCGCTCTCGGTGTAACCCTCGAGGTAGTAGATCGACGAGGTGTACAGCTGACCGGGGGTGCCGCGAACGCCGTCCAGCAGTGCCACCTTGCGGTACTGCTTGAACTGAAGGCCCGTGAGGAAGCGGGGCGGCAGCAAGCGCAACAAGCCGCGCACCGCACTCAGGATGGTGACGCCGGGCGCGAAGCCGTTCTTGTCGCGGACGATCCAGCGCGGCTGCGGCGTGGGATGGCCGGGCTCGAACGCCACCCGCGGCGCGCCCGCCTCCATCGCCACCTGGTCGCGGCCATGGGGGTCGAAGATGAACTCGTAGTGGTAGAGATCGGCTGGATCGGCAGTGCCGAAGCTCCTGAGCTTCGTTCTCAGATCATCGTGCGAGATGTCGCCGATCGCCGGGAAGTCGAGCTGGTAAATCGGCGCCGTCTCCACTGCCACGGCCGCGATGATCCCGAACGTGCCGAAGCTGACGACGGCCGCGTTGAAGATGTCGTCGTCGCGGATCACGTCCGCGCCGAGCTTTGTGGCGAACTCAGCATTGAGCACCGGCTTGGACGCCTTCTCGATCCACAACGTCCGGCCACCGCCGGTGGCGATGTGCAACCCGACGACGAAGTCGGGCATCGCCCCGAAGTTGATCTGTGAGCCGTGCGTGTTGCCGGAGACCGCGCCGGCGATGGTCTGCCCGTTGCCGATGCCGGCCGCCTTCAGCGCCCGCTTCTTGGCGACGTCCTGCGGCATGAGCTCGAGATAGGCGTTGAGCTCGGCGATCTGCATCCCGCCCTGCGCGAGGACGACGCACGGGCGGTCAGCGGCCGGATAGGCGGCGTCGAAGTACCTGTCGCCGATGTCGTAGCAGCCGTTCAGGAGCTTCGTGTTCACCAGCCAGCCGTCGGTGATGTTGATGTCCGACAGCGCCCAGCCCGAGCCGATCGGAAGCACCCGCTTGCCGGCCTCGCGGGCCTTGCGGATCAGCTCGTCGAGCGATTCGCCGGCCTGCCGGAACATGTCGAACCCGGCGAGCAGGGTGCCGTCGGGTCCTACGTTGTCGATGTCGACGAGCTCGGCGACCGTGGTCGTATGCGTGACATGGACGCCGTTCCATGCCTGCGCGCCGCGGTCGTCCCAGTGGATCATCGCCCGCTACTCCAGCCTTCCGGATTGCGACGGCGGGCGGCAGCAGCGCCAGCTGACCCGCGTTGGCGCCCAGATGCCGAGCGTCAGCAGCGTGGTGAGCACCTGCCCGACGCTCCGCCCGACCCGGATCTGCTCGATGCCCAGGCGCTGGCCGTTGGCGAGGCGGCAGTTGGTGATCGGCAGGTCCTGGCGGATCAGGCCCCAGAGGAAGCTGTTGACGTTCTTGGACTTCCACTCCGTGCCGGGCATGTTCTGCGGCTGGGAATCGCCGAGCCCGAGGTCCTGGTAGATGTGGTACGTCGCCGCTGCAGACACCAGGCCGGATTGACCGGCCGGCCGGTCCATACGCTTTGCCTTCGGCAGCCTCACACGACCGAGACTCGCACATCTGGGCCATCGCGATCAACCCGGCAGGGCGTACCCGCGCGTGCCGCAGATCGTGCTCGGCACGCGCGCCTGCCGGCAGGCGGCTGTGGGTTCGTTCGCCCACCCTGAAGGAGCGCCGCCAGGTGTAGAACGACGGTCGAATGACAGTGGCCGTCAGGCGGGGCACTCGCCCGGCCCGCGACGCAGCGACGGGTCTGCTCAGGCGCCCGCCGTGACGATGCCGTTTTCGTATGCGAGGACGACGGCTTGGACGCGGTCGCATAGTCCGAGCTTCATGAGCACGTTGCCGACGTGGTTTTTGCCGTGGCCTCCGTGACGATCAGGCGTTGCGCGATCTCGTTGTTGGATAGGTCCGGTGCTTGGGTCCGCGGCCCAGCCCGCAAACTACGAGGCGCAGCGCGGTCACCGCTGACGTGTGTCTGACTCAACGCCACAGATCGCGGAGTTGATTAGTGAGCCATCCCGGCTTTGACGGAGACCTTCAATCCAGGATTTGGTCCTGGCGAAGGGAACTCCAAGTCATATGCCCCGTCCGAAGAAGTACCCCGATGAGCTGCGCGAGCGCGCGGTCCGTCT
>Ga0136627_1000760_pt1 | contig 12537 bp, 11 predicted proteins | sample AntDrymUQ4892206_2_FD_104652 | JGI IMG/M metagenome (GOLD analysis project Ga0136627, IMG submission 104652) | Polar desert sand microbial communities from Dry Valleys, Antarctica - metaG UQ489 (22.06) | ecosystem: Environmental > Terrestrial > Soil > Desert | place: Antarctica: Dry Valley... | reverse complement strand
GTCGTCGAGGTCGCGGATTCCGGTGCCGCGCCGGAACTTTCGCTCGAAGTTCTCGTCGATCAGGGTCGTTTTTTCGAGCAGGTCCACGCGGGTGTTGAGCCGGGTCTCGAGCAGGATCTCCCTGACCTCGCCGCCCGTGGTCTCCAGCCGCAGCGAGTACTCGTGGTCCCGATCGGAATCGACGAAGTAGCGCACCTGATGTATGTAGGCCCGGACGTAGGTCTCGATGAGCTGCGCGATGTCGGCGTCGGAGATGGCCTTCATCCACGCCAGCAGGGCCACGCTGGCGACCATGCGCTTGATGTCCCAGGTGAAGTGGCCGAGGTAGGCCTCGTCGAAGTCGTTGACGTCGAAGACGAACACCCCGTCGCCGTCCATGTAGGTGCCGAAGTTCTCCGCGTGCAAATCGCCCTGGATCCAGACTCGGCTCGTGCGCTCGTCCGCCCAGCGATCCTCCTCCCGCTCCATGTCCGCATAGAAGAGACACGCGCTGCCGCGATAGAAGGCGAAAGGCCCCGCGGCCATCTTCCGGAACTTCTGCCGGAACGCGTCGGGGTCGGCGACCATGAGGTCGGAGAACGCGTCCACCAGCACGTCCACGATCTCTTCTTGACGCCCATCGGAGGACTCGCGCTGCCGCCCCGGGTCCATAGTTCCGGCCATGTGGCCCCCTTCATCGTAGGTGAATGTTGGCGTTCCAAGGTCCCCGAGTATGATGCCACCGGGCCGGGATCGGCGCATCCGGGGCAGATCTATCACCGGGGTGCGTCTCCCGCCCTTCGTTCTCCGCGCCCGCCCGATGCCTACCTCAGCGGCAGGTCGAGAGCATCTGCTTGAGGGTGGACCTCTCGGCCCTGGTCACCGAGAGCGCCCAGTGGTGCTTTATGTTGATCCACTTTTTGGCGTAAACGCAGTGGTAGGCGGTCCGTGGAGGCTTCCAGGCCTCGGGGCCCTTGTCGCCCTTGGAGGCGTTGGCGTTGTCCTCCACCGAGAGCAGGCCGGGCGGGATGTTGGCGAAGCGCTCTTTCCTGGCCGTCGTCCAGGAGGCGGCCCCGCTCCTCCACGCGTTGGCGAGCGGCACGATGTGGTCGACGTCTATGTCTGAGGGTTGGTAGTAGGTGTTGCCGGTGTAGGGGTCGAACCAGCGTCCGCTCTCGACGTAGCAGCCGTCACGGACCACCTCGTCTCTACCGTCCCGGATGAGGGCGGCGTCTCGGGCGTCGCAGGAGCCGGGGTCGGGGGTGTCGGCGGGCAGCGTCCACCCGTAGGCCTGGGCGTTGCTCCAGTGCGGGAATTTTTCGCGGCTGTAGCCGTCCATGGAGCCCGCCGGCCTCACCCTGAGCTCCGCGAGCTTCTCTGTGGACGTTGCGCCCCGCGCCCCCGCGTCCTGGGGAAGCGCGAGCCCGAGGGCCGAGACGGTCAGCACCGCCACGAGCGCCAGCAGAACCGCGAGTACGGCCTTCAGGCCTCTCCGCCGCGTCCTCGCCCTTCGTTCCATGCCAGGCCCCTCCTTCTACGCCTCTCCGCCGAGGCGTACCCTCGCCGTGCTCTCTCCGAGTCGCGCGTCGCCGGTACGGGCGGCGCCCACGCCGACCCCCGGATTCTACTAGGGGTCGCCAAGGATTAAGCGGGCGGCCCGAAGGGTCGAGAAAAGGGGCGGGATGGGCGAACACGTCCTCTTCGGGGTCCGACCAACGCCCCGACGACCCTCGCCGCACGCGCAGAGAGGAGCACCGCAGACCATGAACACCCGCACCAGATCCGGCCGCGCCAACCCCGCCAGGACCGGCAGCGCCAGGTACTTCGCCGCCTCGGTCCTGCTCATCCTGCTTATGGTGAGCCTTGCCGCCGTCGCCCGCGCCGGGGTCGCCACGGCCACGGAGACGAGGCCCGCCGTTGCCCGCCTCGTCTCCGCCGCCGTGGAGATCTCTCCGCCCCTAGCCCGGCTGGAGGCCGGGCTCCAGATGGTGCCCCGCGGCTCCGTGCTGACCAACACCGGCCAACTGCGCCCGGCCGCCGACCTCGGCGCCTGGGCGCGCTCGCGCGGTTATCGGCGCGTAACCCCGGAGCTCGGCGACGCGCTCTCCGAGGGCTCCGCCCCGGACGCCACGACCCGCGACTGGACCCGGTGCTACGAGCGGGGTAACGGCGCCGCCGTGATCTGCCCCGACGGCTACGTCGAGGTCAACTAGGGTACGGGGCCCACGCGCGAATCCCCTGGCGAGGGTTTTCCTCAGGTCAACCCTTCTTCCTGCGCTCCGGTCGTTCAAGGGAGGACGCTCGCCTGCGGCAAAGGCCGGCCTCGATTCTCCAGGCCCGCCGCCCAAGCCTAAGCCCATAGCGTCAACCCGCCGGTCGTCAGCCTCCCTGCGTCTGACCGCGCGGATTCATCCGGGATTCATCGGTGTCTGATCTCATACGCGGGTGATGAGTTTTCCTGGAAGTGGAGCGTTCTAAGGACCGGGCACGACGCCCGCGCGCGGATGTTGGACGCCCGGTCTATGGGGGAGAAAAGAATGAAGCTCTTCGGCTACTTGAGGGTCGCGTCGTTCACCACTTTAAACATCGTCCTCAACGCTGCGATCCTGGGGCGCTACGTCTGGCTGGAAGGTGGTGTGAGGAGGGGCGTCTTCACGAATTGGGCCAAGCGATTCCGCCACACGCCACAGACCTTCGCCCGTCCGACCACCAAGGAGGAGATCGCCGATCTGGTAAGGAATTCGAGGAGCGTGAGGGTGTTCGGGTCGGGGCATTCCTTCAACTCCGGGGTCGTGTCGGACGAGACCCTGGTGTCCCTGGACGATTACAGCGGCCTGATCTGGAAGGACCGGCCCAGCAAGCGGGTGGCCGTCAAGGGCGGCACGCGCGTGCGGGACGTCGTGAGGTTGTTGTTCGACGAGGGGCTGGCCTTTCGGGCGTTGCCGTCCCACGACGCCCAGAGCATCGCGGGCATCCTCTCCACGGACGTGCACGGTACGGGAAACGTCCTGGGGACGGGCCAGGATTGGGGCTTCGTCAGCCAGTCGGTCGTGGGCCTCGAACTCGTAGACGGCAGGGGCGACGCGCACGAGTGCGGCCCGGCGGACGACCTCTTCAAGGCCGCGGTTGGTGGAGTCGGCGCCGTGGGCATCGTGACGGAGGTGGTGGTAGAGGGCGTCGAGCGCTTCGACGTCGAACAGAAGGTCCAGACCAGAGACGTCTCTTTCGTCGAGGAGAACCTGGAGCAGATGCTGCGGGAGAACGACCATCTGAGCCTCTACCTCTTTCCCTTCACGGACAAGTGCCGGGTCAACACGTGGAACCGCACGGATAAGAGGCGGACGGCCTTCGGAGACCTCCGGGAGTTCCTGAGGACCTCAGTCGACGCCCTGGGGGCCGCGTGGGTCGGCAACTTCCTCGCCTACACCGGGTTGCTGCGCAAGATGGCCCCCCTCGTCTACGGCATCGAAAGCGGGTCCAACCTCGTGCTGGAGAGCAACAAGGCCTTCAACCGGACGATCTACCACCTCCACCAGGAGCTCGAGTTCACGGTCCCTTTCGAGGACACTTTCAAAGCCTGCGGGCAATTCGTCGAGTTGTACGAGCGCATGTACCCCTCGGGGTTGCCGTACGCGCTCTTCGAGGTTCGGTTCACGCCGGAACACGACCGCACCCTCATAGGCGCCGGGCGAGGGCGCCGCTCCACCTGGATAGACCTCGTCCTCAACGACTCCGACGGCTTCGAGAAGTACTACGCCGGCGCCGAAGGGCTGGTCAGGGAGATGGGGGCCCGTCCTCACCTCGGCAAGTTCTGCGAGGACTTCGGCAAAGCGGACCTGGCCGAACTGCACGGGGAGCGCTTCGCGAGGTTCCTCGACCTCGTTGAAGAACACGACCCCGAGGGCAAGTTCGCCAACGGCTTCACGCGAAGGCTCTTTGGGGACGGGACTTAGCCGATGACCCCTCCGCCCCGGAACGCCCGGGGTCGCGGGGTGGTGCGGTCGCGAACGAATTCGGAAGAAGGGGAGGTCAGAGTTGGCTAGCAGGGAAGAAACGAGGAACGGGACGGCCGGTCCGCGGAGCAGGACGTCCGCGGGCTCTTCGCGCGACTCGCTGGCCGGGGCCGGGTGGCGGTGCGAGGAGGTCGGCGTATCGGCGTCCGGGGGCCGTCCTTTCTCCTGGATGAACCCCGTCCCCCTCTGGCAGTCGCGCAACCAGAACCTGGTACGCCTGTTCGGGGACCCGACCAACGAGGAGCGACGCCTCTGGATGAAGCTGCAGCGGGAGGCGGGGTGGCTCCCCGAGGACCTGATCGTCCGCGTACCCCCACGACGCGAAGCAGGCCGCCAAAAAGTCTCGTTCATCGTGGTCGGGGACACCGGGGAGGGTGACGCCTCGCAGCGCGCGGTAGTAAAGCCGCTCCTCGCGGGCGGGCGGGACACCGACTTCATGGTCGTCTGCAGCGACGTCATCTATCCCGCCGGGGACGCCGGGGACTACGACGCCAAGTTCTACGAACCTTACGACGACTACCCGAGCCCCATCTACGCCCTGCCCGGCAATCACGACTGGTACGACGGCCTGGTCGGCTTCATGCACCACCTGTGCGGGGCCGACGTATCGGCGCTCCCGGCCGCGGAAGGGCGACCTTCGTCGTTCAAGGAGCGGTTGCGGCGGTTGCTGTGGCGCAGGCCGGCGAGGAGGGGCCCGGAGGACCTTCCGGTGCGCAGGCGCACGGAGGAAGGCCGACGGACGGGCCAGCGTTCGCCCTACTTCGCCCTTGATACCGGTCCGCTGCTCGTCGTTGGCATAGACACCGGCATGGGGGGCCCGATCGACCGCGAGCAGGCCGGGTGGCTGAGGGGGATCTCGCGCACAGACAAACCCAAGGTCCTCCTCACCGGCAAGCCGCTCTACGTGGACGGCGAGCACCACCCGTACCCGATGGAAGACGGCGGCACGGTGGACGACGTGGTCCTAGACCCCAACCACAACTACGTCGCGGCCATCGGCGGGGACATCCACAACTACCAGCGATACCCCGTGCCCGTGGGCGGGCGGGACGAACCGCTCCAGTACATCGTCAGCGGGGGCGGGGGCGCCTACATGAGCGCCACGCACAGGATCCCGAAGGTCGACGTGGGCGGCGTCACCGAGGACGACTTCATCTGCTACCCGCGGCGCGGCGACTCCCTCTCTTTTTACAGCAAGCTCTACGACCGCCGGCTCGGCCTGGGCATGGGATGGCTCGAGATAGCACCAGGCGAGGCGGCGGCGTACATGGCCGAGCGCCTGGGGATCATGCCCGCGCGGCCCGAGGACCAGGAGGGGTACATCGGAAAGCGCGCGCGACGCGCGGCCGACTGGATCTTCCCGCTACCGGGGAGTGGGCGGACCCACTATCATCACTTCTTCTCTGAGTTCTTCGACTGGAACGACCCACCGCTGTTCAAGAACTTCCTGCGCATCGACGCCTCGGAGAGTGAGGTCCGCATCCGATGCTTCGCGGCGACGGGCTGCGCCGAACACGAGGACGATCCACCCCTGGAGGACGAGGTCAGGATCCCACTCCAACGCAAGTGACGGAAACACCCGGCGACGCCGTCGGTCGGACCTGGAATTTTGCAGAGCGGGGAGGCCTGCATCAAGGGCCCGACGACGTCTCCTCAGGGTGAGCGTCGGACAAGGTTGGGGAACAGTTTCGTAGCGAGAGCGTGGGGCGGGACCTGGGCACGCCATGCCAGGGCGAACGGACGGACAACGGACCTGTAAGATTCGGGGTGGACGTAGAGGTTCGTGCCGGGATAGAGGTGAAAGGCAGTGGCAGAACTCGCCGGAGAGAGGTGCACACCCTGCCGGGGCGGCGAACCGACGCTGGACGAAAACGAGATAGACGCGCTTCTGCCCGAAGTCTCCGGCTGGCGCGTGGCGGAGCGGGACGGCGTGAAGCGCCTTGAGCGGGAGTTCCGGTTCGCGGACTTTGCTCAGGCGCTGGATTTCACGGTCAGGGTCGGCGAGAGGGCCGAGGAGGCCGGCCACCACCCGGCGCTCCTGACGGAGTGGGGGAGGGTAACGGTGTCGTGGTGGACGCACGCCATCGGCGGCCTGCACCGCAACGACTTCGTGATGGCGGCCAGGACGGACAGGGTGTACGCGACTCTTCTGGAGGATGATGGCCCGGGTTCTTGACGGCAAGGCCACCGCGGCGGCCATAAAGGCCGAGGTGGCCGAAGGGATAGAGGAATTGCGGGCGGACGGCCGGTCGGTGCGGCTGGACGTGATCCTGGCTGGCGAAGACCCCGCGTCCGTCACCTACGTGCGCCACAAGGAGACCGACGCGGAGGAGGTGGGCATCACCTCCAGGGTCCACAGGTTCCCGGCGGACGTCTCCCAGGAGGAGCTGACCGCGCTCGTGGATCGGCTCAACGAAGATCCGGAGGTCTCGGGCTTTATCGTGCAGTTGCCGCTACCGGGGGGCCTCGACCCGCAGTCGCTCATCTCCCGCATCAAGCCCGAGAAGGACGTGGACGGCCTGAACCCCGAGAGCGCGGGCAGGCTCTCGATGGGCCTGCCCTCCTTGCTGCCCTGCACGCCGCACGGGGTCATCCAACTCCTGCGGCGCCACGACGTCCCGCTCGAAGGACGGGAGGCCGTGGTGCTCGGCAGGTCCAACCTCGTCGGCAAGCCGATGGCCCAACTCCTCCTGCGCGAGAATGCCACCGTGACCGTCTGTCACTCGCGCACCCGGGACCTGGCCGCTGTCGCCTCCCGGGCGGACGTGCTCGTCGTCGCGCTGGGGCAGCGGGAGCTGGTCGGGGCCGAGTACGTCAAGGAGGGCGTCGTCGTGGTGGACGTCGGAATCCACCGGAGGGACGAGGGCGGTCTGGTGGGGGACGTGCGCTTCGACGAGGTGGAGCCAAAGGCCTCCGCCATAACCCCCGTGCCTGGCGGCGTCGGGCCGATGACGCGGGCGATGCTGCTCCACAACGCCCTCCAGGCCGCCCGCGCGGCACCCGCGTAACCCACTCGTGCCGTGATCTCTGGTGCCAAAGCCGCTCTTAGGGAGGCGGTTCTCCTTCGCCGCGACGCGCTGCCGGAGAGAGAACGCGCGTTGCTGAGCGGGCGCATCCTCCGAAGTGTCCTGGATCTCCCGGCATACCAGGACTCGGGCGTCGTCCTGGCTTACGCGTCCTTCGGCACCGAGCTGCGAACCGAAGAGTTCCTGCGGCGCGTCCTTGACGACGGGAAGGTTCTCCTGCTCCCACGGGTCGAGCGTGGCCGATTAGGTCTCTACGAGGTACGGGACGTGGCGAGGGACCTGGCGCCTGGGACGTGGGGCATACGCGAGCCGAAACCGGACCGCTGCCCAAAGGCGGACCCCGCCAGGGTGGACTTCGCGCTAATTCCGGGCGTTGCCTTCGACCGGAGGGCGAGGCGTCTCGGGTACGGCGGCGGTTTCTACGACCGCCTGCTGGCGGGTGGCCTGCCGGGCAGTGTCCCGCTCGTCTCCGGGGCGTTCGAGGTCCAGATGGTGGACGAGGTCCCCGTCGGTCCGCACGACGCGCCCGTAGGCGCCGTGGTGACGGAGGAGGGAATCTACGCCCGAAGCGGCGGGTGATCCTCTAGTCGGTCTCGGGCCGCCAGGCTACCCTTCGGCTCCGGCCGGGATCGCGTACCGGCCCAGGCGTTCGTAGAGCGGCAAACACTCGTCGAGAAGTGGCAAGAGCCTCTCTGGAAAAGCGTCTGTCTTTGGCTCGTAGAGGGAGAACCCGGTCGAGGTGTGGACGTTGGCGTACCAGTGCGTCGCCCAGACGCCGTCCTCGGGCTTGGGGCCGGGTGGCCAGCGGAGCATGGCCTCGTAGAACGGGATGCCGAGCCGGTCGCACGCTTTTTGCAGTACGCCCGGAGGATCGAGGAGCAGTTGCTTCGCGTCGAGGACCACGGGATGTACACCCTGGCGCAGGACGTGGTCCAGGATCTCCGCCTGCTGGAGAAGGCCGGTGTCGCGCAGGGTGGGGTCCGGGAGTTGACGTGTCAGGGAGGGCAGCATCTCGGCCGGGTCCCGGGTGAGCAGGACGTTCGTGATCCCGCCAAGAAACCCCCGGTCGAGCCCCGTGAGATGGTGGGCCATGTTCTTGAAGAAGTGAACCGGCCTCCCGCACGGCCCGAGCAGAACCTCCCGGACCACCCGCTCTCCGTCCGTGTCCATTGCCGCCAGGACCTCGTCGTCGCCTGGATGGTCCGCCCGCGTGACCTTCAGGTAGTGCCCGTAGAGTGGCTCGTCCACGACCAGGGTGTCGGGCCTCTGGCGGAACGCGTACATCAGGGCCGTCGAGACGTTGCGCGGCCCCGACCACACGCTCAATCTCAGGCAGTCCGCCACGGGCTAAACCCGCGATGCCGAGCGCGAGACGGCCTCCGCGTACAGGTCGTTCAGGCGGCGGGTCATCGGCCCCATGCCTTCGCCCCCTATCGTTTTTCCGTCCACCTTTACGACCGGGGTCAGGCCGCCGAAGGTGCCGGTGACGAACGCCTCGTCGGCGTCGTAGACGTCGGTGAGGGAGAAGGGCCGTTCCGAGACGGGAACCCCGTCGGCCTTGCAGAGCTCGATCACCATCCGGCGCGTGATGCCGTTGAGGCTGTAGTGGCCGGTCGAGGTCCACACCTCCCCGCGCCGCACGACGAAGAAGTTGGTGGCGTTGCAGGTGGCGACCGCCCCCGTCGGGTCCAGCATGAGAGCCTCGTCCGCGCCCGCCTCCAACGCCTGCACCAGCGCAACGACCTCGTGCAGCTTGCTGTGGCAGTTGAGCCTCTGGTCCAGGGTGTCGGGCGGCGGGCGCCTCACCGTCGAGGTGAACAGGCTGACGCCCCGCTCCTTGACCTCGGGGTCGGCCTTCTTGTGCTCCGCGATGATGACGACGTTCGGGCCGCCGACGACGAGGCGCGGGTCCTGGGAGGGCGTCTTCTTGTCGCCGCGGGTGACCATGAGCCGGACATGCACGCCGTCCGTCATGCCGTTGCGCCGTGCCGTCTCGTGGAGGGCGGCCGTGATCTCCTCCCGCGTCATCCCGATCTCCAAGCCGATGGCCCTGGCACCCTGGAAGAGACGGTCGAGGTGCTCGTCGAGAAAGGCGAAGGCGCCTTCGTGCAGCCGCAGGCCCTCCCAGACGCCGTCCCCGACCAGATAGCCTGAGTCGAAGACCGAGATCCTGGCCTCCTCCCGCCGGAAGAACCCGCCGTTTATGTACACGAGCACGTCCTCGTTGCGTCTGTCCGGCACCGCCTCGTGCGTGCCCCTCTGCATAAGATCTCCTCTCGCCGGTCCGCCCGCAGTAAAGCACGAAGAGCGCATCGTAGGTCACGGGCCTCGACCGCAGAGCGGAAAAGACGGCCGTTCGTTTGGGGGTTTGTAGAAACCCGGCGGCCGGCGGCGCGTATGATGTCCTCGTGGACCTTTCCAGAGAGAGCCAAGCGGCGGGCAACGGGCGCGCGGCGCTCATAGTCAACACCCGTTCGCGCAGCGGGGAGCAGGTCTTCTTCCGGGCGCTGGACCTTTTGCAGGAGATGAAAGTCCCGCTCGGCGCGACCTACGCCATCCGCGATCCGGTGAGGTTGCCCGAGACGGTGCGGGAAGTCATGGACGACGGTTCGGGCTACGAGACCCTGATCCTGGGCGGCGGCGACGGCTCGGTGAGCTCCGTCGTGGACTTTTTGGCCCACAGGCACGTCACTTTAGGCCTCCTGCCCCTTGGCACCGCGAACGACTTCGCCCGCACGCTCGGCATCCCGTCCGAGGTGGAGGCGGCCTGCGACACGATAGCGAACGGCAAGGTCGTCGACGTGGACCTCGGCCTCGCCGGGGACAACTTCTTCGTGAACGTCGCCTCCGTGGGCCTCGGCGTCGGGGCCACAGAAGCCCTGACGCCGTGGGCAAAGAAGAACATCGGGGCCCTGGCGTACCCGGTGGCGGCCATCCGGGCGTTCCTGCGCCACGAGCCTTTCTCCGCCCGGCTCGCCTTCCCTGACGGGGACCACGAGCCCGTCGAGCACGAGAGGCTCCTGCAGGTGGCGGTCGGGAACGGCAGGTTCTACGGGGGTGGGATGGTCGTGGCCCCGGACTCCGGCATAGACGACGGGAACCTCGACGTCTACGCCATAGAGCTCGGGCGGCACCGCGACCTCTTCGGGGTGGCCCGCTACCTCAAGAGCGGGGACTTTATCCGCAACGAGAGCGTCAGCCAGTACCGCACGACCCGCGTGCGCCTGGAGACGGACCCCCAACTGGCCGTGAACATCGACGGCGAGCTCGTCGCCACGACCCCCCAGGACTTCTCCGTGGCCGACAACGCCCTGAAGGTCCTCGTCCCGCAGGCCTCGACCGCGGCCCACCGCCACCTGTAGGACGGCCAGCGCGTCCGTGCTTGCGCGGATTGGGACGATTGCTACACTTCGGGATGTCGGTGGGGATGGAGGAGAGGAGCGGCGCGTGCGGCCTGAGGACATCGAGGGCCTGACCGTTGGGGGCCTGCTCGACCTGGTGAGGGAGCGGCGCCCGGACGACGACGCGCTCGTCTATCCCGACCGGGGGTTGCGCTACACCTACGGCCAGTTCGGGGAGGTTGTCGAGCGGTGCGCGGGGGCGTTGATGGCGCTCGGGGTCGGGAAGGGCGACCACGTAGCCGTGTGGGGCCAGAACGTCCCCGAGTGGGTGACGCTGCAGTTCGCAACCGGCAAGATAGGCGCCGTCCTCGTAACCGTCAACCCGGCCTACAGGTCGAGGGAGCTCGGGTACATTCTCGAGCAGTCCGACGCCGCGGCCCTGTTCCTGACGCGCGGAGCGACGGACGCGGACTTCCTGGAGGTCCTGCAGAGCGCCGTGCCGGGGTTGTCGGGCGCGACGGGCGGCGAAGTCCTCTCCGAAGAGTTGCCCTTCCTGAAGCACGTGGTGTTGATGGGCGAGCCCGAGGACGGGGAGCCCGTCATGGGTTTCGAGGACTTCATGCTGGGTGCCGTGGGCGTGGAGGAGGTGCGGGGGCGGCAGGCGACGTTGTCGGCTGGAGAGGTGATCAACATGCAATACACCTCCGGCACGACGGGGTTCCCCAAGGGCGTGCAACTCACCCACGCCAACATCGTCAAAAACGCCTTCTACATCGGCGAGTGCATGAAACTAGGCCCCGAGGACCGGGTGTGCATCCCGGTGCCGTTCTTCCACTGCTTCGGCTGCGTCCTCGGCACCCTCAACACCGTCACCCACGAGGGCACGATGGTGCCCGTAGAGTCCTTCGACCCCGAGATTGTCCTCCAGGCCGTCCACGAGGAGCGGTGCACCGCGCTGCTCGGCGTTCCGACGATGTTCATAGCGGAGCTGGATCACCCGGATTTCGACCGGTACGACACCTCCTCGCTTAGGACCGGCATCATGGCCGGCTCCCCGTGCCCGATGGAGGTCATGAAGAAGGTAGTGGACGTGATGGGAGCCTCTGAGATCACCATAGCCTACGGGCAGACCGAGTCGAGCCCCGTCATCACCCAGACCCGCACCGACGATCCGCTCGAGATCAGGGTCTCTACCGTCGGCCGGGCGCTCCCGGATGTCGAGGTGCGCATCGTCGGCCTGGAGGGCGAGGGGGACTGTGAACCGGGCGAGCAGGGTGAGCTGTGGACGCGCGGGTACCACGTCATGAAGGGCTACTACAAGATGGACGACAAGACCGACGAGGTTTTGGGCGCGGACGGTTGGCTCAGGACCGGGGACCTCGCGGTCATGGACGAGGGTGGGTACGTCAGGATCACGGGCCGGGCGAAGGACATGATCATCCGCGGCGGCGAGAACGTCTACCCGCGCGAGGTCGAGGAGTTCCTCTACACCCACCCCGAGATAAGCGACGTCCAGGTCTACGGCGTTCCAGACGAGAAGTACGGCGAACAGGTCGCCGCCGCGGTAAGGAAGCGTCCCGACTCCGACCTTTCCCCGGAAGACGTCAGTGAGTACTGCCAGGGCGAGATCGCGCGCTACAAAATCCCGGCCTACGTGGACTTCGTCGAGGACTACCCGATGACCGCGAGCGGCAAGATCCAGAAATACAAGCTCCGCGAGGCCGCCGTCGAACGCCACGGATTGGGGCAGGTCACGGGAGTTTGAGGTGTCGGGCTCCCCGGGCGGGGTCCGGTTGTGCTGAACGTTGATAAGACTGCGAGTCTAAGACTGCGAGTCGCGCGCAGGAAGCGACGAGAGATGCCGCTATCGGGTTCCGGTTCTCCGGGCACGAAAAAGGCCGGGACCTGTCGGCCCCGACCCCGAGTTCGGTTCCGCCTTACCTTCTGGCGGTGCGTCCTCCCACTAGCGCGCGGTAGATCGCGAGCAGGATAATCGCACCTACTGTGGCGATTATTATGGTCCAGATAAAGCCACCGCCACCTACACCGATGAGGCTCGTCAGGAAGCCACCAACGAAGGCCCCCGCAATACCGATCAGGATCGTTACGATGATCCCGCCCGGGTCGTCGCCCGGCATGATCAGCTTCGCTAACGCGCCTGCTATGCCGCCGATGATG
>Ga0136627_1000758_pt1 | contig 12548 bp, 12 predicted proteins | sample AntDrymUQ4892206_2_FD_104652 | JGI IMG/M metagenome (GOLD analysis project Ga0136627, IMG submission 104652) | Polar desert sand microbial communities from Dry Valleys, Antarctica - metaG UQ489 (22.06) | ecosystem: Environmental > Terrestrial > Soil > Desert | place: Antarctica: Dry Valley... | reverse complement strand
CGGGTCCGGTAGCGCAGTTGAGCCCGATGGCTGCGATGCCCAGCGGTTCCAACGCGGTGAGGGCCGCCCCGATTTCGCTGCCCAACAGCATGGTTCCGGTGGTCTCCACCGTCACCGTGCACAAGATCGGCACCGTGATGCCGTATCGCGACATGGCGTGTTGGGCACCGATGATGGCTGCCTTGGCTTGTAGCAGGTCCTGGCAGGTCTCCACCAGCACCGCGTCGATGCCGCCTTCGAGCATGCCAGTGACCTGCTCGGTGTAGGCGTCGCGCAACTGCACGAACGGGGCGTGGCCCAGGGTGGGGAGTTTGGTGCCCGGTCCCACCGAGCCCAGTACCCAGCGGGGCCGCTGCGGGGTGGCGTAGGAGTCGGCGGCCTGTCGAGCCAACCGAGCACCCGAGCGGGCGAGCTCCGCGATCCGATCGGTGATGTCGTACTCGGCGAAGTTCGCGAAGTTAGCACCGAAGGTGTTGGTTTCGATCGCGTCCGCACCAGCGTCCAAGTAGGACTCATGCACCCACTGCACCACGTCGGGACGAGTCACGTTCAAAATCTCGTTGCAACCCTCGAGCTCGTCGAAGTCGGCGAGTTGTAAGTCTCGGCTCTGTAGCATGGTGCCCATCGCCCCGTCGGCGACGATCACGCGGCGTGACAGTACCTCTGTGAATGACGGTGCCTCGGCGAACGACGGTGCTGCTGAGACTGAATCCATGCCGCAAGGTTACTGACGAAGGTTTTCCGCGACCGGGTTGGTACGCGAGACCGGCCGCGGCTGCGGCGATATCGGCACCCGATGCCTCGACCTCTAAGCTAGTGGTGTGAAAAGGTTCGACATATTACCTACCCTGCGATCCCCCGTGGCCGTGGCGGCGTTCGCCGGCTGGAACGATGCTGGCGAGGCGGCCAGCGCGGTACTGGAACATTTGGTGCAGCAGTGGGGCGTGGAACCGATCGCGGCACTCGATCCCGATGAGTACTACGACTTTCAAGTCAACCGACCCACGCTGACGTTGGATGAGCAAGGCCAGCAGCAGGCCATCGAGTGGTCGACTACCTCGGTGTCTTACTGTTCTCCCCCCGGTGCCGACCGCGACATCGTGCTGATTCAGGGAATCGAGCCCAACCTGCGCTGGCGCAGCTACTGCGAGGAACTCCTCGGCCTTTGCGCGGCACTTAACGTCGAGCGCACCGTGATACTCGGAGCGCTGTTGTCCGACACACCCCATACCCGGCCGGTTCCCATCATCGGATCCGCCACCGATGAGACGACGATCAAACGCTTCGAACTGGAACCGTCACATTACGAAGGCCCCACCGGGATCGTCGCGGTCTTGCAATCGGCCTTCGCGCGGATGGGTGAACCCGCGCTCTCGCTCTGGGCACAGGTTCCGCACTACATCAACCAGCCACCGTGCCCCAAGGCCACGCTCGCGCTGCTCAATCGGCTGGAGAACATCCTGGATCTGCGGATTCCCGTCGGAGATCTCCCGGAAGAGGCAGCCGAGTGGGAATCGACGGTGAACGAGGCAGCCAGCGACGACAGCGAGATGCTGGAATACATCAGTACCCTGGAACAGCGCGAAGGCGAACCACGGCTGATGCAGGCAAGTGGGGAAGATCTGGCCAGAGAGTTCGAGAAATTCCTACGCCGCCCCGGAGCTCAACCCGAGTAGAGATAAGCAGACGCGACAAAGCCCACGACGTAAAGGATTCCTTGATGCATGCTGTCCCACGGGTAGTAATCTTCGGACTCGGCGGCACGATTGTTATGACCCCGACCGGGACCGGCGGTTTGACGCCGGCGCTCTCGGCACAGCAGCTACTCACCGCCGTCCCAGGTCTGACCGAAATCGGCATTGACGTGCGGGTTAAAGATTTTCGTCAGGTACCCAGTGGATCTTTGGGCTTCGATGACCTGGCCGCACTTACCGTCGCCATCGACGAACAGCTGGCCCAAGGCACCGAGGGCGTCGTCGTCACCCAAGGCACCGACACCATGGAAGAAACCGCCTACGCCCTCGACCTGAGCTACTCCGGAGCAGCTCCCATAGTGGTCACCGGGGCGATGCTCAGCCCCGCCCACGCGGGTGCCGACGGGCCGGCGAACCTACTGTCGGCGATTGCGGTGGCGGCGAGCGAACCAGCTCGGGGGCAGGGCGTTTTAGTGGTGATGGCCGATGAGATTCATGCCGCCCGCCACGTGCAGAAGACTCACACGAGCAACCTCATGACCTTCAAATCACCTAACTCGGGACCGCTGGGGTACGTCGTGGAGGGACGACCCCAGTTGCTGAACTCGGTGGGGCCTCGCATGGCAGTGGATGAGACCAATGCCGAGGGGAATCCGCGGGTATGCCTACTTACCATGTCCCTGGGAGATGACGGTCATCTACTACGGGCTATAGACGACCAGGTCAACGGCCTGATCGTGGCAGGTTTCGGCGTAGGGCACGTCCCCGCCGACGTGGTCCCCCGTTTGGAGAAACTCGCCGGCGTCATACCTGTTGTGCTGGCTTCCCGAGTAGCTTCCGGGCCGTCGCTGACCTCGACGTACGGGTTCCCCGGCTCGGAGCAGGATCTGCTCAGCCGAGGACTGATTTCGGCGGGCTTCCTCGATCCGCTCAAAGCCAGGATTCTGCTACGCACCCTGCTGCGCGTGGGTGCCGGTCGCGACACGATCGCCGCCGCGTTCGGCTCAGCCGGCGGGTGCTCCTCGCTACATCGTGGGCCTGTTGCCTCATGTCAATAGGTCCGCGTAGTTCTGTACGTTGCCTCATCTAAAAGGTCCGTGTGGGGTGCCTGGTTGTGGCTTGGGTGCTGACCGGGTTTGTCGACGGCTTACAGCTCGATGCCAAGTAGGGCGCTAACCGCGTCGCAAGCGTCGGTGTTACCGACGTTGCCTGCCGCCGCATCGATAGGAGCGGCAGCACCAGGAGCCGTCGACACTGTCCGCACCGCTTCCGCCCAGTCGTCTACGACGCCCAGCGCGCGCGGAGTGTCGAGGTCGTTGGCCAGGTGCTTCCGCAGCTGGGTCACCAGCGGCCGGGTGTCCACACCGTCGACGGCCGGCACGGCTGCGGCACTTCGCCATAATGCGAGGCGTTGTTGCGCGTCAGACAGTTGCTGGGTCTCCCATTCGCGATAACCGCGATAGTGCCGACTCAGCAGTGCCAGTCGCAGTGCCGCGGGTTCAACACCTTCGGCGATCAGCTGCGAGGCGAAGACCAAGTTTCCTTTGCTCTTCGACATCTTCTCGCCCTGCCAGCCCACCAAGCCGGCGTGCACATAACTGCGCGCGAAGGGGGAATCCCCGGCTGCGACCTCGGCCTGGGCGGCTGACATCTCGTGGTGCGGGAAGCGAAGGTCCTCTCCCCCACCCTGCACATCGAGCCGCACGCCCAGGCGGTTCACAGCGATGGCCGAACATTCGATGTGCCAGCCCGGCCGTCCCAGTCCCATGGGTGAGGGCCATGACGGTTCGCCGTCGCGGGCACCGCACCACAGCAGCGGATCCAGCCGATTGTGCTTGCCCATACGATCGGGGTCACCGCCACGTTCGGCGAACAGCTCAGCCATCTGGGTTTCGTCCAGCCCGGACTCATATCCGAAATCGGGCGCGGACGACAGATCGAAATAGATGTCGCCGGTACCGTCGGGCATCCGGTATGCGACGCCGGCGGCCAGCAGTTCGTCCACCATCTCCACGACTTCAGGCATCGACTCCACCACACCGACGTACTGATCCGGCGGGATTACCGACAACGCCGCCATGTCGGCGGCAAATCGTCGCGTCTGTCGGTGGGCCAGCTGCGCCCAATCTTCGGTATCCCGTTTCGCTCGCTCCAACAGCGGGTCGTCGACGTCGGTGACGTTCTGCACGTACCGCACGGTGTGGCCCGCGTCGCGCCAGTACCGCTGCGCCAAGTCGAACGTGAGGTAGGTGGCGATGTGCCCCAGATGTGCGGCGTCGTAGGGCGTGATGCCGCACACGTACATCCGAACCGGGCTGTCGGGACCCGGCGAAGCGGGTCCCACACTGCGCAGTTGCTGTGAAGCGGAGTCGAACAGCTTCAACGGCGCGGGCTCAGCTAGAACAGGCAAGATAGGTACGGGCGGCGAGGGCCAAGAATCCATGCCCATCAGGCTATCGGCCGATCACCGCCGCGGAACACGGTTTGTTCAAGAGTGACGCGATCGACGAGGCGATCAGTTCATACCGCTGGCTGGCGGGTTTCGACCGGGAAGCTGCCAGGCCGCGCCGAAAGTCCCGGGTTCGGCTATACGAGCAGCAGTTCTCCGGGGTGGATCGGATGGCTTTGCGAGTAAGTCGTTATATGCACCTTGCGTGAGTGTTAGTTCATCAAGGCCTCCGGCGACCGTTAGCCATAACGGCGAGCCTACCGAGCTCCCTAGCCGGACTCAGCGAAATAGACAAGACAACTGACTAGAACAGCGGATACGGCAGCACAGGCCAGCCCGGAGTTGGTTGCGGAAACCGGGCTTCTCGCAGTAGCCGATGTACACGACCAGAGATAGCCGCACGCTCATCGGCGTCCAGATACGGCTTCAGTTCGGTGCCTAACGCACCTCGGAGGTCCTTGTCAAGCTGCTGAAGTACGTCGAGGATCTTCTCGGGCAAAGGCTCCCCCGCCCAACCCCACAGCACGGTGCGCAGCTTGGGTTCGGGGTGAAATGAGATGCCATGATCGATCGCCCACAGCCTGCCGGTGGCGTCGGTGAGTAGATGTCCGGCCTTGCGATCGGAGTTGTTGATTACCGCGTCGAATACCGCCAGTTGCGCCAATCGCGGATCGTTGGCATGCGCCAGCAGCACCTCGCGCTCGGCGGCGGCACTGTCTGGCTCGGCACTGGCGGCGTTAACACGGTCTGGATCGGTCACCGTGCCACGCGCAACGACCTTCCAACCGGCGGACAGCTGGGCAGGGCGCACCACGTCGAACTGTGTCACGGCATCGTCTACCTCGATCCAGAGCTGACACGATCCCATGCCCAGCGGACCGTCGCGTAGCACCGTCGGCGGTACGGCGTTCCAACCGGTGGCCTGATCGATCAGGTACGCGGCAACCTCACGCGGAGCCAGTGCCTTGCCGGGAAAGTCCCACAGGGATTGCTCACCATCAATCGGCTTGTAGACGCAGCGAAGAGGCTGCGCCGTATGGCTATCACTGGTAGCCGCGACGTGGGCCAGGAAAACCGCATTGTTCCCGGTGAGAATCCGCGTCTGAACGTCCAGCGCACCCGCGGATAGCTGTTGGACCCTGCTCATCGGCCACGCTGCTTATCGACCACGCGGACGGTAGCCGTTGCGGCGTGGGCAGATGTGCCCATCGGGATCGAGTGGTTGGCCGCAGAGGGGGCACGCGGGACGTCCCGCCATGACCACCTGCGCGGACCGCTCGATGAATGCTCGAGCCTGGGCCGGACTCAATCGCACTTGCAGCAGATCCCGGTCTGTGTCGGGCACGTCATCGTCGGCAATGGCAACGGCCTCCACCAACACCGACTGGTCGGCCGTATCCCAGATCAAACCCAGCGTGCCAACTCGGAACTCCTCCTCGACTGGGCTCACCATCGGCTCGCTATCGACCAGCTCGGTCACGTCGTCTGGAATGTCGGCACCCAGTCGCTTACCTGCCTCGTTCAACAGCTCCCCGAGTCGCTGTGTCAGCAGCGCAACCTGAGCTTTTTCCAGCCTGACGCTGACGACACGTTGCTCTTGCACCGCTTGGAGATAGAACTCACGATCTCCGGGCTGACCGACTGTCCCCACGATGAAGCGGTCCGGCGTATCGAACGTGAATACCTGGCGTGCCATAGGTTGACCCTAACGTGACGGTAGTTCGAGTAATGACGACCCGGTGTCGGCTAGGCGAAGCAGATACGGGCGCTCGGCGGTGAAGCGCACCACTGTCGCCGAAGCGTTGCTCACGGCGATGCGCTGAAATAGATCCAAGTGCAGCCCCAGGATATCGGCTACGATCGTCTTGATCACATCCTCATGGCTGCATACCAACCAGACGGCGTCGGCACCGTGGCTGTCGTGTACTCGTTGCCGCCAGTCACGGATTGCCGCGGTAGCACGAGCCTGCACATCGGCCAGGGCCTCGCCGCCCGGAAAAACCGTCGCCGACGGATATTGCTGTAAGGTCTGCCATTCCGGCTCAGTCTGTAGTTCCAGCAGCTTCCGACCGGTCCAGTTCCCGTAACGGCACTCACCTACCCGGTCGTCTACCACTGGTTCGGACGCGTTCATTCCCGCGTCCGCCAAAGCCTGCACTGTTTCACGGCACCGCTGTAGCGGGCTGGTGATCACCGCCGCCAACGGAACTTCGACCAATCGGGCCGCCAACCGCGCGGCCTGCTGTCGTCCCGTTGAATCCAAACCCACACCCGGCGTCCAACCCGCCAGCTCCCGGCGGGAATTGAACTCCGTCCGGCCGTGGCGTATGAGCAGCAGTGTGGTCACGTGGCCGACATTACGCCGGTCGTTAACAGCCCGATCAGCAGCAAACCGACTGGAATGCGGTACCAGCTGAACGCCGCGATGCTGTGGTGCGCCACGAACTTCAGCAACCACGCCACCGACGCATACGCCACCACGAAACTGACCGCCGTACCCACCGCGGTGGGTACCCATCCCACTCCCGCGCTGATCGCATCGGCTTCATCGATGGCTTGAAAGATCCCCGCCGCGCTGAGCGCGGGGATGGACAGAAAAAACGACAACCGGGTCGCGGTGACGCGGTCGAAGTTCAGTAGCAACCCCGCGCTGATGGTGGCGCCGGAACGCGAAACGCCGGGGATCAGCGCGACACACTGCGCCAGACCAACCAACAGCACGTCACGAAGTCGAAGGTCGTGTTCCTTGCGTTGCTGTGGCGCTACCCGTTCGGCGAAGATCATCACAAAGCTCCACAACACCAACGCGGCCGCCACCACCCATAGGCTGCGCAGCGGCCCGGCGATGACGTCTTTGGCCAATAGCCCGACCACACCGATGGGCACCGACCCGGCGATGATGTACCAACCGAAGCGATAGTCGAAGTTGTCACGACGAGCCTTGGAGAACACGCCGGAACACCAAGCCGTTGCGATTCGAAGCAGGTCGGTCCAGAAATACACCAACACCGCCGCGATGGCGCCGATCTGAATGATCGCGGTGAATGCCGTTACTGAGGGGTCATCGACCTGTAGCCCCAGCAACTTCTCGCCGATGGTGAGGTGACCGGTGGAGGAGACGGGCAGGAACTCCGTCAGGCCTTCCACAATGCCCAAGATCACGGCATCCAGAATGTTCACACGTCACTCCGAGGACTAGACGACAACTTGTGCCATCTTGTCGCAGCAGATGGGATCGGCTAGCGCCGCCCCTGCGGGGCAAGATGGCACAAGTTGTAACCGTGACGCGGAAGTGAAGTGGCGCTCGGAGTACGGTCTGCGGACATGAGCATGGCACGCCGCACGATCGGCAGCAGTGGGCTCAGGGTCTCTCGGCTGGGCCTTGGCACCATGACGTGGGGAGCCGACTCCGACGCCGAGGATGCAGCGGCCCAGCTGGTGATGTTCACCGAAGCCGGTGGCAACCTCATCGACACCGCCGACGTCTACACCGAGGGCGCCAGCGAGGCGCTGCTCGGGAGCATGATCGGGTCGCATCGCACAGCAGTGGTGCCGCGTGAGGCCGTGGTACTTGCCACTAAAGCCGGTGTCGATCCGGCTTCACCCAACCGTCGTAATTGTTCCCGTGGACATCTACTACGCGCGCTGGACGGTTCGTTGCGGCGACTGGGTACCGACTACATTGACCTGTGGCAGCTTCACGCCTGGGACGCTACGACACCGCTGGCCGAAACCCTTTCTGCGGTGGACATCGCGCTGCGTAGTGGGCGAGTTCGGTACGTAGGTATATCCAACTTCTCAGCCTGGCAGCTGGCTGCTGCCGCAACCCAGCAGCAACTCACCGGCGAGAGTCCGTTCATCGCGGCACAGACCGAGTACTCGCTGTTGGAGCGGGATCCAGAACGTGAACTGATTCCCGCAACGGCACACCTGGGCATGGGGTTGCTGCTGTGGTCCCCGCTGGGACGCGGAGTGCTCACCGGTCAATATCGCGACGGCGTACCCGCCGGATCACGCGGCTCATCGTCCACCTTAAAGCCCTTCGTGGAACGTTTTCTCGACGATCGGTGTGCCGGGATTGTAGAAGCGGTGGCGACCGCCGCCGAGGGACTGGGAGTACTTCCCGCGGTGGTGGCACTCGCATGGATACGTGACCGTCCGGGCGTTGCCGCCCCCATCGTCGGTGCTCGCAATGCGTCGCAACTCAAGGCCACCCTAGCCAGCGAGGAACTTACGCTGCCCGAGGAGATTACGACCGCCCTCGGGGACGTATCGGCTACCGTGGAATAGGACGGCGGCCAGTAGGTCATCTGCCAAGGCCCCCGCACAAGCACAGCGCAGGCAGGGACCTACTGGTGACGCTCTAGCCGTCGTCGGACATGACCTCATCTAGCCTGTACAACAGCTTGTCAGTCGGACTAAGTGAGAATGCGAGCTCTGGATCTGAGTCCAGCTCCGCCAACGGCACCGGAGTTAGGGTCTGGTTCACCAGCACTACGCCATTAGCCGGTTCGATCTCGTCCACATCGTCCAACGCCGCTAACGTGCCGTCACCGGCCTCGATCAGGGCATAGATAGCCTCGCCCAGCCCTGTGATATCGATTGCTCCCGGCTCGTCTTGCCAGGTATCGACACCGGCCCGAGCAGTACGAGCGGCAGCGAGCACCGCGGCTACATCGCCGATCACATAGTCGCGTCGTTGCCGGACACACAGCAACAGATCTCTCTCGTCGCGGTCTCCCGCTTCTCCGACATCGGCATACCTCGCAGGCGACAATCCGGCACGCCGGTTCGGTGCCTTCCCCTGACCAGTGGCACCCTCACTCAGACCATGCTCGTTAAGATCGTCGTCGGTTAGTAACGGCGCCATCACGGTGTGAGACGCCACCCCGGACCGCCCAAGTGACGGCGCTGCGGCCTGTACCGCCTCATCGGGATCGATGTACTCACAATCCCACGGTGTGACCTCGTCGTAGGTTTGGTTCACCAGATCGTCGTATTGCACACTAGCGTTGTTGAGTGTGGTGTAAGCAGCCCAAATCTCCTCGTCGGTCGAGACCGGAGACTTCAAGACGGCTCGATGATGGCGCGCGGCTCGAACAACCGCCTCTAGCGCGGCATCAATCTCGGCATCCGTCGACATGGCCGGGCCTCCGTGGTCGAACTCAGGGTTGAACTAACAGCGGGCGAGGAACTGGTCCAGTACTCCGACACCGAAGCGTAGCGCCTGCACGTCGACTCGTTCGTCCACACCATGGAACAACGCGGTGAAATCCAGTTCCGCCGGTAGTCGCATCGGTGCGAATCCGTAGCAGGCGATGCCGAGCGATGCCAGCGGTTTGGCATCAGTGCCACCCGAGAGCAGGTAGGGCGCGACCGTCGCGCCGGAGTCGGCCTCGGTGATGCATTGCGCCATGACGTTCATCAGCGGTTGATGGGGCTCGATCTCCAATGGCGTGGTGTAGGTGATCCATTCGCGGGTCACGTCGGGGCCCAGCAGGGCGTCGAGTTCGCGTTCGAATTGTTCCTCGTGCCCGGGAAGAATGCGGCAATCCACCACCGCGGTGGCGCTACCGGGGATCACATTGGCCTTATACCCGGCGGCGAGCATGGTGGGGTTGGCGGTGTCGCAGAGGGTGGCGCCGATGATGCGAGCGGCAGGACCGAGCTTGGCCACGATCGCGGCCGGATCCGATTCGTCGAACTCCACCTCCAACGCCGCAGCTGCCTGTCGCAGGAACGCTCGCACGGTGGGGCCGAGTTGGGTAGCAAAGGTATGGCGCCCCACTCGGGCTACGGCCTCGGCGAGCAGGGTGACGGCATTATCTGGATGAATCATGGAACCGTGCCCCGCCCGGCCCTGGACGCTAAGCCGGGTCCATGCCATACCTTTCTCGCCAGTCATGATCGGGTAGATTCGTCGATCCCCCGCTAGCGTGATCGAGAAGCCGCCGACCTCTCCGATAGCTTCGGTGCACCCTTCGAACAGCTCCGGGTGGTGCTTGACCATGTACCACGCTCCAAGGAGGCCGCCGGCCTCTTCGTCGGCAAAGAACGCCAACACCACGTCGCGCGGTGGCTTACGACCTTCACGAACCCATTGCCGAATCACAGCAAGGATCATGGCGTCCATGTTCTTCATATCTACCGCGCCACGACCCCACAGGTAGCCGTCGCGAATCTCCCCGGAGAAGGGTGGGACCTGCCAGTCGGCTGCCACCGCGGGCACCACGTCTAGGTGGCCGTGCATCACCAGGCCACCGCGGGTGCGGTCCTGTCCGGGAATACGGGCTACGAGGCTGGTGCGTCCGGGAACGCTTTCGAACAGTTGCGCCCCGATGCCGACCTCGGCGAGCTTGGCGGCCACGAATTCGGCTGCGGCCCGCTCTCCGACGCTGGTGGCGGAATCGCCGGTGTTGGTGGTGTCGATCCGAATGAGTTGCGCGGCGAGCTCAACGACTTCGCCTGCCGCGGTCAGCGGGGTATTACCCGATGCCGCGCCTAATGTGAGCGGAGTGCCGTATGTCACGCAAGTACATTATCGAGGGATTTACTCCATTGAAACCCCGCCGCGCGAGTGATCCGAGCCAGCTCGGCCTGCCCCTTTTCGTTGGGGTGGAAGAAGTCGAAGTTGCTGAGTAGCTGTGCTGGGAAGTCTCGGTTGAAAACAGCGTTGCCGTCGAACTTGCAGTTGCCACCGTATTCGGCACAAAGCTGTGCAAGGGCGGTGTTGTAATCGACGACTCGCTGCCGTACCCGATCACGACGTTCGTTGTCAGCGGGTGCATCCGAGGTGGGGTTGGCGAGCATGCTTTGGCAGATGTTTCCGAGCTTCCAGGCCGAACGCGCGGCGAAACTGCCGCGGCTGGTTTCCCAGACCCGCTTCACATCCGGGATGCTGGCGATGAAAATCTTCGCATCCGGAATTCCGGACTTGATAGCGGTGAGCGCGGCCCGCACTTGCTCGGAGTAGGTCTGCACCGGAGTCATCTGATCTTCGGTAGGTTTGCACGCGTCGTTCGCGCCGACCAGCAAGGTAACGTACTCGACCCGCTGCGCCACGGCCCGCTGTGCCTGACCGGCCATGTCCGCGGCGACCGCACCACTCTTGGCTTCATTGAAGTTCTTGCCCTCGATAGCGGGATTGAGTTCACGCAGACCCAGATAGTGGCTGCCGACCTCCGGCGCGTCTCCGGTGGACCACGAGCGGGCAACACAATCGAAGTAGAAGCCGCAGGCATTGAATCCTTTGGTGATCGAGTCCCCCAACGCGGCCATGGAACTCGGGGCGGTGACAGCAGAGACGGGTGCGCCCGGCGCTGGCGCCAGCGAATCCTCAACTACGGGCGGCGAAAGTGGCCGCTCAGGGGAGGTCGGATCGTCAAGGGAGGAGCCGCCCTGCTGTTCGGAGTCGGGCATCGGCTGCTCGGTCCCCGGCCGTTCGACTACCGCGCCGGAGTCGATCTCGGCGGCGGAGTTGGTGCCGGGCTCACTCGCTTCGCCGGAGTAGGCCGCCGCCACTGGAACGACGACCAGCAGCAGCGCGACCAGAGCCGTTATGAGGCGGACTAGCATTGTGTATCCCCTTGCAACGTCACGCGGGAGCAGATAGCACGGCACCCGTAACCCATTGTTATATAACACCGTATGCCGCCGAACTCGGTCTCACCACCCGATTCGGGTATTGCGATCACTCCCCCGTTCACCCGAGGGGCGGCTGGGTTTCGTTCCGAAAGAGCACTTGGGTAGAGTTGCCCAACTGGAGGTCCGGGTGGCGGAATGGCAGACGCGCTAGCTTGAGGTGCTAGTGCCCTTTACAGGGCGTGGGGGTTCAAGTCCCCCCTCGGACACCAATCTGATGAATCTGGCCAGCGCTGATAGATCAATCGTATGCTCGTTGCTATGAGTTGTCAGCCGTTGGCCGAGCTTTCGTGCTGTGATAAGCCGTTGGCTGTGGTGGGGTTACCGAGCACGGGCGCGTTTAGCGCGACTTAGCGTATACCGAGCATGCCGAGAAGCTCACGAGGTGAAATCGCCGGCGACTCCAGGTTGGCGTCGAGAAGGTCGGAGTCCGCGCTTACCAGTCTTGCCTGGTGGGCATTAGCCAGCGCTACCAGATAGTCGTCGTCGCGATCCCTAGTTGCTTCGATAGGGTTAGCAATATCAGGAAGTAACTGCACTCGGTGCGCGAGCTGCGTCACAAATGACTGTGCTTTTCCAAGCTGAACCAGCGTCGAAATTTGTCGCGTGCGACGACTGCGGACAGCTCTTCCAAACCTTGCGTACTTGCGATGACATCAACAACCTCATAGTCATGCCGGTGTGAACGAGCGGCAGCAATCTTCACCGCTGTCACCAATGCCGGGTGATTGCCGGGGTCGCAATGGCGTTCTCCTCTGTATTCG
>Ga0136627_1000755_pt1 | contig 12563 bp, 13 predicted proteins | sample AntDrymUQ4892206_2_FD_104652 | JGI IMG/M metagenome (GOLD analysis project Ga0136627, IMG submission 104652) | Polar desert sand microbial communities from Dry Valleys, Antarctica - metaG UQ489 (22.06) | ecosystem: Environmental > Terrestrial > Soil > Desert | place: Antarctica: Dry Valley... | reverse complement strand
GGGAGGTAGGTGCGAGTGGTGGGGTCTAGCTCCCTCGAGCGCGTCCGCGAGTTTGCGGATAGCCCACGAGTGCCACGAGCGCTGCGCGGCGTTCACGATAAGGGACCCTTCTACTAGGTCGACGTAGTGCGGCAGTCGGGTCCCGAGCGCTTCGAATTGCTCGACCGTGAAGCCACCGGCAGGCACCTCAGGCAGTGTGAGCGTCATATCGCTTATTGTGCACCACACACATCGTGGTGGCCACCGCAATGTGGACGACGTGATGGTAGTAGCCCACCTGCCCGTTACTTGTCGAGCACCGCGAGCGCTAGGGTTTGCATCGATGAAAATTCTTAAAAAGAAGCTCACCATTGGAGGGACCACGTGACCATTCGGGTTGGTATCAACGGCTTCGGTAGGATCGGACGGAACTACTACCGCGCCGTGCTGGCGTCTGGCGCAGCTGTGGAGATCGTCGGGGTCAACGACCTCACCGACAACACCACCCTGGCGCATCTACTCAAGTACGACAGCATCGCAGGGCGTCTGCCGTACGAGGTGAAGGCCACCGCGGACGAGATCTCGGTAGCCGGCCACAGCTTCAAGGCCCTTGCCGAGCGCGACCCGTCGGCGTTGCCGTGGCGTGAGCTGGGTGCCGACATCGTGATCGAGTCCACCGGCATCTTTACCGATGCGGCAAAAGCGAAAGCCCACGTCGCCGCGGGTGCCAAAAAAGTTATCATCTCCGCACCGGCCAAGAACGAAGACATCACGGTGGTGATGGGTGTGAACCACAACGACTACGACCCCGCCAATCACACCATCGTCTCCAACGCCTCCTGTACTACCAACTGCCTGGCACCGTTGGCCAAGATCCTCAACGACACTTTCGGTCTCGAGCGTGGCCTGATGACCACCATCCACGCCTACACCCAGGACCAAAACCTGCAAGACGCTCCCCATAAGGATCTGCGCCGCGCCCGGGCCGCCGCGTTGAATGTGGTGCCCACCTCCACCGGTGCGGCTAAGGCGATCGGCCTGGTGCTGCCAGAGCTCAAGGGCAAGCTCGACGGCTACGCGCTGCGGGTTCCGGTCCCGACCGGCTCGGTCACCGACCTCACCGCCACGCTCGCCCGTGAGACCAGCGTCGATGAGGTCAACGCGGCGTTCCGGGTAGCCGCTGCAGATGGTCCGTTCGCCGGTATCTTGTCCTACAACGATGAGCCGATCGTCTCCACCGACATCGTGGCTGACCCGGCGTCGTGCATCTACGATGCGCCGCTGACCAAGGTGATCGGAAACCAGGTCAAGGTAGTCGGTTGGTACGACAACGAGTGGGGTTACTCCAACCGCCTCGTCGACCTCACCATTCACATGGGTGCGTCCCTGTGAAGCCGGCTCAGATGAGAACGCTGGAAGACCTGCTCACAGAAGGGGTGAAAGGTCGGCGCGTGCTACTACGTGCCGACCTCAACGTCCCGCTGCGAGGTGATTCCGATGGCGGCCGAACTATCACCGACGACGGTCGGGTTCGAGCCGTGCTCCCCACTGTGACCGCATTGCGAGAGGCGGGGGCAAGCGTGATCGTCTGCTCGGCGCTAGGGCGCCCGAAAGGGGCGCCTGATCCGCAGTACTCGCTAGCTCCGGTGGCCATGCGGTTGGGAGAGCTGCTGAACGCGCCGGTGGAATTCGCCACCGACACCGTCGGCCCGGCTGCTCACGCGGCAGTCGACAACCTGCCACCCGGCGCCGTGGTATTGCTGGAGAACGTACGGTTCAATGCCGGCGAGACCAGCAAGGACGACGCGGCGCGCGCGGCGTTCGCCGCCCAGCTGGCCGCGCTGGCAGACATTTACGTAGATGACGCGTTCGGTTCGGTACATCGCAAGCACGCTTCAATATATGAGCTGGCCGGGTTGCTCCCAGCCTACGCGGGAAGCTTGGTGACGACCGAGGTGTCGGTGCTCCGGCAGCTCACACAAGCTCCGCAGCGTCCTTACGTGGTGGTGCTCGGGGGCGCGAAGGTCTCCGACAAGTTGGGCGTCATAGAGGCTTTACTGGAGCAGGCCGACTCGCTGTTGATCGGTGGTGGGATGTGCTACACCTTCTTGGCTGCCCAGGGGTATGAGGTGGGGGAATCGCTGCTGCAAGCCGAGATGATCGATACCTGCGCGCAGCTGCTCAAACGTGCCGAGGGAAGGATCGTCCTGCCTTCCGACATTGTGATCGCCGATGAATTTTCCGCAACCGCAACCACCGACGTGGTGGGGATAGATTGGATTCCCGCCGACTGGCAGGGCCTTGACATGGGGCCCGCGACCGTGGCGGCGTTCGGTTCCGTGATAGCCAGCGCGGAGACTGTGCTGTGGAACGGGCCCATGGGGGTATTCGAGTTCGCGCCGTTCGCGGCGGGTACTCGGGCTATCGCTGAAGCTATCGCGAATTCGAAGGCTTTCACCGTGGTGGGTGGGGGAGACTCCGCTGCCGCCGTTCGTCAACTCGGGATTGACGAGAACGCGTTTAGCCATGTCTCTACCGGTGGTGGAGCGACGCTTGAATTTGTGGAAGGGAAAACACTTCCGGGCATCGCAGCGTTGGAGTCCGCCGCATCCACGGTTTCGGGGGCCTGACATGGGAAACACCACACCTGCTCGACGGCCTCTGATCGCGGGCAACTGGAAGATGAACCTCAACCACCTGGAGGCCATCTCTTTGGCCCAGAAGGTGGCGCTCAGCTTGGACGAGCGGCAGCTCACCGATGTGGAAGTGGTGGTGTTGCCACCGTTCCCGCATTTACGTAGTGTGCAGACGTTGGTGGCGGGGGAGCGGTTGCTGTTGGGATATGGCGCGCAAGACGTCTCCCAGCACACCTCCGGTGCCTACACCGGGGATGTGAGCGCGGCGATGCTGGCCAAGCTGGACTGCGGTTACGTGGCGGTGGGGCACTCCGAACGCCGGCAGTATCACGCCGAGGACGATGCGATCGTCAACGCCAAAGCCAAGGCGGCGCTGGGGCGGCAGATTACGCCCATCGTCTGCGTGGGTGAGGGCCTGGGGATTCGTGAAGCCGGCGAGCATGTCGCACACGTGTTGAGGCAGCTCGATGGTTGCCTCGCACGACTGACCGGTGAACAGGTCGCAGGGCTGGTAGTTGCGTACGAGCCGGTTTGGGCGATCGGTACCGGAAAAACCGCCACGCCCGAGGACGCCCAAGAAGTCTGTGCCGCGATTCGGGCTCGTGTCGGGCAGCGGTTCGGTGAGCAAGTAAGCGAGGCGGTGCGGGTGCTCTACGGCGGCTCGGTAAAAGCGAACAACATTGCGAGCATCATGGCCAAGCCCGACGTGGACGGTGCCCTGGTGGGCGGGGCGAGTTTGGACGCGGAGGAGTTCGTCTCCATCTGCCGGTTCCGTGAGCACGCGGTGTTGGTGTAGTCGATGGCCCGCACACCACCGGCCACCGTGATCGTGGTGGCCGGTGGTGACCCGCCGGTCCCCGCCGACTTGGCGGGCCTGCCGCGGGACGCAGTGGTGATCGGTGCCGACCGCGGTGTGGCATACGCCGAGCAGCTCGGCTTGCCCGTGACGCTGGCGATCGGCGATTTCGACTCCGTGCCGGTCGACGTGCTGGACCGGATCGCCGCCGGGGGCGCTGAAATTCGACGCTATCCGGCCGAGAAGAACGCCACCGATCTGGAGTTGGCGCTGGATGCTGCCGTGGAGCTCAACCCGGAGCGGGTCGTGGTGCTGGGGGCGCACGGCGGGCGGCTCGATCACCAGCTGGCGAACCTACTGCTGCTCGCGTCGCCGCGGTATAAAGCCGTGAGAATGCAAGCTCGCATGGGCGGGGCGGTAATGAACGCGATTCATGACACCGCCGCGCTCACCGGCCGGCCCGGCGAAGTGCTTTCGCTTATCCCGGTGCACGGCCCCGCCATAGGTGTGTCCACGTCCGGGTTGTTGTATCCGCTCGTCGGAGAAGACCTACCAGCGGGAATGAGCCGTGGGGTGAGCAACGTGTTCATCGAGACAACAGCCACCGTGAGCGTGAAATCCGGCACGCTACTGGCCGTGCAGACGTAACGTCTCTTACCCCCACATGACACAAGTGTGGTTCGTTCACTTAGTAGTTAGCCCAGGAGTACTACACGTTGGCATCAAAGCTAGCCGCAACCTTAGATATTCACTATACTGAATGTCATGAACGAGTGGGATACTATCCTTGCCTCAGCTGCTCGGCTTCAGGAGCTGATTCCTAACGCGGTGCTCGTAGGTGGCACGGCTTCAGCTTTGCATGCCGAGCATCGGGTTTCTTTCGATCATGATCATGTGCTGACAGATTTGCGGGACCGTTTCGATGCGGTGCTATCGGAGCTTGAGGCAACTAAAGGGTGGAACACCGTCCGCGTGAAACGGCCGGTGTTAATCCTGGGCAATCTGGACGGGGTCGATACTGGAATTAGGCAATTGATCCGCTGTCATCCGGTGGAAATTGAACACTTCGCCACCCCGGTAGGTAATCTGACTGTTCCCACCCTTGCTGAGTGCCTCCGCATCAAGGCTTGGCTGGTGCTGACGCGCAACGCCACGCGTGATTATCTCGATGTGGCAGCTCTCACCGATCGGCTGGGTGCCGGCAGTATGGATGCCTTGATCTCCATGGATACCTACTACGCCGATCAGCATGGGCGTGGCGGAGATCGCGTCATCAGTCAGCTAGTTAAACAACTAGCTGAACCCACACCATATGACCTGTCGGACGTGGATTTGGCGCAATACCGGAAGCTTGCACGTCGCTGGCGGGAGTGGGCTGGAGTGCTTACCCACCTTAGTGGTGTTGCCGTAGCCGTAATGGAGCGACTAGCAGCTGAGGAGCCCCGTGATGAAGCATCGACACCTTGAGTACCCTGAAAACATCCCGGTACTTGAACTGGGATTAGCCGCTATCGATGATCTGCTGGATCGGGGCACTCTAGTCGACTGGGCACCCCTTGCCCGAGCAATTGCCGACGATCCGTGGGGCCGGCTTGCCGAAAACGTGCTGGATATTTTAGCCGCGCACGACATGTATGGCACCGGGGCGCTATGGCGCCGCTACATCCAGGCATGCCACTCTCGCTGTCAGCCCGGATGGCCCACGCACGCACCACTGGGCCAGGTCCGACGGTTACGAGCTAAAACCCAGGCTGAGGTGGGGCGAGCAATGGGGATGAATCAATCAGAAGTCAGCCGATTCGAACGCCGCAATGACGTTTTGGTTTCCCATCTCACCCGATATGCACAGGGCACCAAAGGGCAGTTACGTCTCCTCATCGCCTACCCTGACGCACCGGCCGTCGAACTGCAGCTGCCGTCCTCGTCCGTGGTGCCGCCTCGTTAATTCTTCAACACGGGGAACCATGCGAGAGCAGCTAAGCCGCGGCTACTATCCAGATCCGCTGCTGTGGCTGTTGCTCGGCCGTGTCCAGTTCGAACGAAGTGTTCGCCACGCATCAATCGGATTCCGGACCGCGCTGCGCACATTTTCCCGCTGGCCGTCATCAAGGCCATTTCTCCAGCCGTAGACCAGTGCCGCGGCTGCGGTTACGGCCCCTAACAGAGTTTGCTCTCGGTTCGCACCCTCCTCGACCCGAGGTGTCAGCCTTACAGTGTTCCCGGCTGCCCGTTGACGTACCTCCCGCGCATTGCGGTAGCGCTGCCACGACTGGTAGCCGTAGCTGGCAGCCCCGATGGCGGCGATGCCCGCGACGGTTGGTCTTAGATTGTCCCGCATCCACCCCGTGACCAAACCGATGGTATCCGTTCCGGAGCGAAGTGATTCACGGAGGCCTGGACTAGTCATGGGGACCCTTTACCGGTGAGCGGATACGGCGTTATCCGCTCATCTATCATACCCACACCGCCTCCTGGGCACATGAAATAGCGAATACTCGTCTGTCTACGGTGCCGTTGGCTAACCCGCGGAAAGGCACTCGTCTTGTCCTAGCCCCAGATAGCGCAGATAGGGGCGGCGATGATTCGTTCGTCCAGCTGAAAAATTTTCGACCCGGTGTGTAGTACAACTCCAATGGCGAACCGGTCACCCAACTCGTTTCGTAACCAACGTAGATGACGAGCCGTATCTGCGTTAGGTGCGGAACTGGCTTTGATCTCGATGGCCACGATGGTGCTGACGTCGAGTTCGACGATGAGGTCGATCTCGTGTCCGCCGCTGTGGTCTCGTAGGTGATAGAGTTGTGCCTGTTGCTCGCCCAGGTCCAGCTCGGCGCGAAGTTGACTTGTGACGAATGTGTCGATCACTCGCCCCAGCAGGTCGGAATCTCGCATGAGTCCTTCGACGTTGAGCGCTAGCGCGCCGGCGAGTAAGCCCGAATCACTGACGTACCGTTTTGGCGACCGAACCAAGCGCTTTAATCGGTTGTTGCTCCACGCTGGCACTGAATCAATGACGAAAACATTGCGAAGTAGGCTCTCGTATGCTTCCGCGGTTTTTCTGTTGATGCCCGCCGATTCAAATAGTGTTTTTTCTGCTGTAACACCAGCTGTGTTGAGGGCATAAGCCTCAAAGTATCGGCGTAATCTCGCCGGGTCGCGCCCAACATTTGATGCAGCGGTGTCCCGAGTGAAGAGTTGCCCCAGGTAGCTGCTGACCCATCTGCGTCTGGCCAGCTCTGTGCGCCTCATCGCCTCGGGAAATCCACCGCGTACCGCAATTTCGAGGTAATCCCGCACGTCCGGGAGTCGTTCTGGAAGGCTCAGGCCGGCCGCGCCGTGATACACAAGGCGTTCGACAAAAGGGGGCTGACGCAGATCGTGGCCGTCTATTTCTCGTACCGTCATGGTGCCCATGTTCAGTTGTATTAACCGACCCGTGCCCGGCCATGTTTGCTGTTCGAGTGCGGCATGCACCGAGCCGGTGACGATGAACCTTCCTGGACGTGAATCTGCATCAATCGTCCGCTTGATCGCGCCCAGTACTGTTGGGGCTAGCTGCCATTCATCCACGAGAATGGGTTCGGCGAGACCGCGCAAGGCGGCATCTGGATTGGCGTTAACAACCTCGGCCTCTTCGGGTCGGTCCAGGTCGTAGCACGCTCCGGGCGTGTAGGGCGGCGCTTGTGGTCTTGCCGGTTGCGCGTGGCCCCAACACGAGCAGCGCCGGAAACTCGGTAAGTAACTCTCTGATCAGCCTATCGGCGAGGCGGGGAAGGTATTCCAATTCATACTGCGATAATACCACTTTTACGTGTAGGTTAGTACCAGTTTTTCTATACATGGAATACTGATTTTTCTCGACATTTAGGAGGCTGCACACAATAGGAATGGGTCGACAGCGGGGCAACGCAGGTCCTCGTGGCGAGGGCGTACGCTTGGAGTGCCTAGGGACTCGACAAAACACGATTTCTCGCGGTTAAACCGGTCGCGTTCGCCTAAGTGCTTGACGTATAGCTGGCTGCGCGGGTCCGGACTGGTCACCCGGCAGTCCATAGTCACGTATCCTTCATCCGTACTTTCGATGATATTGACCCCTCCGGTGAGTACCATTGACTACCTGATACGTCCACTACCCAAGCACTAGGAGCTGATATGGCTGATTCGGCATCGAGGCCCCGCCGCGCTTTGCCTCCCAAGAGATACCTAGCGGCAGGTATCGAAGCTCTTCCCCCGGCTGGCTTTGTGGAATCACTTGGGCGACCTTGACCAAGTTGGAGAGAATTTTGTGGGTTCTTCGCTAGTTTGTGTGGGTGGTTGGTAGTGGGAGTTTTCCGGCGATGAGGTAGATGATGGTGATCATTTTCTGTTTGTTTCGGTAGCCGCATGCTCTGGCTTTTGCAGCTTGGATGAGGGAGTTCGTTCCTTCGAGAAGACCATTTGTGATTCGGCTGGTATGCCATCTGATGATGCCGTTCCAGTGCGCTTCGATCATGGTGATGAAGTTTTTGAGGGGAGCCAGCCGAGAACGCTTTGCTCCGTAGCACCACCGGCGCAGGTAAGCCTGTGCGGTAGTGAGGTCGGGTTGAGCGTAGAACGCTTGGAAGTCCTCGCGCCAGCGATACGCGCGTGCTGTGGCAAGGTGCATTGATGGCCGCGTTAACCATGCAAGTGATTGGGCTTGTTTGGTTGTGAGGTTCTTCCGGTTCTTGAGCCAAAGGTAGCGGCTTTTTTTCAGGGCCGGGGTGTGCTGTTGTTCAGCCCGCCGTACCTCGTCGATGGCTTCTGAGAGTTTCTTCATCACATGGAAACGATCGAAGGTGATCTGTGCGTGGGCGAAGTTAGCTTGGGCGCCGCAGATGAACGCCGGGCTCATGTCCATCGACAGCTCGGTGACCGCGGCAGGGCTACCACCATGGTGGGTGAGGTCACCGGCGAAACGTTTCACTGTGGCCGCGTCTGAGTTTTCGGTGGCAAACAGGACACGGCGAGCGTACCCGAGGAGCTACGCGGCCACCTAACCGAGGCCGCCGAGCGATTCGAAGTACTCACCGCTAACGCCATGAACGTGACACCAGGGCCCCTTTTTCGGCCTTTAAGCGGCCCTGGTGTCACGTTCATGGCGAAAAGAATCGGCGGCCGGTGACGCGTTCTGCCACGCCGGCACGGTCCAAGTACGGCGTGATGCCGCCCAGGTGGAAGGGCCACCCCGCGCCCAGCAGCATGCACAGGTCGATGTCGGCCGGTGCGGCGACTACGCCCTCATCCAGCATCGCGCGGATCTCCTGCGCCAAGGCTGCCGCTACCCGGTCCCGTAGTTGCTCGGCTGTCAACTGCCCACCCGACTGATCCCCTAAAGCGGGTACTGGCTCGGGCCACGTACTAGGTTCAAGCTCGGGGTCTAGTTGCTGCTTGCCGCCGCGCCGCACCAGTAGTGACGGCTTACCCAACTTCACCGCACGCCGCAGCGTCGGTGAGACGGCGAACCGCTGCCCGAAGGCGTCGTGCAGCGTCTGGGACACGTGCAGCGCAACGGGCAACCCCACCAGGTCCAGCAGTTCTAGCGGGCTCATCGGCAAGCCCCATGGGTCCAACGCATGGTCGGCGACACTGGCATCCATCCCAGCGTCAATCGCCGTCAATACCTCGTTCATGCAGCGCAGTAGCACCCGGTTCACCACGAACGCCGTGGCGTCGCCCACACCCACGGCGGACTTTTTCAGCTGCTTTGCAACCGCGAAGGCGGTGGCCAGCGCCGCGTCATCGGTGCGCCCACCGCGCACCACCTCCACCAACGGCAGCACCGCCACCGGGTTGAAGAAATGCAGCCCCACCACTCGCTCGGGATGGGAGAGTTGCTGCGCCATCGCGGTCACCGACAGCGACGAGGTGTTCGTCGCCAGTACACACTCCGGGGTCACGATCTGTTCCAGTTCGGCGAAGACCTGGCGTTTGACGTCGAGGTCTTCGAACACGGCCTCGATCACGAAGTCGGCGTCGGCAAAGGCGCTGCGATCCAGAGATCCGGTGATCAGTCCTTTGACTCGGACCGCGGCCGAACCGGTGAGCCGTCGTTTCTCGATGAGCTTATCGACCGCGGCATGGGCGCGGGCAACTCCGGCAGCCAAGGCGTCGGCGTTGACATCGGTCATCACTACCGGGACCTTGAGCCGTCGCGCGAACAGCACCGCTAGCTGAGTGGCCATGAGACCGGCTCCGACCACGCCAACTTTGCCCACCGGCCGGGCAAGGGAGGCATCCGGGGCTCCGGCGGGGCGCTTGGCACGGCGCTGCACCAGGTTGAACGCGTACAGGCTTGCCCGGCACTCGCCGCCGAGCAGCAGGTCCGCCAGTGCGGTCGTCTCGGCTGCGGCGCTGGTGTCGTAGTCGGCGGTTCGTGCCAGTTCCAGCAGATCCAGCGCCCGCAGGGGTGCCGGTGCCGCGCCGTGGAACCGCTCGTCCACCAGCTTGCGGCCCACCAGTACCGCGAGCTCCCACGCCTGACCGCGGTCGGGCTGCGGGCGCTGCACGGCGATGTCACCATTGAGCACCTCGACGGCCCACTCCAGCGAGCGCTCCAGAAAATCCACCGGCTCGAACAGCGCATCGGCTATACCGAGCTCCAACGCTTGCCGTGGTTTGAGCATCCGGTTCTGGCTCAGCGGGTTCTCGATGATCACCTTGAGTGCGCGCTCCGGGCCGATCAGGTTGGGCAGCAGCCATGAACCGCCCCAACCCGGCACCAGGCCGATGGAGCATTCCGGCAGCGCGATCGCTTTCGCTCCCGCCGACAACGTCCGGTAGTGGCAGTGCAACGCCAGTTCCAACGCACCGCCCAACGCGACCCCGTTGACGAACGCAAACGTCGGTATCGGGCTCTCCCGTAGCCGGTTGAACACCTCGTGCCCCAGCCGGCCTATCTCCTGCGTTTGTTCCCGGGTCGTCAGCGACGGCATGCCGGTGATGTCAGCTCCGGCACCGAAGATAAACGGCTTCCCGGTCACCGCGATCGCACGCACCGCCGGGTCGTGTGCGGCGATGTCGTCGAGCGCGGCGGCCAGGCTGCGCAGCCCCGCGGGGCCGAAGCTGGTGGGTTTGGTGTGGTCGCGCTGGTTGTCCAGCGTGATCAGCGCGATCTCACCGTCTAGGCCAGGGGGGCGAACGTAGCGGGTGAGGGCATGGGCCACGACCTCATCTTCGAATACAGCACTCATCGTGATGCTCCATCCGTGGTCTCGGGTCCGGCATCGGCGTGTGAATGAGCACGGTAGTGCGGGTTCTCCCAAATCACCGCACCCCCCATGCCGAGTCCGACGCACAGTGCCGTGAGGCCGTAGCGCACGTCGGGCCGCTGCCGGAATTGGCGTGCCAGTTGCGTCATCAGTCGCACTCCGGAAGCGGCTAACGGGTGACCGATAGCTAGGGCGCCACCCCACGGGTTCACGCGGGAGTCGTCGTCGGCGATCCCGAAGTGCTGTAGAAACGCCAGTACTTGCACGGCGAACGCCTCGTTGAGTTCGAACAGCCCGATGTCGTCGCTGGTCAATCCGGCCAGCCGCAGCGCTTTCTCCGTGCTGGGGATGGGCCCGATACCCATGACGTCGGGTTGAACTCCAGTGAACGCGTGCGCCACCAACCGCATGGCTATCGGTAGCCCGAGCTCTTCGGCAGCGGCCTCGGCCGCGATGAGGCAGGCGGTGGCGCCGTCATTGAGCCCGGCTGAGTTACCTGCGGTGACCCTGCCTTGTGGTCGAAACGGGGTGCGTAAACCGGCGAGCGCGCCGATGGTCGTGTCGGGGCGAGGATGCTCATCGGCCACGGCAAGGCCCCAGCCCCGCTCGGTATCCCGGGTAGCGACCGTCACCAGATCGGGCTGGATCCGGCCGTTCACTAGTGCGGCGGCGTATTTGCGCTGGCTTGCATACGCGTAGGCGTCGGAGCGTTCCCGGGTGAGCGTTGCGTCACGGTCGTGCAGGTTCTCGGCGGTCGCACCCATCACGAGCGCCGATTCGTCTACCAGGCGCTCGGCCACAAATCGCGGATTCGGGTCGATGCCTTCACCCATCGGGTGATGCCCCATGTGCTCCACGCCGCCCGCGATGCCTACCTCCACCGCTCCCAGTGCGATAGCACCGGCGATGTTGGTCACGGCCGTCATGCTTCCCGCGCACATTCGATCGATGGCGTAACCGGGAGTGCTGGGGGGTAGCCCGGCCAGTAGTGCCGCGCTGCGACCGAGAGTGAGTCCTTGGTCGCCGGTTTGTGTCGTGGCCGCCAAGGCTACTTCGTCGATGCGGCCGTGGGGAAGGGCCGGATTACGCCGCAGCAGCTCACGGATGCAGCGCACCACCAAGTCGTCGGCGCGAGTGTGAGCGTAGAGACCCTGCGTCCCGGCTTTACCGAACGGGGTCCGAACCCCATCGACGAAGACCACGTTCCTGGAAAAGGCATCGTGGGAAGGTCCAGACACAAGTCCTCCTTGCGCTTGATCTCGATATCACCCAGCAGGCTTTTATGCTACTCGTCGGTAACCCAATTCGGGGGGTCTGAACTCAAGGTGTTCGAGTCCACGGTCTCGAAATTCAGCGCATCCGCTAGCGGGGCGGCCACGAGCGAGATCTGCCAGTGTCGGGCGCCCAGCCCCGACAGCGACGCGGCTACCGTGTGTTCGTTGGCGGGCTCTACCGGCCGCCAGGCCAGGCGTCGAAGCGCATCGGGCGCAAGCAGGTTCTCACTCGGAATACGATGCTGCGCGCTCAGTGCCTGCATGGCCTCGCGAACCCGTACCAGCCGGGCCGCCGCACTAGGGTCCTTGTCGGCCCAGCGGTAACCGGGTGGAGGACCGTCGGGAGCTGGGGCAGGACCAGGTAGCTGCTCCTCGGGAAGGGAGCGTGCGGCCCGTAGCGCGGTCAGCCAGACCGACGACAGCTGCCGATGTATCCGACCGCCGAACACCGGCAGCGCGAACAACTCTCGTTCCGTAGTGGGATTTTCTTGCGCGGCGGCAACGATCGCCGAGTCCGGGAGCACTCGCCCCGGTGCGATGTCGCGGTGTTGGGCGATGTCGTCGCGAGCTTCCCACAGTGCACGCACCCGAGACAGTCCCGCCGCGCCGCGCACCTGATGGATGCCCGACGTTCGCCGCCATGGCTCGG
>Ga0136627_1000754_pt1 | contig 12563 bp, 13 predicted proteins | sample AntDrymUQ4892206_2_FD_104652 | JGI IMG/M metagenome (GOLD analysis project Ga0136627, IMG submission 104652) | Polar desert sand microbial communities from Dry Valleys, Antarctica - metaG UQ489 (22.06) | ecosystem: Environmental > Terrestrial > Soil > Desert | place: Antarctica: Dry Valley... | reverse complement strand
CGTTCGGCTCGGCGAGCCGACATGCGACAATGCTCGGGGGCCGCTGCCGAGCGACAACTTGCCAGGAGAACTAGATGCAGCAACAACAGGCGGCGGGCGCGCGCTCCGAGGCCTCAGGTCACGAGGTGCGGCCGCTCGTCACCGCCCACACCTTGACCAAGCGGTTCGATGAATTCGTCGCCGTGGACGGAGTCGACTTCGCCATTGCAAGAGGCGAGGCCTTCGGCTTCCTCGGGCCAAACGGGGCCGGCAAAACCTCGACGATGCGGATGATCGCGTCGGTCTCACCCGTTACATCCGGCGAGCTTCGCGTGTTCGACATGGATCCTGCAACTCAGGGTCCCGAGATTCGCGCCCGGCTCGGCGTTGTACCGCAGGACGACACTCTCGACACCGAGCTCACGGTGAACGAGAACCTCTACATCTACGGGCGTTACTTCGGCATCGGCGGGCGCGTGCTCAAGGAGCGGATCGAGGAGCTGCTCGACTTCGTGCAACTCAAGGAGCGGCGCGACAGCAAGGTCGAGCCCCTCTCTGGGGGAATGAAGCGACGCCTGACGATCGCCCGCGCCCTAATAAACGAGCCCGATCTGCTCATTCTCGACGAGCCCACCACCGGGCTCGACCCCCAGGCGCGCCACGCGCTGTGGGACAGGCTCTACCGGCTCAAGCAGCGCGGCGTGACCTTGATCATCACGACCCACTACATGGACGAGGCCGAGCAGTTGTGCGACCGCCTGGTCGTCATGGACCAGGCCAGGATCGTTGCGGAGGGTTCGCCCGCCGCGTTGATCGCTCGGCATTCAACCCGTGAAGTGGTCGAGCTTCGTTTCGCTGCCGGTTACCAGGACAACGTCGTCGATCGGCTCGAAGGGTTGGCGAAGAGAATCGAAGAGTTGCCGGATCGCGTCCTGCTGTACACCGACAACGGCGACGACGCGGTGAGTCAGATCCACGAACGCGGCGTGATGCCTGAAACCATAATCGTTCGGCGCAGCTCTCTCGAGGATGTCTTTCTGCGGCTCACCGGACGAAGGTTGATCGACTGATGATCGTTGCCCTGCGGGTACTCGAGGCCAACGCGCGCGTATACAAGCGCACTTGGAAGGGGAGCGCGATGACCGCATTTCTCAGCCCGGTGCTGTTCCTGCTGGCGATGGGTCTCGGACTGGGTTCGCTCATCGACCGCAATCCGGCGACGGACGGGCTCGGCGGAGTGAGCTACGTGAGCTTCATCGCCTCGGGCCTGCTCGCCGCCACCGCGATGCAGACGGGAGCGGCCGAGGGTTCGTGGCCGGTGATGGCCGGCATCAAGTGGCTCAAGACCTATCATGCCGCACTCGCGACGCCGGTGCGGGTCGGCGATCTCGTAACCGGCAATCTGCTCTGGATGGGCGTGCGAGTGACTTTGTCGGCCGGCGCTTTTGCGATCGTGTCGGCGGCACTCGGTGCGCTGTCTCCCATCGACGTCCTTGCGGCGCTACCCGCAGCGGTTCTGACGGGCATGTCGCTGGCGGCGCCGGTGACGGCCTACACGGCGGTGGCGAAGGACGAGACCCGTCTATCGTCTCTCTTCCGCTTCGTGGTCCTCCCGATGTTTCTCTTCTCGGGCACGTTCTTTCCGATCGAGCAACTTCCCGGATGGTTGCAGCCTGTCGCCTTCGTCACACCCCTGCGGCACGGAGTCGAGCTCTCCCGCGCTGCGGCGCTCGGCTTCGAGACGGCCTTCCCCGCGGTCGTGCACTTCTCATACCTCACCGCCTGGACTGCGGCGGGGTGGGTGTTGGCGGGCCGCACTCTCCACCGGAGGTTGCAGCCATGAACGCCCGAAGCTTCCCTCTGCGAATCACGCCGCCGCTGGTCTTCGGCCGTTCACGCGCCCGCTACGTGCTCGAACGCAACCTGCTCGTCTACCGACACATCTGGATCATCATCTTCTCCGGGTTCATCGAGACGCTTCTCTATCTTTTTGCGGTTCGTATCGGCATCGGTGGGCTCGTCGGCGACATCCGCATGGACTCCGGTGAGGTCGTCGACTACGCGACCTTCGTCGCGCCGGCCCTGCTTGCATCGGCCGCCATGAACGGCGCGGTGTTCGAGTCGACGATGAACATTTTTCACAAGCTCAAATTCGCAAAGACCTACGACGCGATGCTGTCGACCCCGCTCAAACCCTTCGACCTTGCGCTGGGAGAGATCACGTGGTCGCAGATTCGCGGATCGATCTACGGCATCGGATACATGGTCGTGCTGGCCGTGATGGGGTTGATCGAGTCGCCGTGGGCGCTCCTTGCTCTTCCGGCCGCAATTCTCGTGGGGTTCTCGTTTGCCGCGGTCGGAATGGCGGCGACGACCTACATGCGCAGCTGGCAGGACTTCGACCTCGTCAATCTCGCAGTCCTGGTGCTGTTTTTGTTCTCGGCGACGTTCTATCCCTTGAGCGTCTATCCGGATTCGCTCCAGGCGGTCGCCCATCTCTCTCCCCTGTACCACGGAGTGGCCCTGATCCGAGGGCTGATGCTCGGCGACCTCGGCTTCCACCTGCTCGGGCACGTGGCCTTCCTCGCCGCCATGGGAGCGGTGGGCCTGGCCGTCACTAATCGACGCCTGGTCACACTGCTTACCCCCTGAACAAGGCCGGGTCAGTCACTGCGGCACGATGGCCAGCGGTTCTCCAGCGCTTGTGCGCAGAACTCCGAAGTGACGCCGGTCGAGGGTCGCGACCGTCCGTTCACCGAGGGCCCAGCAGGTGGTGGCCACCGCAGCATCGACAAACCCGATTGGCTGATCGGCGTATCTCGCCTGGAGATCAGACGTCGCCACCAGCAGCCGGTCGTCGACCTGGCAGAGGGTGTAAGCACCTCTGCCGACGTCTTCACAGAAGATCAGCCACGCGTCGGGCGCGGCGAGCTTCCGCAGCCAGTAATCGAGCTCGACCAAGACCGGTGTGGGGATGACGAATGGTTCCTCGGTCGACTGCAGTAGTTCGAAGCACGCCCCGTGATCGGGGTCGCCCTCATTCAGTGCGGCAAGTAGAACGCCGGTGTCTAAGACGAGCGCCATGGGGACGCTGCGGCTTCGTCCGCAAGATCACCGATTCGCCGAGCGACACCGTCTCGGGGTCCCTTGAACAGCGCAAGCCGTGGTCTCGGGCATTCGGACGCGCTCGCCCCCTGAAGGAGCCCGAACGTGTTCGGAGCGACCCTGACGAAACGCTCCGGATGACGCGGCAACCTCGCAGCGAGCTGAAAGTTGATCTGGTCGGGACGCGCTCGTCTCGCTCTCGGATGAGCCCAGCCACCAGCCTTGATCCTGCGGCCGAGTTCCTTGACGTGGAGTGGGATGCCGGCCCCCCGCAGCACTCGCTCGGCGGCGTCCTGGAGGGTCAGCTCGGCCAGCGGACCCGCCGCCGGCCGGGGCCGGTCGGGCTCGAGTGCAGCCTCGGCCAGCTTCTCGGCGCGGAGATACTCCGCCAGGGCCTCGGCGACTTGTGCGGCTCTCTCCGCATCCTCGGGCGAACCGATGGGACGGGCGACCGATAACTGCAGGCGCCTCTTCAGCGTGGACATGTGCAGTAAGATACATGAGATACATATAATATGCAAAGGCGGGTTCCTCTGCAGGAAGCCCGGACGCGCGCGGTACGGTGGCTCATGGACGGGGTTCTGGTCATCGACTTCGGCGCTCAGTACGCTCAGCTCATCGCGCGACGGGTGCGCGAGTGCCACGTCTACTCCGAGATCGTCCCCCACGACACCCCTGTCGAGGTCCTCGCGGCCATGCATCCGGCCGGCATCATCCTTTCCGGAGGACCCAAGTCGGTCTACGAACCGGGGGCACCCGAGGTCGATCCCAAGCTCTTCGGCCTAGGCGTCCCTGCGCTCGGAATCTGCTACGGACAACAGGCGATGGCTCAAGCTCTCGGCGGAGAGGTCGGGCACACCGGCATCGCCGAGTTCGGCAAGAGTGCGCTCGACGTCGTCAAACCCACGGCCGTGCTCTTCGACGATCTGCCGGTCGAACAGACCGTATGGATGAGCCACAACGACGCGGTCGTTCGCCCACCCGACGGCTTCGTTGCGACCGCCTCCACCGCGGCGTGTCCGGTTGCCGCCTTCGAGGACAAAGACCGGCGGCTGTTCGGCGTGCAGTTCCATCCCGAGGTGAGCCACACGCCCAGGGGACTCGAGCTACTCAAGAACTTCCTTTACGAGGCCTGCGATCTCCTGCCGTCCTGGACCATGACGTCGATCATCGAAAGCGCGGTCGAACAGGTCCGAGCCACCGTCGGTCGCGAGAAAGTCGTGTGCGCTCTGTCCGGGGGCGTCGACTCATCCGTTGCGGCGGCACTCATACACCGTGCGATCGGCGACCAGCTCACCTGCGTGTTCGTGGACCACGGGTTGCTACGGACGGCAGAGGGCGAACAAGTCGAAGAGACCTTCCGCCGGCATCTCCACACGAACCTGATCCACGTCAAGGCGGCGGATCGCTTTCTCGAGAACCTTTCGGGAGTCACAGACCCCGAGCGCAAACGGAAGATCATCGGTGAAACTTTCATCCGGGTGTTCGAAGAGGTCGCGCGCGACGAGGTCGAGGACGCTCGCTTTCTGGTGCAGGGCACTCTTTATCCCGACGTCATCGAGTCCGGTACCAAGGACGCGGCCAAGATCAAGAGTCATCACAATGTCGGGGGCCTGCCCGAGGACATGCGCTTCGAGCTGGTCGAGCCGTTGCGCAATCTCTTCAAGGATGAGGTCCGGCGCGTGGGGGAGGAGCTCGGACTGCCCGAGGAGATCGTGTGGCGCCAACCGTTCCCCGGGCCCGGCCTCGCCGTACGCATCATCGGCGACGTAACTCCCGAGCGGCTTGAGATGCTGCGTGGGGCCGATGCGATAGTGCTCGAGGAGATGAAGCGAGCCGACCTCCTGCGGGAGATCTGGCAGAGCTTCGCGGTTCTGCCTGCGGTCCGTTCGGTCGGCGTGATGGGCGATGAGCGAACCTACGGGCATCCGATCGTGTTGCGCGCGGTGACCAGCGAAGATGCCATGACGGCCGACTGGGCGCGCCTTCCCTACGAGCTGCTCGAGCGGATCAGCAACCGCGTCGTCAACGAGGTGCCCGGCGTCAACCGGGTCGTGTACGACATCACGAGCAAGCCGCCCGGGACGATCGAATGGGAATAGTTACCAGCCACTTCTCTCCCGGTGCAAGAGAGCGGTCGTTCTGGCCTGTCTGGTGGCGCTCGTGCCGTTTCCTGCTGCTGGGCCCGTGGCGGGGGCCGTTACAGGGGGTCGAGGTCGAGGGCGAGCACAGCCCGAACATGAAGCACATCAAGAACATCAACTACAAGGCTGCCAACGGTGGGGATCCCAACGCGGGAACCGATATCGAGTTCGTGACGCTGAACGGTCGCCAGTACGCTCTCGGAGGTTCGTACGACAACGGCATGCAGATCGTGGACATCACGAACCCTCGGGCGGCGGAGGTTAAGGCGGTCTACGACTGCGGCGTGACTCAGGGTGACATTCAGGTCTTCAAGCAGAGCGACAAGCCGGGCCGTACCTTCGTGACCTACACCTCGGACACCTACGGTGACGGCACCTCGACCTGCTATCAAGAGGCGGCCGCGCTCGGCTTCGACATAAAGAAGTCAGAGACCAGGGGCAAGAACGGAACCTTCATCGTCGACATCACCACGCCTCTGCAGCCGAAAACGGTGTCCTTCGTCGAGGTCCCCAAGGGATCGCACAACCAGACGGTGCACCCGGGCGGACGCTACCTTTACAACTCGAACTCGGACCTCATCACGTCCGCAGTGCTTTCCAACCCCTCGATCGAGGTCTTCGACATCCAGGACTTCAGCAAGCCCAGGCTGGTGACTGAGATCGACCTGCCCATCAGACCGGGTCTCGGGACCGAGTCGCACGACATCACCTTCAACAATGACGGATCGCGTGCCTACTCGGCGGCGTTGTCCCAGCAGGTGATCATCAACACGAAGAGGCCGACCGAGCCAAGAATCGTGTCGAGCTTCATAGACCCGGCTATCAACGTCTTCCACCAGTCGGACCCCGTTACCCTCAAGGTCGACGGCAACACGCGGGAATTTCTCATCATCGAGGACGAGTTCGTCGGCGCTCTGCAGACCGCGCAGTGCCCGAACGGCGGTGTGCACGTCTACGACATCACCGGCGCCAACGAGCAGGACCCCGTCAAGGTCGGGTACTGGAACATCGACGAGGTTCGTCCCTCCATCGACGGCGGCATGCGCTGCACGGCGCACGTGTTCGACATCCACCAGAAGGAAGGCATCATGACGATCGCCTTCTACAACGGTGGAGTGCGCGTGGTCGACCTCAAAGGACTCGTCGGAGTGTCGCTCGGTGAAACGCAGTTGAGCGGCGGTATGAAGCAGATCGGCTTCTACCAGTTCTCCGACTCCGACTCCTGGGCCGCCAAGACCCCGAAGATCGCCCGGAACGGCGACTTCTTCCTCTACGGCAACGACCTCAGCCGCGGCATGGACATCTACCACTTCGATGCAGGCGGGGAGAAGTCAAAGAACAAGGGCAGGTTCATGAGCCCGACGGAGGCCGAGCTCTACCTTTCGAAGAATGTCGGCGAGATCCCCGCCGACTACGAGATGGTCTGCCTGATCCCCCAGCGCTAAGCGCAAGCGAAGCGATAGAAGCACCAAGGAGGGGCGTGCACAACCGGCGCCCCTCCTTGCTGTTCGCGAATTTGTTCGCGTGGGCTCGTGAGACCTGCCGCTCTGCGGGTAGCCGGTGGATATGAGATTCGGAAACTTGGAGATTAAGCCGCTCGGCGGAGGGCCCGGCTGCCTCGTGATGATCTTGGTATCGATTGTGTTGTCCGTGCTGGGGACGATCATTTTGAACATATTGCTGAATTGAGCTTCGAGGGTGGGCGATTCAGGAGTCCTCCGTCGGATGCCTTCGGGCACACATGCGCCCCAGCTCTGGGATCTGAAAGGCGAGAATGTAGTGAGTCCTCATAATCCGGGTAAATAGGAATGGTCGGACAGGGTCCAACCTAGGAGGTAGAAGTGTCGGGAACGGATAAGGCAAAGAACAAGGGTGAAGAGCTGAAGGGCAAGACCAAGGAGGGCGTCGGTCGCAGCACAGGCGATCGTGAGATGGAGCGGGAAGGCCAGGCCGACCAGACCAAGGGCGGCATGAAGCAGGCGGGCGAGAAGATCAAGGACGCCTTCAAGAAGTAGCAACCGGGGTTCGGGGCCTCAGGCGAGTGCCCTGGGGCCCGAACCGGATTCAGCAGCGCTTTACGGTGTCCGAGTCAGGGCCCCTCAGGGCCGTCGTTGAGGACGATGGTTCGGAGCGCGGTAAGTGCGGCCGCTCGCCTTTCGCCGGCGGGGCCGTGAAGCGGAGAATACGGTTCGGATCTCTGTCTCGGTCAAAGTCTCCACACGAGAGATGGAAACGCATTTCCGGCCCAGAAGCGCGGCGGGAGGGACCCCCATGCTGGAAGCCGGGCTCCCACGGTCCCTGCGTGTGCCCGGTCGGGACGAACCGGTCCTGAGTCTCTTGTTCGAGGAACGCTTCGGTCAACGCGCGCGCTCCCAACATACTGAGGTCGGCTCCGTGGGCGGTAGCAGGCGCGCGCGTCGACTCGCACTGTAGCTTCCTCGCCTCATAGGTTTAGCTCCCAGTCCTGTCCGACCAGGTCTTGCCCGAAACTGTGATGCGCTTTCTCTTTCACGAGTTGAAACCCGGCTCTCTCGTAGATGTGGCGTGCGGCATGAAGGACATCGTTGGTCCACAACGTCATCTGTTCGTATCCTGCCCGGCGCGCAAAGCTGATGCATTCATCCACCAGGCGCGCGCCGATCCCAAGGCCCCGTGCGGTTGGCTCCACAAGGAGCAGTCGAAGGCGTGCAACCCTTTCGGTTTCCTGCATGCAGAAGACACAGCCCATCCGTTCGCCGTGAACCTCCGCAATCCAAGCCGCTTGACGGTCGGGTTCGGCATGCTCGACGTATTCGGCGACGATCCGAGCGACCAGAGACTCGAAGGTGGGACCGAATCCGTACTCGTCGGCGTATATGGCGCCGTGTCGCTCGACCACCCAGCCGAAGTCACCAGAACGAGGAAGACGGAGAACGACGGTTCTGGGAAGAGAAACGGGGGCCAGGATCGCTTCGATGGTCTTCATTGCGCCGACCAGGCGATGCTGTTGATCATCACTTAGCCCCGAAAGCAGATCACGCACCTGCTCGGCAGAGCGACGATCCAGAAGTGCGAAGGCCTGGAATCCCTCATCGGTCAGTCGGATCACCTGTCGACGCGCGTCCGATGTCGAACGTTCTCGGACGACGATGCCGCTCGCCTCGAAGCGGCCGACGATACGACTCAGATACCCGGCATCGAGGTCCAGCGATCCGCGCAGATCGCGTAGCTCGGTCCGCTCCGCCTGTGCCAGCTCGAAGATGACCCGTGCCTCCGTGAGTGAGTAGGGCGTCTCGAGCAGCCGGCTGCTCGAGAGACCCAGGGCATTCGTGTACAAGCGACTGAACCGCCGAACGACGGGGACTCTGGCCTCGATCTGGCTCATCGAGACGTCAACCCCGATGAGCGCTGGCCGCCTGCAGAGATAGCGTAAGGAGCGTCGCAGTGCAGGCGGGACCAGACCTCACTGCGCAGGGCTCCGTCCACGGCGCCTCCAGTCGAGTGCTAGCCTACGTCAACCATTTGCTTGCCGACGGCTAGTATATGCCACGACTCGTCGCTTAGTGACTCACCTTCCGGCACTCGGAGCAGGAGCTCAGCTTCGTTGCGGCCCGGGCTCGGGCGTGTGCGAACGCGGGGCCGAGCAGGACGAGGGAGCCGTTCCTGCGCTCGCGCCCACCGCCGTTTCGGTCTCCTCCTCCGTCGCCGATCTCGAGGTTGAAGTCCACGCCGAGAAGAAGCAGCGGCCACAGCAGGACGGCGAGCAAGAGGTTGACGATCCCTCCGAGGTTGCCGAGCTCACCGAGATAGCCCTGAGCAGACGCCACGATGACGCCGATGACGACGTAGGCGACCAGCACGATCGTTTTCATTCGGATTCCCCCTGCGTTCAAACGAATCAGGATTTTGCCTGCCCTGGAGCTTGCCCCCAAACCCGCGCGTGGTAACCAGGTCATTGAAGTCGCCTATTTCGCAGGGCGGATCTCGGCCCGGTGCACGTGAGTGCGGTGGCCCCGGGAGAGCACTCGATGCTGGACACCCTCGCCTGCGAGCGTCACAAGGCCGATGTTGTTTTCGCCGATGAGCATCGACCGGTTGCGCCCTTCGGGCTTTACATAGATCCGGAACTCGCGGAAGTCGGGAGTCGTCTTGATGCCGAGAACCTTGATGTGACGCTGGGAGAGAAACACCGGAGAGTCATCGGACCATTCGTCGACGTTGACGCGGCGGAACATGACCTTCTTGCCGATGGCGTCGGGCGCCTCGTAATCGGGCGGCTTGGACCAGCCGAATCGCTCGTGCTTGGTGCGAAGAAAATGACCGAGCCCGTTGAGTGCGGACTTTGAGGCGAGGTTGGCGTGCTTGAAGCCACTGCTGACGAGCTGGATAACGTCGAGCTCACGGTCGTGGATCGAGAAGGACGCCTCGGCGTTCACTCCGTAGTGAACGTCACCCGACAAGATAATGCAGGGCTCCGGTTGAAGCTCCTCGATCAGCATCCGCATGAAGTCGACGAGTCCGTGCATGTTCGAGTGCCATGCTTCGAAGTCAACCTCATAGGGACCGAGTTTGCCCACGAGGTACTTCTGGCGCCGCTCTTGGAACTCGAAGCCGAACACGGGCACGGGCGAGATGAGAAGCAGCGGCTTGCCCGGCTCGTGCCCGGCATCGGTGGCGAGCCTCGCTACTCGACGCAGCTCGGCGTCCCTGATGAGGCGTGCTCCGCCCTCGGGCGAGTCGAAGTGACGTTGCGTGCGCGTGTCGAGCACCACCGCCGGGGGGGTGAGCGGCGCACCGTAGCTCCAACGATCGAACGACCACATCGTCTCGTCGAAGCCGTCGCCGTCCGTGGATGATCCTGAGATGAAGGAGCCGATGCATTCGGCGAGCTCTCCGTCGGCCTCATTCGGGTCGTTGCCCCATGCCTGGAAGGCCCAGTAGGCCGCGAGCGCGTTGGCGACGACTCGCCGCCCCATCGGGCTGTCGCCCGCTTGCTTCTTCCAATGACCTGTGAGGTTCCAGTCGTCGGTGACATCGTGATCGTCGAAGATCATGTAGGTCGGGACGTTGGCGAGCACGCGTCTGACGGCCGGAAGCGCGTCGCGAGCGCGCTCGAGAGATTTTCGCTGGCCCTCCGCCTTGCGTCTGGCCTTGATGATCTCCGCCTTGTTGCCATCGGCCTCCACGATCAGGTCTTTGCCTTTGGGCAGGGACTCCGGCCAGACCTCGGTGTTCCATGCGCTCAGGTACATCGCCGCCCACTCTCCGAAGGTCAAGAGGTGGTTGTCCGCCTTCTCGGAGGTGAACCCGACGTGCTCGGTGACGATCTCGGCGCGCCCGTTGACCTCGAGATTTGCGACCGAGCCGAGTTCGGGAATCGAGGTGGCATCGTCCTCGCCCATCAAGGCGGTGGCGAGCGAACGGATGTGCTCGATGAGTGGAGCCGCGACGTCGTCGGCATAGACCTGGTCGCCCGTCAGGAAAAGGGCGCTTGGCCGCCCACCGATGTCGTTGCAGGTCTTGGTCATCGTCTCCTCGGCCGCAAGAAACGAGTCCTCGCCGCCGCCGTGGAGCTGACGACACGACCCATGCATGATGTTCAGCGGGACGTTTTCAGAGCGCACGAAGAAAGTGGGTCGCCTCGCGCCGCCGAGCGTGACGCGGTTGTCCCCCTCGAGCAATCCGAGGTCGTCCAAAGTCTTTTTGCTGCCGTCGAGCTCGAAGGTGACGTCGTAGGAAAGAAGAGTGTCCGTCGGAAAGTCACCCTGGTCCGGCGTCGCTATGACGAGGTGCACGAAGAGCTGGGGGCCGAGGGCGACGGTTTGGCCCTCGCCCGCCCCGACGACCGTTGCCTCGTTGGTGGTGTGCGTGATCTCGGCATGCACGTCGCAGGGCGCGCTCGTTGCCAGCCAGACACAGACTTGTTTGGTGGTGGTGCGACGCAGGATGGGACCGGCGAGCACCAGCGGTAACGCGATGGCTCCTCCTCTGCAATGGAATCCGTCGGACGCCAGAGCCTAATCGGCACGACGACGTGCCGGTGGTGACGCCGGTGTGACGCACCGGTGACGGTCGTGGCCGACGATGGCCGCGCGCCGCCTGCACATTATTGGACGGAGTTTGAGGAAGGAAGCCAAATGCCAGACGAAACGAGCAATCCCGTCCTTGGTCACGTGTCCGTAGCGAGCCAACCAACAGACGAGATCCCAGCAGGAGGGGAGTTCCTCGAGCCTCCCGAAGAGGGCGAGAACCCTCAGACCACCGACGTCACCTCAGAGGGGACCGAGGCCGTCGAAGGCTACGAGCACCCCAAGGGGCCGTTGTCCGAACTCTTCACACCTCCGACGATTCAGTTCCCGGACATCGGCGAGGCGTCGTTCGGCCCCCCGCCTCCGATGGCCGAATCCGTGCACGGACCGGATGACCGCATTCAGATTACGAGCACCTCAGTGTACCCGTGGCGTGTGCATTGCTCGTTGTTGATCACGGCGGCCGACGGGTCGCGCTGGATCGGCACGGGCTGGTTCATAGGTCCTCGCACGGTGATGACCGCCGGTCATGTCGTCTACATCAAGAACAGCGGCGTGCCCGGACGCGACTGTTGGGCCACGAGGGTCGACGTGATGCCGGGGCGCAACGGCGCGCAACTTCCGTTCGGCTCGGTCACGAGCTCCAACCTTCGTTCGGTGACCGGTTGGACTGCCTGGGGAGACCAGAACTACGACTACGGCGCGATCCTTCTGCCAACGGATCTCGGCAGCAGGACCGGATGGTTCGGTTTCGGCGTGTACTCGGACGCCGACCTCCTCGGCAGCACGCTGAACGTAGCGGGCTATCCCGGCGACAAGCCGGCAGGAACGCTCTGGTACCACTGGAACAGAGCGGCATCGGTAAACAGCCGCAAGGTTTACTACGACATCGACACTATGGGAGGCCAAAGCGGCAGCTCCGTCTACCGAATCATGAGCGGAGGTCGCTACGGCGCGGCCATCCATGCCTACGGCGGGGCCACCACCAACTCGGGGACGCGCGTCTCCTCCCCGGTCGCCAATAACATGCTTGCATGGAAGGCCTGAGTCGCCCGCTCGTATCCGGAGTCGTCCGAGACAACCGAGGTGAGGCCGTCACCGACGCCCGGCTCTTCATTGTTGCCGGGCCGGAACCATGGCCCGACGTCGCCGCGCTGAGTGATGAGGCGGGAAGGTTCTCGTTGTCGGTGTTGTCCACGGGCACCTACAAGCTGCAGTGCATGGCGGACGGTTTCGCACCGTGGGAGACGGTCGTCGACGTGCAGGAGGCCGGCGCCGCACTGGAGATAGAGCTACAAGGACGTTAGCGGACGTCTCGCCGCTTCGG
>Ga0136627_1000753_pt1 | contig 12573 bp, 9 predicted proteins | sample AntDrymUQ4892206_2_FD_104652 | JGI IMG/M metagenome (GOLD analysis project Ga0136627, IMG submission 104652) | Polar desert sand microbial communities from Dry Valleys, Antarctica - metaG UQ489 (22.06) | ecosystem: Environmental > Terrestrial > Soil > Desert | place: Antarctica: Dry Valley... | reverse complement strand
TCCAACGAGCACGCGTGGGCGCCGGGCACGATCTGGCTTCGGGCGACGACGCTGCTCGCCGTGCTCGACGACATCGGCCACAGCATCGCTGCGACACCGGCGCGCAAGCTCGTGTTCTTCAACGGGCACGGCGGCAACACCGCGGTGGTCAACGTCGCCAACCGCGAGATCCGCCTCCAAGAAGGCCTGATGACGTTCCTCGCCCACCCCTCCACGCCGCCCGACCACGGCGGTGCGTCGGCGGAGGAGGAGCTCGGCTTCGGCATCCACGGCGGTGCCGATGAGACCTCGCTGATGCTGCACCTGTCAGGGAAGCTCGTCGACATGACGAAGGCAACCCGCAACGTGCCCGAATGGATGACAGCGAACGAGCAAGTGCGCTTCGGGGGACCCGTGTCGTTCGGCTGGACGTCCGAAGATTTCGGTGGTCACATCGGCGACCCAACCGTTGCAACGGCCGCACGCGGCGAGCAGCTCTACGGCGCCGCCGTCGAGAACTTCTGCATGGCGCTGCGAGAGATCGCCACGTTCGAGCTCTAGTCGAGCTCGACTCCGTGCCGGAACACCCGCCGGTCGCCGGGTGCCATCGCGATGGCCTCGCGCATCGACGACGCGCGGACGGCGACGAGATCTGCCGGGGACCCCGGCTCGACGGCCACCCGTCCCCGGCCGAGCACCTGACGCCCGCCGTCACTGACCAGCTCGTAGGCGACGTCGGGGGAGACGTGTGCTGCGGCGACGAGCAGGCTCGCGGTCTCCAACGGGTCGGCCCGCCCGATCGGGTTGAACGGGTCCTGCACGTTGTCCTGGCCGGCGGCGACGGCGACTCCGGCCTGCAGCAGGATCGCGATCGGCGTGATCGCCCGCGGCACCAATTGGCTCGTCGCGCGGCCCTGCAGGTAGAGGTTCGTCTGGGGAAGCGCGACGATGCCGATGCCCGCTCCGGCGACGGCGTCGGCGATCTCGCGCTGTCGACGATGCTCCTGCACCGAGAGGCTGACGCAGTGGCTCGCCGTCACCGGACCGGAGAAACCGTTGGCAACGGCGTCGACGAGGTCGAGCAGGCAGAGCATCTCGGGGTCGAGCGTCTCGTCGGTGTGCAGGTCGAGGCCGACACCACGTTCGGCGGCGATGCCGACCAACATCTCGGTGACCGCGCGTCGTCCGTGCTCGGTTGCTTCCTGTTCGAGGTGTGGGCAGCCGCCGACGAGATCGGCGCCCATGTCCATCGCCTCGCCGAGCAGCGCTCGTTGGTCGACGCCGAGGGGACCGAGGACGGGGAACCCGCACAGCGCCACGATCTCCACGTCGGCAACGGCGCGACAGGCGTCGCGCGCTTCGAGCACGGCCCGCAGAGGCTCCAACCCGCCCGCCTCCGTGACATCGACGTGCGTGCGGATGGTCGTCGCCCCGTTGCGAGCGAACATCGTGATCGCGGCGACAGCCCGTCGAGCGGTGTCGGTCACGTCGAAGCGCTCGTACGCCTCGCGCATCGCGGCGATGGCGCCGCCGAGGACACCGCTGGGGTTCGGGACGACGTTGGCGAGGAACGCCTTGTCGAGATGCGTGTGCGGCTCGACCGCGGCGGGAGCCAACACATGCCCGGTCAGGTCGATGACATCGACGGCATCGGCCGCGTCCGCAGCTGCGACGAGGTCGTGGCCGACGTCGGTGATCGCACCGTCGGTGATGGCGACGTCGACGACGGTGTCGCCGACGGTCGCATGGCGGAGGATCAGGATAGACATCGACGCCATTGTCGCTCGCGACGGGCGCTCGCGCGCTGCTCGATCAGGTCTGCACGCGGTGCAGCACGACCGAACGTGCCCGTCGCTCGACCTCGTAGAGCCGGACGACGTTGTCGCCGTCGCGGTAGAGATCCGCGACGTAGCCGACGAAGGACAGGCCGCCACCGGACGGCCGGAAACCGCCGGCGACGCCTGCCACCCGTCCATTGATCGCCACCAGCAGATCCGACGAGGGCCTGACTCCGTCGGATCCCGAGACGGTCCCCGCGACCACGGGTGGGCCGGGCTGGCGGGCAACGGTGAGATCGTCGAACTGCATGCCGTCGTCCCACGTCGCGTCGAGCTCGCTCGTCTGCGCGACGCGCAGTGCCGCCACCTGCTCGCCCACGAGGTTGCCGTACTTGCCTACCCCGGCGAGCCCGAGCCAGTCGTCGCCGTTCGGGAACCGAGCAGCCTGCCGGCGGGCGAGCGCCTCGAGGCCGGCGACGGGTGCCGGGACGATCCGCTCCGACGTCGGTTCGCTCCCGTCGAACAGCGAGTGACCGTCGAACGTCCAGTCCTCGTTCTCCGAGTCGATGGAGATGTCGAGCAGATCGACGAGTGACGGCAGCACGTCAATCGTGTCGGCGGCCTCATCGCGCACCGCGCCCGTCGTCTGTCCCGGCCCCTTGATGAACAGCGGGACACGCAACGCCGCCTCGCGGTTGCGATCGGTGATCGGATTGCGCCCGATGTCGGGCGGCATCAGGTTGATCCCGTGATCCGACGTCACGACGAGGGTCGTGTCGTCCCAGGTGGGCAACGATCGCAAACGGGTGAGCAGGCCTTCCACGAGTTCGTCGACCGCGCTCAGCTGACGAAGGTGCATCTGGTGCATGACCCTCGACCGGAACCCGAAGCCGGCGCGCTTCGGGTCGGACTTGACGAAGGAGTACCAGCTGATGACGGGCGGGGTGTCGTGGCCCGCCCGGTCCAAGGTCCACGGGTAGTGCGGCAGCAGGACGTGGACGTAGTGCACCCCAGGGGTTCCGTCGATCGCTTCGATCTCGCGGCGCATCAGCACCCGCTGTGCCTGCGGCGTGTTCTCGTAAAACGAACGAATGAACGCGTCCTTCATCAGTTCGCTGCCCTTGATCTTCGGCACGTGACCGTCGGCACCGAACTCACCCCACGAGCCATCGATCGACGGGAGACCGTCGCGCACGCTCGTCGGCAGCACGCGGTGTCCGTAGACGACTGCGGCGTCGTCGAGTGCCTGGCGCAGCGGACGTGGCGGGAGCGGTTCGCACGTGTCGGGCGGACACATGCTGCTCACGGCCTCGTAGCGACGGACGGGCAGGGCGTCGCCGAGCAACGTGAAGAGGTTGCGTGGATGGTCGGCGTACGTCGGCAGCACGCCCTCGTCGACGTTGTTGCCGGTGAGGATCGCCGGGACGGCACGCTGCGTCTCGCGATGGTTCGACGCCGCGTTGCGGAACCACGTGCTCGTGCCGGCGAGCTCGGCGAAACCCGGGTAGCGAGTGGCGTTGATCGTGCCGTCACCGCGCAGCAGCGAGACGACGGGCAGCTCGTCGAACACGACCACCACGACCGGTCCTTCGGGCTCCGGCATCGTGATGCCGTCGGTCGACACCGACGCACCGTCACCCATCACGAGCGGCGTCGTACCACTGGCGAAGAGGAACAGAGCGACGAAGGCCACGTTGGCCACAGCGAGGTAGGAGGTGAACAGCCGAGCCGCGCGGCTCCGCACGATGGCGGCGCCGACTCCGGCGGCGAACACGGCTGCGAGCGGCACGGCGAGCCATGTGCGGTCGACCTCGGCCGATCTCAGCATGGCCAGCGCGAAGGCGGTGGCGAGCATCGCCGCGAGCGCGACGAACACGACGGTTCCGATGCGCCGGTTGGCGGCTGCACTGATGGCGACGAGGACCCCGCCGACGAGCGTCGGAACGAACGCCACCACGAGCGCAAAGACGACGATCTGGGCCGCGGTGTAGCGACCGGCGACGAAGAACGTCGCGTTGTCACCGAAGAGTCCCAGCAACGGCTGGGTGACCGCCAGCGCGCTGAGCCCGGCGATGATCGCCGTGCGACGTGCAACGAGCCGAGCGAACGACGGCGCACGTTCGGAGGCCGCGGCGTCGCCCTCGGCGGGCACCGCCGTCGTTTCCTCCATGGGCGCACGTTATTCAACGGTGTCGCCCCGTCCGACCATCGGTGCGGGGCGGGTGGTCGCGGTAGCGTCGGGCGATGAGCCACAACGTCCCTCCGCTGTCCCTCGGCGCGTTCTTCTTCGGCGGGGTCGAGCTGAGCGATGCGGGGGCCGGCGCACCCGCCCCGATGGATCGGCGCAGCAGCAACGAGGAGTGCTGGCAGGCGACGCTCGACTACATCAACTCGGCGACAGTCGCCGAGGGACTGGGCTACGAGTCGTTCTGGACGACCGAGCACCACTTCCAACATGAGGGCTACGAGGTGGTGCCGAACGCCCTGATGCTGGCGACGTGGATCGCGGCGAGGACCGAGCGCATCCGGCTCGGTGCCATGTTCAACGTGGTGCCGCAGTGGAACCCGCTGCGCCTCGCAGAGGACTTCGCCACGATGCACAACCTGTCAGGCGGGCGCGGCATCCTCGGTGTGGGCCGTGGCACGGTGCCTCGAGAGGTGCTGCACCTCAACGACAAGGGTGTGTCGGTCGGCTCCCACGACAACCCCGATCAGCGCGGCGACGACGAACGCAACCGTGCGGTGTTCGAGGAGTCGATGGAGATCGTCCGCCTCGCCCTGGCCGAGGAGTACGTCGAGTTCCACGGCGAGCACTTCCAGATCCCGGTTCCCGGCCTCCCGGATCGAGGGTCGACGGTGCAGCACCTGACGCTCGTGCCGCGCCCGCTCTACCCCTACGAGATCTGGCAGGCCGTGACGAGCCCGCCGACGCTCGACTACGTGCCGGTCGTCGGACACGGCGCCGTGTTCTGGAACCAGCACTACTCCTTCATCCGCCGTTTCTGGGACACCTATGCCGAGCGCTACGAGGCAGCGCACGGTACGACGTTGCAGGCGCACGAACAGCGCATGCTCGTGGTGTCGGTGCGGATCGAGGACACCCACGAGGCGGCGATGACGTCGGCGCGTCCGGGGCACGACGAGTTCTGGAAGTTCCTCGGTCCCTACGGGTGGAGCCGTGGCTACATGGGCGACGACGGCAAGCCGGCGAAGCCCGGGCTGATCCCGTCGCTCGAGGAGTCGATCGAGAACCGGACGATTCTCGTCGGCACGCCGGAGGAGGTGGCCGCCCAGGTGCAGGAGTATCGCGAGCTGCTGGGGCTCTCGCGGCTCACGATCTTCCCGCACCTCATCGGCGATCCGTACAAGAAGGCCGACGAGCAGATGGCGCGCTTCATGGAGGACGTCGTCCCGCTGTTGCCCTGAGCAGTCGCACGGCCCCGCCAGCGCGCCGGCTCAGCGGGCGGCTGCGGAACCGATCACCGCGCGCGGATCCGCTGCCGTGTAAAGCAGTCCGTCGTCGCCGGCGACGATCAGGTTGGCGTGTCCGACCTCGCTCGTGAACGCCGGCGCGACCCGGGTCTCGTGGCCCTCGACAGGATCACGCCATGCGTCGGGTGCGTGCGCCTCGATCACGACTGACGGCGCCTCGCCGCCGTCCCAGGTGTCGAAGCCGGTCCGCGGTCCGCGCAGCACCCAGCGTGGCGCTGCGATCGCGCTGGCCGGCGACTCGCCGTGCACGAACAGGCGGGCGAGCAGCTGCAGGAGGATCTGCGGCTGGGCGTCGCCGCCCATCGTCCCGATCACCGAGCGCAGCGCGCCGCTCGCCGAGTCGGTGACGAGCGCAGGCGAGAGGGTGTGCGGCGGGCGACGTCCGGGCGCGAGCTCGGCGGGGTGGCCCTCGACGAGCGAGAAGCCGAGCCCGCGGTTCTGGAGGTTGATCGACGTGTTCGGCTCGACCAGGAGCGAGCCGAACCCCGAGGCGTTCGACTGGATCAGGCTGACCGCGAGTCCAGCCGCCTGGGCCGTGCACAGGTAGGTCGTGTCACCGTCGCGTGCGGGGGGCCAGCGATCGGGCAGCGGCATCTCCGCCCGCCGTGCCGCCTCCTCGACCAGCGCCGCCCCGTCAGCGGCATCGTGCAGCACGTCGGGACGATCGATGCTCGCCTTCACGGCGGATTCGACGGTGCGGGTGAGCCACTTGTGCGACTCGGTCTCGTCGGGGACGCCGAGCAGCTCGGCGACCCGTGCCATCGCCAGCGTGAGGTAACCCTGCGAGTTGGGTGGGATCGTGTGCAGGCGCACGCCGAATGCGTCGGTCGAGAGCACCTCGATCCAGTCCGCCTGTGAGCGGCTGAGGTCGCCGTCGCGGATCATGCCCTCGCTGACCTGCACGAGGCCGGCGCCGAACTCACCGCCGTAGAACGCGTCGCGTCCTGCGTCGGCGACGGCCTCCAATGTCCGGGCGATACCGGGTCGGGCGACGACCGCGTTCGGACCGGTCACCTGCGACACCAGCTCGCCAAACCGTGGACGGGCCTGGTCGTCGAGCATCTGCAGCGACGCAACGAGCAGCGGGCTGGCGAACGTGCCCCGCCGTGCGAGCTCGATCGCGCGGGCGAGCACGTCGCCGAGTGGCAGCGAGCCGAAGCGTTCGTGCAGCGCCGTCCACCCGTCGACGCACCCGGGGATCGTCACCGCCGCGGGATGGTGACGGAATGGCATCGCCGTGAACCCGGCCGTGCGCAACGCGGCGGCGTCGGTGCCGGAACCGGCTCGCCCGCTGGCGTTGAGCGCGTGCACCGTCTTCCCGTCGTGGACGAGTGCGAAGAGATCGCCGCCCAAACCGCACAGGTGCGGCGCCGTCACCGTCAGCACGGCATTGGCAGCGATCGCCGCGTCGACAGCGTTGCCACCGCGCTCGAAGATCGCCATCGCCGCCTGCGTCCCACGATGATCGGCGCTCGCCGCAGCGGCGTCGACGCCGGCGACTCCAGGTGCGGGAACGAGCCGGGGCGCCATGGCGCGCACGGTACCCGACGTGCATCGTGCCGCGGCGTCCCGCAGCGGTCCATTGCGACGCCTCGGAACTCTTCTGATGTCGCGACGGTGATGAGCAGTTGAACATCGCGAACATCGCCCCGGCCATTCGCGCCAAGGGTTGTCACGCCGCCCAATCTTGCGGTGTGGCGACGTTGCTCCCCGAGCGCCGGGACAGGAACCTGACGTACGGCGGGCGGGCTGGGCCGATCGCGATCGCCCACCGCGGCGGCACTGCGCTCGGCCCGGAGAACACGCTGGTCGCCTTCGATCGCGCGACCCGGCTCGGCTTCGATCACCTCGAGACCGACGTGCGCGTCACACGTGATGGTGTTGCCGTCGCGTTCCACGATGCGTCGCTGCTCCGTGTGACCGGCTTTGATCGGCTGATCGCGGCAACGCCGTGGTCGCAGCTCCGTGACGTCCGGGTCCTCGGTACCGACAGCCCGATCGAACGGATCGAGGACGTCCTTGCGGCCTTTCCCGACTCGTGCTTCGCGATCGACGTCAAGACCTCAGTCGATGCACCCCTGGCCGACGCCATCGTGAGGACGGGATCCGCTGGGCGTGTCTGTGTCGCCGGAGGATGGGACGGCTGGCTGGAGGACGTGCGCCGACGCGTTCGCACGCCGATCTGCTCGGCGCTCGGCTGGCGGGCGCTCGCTGTGCTCGTTGCCGCTGCGGAAGCACGACGCCAGCCGAGGCGGATCGGTCCCGGACAGTTCGTTCACCTGCCCCGCTCACTCGGGCGCATCACGGTGGTCCGCCAGCCCGTCGTCGACCTCTCCCACGAGCTCGGGCTTCGCGTCATCGCCTGGACGGTCGATGACGCCGCGTCGATCAACGGCCTCCTGGACCTCGGTGTCGACGGCATCATCACCGATCGTCCGGACGTCCTGCGCGACGCGCTGATCGCCTGCGGCGCGTGGGAGCCCGTCGCGATGTGATGGCGACGACGAGCGAGGTCGGGCGTCAGCCGAGGTCGAGTTTGGCGAAGTCGGCCGTCCTCCAGCGCTCCGGCGTCAGCTGCACGAGGGTGTCGTCGCTATCCGCCGTCGACGCGACGTAGGCGCGGCCCATCTCGTCGCCGAGGTAGCGCGTCGCGATGTCGACGCGGATCTCGTCGGTCGCCTCGCCCATCGTGACCGATCCCTCGACGGTGACGTAGGCGTACGGCATCGACTCATTCTGCGCGCACAACGTCGCCCGGCCCGAGGCCGCGAGCAGCGTGCCCTTCACGCTCGACACCTCGGTCGTGAGCTCCACTAGACCGCCCGCCCGGTAGCGGTACCACACCGGCGTCGCCAGCGGTGGGCCGTCGTCGCGCTCGACGGTCAGAACCCCGACGTGGAGGTCGGCGAGGAACTGGTCGCGTTCCTCGGTGCTCATCGTCATCGCTCCCATGAAGAGTCCTTCCTCAGATGGTGCGTCGCCGGATCGGCGCCGTCGCGTGTCACCGTCACGGTACGTCAGGTCGGCACACGACGGACCACTCCATTTCCCGGCCGGTAACGTCCGCCGCGTGGGACGCCGGAGTTTGGCCGCGCCGGTGATGATCACCGTGGGTTCGCTCGGTGTCCTCGTCGGCACCTTCTGGCCGTGGGTCGCCTCGGGACGGCGCAACCGCAGCAGCTATCAGATCTTCGAGGTCGTCGAACGACTCGGCTTTGCACCGGGCGGCGCCGTCGGCTGGGGCCTTCGCCTCTGGCCGATCGTGCCGCTGCTCGTGGTCTGCGCGTCGATCGCGGCGTGGTATCGGCGGCGTCTCGCGGCCGGCCTCCTCGCCGGGCTCGGCGCGCTGTACGCGGGAGGTGTCGGACTGGCCATGGGGTCGGCGCCGAGATCGGGCCTCGTGCGGGTGCTCGGTGCGCCGACGTTCACCGCGATCGCTGCCGGTGTGCTGCTGGCAGGTGCTGTCGTCGTGTTGATCGGTGCGGTGCGCGACCGGATGTCGCAGGCGAGGTGACCGCTGCCGCCCTCAGGCCCCGGGTCGAGGCGCGCCGGGCGCGACGGTGCGAGCGAGGATTCCGAGCGTCGCCCGCAGCGCCGTCTCGGAAAGCACCGGGAAGATGCCGGCGTCCCTCCAATCCGGGTGGATGTCCGACCAGTCGTAGTAGGAGGTCACGGCCGTGCCACCCTCGATCGGCTCGAGTCGATAGCCGTAGACGTGACCGATCGGCGGCCTGATCAGACCGAGGATCGTCCAGGCGATCTCGCGATCGCGCTCGAACGTGGAGATGGTGACCGTGACGTCGTACAGGCCGAGTGGGTAGTCGTTGAGCGCTTCTCGGTCCATGTGCACGACGAACGTGTCGCCGGCGGCGGCGACGGGATCGCCCTCGGCCGACATCAGCATCCCGGAGCTGTCGATCGCGACGTGTCCGTTGGGGTCGCAAAGCGTGGCGAAGATCGTGGACGCTTCGGCGGAGATGGGTCGCGTCACCTCGATGCGTTCGGTCGTCGTCATCAGCGCATCTTGGCAGTGGCGCCGCGATCTCGCCGAACGCGGCCCTCGTCCCACACTGCGTCGGGCGCCTCGTAGACAGAGCCGTCGGCGCCGAACACGACGAACCGGTCGAACGAGCGGGCGAACCAGCGGTCGTGGGTGACGGCGAGCACCGTGCCCTCGTACGCCGCAAGGCCGTCCTCGAGCGCCTCCGCACTGGCGACGTCGAGGTTGTCCGTGGGCTCGTCGAGCAGCAGCATCGTCGCCCCGCCGAGCTCCAGCATCAGGATCTGGAAGCGGGCCTGCTGGCCGCCCGACAGCTCGTCGAAGTGCTGCAACCGCGCCGGCGCCAACTCGTAGCGGGCGAGTGCGGGCGCTGCCGTGTCCATCTGCATACCGGCGTCCTGCCAGAGGATGTCGAGCAGCGTCTTGCCGGCGTACTCGGGATGGCGGTGCGTCTGGGCGAAGTGGCCCGGCACGACGCGCGCGCCGAGCTTCCACGCGCCGGTGTGGGCGACGGCGTCCGTCGCCGGCCACGCCGCCAGCAGCCGGAGGAAGTGCGACTTGCCCGAACCGTTCGAGCCGAGCACGGCCACGCGCTCGCCGAAGAACACCTCGAGGTCGAACGGCGACATGAGCCCCGTGAGTTCGAGCTGCTCGCAGGTGAGCACCCGCTTGCCAGTCCGGCCGCCCTGCAGACGCATGCGGACGCGCTGGTCCTTTGGTCGTGCCTGGGGCGGACCGGCGTCGAGAAACCGCCGGAGCCGCGTCTGCGCCGCGCGGTAGCGGCTCGCCATGTCGGCGTTGTACGACGCCTTCTGCTTCAGCATGTTGACGAGCGTCTTGAGCTTCTCGTGCTCCTCGTCCCAGCGGCGTCGTAGCTCGTCGAAGCGATCGTGGCGGGCTCGCCGCGCCTCGTGATAGGTGTCGAAGCCACCGCCGTGGACCCACGAGCCCGCGGCGCCGCCACCACCCTCGATCGTGACGATCCGCTGCGCTGTCGTGCGCAGCAGCTCACGGTCGTGCGAGACGAACAGCACCGTCTTGGCGGACTCGGCGAGGCGGGCCTCGAGCCAGCGCTTGCCCGGCACGTCGAGGAAGTTGTCCGGCTCGTCGAGCAGCAACACCTCGTCGGGTCCGCGCAGCAGCGCTTCGAGCACGAGCCGCTTCTGTTCGCCCCCAGACAGCGTCGACAGCCGCCGGTACTTGGCGAGGTCGTACGCCACGCCGAGCGCGGCGACACAGCAGGTGTCCCACAGGACCTCCGCGTCGTATCCTCCGGCGTCGCCCCACGACGTGAGCGCGTGTGCGTAGCGCATCTGGGTGCGCTCGTCCTCGCGCTCCATCATCAGCAGCTCGATCTCGTCGAGATCAGCTGCGGCCCGCTGCAGGGCGGTCGCCGAGACCGACAGCAGCAGGTCTCGGACTGTCGGGTCGTCGCCCGGCGGTGTGACCATCTGACGCATCACGCCGAGTCCACCTGAGCGACCGACGCTGCCCGCCTGCGGAGTGAGGTCGCCGGCGATGGTACGTAGCAGGGTCGTCTTCCCGGCGCCGTTGGCGCCGACGAGCGCCGCCTTGACGCCGTCACCGACGCGGAACGTCACGTCGGCGAAGAGCTCACGCCCGTCGTGCAGCACGTGCCCGAGTCCGCTCACCTCCACGTGTCCCATGCCGGGCAGTCTGGCGCGACGCGGAGTGCGGGTGCACGGGCGTTGCGCGCCGGGCGGCTTTGGTCAGTCGATCCCCTCGGGGGCTGCGCCCCCCGGACCCCCATCGGCGTGAGGCTGCACTGGCGTTCGCGCTCCCGCGCGACCTCGCTTCGCTCAGTCGACGAGCCGACCGCCGGCGAGGCGAAGCCAGCGGTCGAGACTTACATGGTCGAGCAGCGTGCGGTCGTGGCTGACGAGGACGATCGTGCCGTCGAACGAGTCGAGCGCAGCCTCGAGCTGCTCGATGGCGGGGAGGTCGAGGTGGTTCGTCGGTTCGTCGAGCACGAGCACGTTCGCGCCGTTCGCCATGACGAGCGCGAGTGACGCTCTCGTGCGCTCACCCGGCGACAGTGTGGTTGCCGGGCGGACGACGTGATCGGCGACGAGACCGAACTTGGCGAGCAGCGTGCGCACGTCGCCCTCGTCGAGATCGGCACGCGTCTCGTCCTGGAAGGCCCGCAGCAGCGTCCGGTCACCGGTGATCCGGCCGCGGACCTGGTCGATCTCGCCGACGACGACGCTCGGGCCGACGTAGCGCGAACCTGCCGCCAGCTCGACGTCGCCGAACAGTGCGGCGAGCATCGTCGTCTTCCCGGCGCCGTTCGCACCGATCAGACCGATGCGATCACCGGCGTCGATCTGGAGGTCGATCGGGCCGAGTGTGAACGTCCCGGCTTCGACGACGGCACCGTCGAGGCGGGCGACGACATCGCCCGGGCGCCCCGCCGCTGCGATGCGCAGCTGGAGCTGCCACGGCTGACGCGGCTTGGCGACCTGCTCGAGGCGTTCGATCGCCCTGTCGGTGCGCGCGGCACGACCAGCGAGCTGCTCGGTCTGGTTGACCTTGAAGCGACGGATGTGTTTGTCGCGCTCGTCGGAACGCCGCACCTTGGCGACCCCCTGAGTTGCCCACTCCCGTTCTCGCTGCGATCTCGCGGCGAGCGTCGTGCGCTGCGTGTCGTACTGTTCGAAGCGCTCCCAGGCGTGGCGGTCGGCGGTCGCACGCTCCTCGACGTAGGCGTGCCAGCCGCCGGCGAACCGCGTGGTGCGGTGTGAGAACTCGTCGATCTCGACAACGTCGGTGATCGTGCGTTCGAGGAACGTGCGGTCGTGACTCACGAGCATGACGGCGTCCTGCAGCGAGGTGATCCATCGTTCGAGGCGTTCCAATCCGTCGAGGTCGAGGTCGGTGGTCGGCTCGTCGAGCAGGTACACGTCGAAGCGGGCGAGGAGTAGCGCGGCCAGTCCGGCGCGAGCCGCCTCGCCACCCGAGAGATGACGGGTCGACTGGTCGAGCAGCCCCGGGGCGAGTCCGATGTCGTGCCACACTTCGCCGATCCGCGAGTCGAGGTCGGCGCCGCCGAGGGACAACCACCGCTCGAGCGCGAGCGAGTAACGGTCGTCGGCTCCCGTGTCACCGGCGGCGATCGCCCTCGTCGCAGTGTCGAGGTCGGTCGTCGCTTGCGCGACGCCGGTTCGTCGCGCAAGCAGTTCGCGGGTGAGCTCGTCACGGGTGGACGGCTCCTGTGTCAGGTGTCCGACGGTCGCAGTCGGCGGCGTCCGCTCGACCCGTCCGCTCGTCGGTCGGATCTCACCGGCCAACGTTCGGAGCAGAGTG
>Ga0136627_1000752_pt1 | contig 12574 bp, 8 predicted proteins | sample AntDrymUQ4892206_2_FD_104652 | JGI IMG/M metagenome (GOLD analysis project Ga0136627, IMG submission 104652) | Polar desert sand microbial communities from Dry Valleys, Antarctica - metaG UQ489 (22.06) | ecosystem: Environmental > Terrestrial > Soil > Desert | place: Antarctica: Dry Valley... | reverse complement strand
CGGGATCGAACAGCACGCCGTGACGCTTCGGGATCGCGACCTCGCCGGCCTCTGCGCCGTCGTGAATCATCCGGAACAGCACGAGGAGCTGCGCCCACGCGCCGTAGCGCTGGCTCATCGTGTCCGGATGGTGGGCCGCGTCCTCGCGCAGGCGGTCGTGGAGGCCTGCGAGCGAGTAGAAACGCAGGAAGGTTTCTTCTTCCGGCAGCATCTCCCGCTCCTCCGCGTAGAGCAGGAACACGAGTCGCAGCAAGACCGTGAGCAGCGCGCGATAGACCTCGTCGGGATTGTCCTCCAGCGGCTCGCTCAGCAGTTCACGGCCCGTGGCGTCGTGGGCGGCCTGGAAGCCGCGGAGCAGCTCGTAGAGGGCGTGGAGGACCTGTTCCGCGAGCTTCTCGCTGACCTCGTTCTGGTACCGCCGGCTGTCCGCGAGCAGGGCCGCGAAGCGCTGCGCTCGTGGGAGGGCGAGCAGGCGCTGCTCGCTCAGGAGCAGGCGGAGAGCGGTCGAGATCGGCCTGCCCGCCGTCTGCGTCATCTCGCCGGTGCGGAAGTCGATCCAGCCGGAGCTCTCGCCCCGGGGGGCGGAGATCAACCGGAGGACTCGCCCGTTGGAGAGCAGCCCGGCCGGCACACCCGTCTCGCGCAGTAGGCGCTCCATCCGCCCGTGGGGTGAGGCTTCGAGGCCTCCGCCGGCCTGGGTGACCCGGTCGAGGTCCTCGCCCACCTCGAGCTCCCGCACGAGCAGCTGCCACGGCGAGGCGCCATCGGCGGGGTCGCGCTCGCGCACGGCGAAATCGGGCCGCAGAGTTTCGCCGTAGTCCGGCAGCGGGACCTCGAGTTCTGGCGGGATCGGGGCCTCATCGGTTCCCGCGTATCCCTTCGGAGAGAAGCTCCATTCGAGCACCTCGTTCGCCAGGAGCTGGAAGTCGGCGGCGATGGGTTCCGGATCGGGGCCTCCGTCGAGCGCGCGCTCCTCGACGCAGGTGCGCAGGAGGCGCTGGCCCTCGGTGTCTCGGCTGGGGAGGATCGCTCCGGCGCGGACGAGCGCCGGCGCCGAGACCACGAGCCCCGTCGGTTGCACGAAGCCGAGCCACTCGAGATGGGCAAGCACCACTGGGTCGATCTTGGGTGCCACCGTCAGTTGGTCTCCGGCCAGAGGTAGACGAGGCCGACCGGCTCGACGCGGCGGGCGCGCACCTCGTAGAAGTCGGCGATGCGCGCCGGCTCGTGCTCGAGGTCGTGGTCGAACTGGCTGAGCCTGTCCACCCACGCCCGCATGTTCGCCTCGATCTGGCGGCGCTCGTCCTCGGCGAACCCGAGGGCGAGCTGCGGCAGCTCGCGCTCGTGGCGCTCGAGCTCCTCGCGCACCCGGTCGCGCTGGCGCTCGAGCGTCTCGCGCAGGTGGCGCTGCTCGCGGCGACCGCGCTCGCGGAGCTTCTCGACGGCCTGCTCCGCGAGGGTTGCGGCTCGCCCCTCGAGCTGCGGCAGGAGCTCGGTCACGTCGCGCGCGGCCGTGCCGAGGAGCCGCTGCTCGATCACCTCAGGCGGCCGGTGCTCGCCGCGGTCACCGAGTGCCTGCTCGAGCAGCTCGAGACTCTTCGCTTCCGCGTCGCGCGCGTAGACCGACAAGGGGCCGTCGCGCCTGTCGAGTTCCAGCCATTTTGCGGCAACGGGAACGATCTCCTCGTGGAGCCGCTCGGCGCGCCGTCCGTAGAGCGAAAGCCGGCCGAGCAGGATCACCCGCGGGATCGCGTCGTCCGCCTGGGCAAGGCAGGCACGCGACAGGTCGTGGTGAATGAACCCTTGGGCGCGGAAACGCGAGAGGAGCCGCTGGGCGACGCGCTGTTCGAGATGGAGGTGGACGGTCTCCTCCGTCAAGACGCCTGCGTCATTGAAGACGACCGGACGGATCGGGGCCTCACGGCGCCAGTCGGCGAGCTTCTGGTCGCGCTTGCGCGGCTCTCGGAGGGTGTCGAGCGTGGCCGCCCAGGTCGGGTCGGCGGCATCACGGCGGTCCATCGCCGGGAACCGCCAGACAGGGCGCCCGTGGTCATCGGCCCCCGCGACGAGCGGGTCTGCGCCGAGGAGCTCGAGCGAGCACGAGAGGGCGTCGCGGAACGGCTCGGCATCGAAGTCCACCCAGTCCTTCGAACGCTCCAGCACCGTTCGGCAGCGGTCGATCTCTTCGCGCAGGTCGTTCTGCCGGTTCCGGGAGGCCTCGAGCTCCTCATTCGTGATCCGCTTGCGGTCAGCGTCGAGGTCGGTCCGCTCGATCTCGGCGGCGAGCTGAACCACGTCGTCGTGACGGATCCCCTGCTTGAGCCGCCGCTCCACCTCGTCGTCAACGACCTTGGAGAGGCTCCCAAGCTCTGCGCGAATCGTCTCCGTCTTGCGCACGAGCACCTCGAGCACGCGGTCCTCGGCGCGTTGGGTCAACACGAAGTAGTGGCAGCGAACCTCGTCCGAGGGCTGAAGCTTGCGATCGATGCGGCCGTTGCGCTGCTCGATCCGACCGGGATTCCAGGGAAGGTCGAAGTGAAATAGGTCGGAGCAGTGGGCCTGGAAGTTGAGCCCCTCGCGCGCGGCGTCCGTGGCGATCAGGATGCGCAGCGGGTCCTCGGCGGGCTCGGTGTTGAACCGCCTCTGGATCTCCTTGCGGTTGGCGCCGCCGATGAGCCCGGTGATGACCTCGATGCGTTCGTCGGCCCGGTCGGTGCCGTCGATCGCCTGCTCGAGGATCGCCTGGAGGTGCCGCTTGGTTCCCTCTCGATTCTCCGTGAAGATCAGAACGCGGCGATCGTTCCATCGCGGTGGATCGCCAGTCGGCGCCTTGCCGAACGGGGGAAGGTCCGGACACATGTTCTCGCGGATCCAGTCGATCAGCCGGCGGGTCTTCGCCTCGGGCCAGTGCCGGTGCTCCTCGGCGATCGTTTCCATGCGGTCGAGCAGCTCTCGCTCGCGCTCCGGGAAGGCGCCGGACGGGGATCGGGTGGCGGCGGCCTCGGTCGCGCGCGTGACGTTCTCGACCTGGGACTCCTCCTCCGCCTCGGCTGCGTCATCGCCGAGCGCCGCACGATCGTCGTCCGCTCCCGGAGCGCTGGTGAAGAGAGCGGCTTCTTCCCCGACCTCGGCCTCCTCTCCCAAGCCCGCCTTCGCGCCGGCGCCTTCCCATTGGCGCTCGACAGTGGCGCGGTGGACCTTGAGGCTGCGGGCGAACGCCTCGATCGAGGAGAGCAGGCGCTGCTGGAGACCGACGACGAGCAGGCCCGCGGACGCCTGCGTGCGACGTGAAGTGCCAACGAAGCGCGACTCTCGGGCGGCGCGGTACTCGTCGAGCAGGCGTGAGAGCTCGAGCTCTGGTGCGTGATCGGGAAGGTCATCGATCCCGATCCGCTCGACGACACGCTGCGGGAATCCCCCCTGGATCTCGCGGATGTCCTCCTTGAGGCGGCGGACCATGACGTCCTCGAGCGCCTTCCGTCCACGAACGGGCACCCCGCGGGTGAAGCGGTAGGGATCGAGCAGCTCGAGGAGCGTCGAGAAGCTGTTGGAGTGACCGTTGTGCGGAGTTGCGGAGAGGAACAGCCGGTGCTCGAAGCGCCCGCCGAGGTCGCGAATGGCGCGGGTGAACTTCGTCTCGATCCCGTAACGCCCGCCGCTCGACGGGGCGGCGTGGTGGGCCTCGTCCAGGATCAACAGGCTTCCCGGGAGCAGCCGCCCGAGCCATTCGCGGAGCGGATCGGCGTAGGTCGGGTCGGTCAGCAGGTTGTGCGAGATGAGGAAGCGACTGTGCGTTCGCCAGGGATTGACGCCGAAGCCCCGTTCGCGGCGGACCTTCGCGACGTACTGGCGATCGAGAAGCTCGAACACGAGGCCGAAGCGTTCCTCGAGCTCCCCCTTCCACTGCTCGAGCACCGAGGGCGGTGCCGCCACGACGATTGTCTTGGCCTTCTTGCGCAGCAGCAACTCGCGAGCGATGAGGCCGGCTTCGATCGTCTTACCGAGCCCGGTGTCGTCGGCGATGAAGAGGTTGACGCGCGGGAGGCGAAGGGCCTTGCGCAGCGGTTCCATCTGGTAGGCGTCGATCTTGATCCCTGCGCGGAACGGGGCCTGAAACAGGTTTGGGTCGGTGGCGGTGACCGAGCCCCACCGGAGCGTATGAAGGAACGCGCTGAAGAACCGGGTGTCATCGAAGCCCCTCGACGCGAGGTCGTTCCAGCCTTCGTCGGAGAGGATGCGCCGGTCGAGCTCGTAGTCCCACAGCACCTCGAGGATCTGGCCCTGGGCGTCGTCGTCGGCACAGGCGAGGCGGACGAGCGGGCACTGGCCGTCCTGAGCAGCGACCTCCTCGACGAGCCATCGGCGCGAGCGGACCTGCACGAGCTCGCCGGCCTTGGGCGCCCGCTCGGGGAGCGCGATTGCCGATTCGAGTGGCGTCATGGGCGCGTGCGAGTCGGCGCGAGGGGCGCCGTGTCGCGCGCACCCGGCCACGGTGCGGGAAAACGGAAAACGATGGTCCGGAGGAGGTTGATCACGGCTTGGTCGTCGAACTCTGCGACGAGCTGACAACCTAGCGCCGCGAGCGCATGGAACGGTCACCCAAGGACCTGCTTGACGCCGCGCCGCCTGGGAGGCTACGTGCCGATGCGCCTCTCGGCTCTCATCGCACGCGACTTCCGCAACCTGGAGGGTCGAATCCCTTTGTGTGACCCGCTCGCCGTGATCGTCGGCGGGAACAATGCTGCAGATGATCTGCTCGGGAGTATCGCCGCCTCTTCACCTGATCGGTCTCCTCTCGCCCATTGTCGCGGGCGGGTAGGACCCTCATACGGGGCGGACCGATCTCAGGGGCCGGGCCAGCGGGGTCAGCGTGCCGGGGGCGTGCAGGCGCTCGCACGGGCGACCGAAGACACAACGTCGGATCTGCCCGCTCCGGTGGACAGTCTCCGGCTTGAACGCGCTCACCTCGGTCGAGACGGTCGAGCTCGTTGGCGAAATCGAACGAGGCGGCCCCGAGGATTTCACTGGCGTCGCGCAGCCCTCAATTCTCGCGCTCGAGTGTCTTCAGCCGCTCTCGCCGAGGGCGATTCACGAAGGCAGGACGACCTGTCAGCACGTTACCTACTGTCACAGAGACGGTGACGAGCGTGAAGCCGCCGCGATCTCAGTTCCTTTCTAACGCGGTTGCTTTCAGTTTCCTACCGCCCCAGCCCGTTTCGCCCATCGGAATCCTCAGCATCTCCTCAAGCATCTCCCGCTGCTCGGGAAGGAGGCTCATCAGAAAGTAGTCGGGGAGCTTGTCTACATCGAGGAAGCGGAGTCGTGCCCCCTGGACGACAACGGGACTCTCGGGTCCGTCGATTGGAAACGGCGGGTTCGTTTCACCGCGAAACCACTTTCGCGCGGTGCCGCCGTCCGAAATCCTGACGAGCGCGCAGAACTCCGCCATGTTCAAGTGACGGCGGACACGCGGCGGCAGAAGCGTGTCGGTGACCTTAGCCTCTGAGCCATCGACCGCCTCAGACCGACAAAGAGGACAGCGGCGAACACAAGCCTCATCGTCTGTGAGCGCTCTCGCGCCCGTCGCGGCGGCTACTGTGACCGCTTCCTTTCTTGCCCGAGCCAGCGCCTGATCCCAAGTTTCGTCCTCAAGCCCGCATGCTTGCGCGCCCGAGGCGCGTAGTTCAGCGGTAGTGAGCTCTCGATCCGGTATGGCCTGAGTCTTGCCCATGGCCCGCAGACCGTCGAGAGCGGAGCGGGCGCGTGTTTCCTCGCGACGGACGACGTCGAGAGCGTCACGAAGCAGGTCGATTGCGTCACGGCGTATGCGCTCCTCGCGTTGTTGCGCCGCTTGCTCGCCATTCAGCTCGAGGAGGAGCCTGAACGCTTGATCTTGCGTCACGCTCAGGTCACTCGGAGTTTCTGGGAGCTCGCGGGCGACTACCGCGCTTAGCTGGGACCTCTCCTTCAGGAGCTCTCGCTCGAGGTCAGCGCATCTCTGCTCAGCCGACGTGATCCGAGTGCACCGGCGGAGGATCTCTTCTATGTCATAGCTTCGTCGCGCGCCGGCGTCAGTCTGGATGAGGTCGATGAGGCCGGAGACGCCCTTCTCGGGCACACCGATCAATGCCCGCATCGTCCACAGGGCCCTGTTGGCGACCAGGTCCTTGTAACTAAGTCGGTCCGACGACATCGTGTGATTGAGTAGTGCATCAGCGAAGACCTGAGCTGTCACATGCTCTTGCTGAGTCGGGTCGGCTTTGAGAAACTCGGCGCCCACTGAGAAGGCGAGCTGCTCCGCTAGATGTCGGACGGCATGAGCCGAATATCCGCCGCCGGACGAACGTGGCAGGAGGGGGACTGAGTCAGGGCTTCCGATGCCTCCTAACCGCGCTGACAGCGCGCCGTTCGTGAGCCGCCCCGGATCTCCGTTCTCCTCCCGACGCCTCGACACCCAGAGCGACAGCGCTGCGTCGTCGCGCTCGAGCCCCATGATCTCAAAGTACTCGAGAGCGTACCTATGGGTCTCCCTCGAGATGGGTCGCATGCGCGCCGTACGCGCGCGGTTCGAGCCGCCGCGGCGCTTCTGGGGGTACATACGGATTGCTGGGCCCTCGTAGGAGCCGATGCACACGTGATCTAGGACATCAGTAGGCGCTATGCGAGCGACTTCTCCGATCCGCAAGCCGAGCGTCGTGAAGTCGAGAAGCAACATGTCGCGTAAGTCGGTCTGGGCGTGCTGCAGCCGGCCATTGCGGTCACGCCGCGCCTCGACACGTTCTCGAGAGGCGTTCCGCGAGCGCCGTAGTACCTGGATCGGCACTGCACGGCGGTCCGCCCGCCACTCTTCTACCTGGGCGTCGAGCTCATCGATCGTCACCGGCTTCATCTTTACTCGCCAGTGCTCTAGCCCCTCACACGTACCCGACAGCTCGTGAATGCGTAGCGTGACCGACCCGATGTCGCTGGCGATGTTCTCGAGAGTTGAATCTGCGACCTGTCCTCCCTGCGGTCGATCGACACGAGGGCTGACCTCTCGCTCGGCCTCAACACTCAGATACTCAACCAGACGGGCGCGCGTCTCGGCTGGCCCCCAGACGATAAGTTGAGCGACGAACTCCATCGCGCTGGGTGCTACCACCGGCTCGGCTACTCCCTCAATCGCCATCATTCTGCGCGGAGGAAAGAACGCTGCGCACAACGGGACAGGCAGGAGGCTCCGCGTGCGCCTTGCCCGGTTGTAAGCCGCATCGAGGGTCTGGAAGTCTCCCCGATGGCGAAGCTTGAGCGGCTGATCGCCGCGGGTTCGAGACGGAACCGCGATCTCGCCGGCTTCAAACACCATGCGCAGTCCCGCCGGCCCCGTTCCCCATCCGCAATACGGGTCCTTTCGCCAGAAGTCTCGCACTTCCAGCAAGTCCTCGAAGGCGGTACCCGGAGGGTGCGGCCCTTCCAGGTCGGGCAGCTCAGTGACGCATACTCCCATCATTGCCTTCTTGACACCGGCCAACCTCGATCTCTCCGTGGACATCTCGCCGATGATGTGCGAGCAAACCGCGTGGGTCGCGTGACGTAACTGTTTTGCCCGTGCCGGCGACCAGTCTTCGGGCTCGACGCCCTGGAAGAGCTCGATGAGATCGTCGTCACCGAGTCCGAGACGCGGATCGTGCAGTTCCGAGGGTAGATCCCACGACAACCGTTGCCCGACGCCTGCGCGCTGAGGTTGACTGGGGAATGGGTTCAACGTCGTCATCGGACCGTTATCGAGCGGTTACCGGTCCCGAATCGGGATCCTTCCGAGTACTCCCCGGTCACGACCTCGAACAGTGAGGGTCGAGAGGTGGCAAGACAAAGCCTTATCGGTCGCAACGACCGATATCGACCGGCCGCGTGAAACGAGACAGAGACTGACCTTGCTCGATAAGCGGAGCGGTCCGGAACGGTAAGAGCGGACCACTCGGTCAACCACGGCGGGGTGTCCAAGGATCTCATCGGACGCCCGCCACTTCCTTGGCCTTACGCCAAGTACCGCACTGGTAGGCGATGGTGCTGACGGACACGGACAGCCCTTGGGCGGTAGCCCAACGATCGAAGGCCCGCGGAGACAGCTTCTCGCACTGGGTTGCGTCCGTGGCTTGGCGCAACAACTCGAGGTTCCGACCGATCGGGTCGCCCCTCAAATATTCATCGAGCCCGACGGCGACGAGGACCTTGGTCCAAGGCCGTTGTCCCATGAAGGCCTGGACTTCTCGGTTCGTGATTCCTACGCCGTTGTCTCTCGCCCACCGATTGAAGGCGCTGGCCGTGAGGTAGGTCTTGCTCGAGGTTTCAGCAGCTTCTCGCAGATAGCCGGTGACTTGCTCCTCCGACAGATCGACGGTCCGCCGGTGCGGCCGTGACTCGGTCGGATCAACAGGCGGACCGACGACTTGCCCCGTGTGTTCGATAACCGGCGCGGCGAGTGCGCCCGCTCGGATGTCGGCGAGCCATTGCAGGCGCCGCTCGACCTCGTCAGTGCGACCTGCGTACTGCTCTTCGATAGACGCTCGGGCGGCACGCCAACCGATCAACAAACCATGCATCAGCGCATGACCGTCGGCGTCCATAAGCCGCCATGACGGGAGCTCGCCGTCCCGAACCCGTCGTTGTACCGCCTCTTGGGAGACGGTCAGCAGACATGCCAACTCTCGGGTAGTGATGACGGCAAAGAGGCTCATTGCGTCCGACAGTGCCATCTACCGCCCCCAGAATGTGCGGTTTGCGTCTCGCCGTTCGTTTCGGCGTTCCGATCGCGTTAAAGACCAGTGTCGCCGCCCCCGTGCGGGTCAGTCTCGGCGTTGCGCTTCCCTATGACCGAGCGGAGGCAGAGACGCCGTCACCGCCGTACGCTGCCACCCGGGACCCTCATGCCTTCCGAAGGCTCAACCCCGCGAACAGTCGTCACCATCGCCGCACGGTCGCGACGGAGCGTTACTCGTGCATTGCAGTCGCGGCTTGAATGATGTGGGTCGAGAAGTCATGGACCCTCTCCTCGCCCGCCGACGTGAGCCCACGTACACGACGTCGGCGATCCGCGGGGTCAGGCTCGTCGCTGACTAGACCCCGCCGCGCCAGCTCGGCGATCGAGTGTCGAAGCGTCGCGGGCTCAACCGCCAGCCGGGCGGCGATCTCATCAGTTCCAGCGGCGGGACGCTCGGAAAGGGCCAAGAGAGCTTGCATTGCGACCGGCTCCAGTCCTTTGAGGGCGGGACGCGAGTAGAGCCGGCGAACGAGCGCGGGAGCGGACAGAGCCTGGTCGAGAAGGGCGTCCGACCGCCCTTTGGCCGGCCCGTCCGTCATGCCGCGCGCGGCAAATGCGTGACTTTCACGCTTTTCTGTCCGGAGCGTGTGAGAAAGTCACGGGGTTGCCGATGCGGTCCTCGTCTCGAGTAGCTCGAGACCAAAGTCCCGGAGCGGTGACGACATACGAAGGCGAGCCACGACCCCCGTGCTTGGCGGCTGGTGGCCGTGGCTCGCACCCACCACTCTCAAAGGAGCAGTAATGGCAGTAACGCACCCTACAGACCCAAGGCGACAGCGGAGCCCGTGGCCCTTCCATCCCGGTCTCCGAGTCCGCTCAGAGCGGGCGCTCCGCGTCGGGCGTCGGCTCTCCTCGCTGCTCGACGCACTCAGCGACCGCAGCGTCGCTGGCCTGTGCGTCGAGGCGCTGTCGGACTTCTGCCGGCAGGTCAACAGCCGGCCAGACTGGGAGCTCGATCTCGAGCTCATCCTGACTGGCGAGGAGAGCGTTGACCAGATCTTCCACCAGCTCGACGCAGAGGAGAGTCGGGAGGCGTACCGAGAGATCCTCGAACTCTGCGAGGCCGTCTGTGACGGCCTAAATAGCGTCGGCATGATTGCCGCTGGGTGTGATGATGTGGAGGCGGATGAGTCGTGCGTCTCGGTCCGCGCAAGCGTCCGCCTGCGAGCCGTGCGCGAAGCGACCTCGCTCCCCGTGCAAGGAGGGCAGTCGCGATGAACCAGATCACGATGATGGTCGCCTCCGCGGCCGGCGCCGCCCTAGCCGGTGTCCTGACCTACGTTTCGATGAGGTTGCGCGTTAGCGCCATGTTGATCGAACTCGGCGGTCGTCAGGCCCACGGGGAGCAGGTAGCGCGCGAGCGCGACGGCGCGACCGAGCGTGCAGAGCAGCTCGAACAGGCTCTTCTCAGCAAAGCAGAGCGTCTCGGCACGCTCGAGCAGGAGGTGCTGAGAGTGCAGGCACCCCTGAGGGAGCAAATCGCCTCCCTTGAAACCGCCCTCGCCGGCGAGCGGGCTGCGCACGAGGAGAAGGTCGCAGCCCTCACGTCCTTGGGGGATCAGTGGCTCGCACGCATCGCGCAGAGCGCCGGCGACGCTGTCGACGGTCGGGGGAGGCAGCTCGTCGAGCTGCTAAGGACCGAGTTCGGCTCAGCGACGACAGAGGCGGGCGCGGACTTGGCGCGTCGACAGCAAGCGATTCAAGACCTCGTCGGTCCACTGGCGACGTCGGTGGCGCAGGTCGGCGAGCGAGTGGATCACCTCGACCGAGCACGTCGAGAGGCGAGCGCTCAGCTCAGTGAGCAGCTGAACGGACTACGCGCGAGTGAGGCGGAGACGCGCGCGGAGACCGGTGCACTGGCACGTGCACTCTCGGCGCCGAACGTCCAGGGTCGCTGGGGCGAGATGCATCTCCAGCGCGCGATCGAGCTCGCCGGCATGAAGGAGCACACCGACTTCGTGAAGCAAGTACACCTCGAGCGCGACGGCGAAGTCCTACGTCCCGATGTGGTCGTCAAGCTTCCGCAAGGAAGGCACCTGCCGATCGACGCGAAGGCTCCGCTCAGAGGGTACATCGAGGCGTCTCAGGCGAGCGATAAGGAGACTCGTGCGACGGAGCTGTCTCGCTTCGCTCGCAACCTCCGCGCACACGTCAAGGCCCTGGGTGGCAAGGCCTACTGGTCGCGGCTCGATTCGTCCCCAGAGTGCGTGCTGATGTTCCTCCCTGGTGATCATTTCTTGGCCGCGGCCGCGCAGGCTGACCCAGCGATCGTCGAAGACGCTGCCCGTCAGCAGGTTCACCTCGTCACCCCCACCACTCTCATGGTCGCACTCCGCACTGCCGCCACGGCGTGGCAGCAGGAGCGCGTGGCCGAGGACGGCCGTGCGGTAGCGGAGCTCGGCCAACAGCTGCACGATCGGCTCGTAAGGTACCTCGGTCTCACGGAGAAGCTCGGGACGGCGCTCCAGCGGACTGTGAACGCCTACAACGAGGTCATCGGCTCCGGCGAGCAGCGACTCCTTCCCACGGCTCGACGGCTCGCGGAAAAGGGTTCGATCGACGCCACGAACGAGCTGCCGAAGCCCAAGTCGATCGATATTCGTCCTCGGGGCTGTGGAAACGGCTTCAGCACCAAGGACGTCGTGGGCGAGGACGCCGCGTAGTCAGGTCCGACGACCAGGGCGCGCCTGCCCCGCTCAGCTCGAGGTGAAGCCGAGGATCAGCTGGGCCGTCTCGAGAGGCGCGTCGAGCCGTGGACAGTGGCCGACCCCCTCAAGCTCGACCCAGTCGGCGTGGGGCAGCCAGTCGTCGCGGTAGCGAGCGGCGGCCGACGGCCACGCAAGGAGCCTGTCGTCGGTGCCCCACACGATCCGCACGGGGCAGGTGATCTTCTCGGCGTCGAGGCTCCACCCCTCGCGCAGCGCGTGATCGATCAGCGCGAACGCCCCATCGCAGCTCGCTGCGCCTCGCATCTGGTGGGCGAGCAGCTCGGCCGGGATGTGCTCGAAGTTCGTGGCGATGTCCTGCGTCGCGCGCCGGCGGCCCTCCGGAGAGGCCAGGATCGCCTCCGCGTGCGGGGCGGCGGTCTTCAGCAGATCCTGCATCGTCGCGAAGTAGGCGAGCGTTTCCTTGTAGGACTCGTCGTCCTGAGCCCAGCCGCCGGCCGGCGCGAGTGCCACGACCGTCTGCGCCCGCCCGCGCGAGGCGAGCTGAAGCGAGACGTGGCCCCCGAGCGAGTTGCCGACGATGTGTGCGATCTCGAAGCCCGCCTCGTCCATCGCCCGCTCGACCGTGTCGGCGAGCACGGCATGGCTGACTTCACCCTCGATCGGCGGCCCGCCCGCGTGCCCGGCCAGCGTCAGGGCCAGGACGTCGTGATGGCGCTCGAGCGCGGGCAGGACGAGCTCCCAGGTGCGCCAGGTGTCGGTGAAGCCGTGAAGGCATACGAGCGGCAGCCCGGAGCCTCCGCGGTGGGAGAGGGTGAAGGTCGAGCGCAGGCGCCGGACGCAACTTGGCGCCAGCTCCGATTGGGCGGTGGGATCCCGTCCGCTTCCGCGTGATGCTCGCACGACCAACTTCTGCTCGTCGCGGTGGCTGTTGCGCAAAGCCGTTCGAGGGCAGTGGCCAAACTCGGCGCAGAGCCGACGGTTGTGGCGACCGGCTCGCCTGGCGGGGGGTTCGCCGCTGCTGGGGGGTCTCAGGCCCCCGCGGCGGCGATCTGGTGGGTGTGCAGCTTGAGCAGGTTGTGCGTCGCGGTGATCAGTCGCCATTCCG
>Ga0136627_1000751_pt1 | contig 12578 bp, 15 predicted proteins | sample AntDrymUQ4892206_2_FD_104652 | JGI IMG/M metagenome (GOLD analysis project Ga0136627, IMG submission 104652) | Polar desert sand microbial communities from Dry Valleys, Antarctica - metaG UQ489 (22.06) | ecosystem: Environmental > Terrestrial > Soil > Desert | place: Antarctica: Dry Valley... | reverse complement strand
TCATACGGGTATTTTATGTCATCGCTTGTGAAACGAAGAGGAGGCGCGTACTTTGGCGACGAAGACGAACGTACTCGATGTGGACGGGACGCTCATGGACACGAACTATCTCCACGTCGAGGCGTGGGCGAGGGCAATGGAGGCGGTCGGGCATCGGGCGGTGCGCTCCGACCTCCACCGCCAAATAGGCAAAGGCTCCGACAAGCTCATCCCCGAATTCGTCGAGGAGGAGGACGCGATAAACAAAGTGGACGAACTCCACGGCGAGATATACGCGGAGTTCCAGCCGCACGGACATCCCTTGCCGGGCGCGAAGGAACTCATAGCGAGCCTCGCCGAGCGCGGCTACCAAATATGGCTCGCAACCAGCGCGAAGCCCGAGGAACTCGAGCAATATCTCGAACAACTCGAAACCGAGGGCAAACTCTCCGGCATCGTAAACTCCTCCGATGTCGAAAACTCGAAGCCCGCGCCGGACATCTTCGAGCTTGCTTTGGAGAAGGCCGGAGCCTCCGCGGATGAGACTGTGGCGCTCGGGGATGCGGTGTGGGACATCGAGGCGGCGGATGGAGCCGGTATACGGACGGTCGCGGTTCTCACGGGCGGGGCTTTCGGTGAAGAAGAACTGAGAGAATCCGGGGCTGTGGCGGTTTATCGGGACTGTATGGATGCCCTCGAAAGTGGGTTCCCAGAATAAAGTTGTGCAGACGGCGGTGAAATAGGTTAAAGTCCCGAGTGAAGTTAGCAAGAGGACTGAGACTGATTGGTGTCGCCTCGAAGAAACTACTACGAGGCGGCATTTTTATTGGGCGAGGTCCCAGAAGAGAAAGGCGGGCGCTTTAAATGGCCCAAGGAACAGTGAAGTGGTTTTCCGACGAGAAAGGCTACGGCTTCATTTCTCCCGACGATGGTGGCGAGGATCTCTTCGTCCACTATACGGGGATTGAAGGCGGCGGGTTCAAGAGCCTCGAGGAGGGCGCGAAAGTGTCCTACGAGGCGGCCCAAGGCAAGAAGGGGATGCAGGCGGTAAACGTCAACCCCGCCTAATTAAAGGCTAACGGAAAGCACTTGTATGGATGGCCGGGTCGAAATGACCCGGCTTTTTCTTTGCTCGCGATGGCGTTTTTATCGGTAGTCGGGGGGCATATTTGTTTTCCTCGACCCCCGGTTCTTCAAACTGTTTCGAGCATCTGAATAAACCCGCGGCAAAGGAAGATTCGCTTTCTTCGCGAGCTTCGCCGCGTCCTCGTATTCCGGCGACACTATGAAATCCTCGCCGTCGAGGCGCCCTATTTTTATCCGGCACTTTCCGTATGCAAGCTCGACGGTTTCGATCCTTCTCTCCGCGACGGTTCGAGCGACGGAATAATGCCGGACTCCGAGCGTCCCCGTCTCGCGCATCATGAGATGAGCGAGTTTTCCCACGTCCCCACTCTTTGCGAGGGAGCAGATTTTGTATGCGCCGCGCCCGCGCTTCATGAGTATCGGCTCGAGCCACGCATCGAGCGCGCCACCTTCGAGGAGGCGTTCCACCGCCGAGCCGAGGATCTCCCCCGATGAGTCGTCCACATTCGCCTCGATGACCTCGATATCGCCGACCGCACCTTCGACCTCCCCGACCACCGCCCGAAGAAGGTTCGGGACACTCTCGAAACGAGCCGTTCCCGCGCCATACCCGACGGATTTCAAAGTCATCGGCGGCGCGGATTCGGTGAAATCCCCTCCCGTGAAAGCTCGCATGAGAGCGGCTCCCGTCGGCGTGGTCATCTCATGGCTTTCGTCCGGCCACCGGATTTTCGAGCCTTCGAGGACTTCGAGCGTGGCGGGGCCGGGTATGGGAAGGGAGCCATGCGCCGCGTTGACCACGCCGCTTCCCATCGGGAGCGGGCCGCATGAAACCGTATCCGCGCCGAGGATTTCGAGTGCGAGGCAACTTCCGACCATGTCCACGATGGAATCCGCCGCCCCGACTTCGTGGAACGCGACTTCCTCCGGGGCTTTTCCGTGGACTTTGCCTTCGGCTACGGCGAGGAGGCGGAAGGCTTCGACGGCTCGCGACGAGGCGCGTTCGGGGAGATCCGCGTCCTCGATCATCGCCCGTACGTCGCGGAAGGTGCGGTGGATATGTTCTTCGGGATACGAAACCTTCGCCTTCGTCGCGCCGACACCGTTCACTTCGACGGACTCGGCTTCGAGGCCGAACGAGACTCCGAGGCTTTCGAGGGACTTTGCGACTTCGCCCATATCCGCTCCGGCGGCCATGAGCGAGGCGAGGGTCATATCGCCCGAAGCCCCCCCGATGGGTTGGAAATGTACGTGCGTCAGTTTCGGGGCTCTCCGCGAAGCCCCCCGACGCGCCCGTGGCGGATCTCCACGAAGCTGACGAGCGCGAAGCGCGGTTTCCGGGAGGGGATCCTCATTCCCGAAGTTGCGCTAACGGTGGCGACCGTTCGAGATCTTCCGGGCGGCCATGACTGTGACCGCGAGGAATAGCGCGAGGATGACCATCGGGCGGGGGTCGCTTTTGACCGCGGCGGTGAATTTGGAGGGGTTCCGTTTGCGGCCCGCTTCTTGTGCGGAGCGGAATTGCTTTTTCGCGGAGGAAGCGATGCTCTTTCCGAGGTTCGAGAGGGTGGTTTTCACGCGGGTCTTCACTTTGTCGCCGACTTGTTTGCCGATGGCTTGGGGTTCGGTGTGTTTGCGGAGGTCTTTCACGTCCGGAGCCATGCGGTTCCGGATCTCGAACATCTCCCGCTCTATGCGCTCTGGTATCTCGCTCACGATCTGAACTGTTCCTTGATCCACTCGACATTTTGCTGGAACGTCCGTATCGAATGGTGCGGTTTGGGATCGAGCTTCCTGAGAATGTTCGCCCCCGCCCCCGCCAAAACCAACCCGATGACGAGCAGTATACCAGAGACGATGAGCGCGGAAACCCACACCGGAAGCCCCGCAACCTCGTTCAAAACGTATATCCCCGTGACGGACATGAACACGAGGAAGAGATGCAAAAACACCCCGCCCACAGACAACAATCCACTCGCAAGCCCCGTTTTCCGGGCGACCGGAGCGAGTTCCATTTTCGCGAGTTCGACTTGTTTGTCGGTGAGTTCTTGTAGTTGCGGACGTATCGCCTCGACTATCTCTTTTATGCTCCGGTCCGAGGGATCCCGACTGTCGGGTTCCATCAGCCTCTGTCTTTGCTCCGTCATGCATCGCCCCTTTCATCCCGGAAACTTCCCGTGTCATTACCCGTCGCGCTTCGGATTTTAACTTGTTTCGACTCCCGGATTTTTCGTATCCAACATAGCATAAAGCACGAAATCCGACTCCTTGATGTAATATGGGATGGAGTTTACTAAATGTTGGGTTCACAGGGGGAAGGGAGTCGGTTTTGAGGCTTTGCGAGGCGATCGGCATCTCTTCCGGGGACATCGCGGCGTTCGTCGGGGCGGGCGGGAAATCTAGCGCGATCCGGACCGCAGCCGCCGAACTCTCCGCCGCCGGACTCTCCGTCATAGTCGTCCCGACAACGAAGCTCATGGTCGAGGAAGCCGAAGCCATCGGCCCGATCGCCGTCTCCGAAGACCCCGCCGAACGAACCGCGAAGATAAAATCCGAACTCTCGAACTCGAAAACAGTCGTCGCCGGAAGCGCCATCATCTCGAAGAACCGCATCGGCGGCGTCGAACCGGACGAGGTCGCCGCCCTCTCGAACATAGTGGACGTCGTCCTCGTCGAAGCGGACGGCGCGCGCGGCAAATGGATGAAAGGCACCGCCGAGCACGAGCCGCCCATCCCCGCCTCGGCGACCGTCGTCGTCGGGGTGTCGCACATCGGCGCGTTCGGCCTCGCCGCCACCGAGGAGAACGTCCACCGCCCGGAACTCTTCTCCGCCCTCACCGGAGTCGGCCCCGGACAAAGCATCACAGCCCGCGCCATAGCCCTCGCCCTCGCCGACGGCTCCCTCGCGAACCTCCCCGACAAAGCCCGCTCCACCGTCCTCATTACCGGAGTCGGCCCCGGAAAAAGCATGTCCGACGCCTCCGTCGTAGCCCGCGAACTGTGGCGAGCCGGAGTGAAAAACGTCATCCTCTCATCCCTCACGAAAGAGCCGCCGGACCAGATCTGGATCCCGTGAAGTCGCTTCGCTTGTCGCTCCCTTCGGTCGCTCCGGTTGGGTCGCTTCGCTCCCGGTTATTGGTTATTGGGTTTTTGTTTTTGCCAATAATCAATAACCACAAACCAATTATCAAATGAAAAAGCGTCTCTTGACCACCGACTCTCTCCTCTGTATCATTGTGTCATAAATATAAGACAATGATGCAGAGGAGAGAGTCATCTGGATCGAGGTTGACACGAGGAGTGGGGTTCCCATTTACGTCCAGATCGTAGACCGGGTGCGGCACGCCCTCGAAGTCGGGGGGCTTCGCGCCGGGGACAAGCTGCCGACCGTCCGCGCTCTGGCGGAGGAACTCACGATCGCGCCGAACACCATCGTGAAAGCGTACAACGAGCTTCGTCGGATGGGAATCGTCGAGAGCCGCCCCGGAGTTGGAACCATCGTGGTCGAAGGCGTCGAGGAAATTTCGAGGGAGCGGCGGGTCGAGGCCGTTTATGAGCGGCTTCGGGAGATTGTGCGGGACGCGGCTTCGCTCGGGATTTCGCAGGATGAGTTGTGGGAGCGGGTGGACGCGGAGTTCGAGCGTGTGAGATTGTAAACTCCACCAGCGAAACGGCACGAGAGGAGCGAACCATGAGCGTCGCCCAGAAATTCGACGGACTCATAAACGAGGTCGAAGACAAACTCGGGGAGAGGATCGTCGCCCTCCGGCGCGACATCCACCGCGAGCCGGAACTCGGATACGACACGAAGAAAACCGCCGAGAAAGTCGTCGCCGCCCTCGACGGACTCCCGCTCGAAATACAAACCGGAGTCGCCGAGAACGGTGTCGTCGCGACTTTGCGAGGCGGGGGAGACGGCCCGACGGTCGGGCTTCGGGCGGACATGGACGCGCTCCCGATCCACGAGGAGACGGGTCTCGACTTCGCCTCCGAAACCGACGGGAAGATGCACGCATGCGGCCACGACGGCCACACGTCCATGCTCGTCGGCGCGGCCCACGCTCTTTGCGGAATGAGGGATCGCCTGAACGGCACGGTCAAATTCTTCTTCCAACCCGCCGAGGAAGGCGGGGGAGGCGGGAAGGTCATGGTCGAGGAGGGCGCGCTCGAGGGCGTGGATTCCATTTTCGCGCTCCATCTTTGGCCGGGGCTTCCGTTCGGGGTGGCATCCACGAAGGGCGGTTCGGTCATGGCCGCCGCCGACGCCTTCGAGATGGAGGTGAGGGGAACCGGGGGACATGGGGCGATGCCGCATCTCGCATCGGACGCGGTGGTCATGTCGGCGCACATCGTCGCCGCTTTGCAAACCCTCGTTTCGAGGGAAGTCAATCCGGTGGAGCCGGCGGTTGTGACGGTCGGGGAGATCGGGGCCGGGACGGCTTTCAACATCATCCCCGAAACCGCCCGAATAGGCGGAACCGTGAGAACCGTGTCGGACGAAGTAAGAAATCTCATACCCTACCGGATGGAGGAACTCGCCAAAGGAGTCGCGAACGGCATGCGAGGCGACGCGACCCTCGACTATAAATTCTCATACCCCGTCACGAAGAACGACCCCGAAGCCGCGAGCTTCGCGCTCGATGTCGCGTCGGGGCTATTCGGCGAAGAAAACGCCGTCGAGGCGAAAGCACCCTCGATGGCGGCGGAGGATTTCGCGTATATGCTCGAAGAGGTTCCCGGCGCGTACGTGTGGCTCGGAGTGGGGGATGTGTCGGGGCTTCACACGCCTCAGTTCGCATTCGACGAGGAGATATTGCCGCGGGGAGCGGCGCTGCTCACGGCGATGGCGGTGGAATCGCTGTCGTAGCTTGTCAGCGCGAGCGAAGCGAGCTACGATCCCGGCGGATTCACCAAAAACTGAAACCCCTCCGACTGCCCCGCGAGGATGACGATTATGAGGATCAAAGCCCCGAGCGGAATGAGAGTCGCGAGCGCGGCTTTTTTCCAGCTTTCGTTGAGAATTTCTTTGACTCCGACGGTGGCGACGTATGCTCCGTATGGGATGGCGAGGAGCGGGCCGTATGGAACCCATGCGACGATCCCGATGCCCGACGCATATCCGAGCGCCCGGTAGACGGGGGAAAACTTCGCTCGCGAGGGGCCGCCGTCGAGGACGACGAGGACGAGCGCGGCGAGCATCGAGAGCATGATCGGCACGAGTATCACCGCGACGACGAGGCCGAGGAGCGGCGCGTATATGAGCGAGTATGAAAGCTCCCGGAGCCATACCGCTTGCAAAACGGCTTCGAGGACGAGGTTCGCGTAAAGCACGAGCGAGGCGAAGATGGTCGGGCGGATCGGGCCTCCCTCCGGGTCGAGGTTCCGGAAGAAACGCCCCGGCGCGAGCCATACTTCCCGCAACGCCCCCCGGAAATGCTCCGGCGACTCGGATCTGTATCCATCGTTCCGGTATTCGCCGCCGCGTCCGCTTCGCATTACCCGCCCCCGTCCGCTTCGTTGTCGGTTTCGCTTTCCGGAGCTTCGGTTTCCGACCCCCCGTCCTCCCCGGCTTCGTCGCGTTCGACGGCGCCGATGCGGGCTTCGAGGGAGAGGTTGCGGGCGTCTTCGCTCGGGACGGCCACGTTTATGTTCCCGGTTTGGACGAGTATTCTTCCGCCGCCGGAGAAGCGGCCCGAGAGGCTCGCGTCGCCGGACTCGATGCCCGCCTCCAAAGTTCCGATTACGAGATCCGTGAGATCGACATCCCCGGAGCCGACTTCGAGGTTCACTTGCCCGGTCTCGGTGGTGACGTTTTCTATCTCCACATCCCCCGCCGGAGCCTCGACGCTTATGGAACCCCCCGCGTCCCGCACGGAGACGTCCCCGGCCTCCGCCACGACCGACGTGCTTCCCGAGAGTCCCGAAACCTCGACCCTCCCGGCCTCGGAGGAGACTTCGACGCTCGCGCCGGGCGGGACGCGGACGGCGTAGTCCGCCCCGGTGTTCCGGCCGCCGCTCGTGGCTATGTCGAAGTCCGAGCCATCGCGCGAGATGTCCACTTCGATATCGGCGGCCCTTTCCCGCGCGGAGGCGGGGTCGCGGGCGACGGCGTGTTTCGTGGCTTCGTACTCGATGGCTTCGAGGTCTTCGACGCCCTCGATGGAGATTTGCCCGTGGCCGTTCGAGAGGCGGATGCTCGGCTCGGGGCCGGAGTCGAGTGAGTCGCTCGCCGCGCTCGTCCCAGAGAGCGTGTCCCCGAGCGAGCGCCACAAAAAAAGCCCCCCCGCGAGAAGGAGGGCGAGAAGGAAAAGGCCGACGGCGAGGAACACCCACGTTCTCACGGAGTTCCGGCGCCACGATGGTTCCGGCGTGCTTCGATCCGGTTTCTCCTCCGGGGCTTCGCGGTGGGAGCGGCTTTCGCGGCGGTGTTCTTCATCCCTGGGGTTCAAGGGGGTCTCGAGGCTACGAACCCGGTGGCGTGCGGGTCATGGATCCACACGTCCGTACACGTCTTCGAGGCGGACGATGTCGTCCTCGTCGAACTCCCCGAAGGAAATCTCGAGTACCCGGACATCGGCGTCGCCGACCGCCGAGAGACGGTGGACGGTTCCTCTCGGAATGTAAAGTTTCTCGCTCGCGTCCGGGGTGATGACTTTCTCATCGAGTTCGACGCGGGCGCCGGGGTCGAGGACGACCCACAACTCGTCGCGCATGTGATGGTATTGGCGCGAGAGAGTGCCTCCCGGCGCAACCGTTATGACCTTCACCGTGGACGGGAGGTTGTGCGTATATTGCTCGAAGCGGCCCCACGGTTTGTCCACTTTCACAGAGGGCGGACCTTGATTTGTGCGACTCATACTCGAGAACCCCTTTCTTACGAAAGGTTAGTTTAGAGCATCGGGGCGCGGTTGTGCATAAAGCGAAAAGCCGCCCGCTAAAGCGGACGGCTCGGGAGGATCACGGGAGAGAGGGCTTCGGAAGCCCCGGCCCAGCTTACTCAGTCATCATAGTCGTCGTCATCGTCGTATCCGCCGTACCCGTCATCGTAGTCGTCGTACCCGTCGTCGTCGTCGAAGTAGACGGGGGCGGGCTGCTCGGCGGGAGCCGGGATCACCGCCGCCGGAGCCGGGGCCGATTCGCTGGCTACGGCGCTCCCGCCAGAGCTTTGACCCTCGCTCCGGTCGTCGCGGTCATCCATATTGCCATCGTCGCCGCGGCCATCGGCGTCGGCATTGCCGTCGTTTTGGTTGTCGGCGTTGCCATTCGAGTCATCGTCGGCGTTGTCGTCGTCTTCGCGTTCGCGGTTGTCGCGCAGGTTCTCGAAGGATTCGTCGCCGCTTTCGGTGTCGTCGTTGCTTTCGGCGCGGATCTCTCCGTTTTGGGCGTTTTGTATGGACTGGCTGCCTTGTCCGCTTTTCGCCTCGTCGAATTGCACGCAAGCGACCGTGGCGACGCTGAGCGCCATAAGTGCGATGACCGCCCAGATCAGCTTTTCTATAACCTTGCCCACCATCGTCAACCTCCTCGTATCGTCGGTCTATGTCTATGATGGGATTCTCCCCCGACCGGGTTAAACGAGGATGAGGCGGCTGTTAGAAAGCTTTAATTTCGAGGAATTCGCCGAGCCTTTGGGAGAGTTCCGCGACCGTCGGGCGGTCGTCCGGCTCCGGCTCGAGGCAGGCTTCGATGGTTTCCGCGAGCTTTCTGGGAATCCGGCGGTGCTTGTTCACCGGCTCGACGCGGCGTTGGATCTGCTCGTAGTCCTCGTCTTTGTGCTCGGTGTATTCACCGCTCGCCGAGGCTTCGGAGGCATCGCTGTCCTCCTCGTCAACATAGGAGTTGAAAGGAACCTCGTCGGTCGCGGCTTCGAAGAGGACCGCGCCAATCCCCCACACGTCGGTGGCGGGACTCACCATTTCCCCCCGGACTTGCTCCGGAGCCATGTAGTAAAAAGTGCCTTCCCACTTCTTGCCGCGTCCGGGCTTGCGGGCGATGGAGAGGTCTATGATCTTCGCCACCCCCCGCTCCGAGACGATGTTCGACGGTTTGAGATCGAGGTGGAGTATCCCGTGATGATGCAAATAATGGATCGCCGAGCAAAGATGAAGCCCGAGGTGCGCCACGGCCTTTAACGGCAGCCGCCGCGGACTCGTGTCTATGAGGTTTCCGACCGTCTTCCCGGTGAGGGTCTCCACAACGACGGCGGGACGCGGCTCTTTTATAATCTCATACGCCCGCACGATGTGCGGGTGCGTGAACTTGCCGAGCATCCGCCCCTCCCGGAAAAGCCCCCGCGCGACCTTCTCGGTCATGCGGTCGGGGATGGGGGTCTTCACTATGCAGCGCGAGGCCCGCTCTTCGCTCCACACGTCGTACACGTCGAAATTTTTGCTCCTGTGGAGGTGCGCGATGGCCGTGTATCCGGGCGCGATGGCCTCGCCCGGCTCCAGCCCCGGCGGGCCGCCTTTCAGGAAATCCTCGGTGTCGGTCGCGTCGGTGTACGTGAAATCCGAGTCGGTTCGTTCCATTGCCTCTATCATATCTCCGCTGACCACGCTTTCGAGACGGTTGTCTCGTCGTGGAGGCTGTACAGCCTCGCGTACGATCCGCCTTGCGAAAGCAATTCTTCGTGCGTGCCTTCCTCCGTGAGCGCCGTCTTCGAGGTCGAGTATCTTCGTCGCCTCGCGTACTGTGAGGAGGTTGTGGGAGATCACGATAGTCGTCCTCCCGCTCATGAGCCGCCGGAGCGGATCCATGACTTTCCCGCCGGACTCGGCGTCGAGCCCGGTCGTCGGCTCGTCGAGGATGAGGACGGGGGCGTTTCTGATCATGGCGCGGGCGATGGCGACCCTTTGCCTTTGCCCGCCGGAGAGGAGCCGCCCTTTTTGCCCGATGACGGTGTCGTAGCCTTTCGGCAGGGCCCGGATGAAATCGTCGGCGTCGGCGGCCTCGGCGGCTTCCTTTATCTCCGCCTCCGTCGCGCCGGGCTTGCCGTAGGCTATGTTCTCGCGGATCGTCCCGTCGAAGACGAGCGTCTCCTGGAGAAGCACCGCGACGTTCTCGCGCAGCGAGCGGAGGGTGAGGTCTCTCAGATCCCGGCCGTCGAGCCGCACCGCCCCCGACTCGGGATCATAGAAACGGAGGAGGAGCTTCGCCACCGTGGACTTCCCCGCCCCCGATGGCCCGACGAGCGCGAGCACCTCGCCCGGCCCGACGCTCGCCGAGACTTCTTCGAGGGCCGGTGCCTCCGTGTCCGGGTAATAAAAAGATACGCCATCGAGCTCGACATGCCCCTCGGCACCTTCGAGGGCGACGGCGTCCTCCCTTTCGACGACGGAGGGTTTCTCGTCCAAAAACTCGATGATTCGTTCGGCTCCGGCGGAGGCCGCGTAGTATGCGTTGAGGAGGCTGCTGAAACCTTTGATCGGCTTGTAGAGCATGCTCAGGTACACGAGGAACACGAGCAGCCCGCCTATCGAGATCCTCCCCTGCGACAACTGGTACGCCCCGAACGCGATCACGACGAGTACCCCGGCGAGCTCGATGATGCTGATGAGCGGCGAGAAGAGCGCGCTCAGGCGGGTTCCGGCCATTTGCGCCTCGAAGCTGCCTTCGTTCTCGCTGTGGAACCGGGCGGTCTCCTCGTCCTGGCGGTTGTACGCCTGAACGAGCGCGGCGTTCGAGAGGCTTTCTTCGGCGACGGCGCTTATGGAGCCTGAGCGGCGGCGCTCCTCGCGGGCGGCGAGCTTGATCTTGCGCGAGAAATGCCTCGCGGCGATCCAGAAAAGCGGCGCGACGAAGAGCGAGACGAGCGCGAGCTGCCAATCCAAATAGAAGAGGGCCGCCGTGAAGAAAATAAGCTGGAAGAAATACGATAGCGCGGCGGCCACGCCGGAGAGGACGAGTTCTTCGATCTCCTCCACGTCCTCGGTTACGCGCGAGAGGACGTCCCCGAGCTGGTGGCGGTCGAAGAAGCCGAGCGACAGGCTTTGCAAATGCTGGAAGAAGCTCGTCCTCAGTTCGACGATGAAGTTCCCGCCGACCCACTCTGAGTCCGGTTTGGTTTCGGGGCGGGCGGGCGGGTATCATCTCCGGTTATGCGAAGATCGGATCCGGAATTGCTCCGGAGCTGTCGCGGAGGCGACGCGCGGGCGTGGGAAAACCTCATGGACAAGTACGAGCGGCTGGTCTTCTCCATCCCGCTCAGCTACGGGCTCTCGCGCGAGGACGCGGCGGACATATGCCAGATCACATTCACCATCTTCATGCGGAGCATGGACTCGATGCGCGACGACAGCCGCCTCGGGGCGTGGCTCTCCACCGTCGCCCGACGCCACACATGGCGAATGATGAAAAAGACCCACCGCGAAAAAGCCGGAGGAGCCGAAGACGTCGCCGAAGGGGATGTCGCCGAAAGCACGGTCCTGTTTCTCGGGAAGTCCGGCGACGATGCCCCCGAGCGGTGGGAGACCATCGAGTGGCTCGATCAAGGACTCTCGAAGATCGAAGGCCGATGCCGGGAACTCCTCACCGCCCTCTATTTCGACGAGGACGAGCCTTCATACACGGAGGTCTCCGAAAAGCTCGGGATGCCCATCGGGAGCATCGGCCCGACGAGGGCGCGGTGCCTGAAGCGCTTGAAGGAGGCTCTCGAAGACCTCGAATGAAGTGGCCGAGGGGAAATCCCGCCCCATGTATTTCCCAGGGTCGAAGCACGCATTACTAGGGCGAGACCAGAAAACCACGAACAGAGCCGGAGAAAGCGAGATGTCGAACTCAAGAAAACCAGGCTTCGATGAGATCCTCGACTGGATCGAAGACCGACTCCCACCCGAAGAGGCGGAGGCCATAGCCGCCCGCGTCGCCGCCGACGACGAGGCCCGCGCCGAGGCCGAATGGCTGAGAACGTTCGGCGAAGCGAGTGAAGGCATCGTCCTCGACTCCCCGCCTTCGGAGGTCCGGGCGGAGATCTCCCGCCGCTTCGAGGGCTTCGCCGAAGGGCGCCGCCAGCCCGGCCCTCTCCGGCGGCTGTTCGCCACTCTCACCTTCGAGGGGGGGATGCAGCCCGCCTTCGGCGTGAGGTCCGTGGCTCCCGAGGCGCAGCGGCACTTTGTGTATTCCACCGACCTCGCCGACGTCTCGTTCAGCGTCCGGCTTCGCCGGGGCGGGGGGCTCGACCTCATGGGGCAGGTTCTCCCGAACGGCGACGACGTGGAGCCGGACGAGTTCGGCGTCCACCTCATACGCGACATCGGCGCCTCGGAGACGGCCCTCGCCGACGACCTCGGGGAATTCGCCTTCGAGGGCGTCTCCGAGGGGACGTACGAGATGATCCTCGCCACCGAGCGGTACGAGATCCTCATCCCGCCCTTCCAGCTTCGCTGATTCCTAACGAAAACGGGGTCTCGCCACTTTCGACGAAACCCCGGAGCCTTTCGAAAACCGGGAAAACCCCGGCTCTTCAAGCTACATTTCCAGAGAAAAAGACCTCATCCGTGGCGCAAGTTCCACGG
>Ga0136627_1000750_pt1 | contig 12582 bp, 10 predicted proteins | sample AntDrymUQ4892206_2_FD_104652 | JGI IMG/M metagenome (GOLD analysis project Ga0136627, IMG submission 104652) | Polar desert sand microbial communities from Dry Valleys, Antarctica - metaG UQ489 (22.06) | ecosystem: Environmental > Terrestrial > Soil > Desert | place: Antarctica: Dry Valley... | reverse complement strand
GAAACACGCCGACGACGATATTTGGGCCGATGTCCTCGACGAGCTTGGTCGCGATCTCGTCAGATCCCCGCCCGTAGTGGCCACTGTCGACTACCGCCGCCATGCGTCGTTCGGCGCTCTCGACGATGGCGTACTCCAGTGGGCGAAGGGCATCGCCAACGGTCATCAGCCAGCGGTCAGCAATCGCCGAGGGCACGAAGATGAACTGCTGGTGGTCGAGCACCAGAGCGCGGAGCATCTTGGCTGCGGCGTCGAGCAGTGGCATGGCACCGCCCGACATGACGCCGGCACCGGTCAGCAGCTCGTACGGCGCGACGGAGCCGTGTCCGAGGCGCCACGGCGCAGAGGACTGCTCCAACAGCACCGCCCGCTCGGCGTAGCCCATGATCCCGCGGCGGGCCAGCTCAGACAGCGTGTCGCGGGGGTCAGCCACGCCGATGGCTGAGCGCTCGAGGCGTCGCTCGAGCAGCTCGCGGACGCGCTCCTTCGGGTCGCGGCCGACGCCGATCCGCAGATCGCGACGGAACAGGCGCTGGCTCAAGGTCAGCTGCTCGCCCTGGTAGGACACCAGACAGACGCCTAGCTGCGTCACCGTCAGCACCAACGTGTCGTGCTCGGACACCGTGCCGTCGCAGGCCTCGACGCAACCGTTGAACAGCGAGTTCCGCAAGGCGCGCTCGATCAGTTCCGGGGTCGCCTGGTAGACCCCAGCTGCGGCCGGGGCGTCCTGCTGCTTCGCCAGCCGAGGGAACACCTCGCGACGGATGAACGCGACGGCCTCCCGCTCTTGCGCCACAGCGTCGGTGACCTCAGCCTGCAACCGGCGGTTGAGGTCGGCGAGATCGGCACCCTGCTGCCAGGTCCCCAGGTCGAGCGTGTCGGTGAGGTCTTCGCCGAACTGATCGCGGAACTCATCGCCTGAAATAGCGGGCGGAACGTCGTCTGGCGTGGGTGAGGAAGTGGCGGGGTCGGTCATCGCTTGTGTGTCCTGTCTTTCCCTTCCGAGTGGGCTGGCGGAGTTCGATGGAACCGTCAGTCCCAGTCGAAGCGGCGGTGCCCCTTCCTCGGCGACAGGGCGCGTCGCAGATGCTGGGCGTAATCGCGGGCGGCGGTTCGTGGCAATCCGAAATCAACCTCCAGGCTGCGCACCAGCGCGAAGGGATCGCTCTCGGAGATGTGCTGGGCGATGACGGCCTGGGGGGCTAGGACTTCCCAGGCAATCTGCGCCGCCCGCTGCTCCAGCTGCTTCACCTGCGGGGTCAACATCGCGCCCGCGGCGTCACGCTCGAAGAGATGGGTCTGCACACCCAGCGGCGCGCGAGCGATTAGGGCGTCGACCTGATCGTCGTCGTTGGCTTGCCTGAGGCCGTCAACCACGGCGAGCAGATGGGGTGCGCGATCGGCCAGCTCCAGTCGTGGCAGCCAGTAGTCCGCAACGAAGTGCGCGGTCTCATGCGCGAGCGTGACGCGTCGCTCCGCCGGGTCATCCGTCCCGTCGACGAAGAGCACCCCACTTCCGGCGAACGCAACCAGCGCTCCCCGGAGCCCCCCGGGCGGCGTATACACCGGCAGTTGGATGCCGCGGGCGGCCAGCCACTCGACGACGCCGGCCCCGTTGAGATACGGGAGTTCGATGATGGCCAACGGCAGCCGCCACAGCACTGCAAGTTCCACGTCGCGAGGGAACTGTTCACCGAAGTCGTCGACAGATCCCCAAATCAGGCGCACGGCGTCGAGCAGCCACTTCGGCTGCAGCCCGCGACCCCGCGACTCGGGACGCGCGACGGCCTCGTCTTCCTGGCGGGCGGCCGCAAGGACGGGTGCGACGGCCGAGGGCGTCGCGGCGCTCAACGAGCTGAGGCCGTCGACGAGCCGCACGAGATTTCCAAGGCGCCACGGGTCGGCGCCAACCAGACTGGCGATGGCGGTGATGTCCGCGTGGAAGTGCTCGTCACGTCGCGGCGACCGACACAGCACCAACTCATCGAAGCGGGTGATGTCGACGTGCAGGTGGCCGGCCAACCGCTCGCGGTCAGTCGCCTCGAACGACGCCAACCGGTGCAGCTCGTTGCCTAGGAAGCCCGGCTCGTGTGCCGCCCGCTCAGCCGCGTGTCGCAGCGCGGCGCTCATGCACTCTTCCTCAACCGGCGGATGCGCGCCTTCACCCGGTCCTTATTGCGCTTGACCACCGCGAACCGCTCGTCAGGCGGGAGATCAGCGACGTCCCATACCTCGGCGAAGGTCTCGGTCGACCGCTCGTCGGCGATGAGCAGCAGCACGGCCCGGCGGTCTCGTTCGTCGGGGAAGGCTTCGCGGATCTGGGCTAGCGTCATGGACGGCGGTTCACGGTCGGAGGGGTGGTCGTCGGTAGTTCCCTTCCGCGCCAGGTCGCCGACTTCGACGCCGACCTGGCGCTCGGCCTGGCGCGCGCGTTCCAACCGGTCGTGCTCGTTCAGCAAGTCCCGGTGGGCGTCCATTCGCAGGTAGGACAGAAGCGACGACTGAGCCGGGTCATAGCGGTCAGGCGCCCGCAGATAGCTCATGATGCTGTCGACGGCGAAATCGTGAAGGCGTTCGGAGTCGCGAAGGTCGGGCCACCGGAACCCCAGCCAGTCCACGAGCGAATCCAGAAGCGTTGTGAATGCTCGCGACCACGCCGTCGGGTCGCCGGCGCAGACGTCGGCGTGCAGGCGATCCTGCAGATCTCGCTCGACCTTCACGCGCCCTCTCTTCCGACGGCGTGCGCAAAGCTCGACAGCGTGATTCGATTTGTAAAGCCCACGGCGACCGATGACATTACGCGAGGCTCTGGACTCGGGAGAAGGGTGCGGATCGAGCCACGAGGGAGGTGCTGGCCTGCCGCTACCCAGCCAACAGCCACGGCGTGGGAGTGCCAGGCAAGCACCTCCTGGGACGAGCGAGCCGTCTCGTCACGGGGATCAAGCAGCCGGGGCTGGACATCAGGCGCCGTGCGCGGACTTGGCCAACGGGCAGAATCGTTAGCTGTCTGTCGAGTCCCGAAAGGCGGTTCGTCGGCATCGCCATCGCGAGCCCTGTTCGCCATTCCGTTCGCACAGTTCAGGTCCGATAGGAAGCCCGAACCGCGTAACCCCTGCAGATCCGGACATGGCGAGACCCGGACTCGAACCGGGGACACCACGATTTTCAGTCGTGTGCTCTACCAACTGAGCTATCTCGCCGCGGGCGCGGAGGATATCGCTGCCTCGCGCGCCGCCTCGCCGCGCCCGGCGCCTGACCGCGCGGCGCGTCAACGGGGGTGTGTCGAATGAGCTTCGCGGGGCGAAAGGCATTCGACTCACCCCCCGGCGAATGACGGCCTCGCCCCCGCGGCGGCGGGGCCCTAGCCGGCGGCCCATGCCAGCAGCTCGGGCAGCGGATCGATCGGAAGGCCGCCGTCGACGCGCCAGCCGACGTTCCAGATCTCGAAGTGCAGGTGCGGGCCGGCGGCCGATCCGGTCTCGCCGACCTCACACAGCGGGGCGCCGGCGGCGACGATCGCGCCCTCGGGCACCGTCGTCGAGCCACGGAGGCAGTGGGCGAAGAAGTAGTCGCGGCCGTCGAGCGCGTCGAGCACGACGTACTCGCCGGCGGCGCTGGCCTGGTAGCCGGTCGTCGACACGCGGCCCGCGTAGGGGGCCACGACCGGCGTGCCCGCGTCGGCGCCGATGTCCTGGCCCTCGTGGACGTGGCCGGGCCGGACCGCCCCGAAGCGCCCGTCGGCGCCCGCGAACGCATACGCGCCTGCCACCGGGAACACGCCCCGCCCGCCCGGCGAGCGTGCCGGCGCCGGGAGCGTCGCCGAAGCCGTCATCCCCGGAGCCGGCTTCTTGCGGCCGCGCACGACGATCCGCGTGCGCCCCGGCGTGCGGGCGCTGCGGCGCAGCACTCGCCCTCGCGGGTCCTTGACATGGAGCCGCACGAGGTAGCGCCCCGCGCGCACCCGCACGTCCGACGGCCATCGCGCCGTGACGAGCTCACCGGTCCTGATGGGTCCGGCGTCGATCCGTGCCACCACGCGGTTGCTTGGCGCGCGCAGCACGACGATCCGCGCCGCGACCACCGCCACCCCGCGCTGGCGCACGCGGAAGCGCAGCTGCGGCGGCGGGTCGTCGGCGACGATCCGCCGCGGCGACACCCGCAACTGGCTGGCGACCGGGCGCGACGCGGGCTTCGGAGCGTGGGCGTCGAACGTGGTCCCGCCGGTCTTCGAACGGCTCGCTGCCTCTGCGGCAGGCGGCGTCGCTGCAACCAGCAGCAGCGCGAGGAGCAGAACCGATCCGGCGAATCCGCTCAAGCGCACACCGTCACAGTCGGCGCTTGGCGAAAGCTCTGCAAGCGCTGCAAGGCTTCGCCCCAGTGCGGCGCTAGCGCTCGAGCATCCGCGCCATGACCTCCAGCGCTCCCGCCTTGTGCAGCGGCTCGTTGAGATTCCCGCACTTCGGCGACTGCACGCACGACGGGCACCCGCGCTCGCACGGGCACTCGGCGATCAGCCGGTGCGCGTCGGCGACGAGCGTCTCGAAGCAGGCGAAGCCCTGGCGGGTGATGCCGACGCCGCCGGGGTGGCCGTCGTAGATGAAGATCGTGGGCCCCCCGGTTTGCGGGTGGGCGTTGGTCGACAGGCCGCCGATGTCCCAGCGGTCGCACATCGCCAGCAGCGGCAGCACGGCGATCTGCGCGTGCTCGGCCGCGTGGATCGAGCCGAGCAGCACCTCCAGCGGGAAGTCGTCGGCGAGCAGGTCGGCATCCAGCTCGTACCACAGCGCCTGCGTCTGGAACGTCGTCTCGGGCAGGTCGAGGCCCTGCAGGTCGACGATCTCGTGGCCAGGCAGCTTCTTGCGCTGGTAGGCGAGCACCTGATCGGTCACGTGCACGCGTCCGAAGGAGAGCGTCACGCCCATCGTGGAGCGCCGCTGCAGCAGCGTCTCGATGTCGGTCATCGTCTCCTTCTTGGGCTGCGTGTAGAAGTCGCCGCCGAAGGGTTCGACGAGCGCGCGCCGCGCGGCGAGATCCAGCTCGCGCACGAGATACGGGCGCGCCTGGTGCAGGTAGACGGCGCCGTCGTGGACGGTCATGTGCGAGCGCCCGGAGTCGACGGTGCCCAGCAGCTCGCCGCTGACGACGTCGACGATCGCCACCGAATCCGGCGACGCCGAGCGCAGCGACACCCGCGCGGCGGGGTAGTCCTCGGCGTGGCGCAGCACGTAGCCGTCGTCGCGGCGCACGAGCTCGCCCTCGGCCTCCAGCGCCTGTGCGTGCGCCTCCCAGCGCGGGCCGAGCGTCTCGGCATCGGCGGCCGAGAGCGGCCCCTCGTGCGCCGCGCACAGCAGGTGCGCGAGGTGGATCGGCTCGTTCTCGTACTCGAGGATCGCCGCCTCGACGGGGCGGTCGAGGAACTCGTCGGGGTGACGGCAGAAGTACTGGTCCAGCGCGTCCTCGCCGGCGACGTACAGCGCCAGCCCGCGTCCGCGCCGGCCCGCGCGTCCCCACATCTGGCGCAGCGAGGCGACCGTCCCGGGGAACGTCACGACGACCGCCGCGTCCAGCGCGCCGATGTCGATCCCGAGCTCTAGGGCATTTGTCGTCACGACGCCCAGCAGCTCGCCGCGCATGAGCCGGTCCTCAAGGTCGCGGCGCTGCTGCGGCGTGTACCCCGCGCGGTAGGGCACGACCAGCTCGGCGAGCTTCGGATCGGCGAGCGCGACGAGTCGCGCCACGAGCTCGACGGCCTTGCGCGACTTGATGAAGCAGATCGTGCGGGCGCCGCGATGGGCCAGCTCCGTGACGATCTCGGCCGCCTCGCCGAGCGCCGACGCGCGCGTGCCGAGCGCGGGATCGGTCAGCGGTGGGTTCCACATCGCGATCTCACGGCGCGCGCCGGGTGAGCCGTCGCGATCCACGAGCGCGATCTCCTCCAGGCCGGTGAGCCGCTCGGCCAGCTCGACGGGATTGGCGATCGTCGCGCTGGCCAGCAGGAAGCGCGGGTCGGTCCCGTAGGCGTTGGCGATCCGCCGCAGCCGGCGCAGGACGTTGGCGACATGCGAGCCGAACACTCCACGGTAGACGTGCGCCTCGTCGACGACGACGACCGCGAGGTTGGAGAAGAAGTCGCCCCACGCGCGGTGGTTGGGCAGGATCCCCATGTGCAGCATGTCGGGGTTGGTGAGCACGAGGTTCGATCGCCGGCGGACCTGGGTGCGCTGCTCGCGCGCGGTGTCGCCGTCGTAGATCGCCGGTCGTACCTGTTTGGCCAGGCCGAGGGCATTGATCGCGCGCGCCTGGTCCTGCGCCAGCGCCTTCGTCGGGTACAGGTACAGCGCGCGGGCCTTCGCGTCGCGGCACAGGACGTCCAGCGTCGGCAGGTTGAAGCACAGCGACTTGCCCGACGCGGTGCCGGTCGTGACGATCGTCGGCCCCGCCCAGCCGGCCTGCAGCGCCTGCGCCTGATGGCCGTAGAGCGAGGTGATCCCGGCGGCCCGCAGGGCGTCCGCCAGCGACGGGTGCAGCGTGTCGGGCAGTGGAACGCGCGATGGCTCGCGCGCGCCCTCGAAGGCCTCGCGCACGAGCCGCCCGTCGCAGCGGCCGGTCTCCAGCAGGGCGCTCCACGGCTGGGTGTCGGGGGCGACGGCCACGCCGCGTCCTACGCCGGCTTGCCGATCGTCGTGGCGCGGCGCAGCTCGCTGGGCAGGCGGGCGTCGGGACTCACGCCGCGGTCGCCCTCCAGCACGGCCAGCACGTCGAGGAAGTCCCTCGTCGCCGCCACGTCGTGGACGCGGACGATCGCCGGGACGCGGCCCGCCACGTGCCGGAGGGTGGCGAGCGTGCCCGCGAGGCGCTCGCGGGGCGGGCGGGACGTGATCGCGCCGAGGAAGTCCTTGCGGGAGATCGCCAGCAGGACGGGACGCCCGAAGGGCTTGAGCAGCTCGATCGCGCGCAGGACCTCGACGGTCTGCGACGGCGTCTTGGAGAAGTCCAGGCCCGGATCGAGGATCAGCGCCTCGCGCGGCACCCCCCGGTCCTCGGCCTGCGACATGCGCTCCGCGAGAAAGCGCAGCACGTCGGCGACCGGCCCGTCGTCGCCGTAGAGGTCCGATTCGGTCAGGCGCTGCTTGGGGGCCGAGCGGTTGTGCATGATCACCAGGCCCGCGCCGGACTCGGCGCAGACATCGGCGAGCTCCGGGTGGCGCAGGCCGCTGACGTCGTTGACGATGCGGGCGCCGGCGGCGATCGCCGCGCGTGCGACCTGCGGCTTGTAGGTGTCGACGCTGACCACGGCCCCGAGCTCGCCGGCGACGTACTCGATCAGCTCGACGACGCGCTCGATCTCCTCGGCGGCATCGATCTCGGGGGTCCCGGTGATGCCCGACTGGCCGCCGATGTCGATGAGGTCCGCCCCGTCGGCGACGAGCTTGCGAGCGAGTTGCCTGCGCGCGTCGAGGGTGTCGTAGAGACCGGCGTCGGAGAACGAGTCGGGCGTCGCGTTGACGATGCCCATGATCAGCGGCCGGTCTGCGACCGTCAGCACCTCGTCCCCGGCGCGCAGCGTGAGCTCATGGCCGGCCGTCATCGCACCGACGGTATCGCTCGTCAATCGCCTTCGTGCAGCGCCGCGCCGCCGGACGAGGCCGCGATCTCGCTGAGTGCGGGCCTTCGCCGCACGGCGGCGTGTCGCACATGCGATCGGCCCGCGACCCAGGCGCCAAGCGTCGCGTCCTGGCAGGCCGCGGCTCGCTGCACGACTCCGGCGAGCACCTGATCGGCCATCGAGCTGAGCTCGCGCAGCGATTGGTGGCGGTTGCGCAGCGAGCCGAGGTCGGACTCGGCGAGCCCGCCGACGCCCACCCGGGCGTGGACCTCCAGGAGCATGCAGATCTCCAGCGCATAGCCCGTCCAGAACGGCAGCTGCGCCAGCAGCTCGCGGCGCCCCGCCCACTGCCCGCTGAGCGGTTGGCGCAGCGCGGCAAGCTCGGGATTCCAGAGCCGCAGCAGGGGCCGAGCCATGAGCTCGGTGACGCGTCCGCCCTCGGCCGGCGTGACGTTGCCCGCATCGTCGACGTAGGGCCGCTCGAAGGCGCCCTTGACGAGCTGCAGCGCCGGCTCGGCGAGCAGCGGGCCGACGAGCCCGAGCACGAAGCGCTCGTCGAAGCCGGTCAGGTCCGCATCCAGCACGCAGACGATGTCGCAGCCGGTGGCAGAGAGGCCGCGCCATACGGCGTCGCCCTTGCCCAGCGCCGGACCGAACTCGGGGAGCAGCGCGTCGCGCTGGAGGACCCGTGCCCCGCGGCCGGCGGCGACCTGCGCCGTGCCGTCGGCCGACGACGCGTCGATCACGACGACCTCGTCCACGGCGCCGGCCCGCCGAAGCGCGACGAGCACGTCGAGGATCCCGCCGATCGACGACGCCTCCTCGCGCGCGGGCAGCATCACGCAGACGCTCACGTCGCGGCGCAGCAGGTCGTCGACGGAGAACGACCGGTGATCGAAGCGCAGCAGTTGGGTCTCGGGGTGCAGAGCGCTGTCACTCTGACGGATCGCCGGAGCCGGTCGCGGTCGCGCGCGGCCGATGCGCGACGATGTCGCCACATGCGCTGCCTCTACGTCGACCTCGACTCGACCCTGCTGGGCCCCGACGGCGCGCTGTTGCGCGGCGGCGACTCGGCGTTCTCGCTGCTGGGCGTGCGGGCGCTGGAGGCCTGCCACCGCGCCGAGGCCGAGGTCGTGATGATGACCGGCCGGCGCAAGGCGACCGTCGCCGAGCTCGCGCGTCTGTTCAGCCAGCCCGCTTACATCTACGAGGCCGGGTCGTGCCTGATGCTCGACGGCGAGGAGATCTGGCTGACCGGCGACCTCCTGCCCGGCGAGCACGGCACGATCCACGACCAGATCGAGGCCTCGGGAGCACCCGCGATGCTGCTTGAGCATTACGCCGGTCGGCTGGAGTACCACGATCCCTGGCACGACGGCCGCGAGGTCTCGCACCTCTTTCGCGGGCTCGTCGACGCGCGCGAGGTCGACGAGCTACTGGCCCAAAACGGGCACGGCGCGTTGCGCCTCGTCGACAACGGGGGCGTGCACCGGCGCTCGCCCGATCTCGCCGGCCTGGAGCAGGTGCGCGCCTACCACCTCGTCCCGCGCGGGGCATCGAAGGCCAATGCCGTGGCCCGTCACATGCGCGCGCGGATGATCGCCCCCGAGGAGGCGATCGCCATCGGCGACTCGCGCGAGGACCTCGAGACCGCCGAGCATGTCGGGGCCTTCTGGCTGGTCGCCAACGCCCTGCAGCGCGATCCCACGCTGCGCGAGGCGATCGCGGGACGGCCCAACGTCCATGTCACCGAGCAGACCCACGGCGCCGGGGTCTACGAGGCCGTCGTCACGACGCTCGCCGGTCGCGGCGGCTGATCGAGCGCAAAGCGGGTCAGGAGCGCCCGGGCCGCCGGCTTCGAAAGAGGCCCTGCGTCCTGGCCTGCACGCGCGTGAGGAAGTCCGGCGCGACCGGGCGCCAGCGCGCGGGCGGCGGAACCGTCGTGCGCACGAGGGCGACCCAGTCCTCCAGCGGCAGCTCGCCGGAGATGAGCTTGGCGAGGCCTTCGGTCACGGGGGCGTCCAGGCCGGCGTGGTTCAGCGCGCGGGCCAGCAGCGGCACGGACTCCAGCGACTCGACGGCCTGGCCGACGCGCTCCGGGATCTCGGACGTCGGCACCCCGGCCGCCAGCAGCTCGCCGGCGCGGCGGTTGCGCGACAGCGGTGCGAGCACCGTCGCGACAAGGTCGCCGGTCCCCGCCAGGCCCAGCATCGACTCGGGTCGCGCGCCCTGGCCGTCGGCGTAGCGCCAGACCTCGGCGAAGATGTGCCCGGCGGCGGCGCCCGCGGCGTTCAGGCCCTGCGCCTCGGTCGCGCCTGCGGCGAGCCCGGCGGCGTTCTTCGCCGCACCGGCCAGCTCGACGCCGATCGGGTCGTTTGACTGCTCGCAGACGACGCCCGCGCGGATGAAGACCCCGGCGAGCGCGAGCGCGAGGTCCTCGTTGGTCGAGGCGGCGACGAGCCCGGCGCCCTCGCTGACCATCTCGCGGGCATGCGACGGCCCACCGATGCACGCCACGCGCGCCTCGCCGAAGCGCTCGCGCAGGAGGATCGTCGGCGCCAGCCCGTGGGGCGGCGTGAGCCCCTTGGCCAGCGAGATCACCGAGCTGCGGCCGGTCAGGCCGGCCTTCGCCAGCCCGCCGATCGTCGCGGTGACGCCCGTCGACGGCACACCGAGGAAGACGTAGTCCGCGCGCCCGAGGCCGGCCTCGACGCTCTCGATGCGCAGCTCCTTCGGGAGGTCCACGCCGGGCAGGTAGACGCGGTTCTGGCGCTCGTCTAGCAGGGTCCGCGCCTGCTCGGCGGTCCGCGTCTGAAGCGTCGTGCGAAACCCGCCACGGGCGAGCAGCACCGCCACCGCGGTGCCGAAGGACCCGCCGCCGACGACGATCGCGCGTCGCGTGGGCAGCGACAGGGTCGGGCGGGAGCGCACGTCGGGCACGCGGCGAGGGTACTCGCGAATGCGATCATTCCCGGGTGGCCGACGACATCAGCGCGACGCTGCGTCACGCCGATCCGCGGCGCGACGCGGCCGCCTGCGCGGCGATCTACGCGCCGCATGTGGCGGGGAGCGCGGTCTCCTTCGAGGTGGACGTGCCCGACGCCGCGGCCTTCGCCGAGCGCATCGCTGCCGTCACGCGGTCCTATCCCTGGCTCGTGATCGAGCGCGACGAGCGGGTGATCGCGTTCGCCTACGCCGCGTCGCATCGGCCCCGCGCCGCCTACCGCTGGGCGGCGGAGGTCGGGATCTACGTCGATCCCACCCACCACCGCGGCGGCGCCGGCCGCCGCCTGTACGCGGCGCTGCTGGATCTCCTGCGCCGCCAGCGCCTGCAGATCGCCTGTGCGGGCATCACGCTGCCCAACGACGCGAGCATCGGCCTGCACCGGGCCTTCGGCTTCGAGCCCGCCGGCGTGCAGCGCGCGATCGGCTACAAGTGCGGCGCCTGGCACGACGTGTCGTGGTGGCAGCTGCGCCTGGGCCCCGGCGACGACGGCCAGCCGCAGGAGCCGCTGGGTCCCCAGCGGCTCCCCGGCTGAGGATCGGCGTCAGCCGCCGGCCGAGCGCCGGTAGCGCGAGACCGCCAGCGGCGCGAAGATCGCGATGATCACCAGCGACCACACGACGGCGCCCCAGACGCTGTTGCCGGCCGGCTGGCCGTCGACCCACAGCGCACGCATCGCGTCGACGACGATCGTGAACGGGTTGATCTCCGCGAACCACTGCAGGGCGCTCGGCATCGACTCGACCGGCACGAAGGCCGACGAGATGAACGTCAGCGGGAACACGGCGATGAAGCCGAGCGAGTTGGCCGCCTCCGGCGAGGAGACCAGCAGTCCGAGCAGCGCGAAGACCCACGAGAAGGCATAGCCGAAGAGCAGCAGCAGCCCCAGCCCACCGATGATCTCGACGAAGCTCGCGTCGAAGGAGAAGCCGATCAGCAGGCCCGTCCCGAGCAGCACGAAGATCGACAGCGTGTTGGTGACGAGGTCGGCCGACGTGCGTCCGGCGAGCACCGCCGGGCGCGCCATCGGCAGCGAGCGGAAGCGGTCGATCAGGCCCTTCTTGAGGTCTTCGTTGAGCCCGAGCGCGGTCACGAAGCCACCGAAGGCGATGTTCTGCACGATGATCCCGGGCAGCAGGAAGTCCTTGTAGTCCTCATATCCCGGCGTCTGGATCGCGCCGCCGAAGACGTAGACGAACAGCAGCAGGAACATCACCGGCTGCACGGTGAACGCGAGCACGAGGTCGGGCGCGCGCGTCAGGCGCACGAGGTTGCGCTCGGTGATGACCATCGTGTCGGTCACCAGTCGTCTCATGCCGCCGTCTCCTCGTCGTCGGTCGCCTCGGCCACGCGACCGGTGAGCGACAGGAACACGTCGTCCAGCGTCGGCCGGCGCAGACCGAGGTCGTCCACGCCGACTCCCGCCTCGTCCAGGCGGCGCACGGCTTCGACGATCGTCCCGCTGCGCCCACGTACGGTGAGCTTCACGACGCCGTCCTCGGTGTACGGCGGCTCGTCGGACATCGGCGCCAGCGCCTTGGAGGCGACGTCGGCCGCCGAGCGGTCCGACAGGCGCACCTCCAGCCGCTCGCCGCCGACGCGGTCCTTCAGCTCGTCCGACGTCCCCTCGGCGATGACGCGCCCGTGGTCGATGACCGCGATGCGGTCGGCGAGGCGATCGGCCTCGTCGAGGTACTGCGTCGTCAGCAGCACGGTCGTGCCGTCGGCGACCAGCGCCTCGATCGTCTCCCACAGCGTGATCCTGCTGCGCGGATCCAGGCCGGTCGTCGGCTCGTCGAGGAACACGACCGGCGGCTTGGCGACGAGCGCCGCCGCGAGGTCCAGGCGTCGGCGCATGCCGCCCGAGTACGTCTTCGCAGGACGCCTGGCGGCGTCCATCAGCTCGAAGTCGGCCAGCAGCTCGAGCCCGCGCTCGCGGGCGGCGGCGCGGCGCATGCCGTAGAGCCGCCCG
>Ga0136627_1000747_pt1 | contig 12601 bp, 8 predicted proteins | sample AntDrymUQ4892206_2_FD_104652 | JGI IMG/M metagenome (GOLD analysis project Ga0136627, IMG submission 104652) | Polar desert sand microbial communities from Dry Valleys, Antarctica - metaG UQ489 (22.06) | ecosystem: Environmental > Terrestrial > Soil > Desert | place: Antarctica: Dry Valley... | reverse complement strand
GCTCGCCCGGCCCGACATCCCCGCGCCAGTCGGCCCTGCGCCGCCCATCACCAGCGATCCGCCGTTCCATCAGATCGCCCGCCGGCTCCTGCTGCCGCCGTTCGCGCCGAAGCAGATCGAGCCGTGGGAGGACGAGATCCGCATCCTGTGCCGGCAGCGCCTCGACGCCATGGGCGACGTCGAACCGGGCACGACGGTCGTCGACGCAGCACTCGACTACGCGCAGCACATCCCCGTCAACGTGATCTCGCGGATGCTCGGGTTCCCGCTCGGCGACGACGACCTGTTCCGCGAGTTCGTGCACGACACCTTGGAAGGCGTCAACCTGCCGCTGGACGAGCGCGAAGCGTCGTTCGAACGGCTCGACACGTACATCGACGCGCAGGTGCTCGACCACGAGCGCAACCCGCGCGACGACCTCACCAACTACCTCATGCAGGTCGAGATCGACGGCAACCCGCTGAGCCTCGAGCACGTTCGCGGTTCCATCGTGCTGCTGCTCATTGCGGGCATCGACACCACGTGGAGCGCCATCGGGTCTTCCATCTGGCATCTCGCCCAGCACCCGGACGATCGCCGGCGCCTCGCCGAGGACGACGACGTGTGGACGTTCGCGATCGAGGAGCTGCTGCGCGCCTACGCGCCGGTCACGATGGCGCGCCTCGTCGCCGACGACGTCGACTTCCACGGCTGCCCGATGAAGGCGGACGAGTGGGTGCTGCTGCCGTTCCCCGCAGCGAATCGCGACCCGGCGTTCTTCGACCGTGCCGACGAGGTCATCCTCGACCGGCAGGAGAACCGGCACGCAGCGTTCGGGCTCGGCATCCATCGCTGTCTCGGGTCCAACCTCGCCCGCCTCGAGCTGCGCGTCGCGCTCGAGGAGCTCATCGCCCGCTTCCCCGACTTCGAGCTCGCCGATCCCGAGGCCGTGACGTGGAGCGTCGGACAGATCCGGGGACCGCGCTCGCTCCCCATCCGGCTTCTTTGATGGCGGCGCGAAGAGAAAGCGCAGCGGCCGACGAGCCCGCCATTGTGCATGGCACGTGTCACCACGACTGTCCCGATTCGTGTGGCTGGACCGTGACGGTCGAGGCGGGTGTCGCAGTGAAGATGCGTGGGCGCGTCGATCATCCCTACAGCGCCGGCGAGCTGTGCCCGAAGGTGAATCGCTTCATCGACCGCGTGTACGACCCGAATCGTGTGCTGCACCCGCTGCGCCGCGTCGGGCCGAAAGGTGAGGGCCGGTTCGAGCAGGTGTCATGGGAGGACGCCCTCGGCGAGATCGCCTCACGTCTGCACGAGGCGATCAAGCGTGACGGCGCAGAGTCGGTGCTGCCGTTCAGCGATGCGGGCAACCAGAGCCTGCTGTCCATGATGGGCATGGACGGCCGCTTCTTCCACCACCTCGGCGCGAGCCGGCTCGTGCGTGCCATCTGCGGGCCGACGGTCGGGCACGGCATGAAGATGACGATGGGCACGGGCCTCGGCCTGGACGGGCTGGAGTTGGAACACAGCCGTCTCATCCTCATCTGGGGGAGCAACACGCGCCTGACGAACCGCCATCTGTGGCCGACGATCGAGCGTGCCCGCGCGTCCGGTGCTCGCCTCGTCGTGATCGATCCGATCCGCACCGTGACGGCCGATGCTGCCGACGAGTTCGTGCAGCCGCTGCCCGGCACCGACATCGCGCTGATGCTGGCGATGATGCACGTGCTCGTGCGCGACGGGCTCGTCGACCGTGAGTGGGTGGACGAGCACACGATCGGGTTCGATGAACTCCGCGAGCACGTGGCGGCGTGGACGCCTGCTCGGGCCGCTGCGCTGTGCGGGATCGAGGCCGACATCGTCGAGCGCCTCGCGCGCGAGTACGGCACGATGCGGCCCGTTGCGATTCGCTCGCTCATCGGCGCCGAGCACCACGAGAACGGGGCGATGTTCTACCGCACCCTCGCCGTGCTGCCGGCGCTCGTCGGGGCGTGGAGGGATCGTGGCGGCGGGCTCTCGCGCAGTGTCGGGGCGTACCAGGACGCGCTTGTGGACGAGGACGCGCTCGGGCGCCCGGATCTGCTCAACGGACGCGAGCCGCGTTGGATCAACATGAGCCGTCTCGGTGAAGCGCTCACCGACGAGTCGATGTCGCCGCCCGTGTCGGCGCTGGTCGTGTGGAACTGCAATCCACTCGTGATCGTGCCCAACGCCGAGCTGACCCGTCGCGGCCTCGAGCGTGACGACCTGTTCACCGTCGTGCACGAGCAGTTCGTCACCGACACGGCGCGCTATGCCGACTTCGTCCTCCCTGCGACGACACAGATCGAGGTCAGCGATGTCGTCCCGCCGTGGGGGCACCTCTGGATGGGCTGGAACGAGGCGGCGATCGCGCCGCTCGGGGAGTCGTGCAGCAACACCGAGCTGTTCCGCCGGCTCGCGGATGCGATGGGGCTCGACGAGCCGGCGCTGCACGTGTCCGACGACGAGCTGCTCGCCGACGCGCTCGGTGACCGAGTCGATCTCGACGAGCTGCGACGGGTCGGCTGGGTGAAGGCGCCCTATCCCGACGACGGTCGCCCGTTCGCCGACGGCGTGTTCCCGACGCCCTCGGGCAAGGTCGAGCTCGTCAGCGAGCGGCTCGTTGCTCTCGGCCAGCCGGCGTTGCCGACGTTCGTGCCACCACGCGAGGGACCGCACGGGGACGAGGCGCTCGTCGCCCGGTTCCCGTTGCAGCTGATGACGCCGAAGCAGCACAGCCGCTTCTTGAACTCTGGTTACTCGCAGCTCCCCAAGCACGGCCCCGCGGAGGGTGCGCCATTCGTCGAGCTCGACGCTGTCGACGCTGCCGCGCGCGGCTTGTCGCACGGCGACGTGGCGCGTGTGTGGAACGATCGCACGAGCGTGCAGCTACCCGTGCGCGTGGAGGGCAGCCGTGTTCGCCGGGGTGTCGTGTCGATCCCGTTCGGGTGGTGGATGGCACACCATCCCGACGGCAAGGTTGCCAACTCGCTCACCAACGACACGCTCACCGACTGGGGCGGCGGCGTGGCCTACGCCGACACGCTCGTCGAGGTGGCGGCGGCAGGCATCGACGACACAGGAGGACAGGAGCAGCGATGACCACGGATGCATCAGCTGCACCGGGCGTGACGACGCACGTCGAGCGCAACTGCGTGTGCGCGTCGGCGATCGTCAACGCGACAGCGGAGCAGATCTTCGACTTCGTCCGCCAGCCGCGCAACCACGCCATCATCAGCGGTGACGAGACGGTGCGTGACACCATCAGCGGACCGGAACGTCTCGACGAGGGCAGCAAGTTCGGGATGAAGATGCGCGTCGTCGTGCCGTACCGCGTCTCGTCGCACGTGAAGGAGTACGAGGAGAACCGGCGCATCGCCTGGGCGCACTTCGGCGGCCACCGCTGGCGCTGGCAGCTCGAGCCCGGCGCCGACGGCACGACGACGGTCACCGAGACGTTCGACATGTCGACCGCGGTGTTCCCGCCCGGGCTCCGCCTCGCCGGATACCCCAAGCGCCACGCACCCAACGTCACCCGTTCCGTCGCCAACCTCCGCGACCACTTCGCCTGACCCGTTCTGGAGGTAGCAGATCACCCGATCGGGCGATCTTCTACCTCCAGTTCGAGAGCTCGACAGGGTACGGTCGGAGCACATGACGGATCGTCCGCTCGAACCTGACGCCGTGGTCATCGGCGCCGGGTTCGCTGGGATGTACATGCTGCACCGCTTGCGGCGCGAGGGCTTCGCCGTGCGCACGTTCGAGGTGGCCTCCGACGTCGGCGGCACGTGGTACTGGAATCGCTACCCCGGCGCCCGTTGTGACATCGAGAGCATGGACTACTCGTACTCGTTCGACGACGACCTGCAGCAGGAGTGGAAGTGGAGCGAGCGCTACGCCACGCAGCCCGAGATCCTTCGCTACGCCGACCACGTCGCCGAGCGATTCGATCTCCGCCGGCACATCGAGTTCGACACGAAGGTGCTCTCGATCGTGCTCGACGAGCAAGCAGGGCGCTGGACGGTGACGACCGATCGTGCCGGCGAGGTGTCGGCGCAGTTCGTGGTCACGGCCGTCGGCTGCCTGTCGACGACGAAGCAGCCGGAGGTGCCCGGACTGGACCGCTTCGGCGGCCGCACGTACCACACGGGCCGGTGGCCCCACGAGGGTGTCGACTTCACAGGGCAGCGAGTCGGCGTGATCGGCACCGGGTCGTCGGGCATCCAGTCGATCCCGATCATCGCTGAGCAGGCGCAGCATCTCACCGTGTTCCAGCGCACTCCGAACTTCTCGATGCCGGCACGCAACGCGCCGCTCGAACCCGAGTTCATCGACGCGCGCAAGTCTCGCTACGGAGAGCACCGCGAGTTGGCGAGGCACTCACGCGTCGGCGTCGTCAACGAGGTCACCGAGGACCTCACGTTGGCGTCACCACCCGACGAGCGCGAGCGGCGCTACCGCCGAGGGTGGGAGCAGGGCACGCTCTTCGGGCTCAGCTCGACGTACTCCGACCTGTTGATGGACAAGGCCGCCAACGACACCGTCGCCGAGTTCGTGCGCGACCGCATCCGCGACGCGGTCGACGATCCCGCCATCGCCGACAAGCTCGCGCCGCGCAGCCACGCCTTCGGCACGAAGCGACCGTGCCTCGACACCGAGTACTACGCCACCTACAACCGTCACGACGTCGTGCTCGTCGACCTCCACGAGACACCGATCGCCGAGATCACCGAGCACGGCATCCGCACGAGCGATTGCGAGCACAAGGTTGATGCGATCGTCCTCGCCACTGGGTTCGACGCAATGACGGGGCCGCTGATCGCACTCGGGATCCGTGGCCGCGGCGGCGAACCGCTCGCCGAACACTGGTCCGCCGGACCGCGCACCTATCTCGGCCTCGGCATCAACGGGTTCCCCAACCTGTTCACGATCACCGGACCGGGCAGTCCCTCGGTGCTGAGCAACATGATGGTGTCGATCGAGCAGCACGTCGACTGGATCGCCGACGCGCTCACGTCCATGCGCGCGCAGGGCATGACGTCCATCGAGGCTGCGCCGGACGCCGAGACGGCGTGGGTCGACCACGTCAACGAGGTGGCCGAAATGACACTCCTGCCGACGGCGAACTCGTGGTACATGGGCGCCAACGTGCCCGGCAAGCCACGCGTGTTCATGCCCTACATCGGCGGCGTCGGCCTCTACCGCGAGATCTGCGATGCCGTCGCGGCCAAGGGCTACGAGGGCTACGAGCTGTCCTGAGCTGGGTCGTGACCCGCGCACGGGTCGGCAAACGGGGGTTCACCCGAAGATGCCTGCGACCGGGACACCGTCGATGTCGGCACGACCGAGCAGCCACGCGAGCCGGCGGTGGGGTTCGGCGGCGAGCGCCGCGACGGGCAGCCCACCCATCCCCATCGGCCGCCGCGCCGTCCACAACATCTCCATGCGCGTCAGCTCCAGGCGGACGTACTCGGCGGGCCAGTCGGCGCTGGTGTAGCCGAGACCCAGATCGGCGTGGTGTACCTCGGTCTCGCGCCAGCGCCGGAAGGCCAGATCCTCGACCGCGATCAGCGAGCCCGAGGCGCTGCGACCCGACCCTTCCCAGGTGGGTTGACCCGCCCACGCCCGTTCGAGGATCCAGATCGACGTGCGAACGTCGTCGACCAACTCGTCGAGCGGACGCGTGGACCCGGCGTCGATGTCGGCGGCGCGCCCCGCTGCGCCGCCCTCGTACTGGTCGGCGACCTCACCGCGGGCGGCCCCGTCGAGCATCCGCACGTGACTGTCGGCGTTGCGGGCGAGGTGGGTGAGCACGTGCCCCACCGTCCAGCCGGGCAGCTCGCTCGGTCGCTCGGGCACCGTGGCGCGATCGTCGCTGTCGTCCGCTGCCACCTCGTCCAGGTGGGCGAGCAGGCGCTGGTGCGCTGCGGCAGCTCCTGCCACGTCGCGGTCGAGCGTGCCGCTCATTCCGGGCCCCCGTTCGTGACCCGGTCGATGATCTCCAGTTCCTCGGTGATCGGGAGTTCGAGGAGGCGTTCGTCGGGTTCGTTGGGGAGGAAGTCACGCATCAGCGACTCCAGCGCCTCGACGTTGAACACCTCGCGGTGGAGCTCGTCGGCCATGTCGTAACGACGCATCAGCATCCAGTGGAAGAGCTGCGCCGGCTCTCGCTTCGAGCGCAGGTCGGCGGGGACGGCGCTGATGGCCGGTTCGTAGATCTCGGCGATCCAGCGGGCGGCGGCAATGGCGAGCGGCACGTCGCGGCTCGCCTGATGTTCGAGGTGGGCTCGGAAGGCGCTGATGTCGTTGAGAAGGTGGCGAGCCTGGTTCTCCTGCACGTCGAGACCCGTCAGCCGACGCAGCTCGTTCGCGTGGTGGCCCTCCTCGACGAGGGCGGGCCGCACCTTCAGCTCGGCGCGATCGAGGTCGTGCTCGACGACCAGTTCGCCGACGTCGAACCCGAGGTCGTTCAGCCGGCGGATGCGGCGGTCGACCTCGTGACGGTCGCTCGCCGACACGTGCTCCTCGTCGGTCAGTTCTTTCCACAGCGACTCGTAGCGCAGGTCGAGCTGTTCTGCCGTCGCGAACGGGTCGATGTCGCTCGGGAGCCGGTCGGCCGCCTGCAGGTCGAGCAGGCCGCCTGCGAAGTTCTCCTTCGCCAGCTTGACGTCGTTCTGGCGCAGGCCGGTGGTGAGCGGCTGGTGGTGCTCGGTCGTCTCGGCGTCCACGAGGTATGCCATCAGCGAGCCGGCGTCCCTGCGGAACAGCACGTTGTTGAGCGAGCAGTCGCCCCAGTAGAAGCCCTCGAGGTGCAACCGGCACAGCAGCACGACGGCGGCGTCGATCAGCTGGCCCTCGATCCCCGGCCGCCCGCCGCCACCGGTTCGTGAGAAGAGGTAGCGGTAAGGGAGCGAGAAGTCGAGGTAGCGGGTGATGAGCACCGCTGGCAGGTCAGTGCGCTCACCAGGTTCGCCGCGCTGGCGGCCGGTGACGATGCCGACGGCGTCGACGACGGGGAGGTCATCGTCCTTGAGGAAGCGCAGCGCCGCGTACTCGCGCCGGGCGAGCGACTCGGTCGTCTCCTTCAGGGCGAAGATCCGGTCATCGTCCTCGGCGCCCTTGACGAAGCGAACGATGTGGCGGCTGGCGCCGCGTGCGAGCTGGACGAGGCGGGCGTCGTGCCACTTTTCGAGCGGGATCGACCAGGGAAGGTCGAACAGATCAGGTGCTTGGCCTGGCACGAACTGGAAGCGCACGGGCACCGCACGATCGTACGCCCGCCCGCCAATCGAGCGCTGACGGCGTCGCTGTCGGTGTCATACCCCCTCCGTAGAATGGGCTTTGCGATGTCCGTGACGAACGACGAACCCGACGCCACGCTCGAGTCGGGCCTCAACCCCGATCAGCTCGATGCCGTCGTCCACCGGGGCAGCCCGCTGCTCGTCGTCGCCGGAGCCGGCTCTGGCAAGACCCGGGTGCTCACCCATCGCATCGCGCACCTCATCGACGAGGGTGTGCCGCCGTCGGCGATCCTGGCCATCACGTTCACCAACAAGGCGGCGGAGGAGATGCGTCACCGCGTCGCCGCGCTCGTCGGTCCCATCACGCGCGGCATGTGGATCAGCACGTTCCACTCGGCGTGCGTGCGCATCCTGCGCGCCAACGCCGACCGCCTCGGATACCCCCGGCAGTTCTCGATCTACGACCAGGCCGACGCGCAGCGGCTCACCGGCTACGTCATCCGAGATCTCCACCTCGACTCGAAGCGGTTCCCACCACGAGGCGTGCACGGTGCGATCAGCCGCTGGAAGAACGAACTCGTGTCGCCCGCCGAGGCCAAGCTCGTCGCCGACAACCCGTTCGCTCGCAAGCACGCCGACGTCTTCGCCGAGTACCAGCTGCGCCTGCAGCGCGCCGGGGCGATGGACTTCGACGACCTCTTGACCAAGACCGTCGAGCTGCTGCGCCACCACCCCGACGTGCTCGCCGGCTACCAGCAGCGGTTCCAGCACCTGCTCGTCGACGAGTACCAGGACACCAACCTCGCCCAGAACGAGCTCGTGCTGATGCTCGGCGCCGCCCACGGCAACGTCACCGTCGTCGGCGACACCGATCAGTGCCTCCCCGCCGGCACGACGATCTCGACGCCGACGGGTCCTGTTCGCATCGAGGACGTCGAGATCGGCGATCACGTCCTTGGCACCGCGGGCGCGCTGTCGTCAGCGGTTGGAGTTGTCGTCGACGTGCGTTCGTCGTCGACCGCCGGCCCGCTCGTGGGCATCGTCGTCGCGTGCGGTGATCGCCGCGCAATCGTGCGGGCGACGCCGTTCCACCTCGTTCCCGCGCGGTTGAGACCGCTCGCAGACACCCATGTCGTGTACCTGATGTATCGAGCCGATCGCGGCTACCGGATCGGTCGTACCACGGGAATGCGCCGGCCTGGCCGAGGCGCCGCTCCACAGCCCGGACACATCGTCCGTTCGAACCAGGAGCACGCCGACGCGATGTGGCTGCTCCGCCTCTGCCCGACGATCGCCGACGCGTCGTACTACGAGGCGTTCTTCGCTGCGGCCTACGGGCTTCCAACGGCCTGCTTCCACGCGCTCGGCCGAGAACTTGCGATGGACGATGCCCACTTGGAGCGCCTGTACACGGCGTTGGACACCGAGCGTGCTGCGAAGCAACTGATGGAGGATCTGTTCTTGCACCCAGGCTTTCCGCATCATCGACCGCAGAACGGCGCTCGACGGTCGACGCTGAACCTGACGATGTTCTCGGACAGAAGGGGAGCATCGGCCTACCACTGCGTTCAATGGTCATCGAATCGCATCGACGTGGCGTCCCGGCTCGCCGCGGCTGGCGTCGTCGTCCGGACGGCGAAGGGGAACGCCGTGCGGTATGAGACGTCGTGGAAGGACTATCGCAAGGCTCTCGACGACGCAAGGCGTGTCGCGACTGCGGCCGGTCTCGACATCAAACATCGCATGGCCGTCGGTCGCGCGGTCTACGACGTGATGCCACTGTCGCACGTGCGGCCCGGAATGGAGATGTTGGTCGAGATCGATGGCCGTCTCGAGGTTGGTGTGGTCGAGTCGACGGCCGTCGAGGAGTTCGACGGCCAGGTGTTCGATCTCGAGGTGACACCAACACACAACTACATCGCCGATGGCCTGGTCGTGCACAACAGCGTCTACCGGTTTCGAGGAGCGGACTTCCGCAACATCTTGCAGTTCGAGGAGGCATTCCCGTCGACGCAGACCATCGTGCTCGATCAGAACTACCGCAGCTCGCAGACCATCCTCGACGCCGCCAACGCGGTGATCTCCAACAACGACGACCGCAAGGACAAGAACCTCTGGACCGACGCCGGACGTGGGGACAAGATCGTGCGCTACCACGCCGACGACGAGGGCGACGAAGCCCGCTTCGTGGCGTCCACGCTGATGCGGCTGCACGACGACGGCGAGCGTTGGGGCGACACCGCCGTGCTCTACCGCACGAACGCCCAAAGCCGCATCATCGAAGAGGCGTTCATGCGGCTCGGCATCCCGTACCGCGTCGTCGGTGGCACCCGCTTCTACGACCGTCGCGAGATCAAGGATGCGATGGGATACCTGAAGGCGGTCGTCAACACGGCCGACGAGGTCAGCATCAAGCGCGTCATCAACGTGCCGAAGCGCGGCATCGGGGAGGCGAGCATCACCAAGCTCGACGCGTTCGCAGCCGCAGGGTCGATGACGTTCTTCGAGGCGATGCACCACGCCAGCGAGGCCGGTGTCGGCGGCGCCTCCGCAAGGGCGATCGATTCGTTCGCCGAGCAGCTCGATCGGCTCAGCGCGCTCGCCCGACAGGTGGCGACGAGCGACGACGACGCACCCGCCACGGATGACGACGACGCCCCGGCCGCGGTGTCACCTGCCGACCTCTTGCAGTGCGTGCTCGACGAGTCGGGCTACCTCGCCGAGCTCGAGGCGATCGACACGGTCGAGGCGCACGGACGTCTGGAGAACCTTGGCGAGCTCGTCTCGTCGGCACGTGAGTTCACCCGGCTCGACGAGTTCCTCGAACAGGTGGCGCTCGTCGCCGACACCGACGAACTGCCCGACGATCAGGACAGTGGCGGCCAGGTGGTGCTGCTCACGTTGCACTCGGCCAAGGGACTCGAGTTCGCCACCGTGTTCCTCATCGGCATGGAAGACGGCATCTTCCCCCACATCCGGTCGCTCACCGAGCCCGACGAGCTCGCCGAGGAACGGCGCCTCGCCTACGTCGGCATCACTCGTGCCGAGCGGCGCCTCTACCTCACGAGCGCGTGGAGCCGAACGATGTTCGGCACCACGATGTACAACGTCCCGTCGCGGTTCCTCGACGAGATCCCGTCGGAACTGCTCGACGAGCAGGGCGATCGCGCGAGGCGACCGGGCCGGTCGAGCCTGCGCAGCCGTGACGGTGGCGCGCCGCCGTACCGCCGTCGGCGTGACACGCAGGGGTCCGACGAGCACCGCGAGCGGGTGGTCGACGCCGCGATGACGGCCGGGCGCGGCTCGGCACCTGCCCCTTCGAAGTCACAGGAGCTGGGGTTGCGCATCGGCGACGACGTCGAGCACCCGGCGTTCGGAGAGGGCGTCGTGATCGATATCCAGGGCTCGGGCGACAACATGGAGGCGACGATCAACTTTCCTGGCACCGGCACGAAGCACCTCGCCCTCGAGTGGGCGCCGCTGCGCAAGATCCCCCGCTAGCCAGCTTGCAGAGGAGATAACGATGACGACCAACGAGATCGACGCAGCGGCCATTCGCCAGGTCGTCGCCGAGGCGCAGGAGGCGCAGAACGACGTCGACCGTCTGATGGCCCTGCACACCGACGACACGGCGATCGTGAACATCGCCGGCCGGCGCGTGCTTGGCAAGGCGGCGTTTCGCGAGGCGATGACAGGGGCGTTGGCGAGCCCCTTGGCAGAGGTACAGACGGCCGTCGCCGTCGACGACGTCCGCTTCCCGCACGCCGACGTCGCGATCGCTAGTTGCGTCAAGCGCGTGCACGATGGGCGAGAGGCGCCGGCCGTGGGGAATGACGCCCCGCTCCCTGCGACTGGCCGCCTGACGTACGTGCTGGTGCGGACCGGCGACGAGTGGCGGATCGCCTCGGCCCAAACGACCCCGATCGTCACGCCGTAGTGGGTCCACGGGTATCCTCGGAGACTGAGGGCACAAGAAATGGGGCTGACGTGGCGACTCAAGAAGAGCACTTCCGCCGGGGTCGGGCTTATCTGGGGCTTGCCGGACTTGATCTGATCCGGTGGGCTGTCGGGTCCGTCGTGCTGCTCGTGGGCGGAGCGATCGGGTTCGGACTCATCGCTGCCGTGGTGAACGCGATCTTCAGCGCATGACCGGCTAGATCAACACGGCCGAGCTCGACGTTTGATGAGTTTTCGCGCTTCGCCTCGTCTACACGTCCGTGACTGAACGAATGGTGCTGATCGACGGAGTGGAACTGTGCGTGGAGAGCTTCGGCGAGGAGGCGGACGGTCCGGTGCTCCTGATCAGCGGCATCGCGACGTCGATGGATCAGTGGGACGCTGCGTTCTGCGAACGTCTCGCAGGCCACGGTCGCTTCGTCATCCGCTACGACCATCGCGACACGGGACGATCCGTCACCTCACCACCCGGCCGACCGAACTACACGTCTGACGAACTGGCGACCGACCCGCTGCGCGTGCTCAACGCGCTGGACATCGATCGCGCGCACGTCGTCGGGGTGTCGATGGGTGGGGGGATCGCGCAGCAGCTCGCTGCGCGACACGCCGCGCGAGTGCGCACCATCACGCTCATCGCGACCAGCCCCGCCGGCGAGCGCAGCGACGACGCGCCGCTGCCACCGCCCGCGCCAGCGCTCGCGGCGACGTTCGACGACCCTGTGCCGGAACCCGACTGGAACGACCGCGCTGCGGTCGTCGAGTACCTCGTCGACGGCGAGCGCCCGTATGCCGGATCGCTCGGGTTTGACGAGGTGCGGGCGCGCCGAGTGGCGAACCTCGTGATCGACCGCGCCCGCGACGTCGCTGCAGGCGCGAATCACTTCGCTGCGGACGATGGTTCAGCCCCGCCGTTCCGTCTCGCCGACATCGATGTGCCGACCCTCGTCCTCCACGGCACCACAGACCCGCTGTTCCCCTTCCCCCACGGTGAGGCGCTCGCAACCGAGATACCCGGCGCGTCGCTCGTCGCGCTGGATGGGATGGGACACGAGGCGCCACCCGCCCAGCTGTGGGACGTCGTGATCCGGGCGATCGCCGATCACACCGCCAGCAGCTGAGGGGAAGAACCACCACCCCTGTCCGGATCCGCCGATGGCGACAGCGTGTCCTCCTATGGGCTCGCCGAGGCGTGATCGCGGAGCGATGAAGCGCGAGCGAGAACCCTCGTTGCGTGTCAGAATCCTCGACGAGTTCCGCCGAGGCCATCAAGGGTGGGGTCAGCGGCGCGCAGTAACGTCGTCCGTCGTCGCCTTCGAACGACCGCGGGCAGCAAGAGGATTGATGACAGACCGCAGCAACATCCCGGTGCTCGTCGCCGACGACGATGCGGACATCCG
>Ga0136627_1000745_pt1 | contig 12604 bp, 13 predicted proteins | sample AntDrymUQ4892206_2_FD_104652 | JGI IMG/M metagenome (GOLD analysis project Ga0136627, IMG submission 104652) | Polar desert sand microbial communities from Dry Valleys, Antarctica - metaG UQ489 (22.06) | ecosystem: Environmental > Terrestrial > Soil > Desert | place: Antarctica: Dry Valley... | reverse complement strand
GTTCGACGTGCCCACGCTGCCGCTCTTCGTCCACGAGCGGCTCTCGACCAAAGCGATTGTCGAAACGCTGGTCGGTCACAAGCGCCAGGCGCGGCAGCAGGACATGTTCAGCCTGTTCGGCGAGCCGAGAACGCCGAAAGCTGATAGTCGATAGCCGATAGCCGAAGGGCACAAAGGGTGGTAGGTTTTCCGCATGCAGGTTTCGAGAGAGGCGGCGTGGCAGTTGTTGACGGAATGGACCGCGAGCGAAAGCCTTCGCAAGCACGCGCTGGCGGTGGAAGCGGCCGTGTGTGGTTACGCCCGGCAACTCGGCGAGAACGAGGAAGAATGGGGCGTGGTCGCACTGTTGCACGATTACGATTACGAGCGCTACCCGACGCTGGGGGACCATCCGAACAAGGGGTGCGAGCACTTGCGCTCGCTCGGCTATCCCGAGTGGGTAATGCGCGCGATCCTCTCGCACGCCTCGGAGATCACGGGTATCCAGCCTGAGACACCTTTGGAGAAGACGCTGGTCGCCAGCGACGAGATGGCGGGGTTCGTCACGGCGGCGTCGTTGGTGCGGCCTTCGAAAAGCGTGCTGGATTTGGAGGCTGCGTCGGTCATCAAGCGAATGAAGGACAAGGCCTTCGCACGGCAGGTGCCGCGCGATCACCTGACGCGCGGCGCCGTGCTGATGGGGCTCCCGCTCGACCAGCACATCACCAATGTCATTGCCTTCATGCGCGAGAAGGCTGACGATTTGGGCCTCCGAGGAACGCTGTAGCGTAAGGTTCCGTATACTTCATCAGCATGCCGGAGCCGATCGGCGGGGCGGAATCCCCGCCCTCCACCCCTGAATTTCACCCCACGCCCACAGACCCGAGCAAGCCGGTGGTGCACTGCGAAAACCTGAGCGTGCGCTATGGCAAGCAGTGGGCCCTCAAGGACGTGTCCGCGCAGTTCATGGGCGGCGCTGTCGGCCTGCTGGGGCCAAACGGGGCGGGGAAGAGCACCCTCATCAAGACGTTGCTCGGGTTCGTGATGCCGACGCAAGGGCGGATGACGGTGCTCGACATGGACGTCGCCGCGCGGCCGCTCGATATCCGCGCCCGTATCGGCTACATGCCTGAAAGCGACGGGCACATCCCGGGCATGAATGCCATTTCGTTCGTCGCCTATTGCGGCCAACTCTCGGGCCTCCCGATGTCGGACGCGATGCAGCGCGCGCACGAAGTCCTTTATTACGTGGGGCTGGGCGAAGCGCGCTACCGCAACGTGGAAACCTACTCGACGGGCATGAAGCAGCGCATCAAGCTCGCACAAGCGCTGGTGCACGATCCTGATCTGCTGTTTCTCGACGAACCGACCAACGGCATGGACCCGAAGGGCCGCGACGAGATGCTCGAACTGATTCGGGACCTCGCGCACAACAAGGGCGTCAACCTCATTCTGTCGTCACACTTGCTCCCTGACGTCGAATACACCTGTGATCGCGTGGTCGTGATGGACAAAGGCACCATCGCCGCCGCCGGCCCGATTGAGGCGCTCAAGGGTCCCGCCGGCCGCGTCTACGAGCTGCGGATCAAGGGCGACAGCAGCGCGTTCATCGCGGTGCTTCGCCAAGAAGGATACGAGTGTCACGACACGGAAGAGGATGTGATGCGCGTCTTCGTGCCCGGCACCTCGTCCGAGGGCGCGCTGGTGCTCTTTCAGCTCGCGGCACGTGAGGGTGCGCAGATCCGTCACCTGCGTCCCAGCGTGCCGACTCTCGAAGACGTGTTCGCCCGCGCGGTGGGGGAGCACTAACCGATGCCCATTCATGATCAGGGCTACCGCCGGTATCTGGGGTCGAAGGCGGCGGTCGGCAAATCGTGGCAGGTCATCACCCGCGCCGGCATCAGAACGGTGCTGGCCAAGCGCAGCTTCATCGCGCTCATGCTGCTGGCGTGGTCGCCGTTTGTCGTGCGCGCCGTGCAGGTCTACGTGGCGGCCACGTTCCAGCAAGCCTCGTTCCTCGCGCCGGGGGCCGACACCTTTCGCGAGTTCCTCGAACAGCAGGGCGTGTTCGTCTTCTTCGTGACGATCTACGTTGGCGCCGGGCTGATCGCCAACGACCGCCGAGCCAACGCCTTGCAGGTCTACCTCTCGAAGCCGCTGACGCGCGCCGAATACGTCGCCGGCAAGTTCGCGATCCTGTTCCTCTTCCTCGTCAGCGTAACCTGGCTGCCGGCCATCCTGTTGCTGCTCGTGCAGACGATGTTCGCCGGTAACCTCGCGTTCGTGCAGGCCAATATCTTCCTGCTCCCGGCGATCACGTTGTTCTCACTGCTGCAGGTGCTGGTGTCGGCGATGACGATGCTCGCGCTCTCGTCGATGTCGAAGAGCAGCCGGTTCGTGGGCATCATGTATGCTGGTCTCGTCTTCTTCACCGCGGCGCTCTTCCAGGCGCTGCGCGGCATTACCGGACGCAGTTCCTGGGCGTGGATCTCGCCGACCGACACGCTCGAACAGATCGGCGCCTACATCTTCCGCGTGGATCCGCCTTACCAACTGTCTCCCGTCATGGCGATTGTCATTGTGATCACGCTCGTTGCCGGATCGGCGTGGATCCTCGAACGCAACGTGCGCGGCGTCGAGGTGGTGGAGTGAACAGCCACGACAGCGGAGCGATCGTCCAGGCGACGCAGTTGTCCAAGTGGTACGGCCAGGTCAGCGGCCTCAACGATGTGACGGCCGGGATCCCCCCGGGCATAACTGGCCTGCTCGGCCCCAACGGGGCCGGCAAGTCCACGTTCATGAAGCTCATCACGGGCCAGATCAAGCCGAGTAAGGGGTCGGTCACGGTCTTCGGCGAGCCGATGTGGGGCAATCCCAATATCTACCGCCGTATCGGCTTCTGCCCGGAGCAGGACGCGTTTTACGACCGGATGACCGGCCTCGAGTGGGTGACGGCGCTGGTGCGGCTCAATGGGCTGACGGAGGCCGAGGCGACCGCTGCGGCCACGGGCGCGCTCGAGAAGGTCGAGTTGACAGAGGCCGCCCACAAGAAAATCGGCGCCTACAGCAAGGGCATGCGTCAGCGCGTCAAGCTGGCACAGGCGCTGGCCCACGATCCGGAGCTGCTGATCCTCGACGAGCCGCTGACCGGCATGGATCCGCTGATGCGGCGCAAGACTGTGCGGTTCATCAAGGATTGGGCCCGCGCCGGCAAGCACATCGTCGTGTCGAGCCACATCCTGCACGAGATCGAGGCGATGACGTCCAACATCCTCCTGATCAACAACGGGCGGATTGTGGCCGAAGGCAACGTGCACTCGATTCGCGAACTGATCGATACGCACCCACACACCGTGTTCGTGCGCGGCGCCGACCCGCGCGCGCTGGCGCGCAAGTTTCTCGCCGAAGACGATGTGCTCAGTTTGCGCTTCGAGCCTGGCGCGGTCGTCATCGAGACCTCGAAGCCGGATTCGTTCTACGCCCGGCTGACCCAGCTGGCGACGAGCGGGGAAGCGGGGACCGTGGACGAAGTCACCTCGCCCGACGACAACCTGCAGGCAGTGTTCCGCTACCTGGTGAAGCAATGACCGGCAAGCCACTCTCGTTCTGGGGCGCCTCCCGGCGCGTCTTCGACCTCTCACTCGGCGAGATGTTGTGGTCGCGTCGCACGATCTTCATGGCGCTGGTTGTCGGCGGGCCGGTCCTGTTGGCACTCATCGTGCGCATTCTCGAGACTTTCGGCATGCCCGCGCTAAGGGTCAACGGCCAGCGGGTCGGCGGGATGGGCGTATTCGGCATCATGATCTGGATGCTGTATCTGCGCTTTGCCATCCCGATTCTGGGGGTGTTCTACGGCACCGCGCTCATGGCGGACGAGGTCGAGGACAAGACAATCACCTATCTCTTTACGCGTCCGGTGCCGCGTGGCGCGGTGCTCGTCGGCAAGTATCTGGCGTATCTTGCCTGCACCTCGCTCGTCGTGCTGCCGGCGGTGATGCTGGCCTATTTCCTGCTGGTCCCGCCGGCGGAAATCCCCGCGACCTTCTCGCAACTGCTGGCGGATCTGGGCCTGCTATTCCTCGGATTGGCCGCCTACGGTGCGTTGTTCGCCTTTGTCGGCGCGTTGTTCAAGCGCCCCCTCGTCATCGGGTTGGTGTTCGTGACCGGCTGGGAACAGACTGCCATGGCGCTGCCGGGCTACATGAAGCGGTTTACCGTTGCTTATTACCTCCAGTCGCTCGTCCCCCACAGCATGCCTTCGGATGGGGTGGTCAGCATCCTGCAGGGGATGTTCCGTGACACCCCGCCGGTCGCGGTCTCGCTATTCTGGCTCGTGCTATACGTTGCGGTTTTCTTGTATCTTGCTGCCAAAATCGTCGATCGCAAGGAATACATTCTCGAGCAATGAGGGCTTGCGGCGAGAGGCCGCGCTCTCCCGCGGAGGGCGGCGGTTGGCCCTGTCAGAAGCGGACCGTAGGGCCTGGTGTCCTCATCCTCCCGAGGCGGCTACGGCCGAGAGGGCGGTAATCTGCAAATAGTGGGAACATTGCGGTTAGGCCGATTCGTATAATCCAGCAGGGGGTAGGGATCGATGTCGAAGAAGACGCGGTATTTTGTGGTCGCAGCGGCGGCAATCCTCGCGGTAGGGTTGACGACCGGATTGTTGGCCTCCTACATGGGTCTCCCGGTCGCGTTTTCGAGAGCTGCCGGCCCCGATGAGCTTCAGTACGTTCCCGCCGACGCCGCCGTAGTAGCCTACGCCAACGTTCGCGAAATCATGGATTCCCAGTTCCGGGAGCGCTTCCGCCAGTTCGAGCCCGACACCAAAGAGCGGGACGAATTCGAAGCGAAGACCGGCGTCAACATCGACCACGACATCAACACCGTCGTAGCCGTCGTCACGCCCGCGGCGGCCCAGTCGGCGAGTCCGCAAAACGGGATGCTTATTCTTGCGCGTGGCCGGTTCGAGCAGTCGCGGCTCGAAGCGCTGGCACTGGAGCATGGTGGCCACGTCGAGGACTACAACGGCAAGCGGCTTCTGATCCACCGAAACGACGCTGACGGCTCCCAGTTGGCCATTGGCTTTCTCGAAGCCGACCTCGTCGCGCTGGGCGGCTACGAGGCTATCAAGAAGTCGATTGACGCCAACGGTGGCCGCAACATCGTCTCGACCAATGCGGATTTGATGCGGCAGATCGGCGAGCTCGAGTCCAGCAACGCCTGGGCAGTGGGCCGGTTCGATGCCATCGCCGGCAGCGCCCACGTGCCGGCCGAGATTCAGGCCCATTTGCCGGCGATTCAGTGGTTCTCCGCGGCGACCCACATCAACGGCGGCGTCAGCGGTGTCTTCAAGGCCGAAGCGCGCGACGAAGAGTCGGCGCGGAACATGCGCGACGTGCTCAATGGCTTCCTTGCGCTCGCCCGGATGCAATCCTCATCGCAACCCGAACTCAAGACGATGGTCGAATCGCTCCAGCTGTCCGGTGAGGGCAAGAACGTTGCGGTCTCATTCACCCTGCCCTCAGAGCTCTTCGACGCGCTTGACAAGCTGAAGCAACTCCACCAGGTCCCATAACACCAAAGCGCGCCGGGGACGAAGGATCTATAATCCGCCACAGGTCATAACCTGTGGCGGATTTCGTCTTTTTCTACGGCACGCTGATGACGCCTTTCAACCGCCCTGGGCGCCAGCGCGTCAATTCAAGCCTGGCTTTTTGCGGGCGCGGATCGATTCGCGCCGCCCTGTTCGACCTTGGGATATACCCGGCCGCAGTCCCCACGGATGACGGCAGCACGGTCCTGGGCGAGGTTTACGAGATATTGGACGCCACGATGGTGCTCGCGACCCTCGACGAGATTGAAGGGTATCGTGCGGCCGAGCCCGAACGCAGCCTCTACACCCGGGTACTCACGGATGTCGCGCTCGACTCGGGTCTCAGCGTGCAGGCCTGGGCGTATTTCTACAACGCCCCTCTGGGCCGGGCGCAGCGTATCGCGTCAGGCGATTACCTCGACCACCTGAGTGTCAAAGGATAGGGGCGCAGTATCGTTACTGATGGCTGACGACCAAAAGCGTGATTCGGAGCGAATCGAATTGCTCGGCGCACTGGGCGGCGAGGTCATGGTGTTTCAGCACATCGCGATCCGCCAGATCAGTAGAGGCGGCATGCAGTGCGAATCGGGATTCCCGCTGCAGTTGGACTCACTGCACGATTTCCGCTTGACTCTGGGGGAACGGTCGATTGTCGTGAAGGGCCGCGTCGCGCATTCACGAATCAGCGACGTGGATCAGGATGTCGTGACTTACCGCTCGGGTGTCCAGTTCATCGAACCCTCGGACCACGTCATCAGCGCTCTCGCCGAGTTCATGGAGTTGCTCCGCCACGAGCGTGAGGACCCGTAGCGCGTCCATCAATGACGCTGCGCCCGGGTGACATGGGTGGCCGGCAGACGCATCGGGCTGTGCTCGAGGCTCTCGTCGCCGATTGACGACATGTCGTTTTCCTGGACATAGGACAGCACAGGGATCTGCGCGGTCTCCGGATCGAGACGCAGCATCGTGAGCAACTGGAATCCGACTTCGTTCTCCAAATCGAGATTCACCACGACGATGTCGGGTTTGAGCGCAGCGACCGTCGCATACGGCTCGTCGTCTATCGCCACGAATTCAATGTCGTAAGCGCGTCCGATGAGAATCGGTTCGACGTGGGCGAGAGCGTCGGTGCCGCCTCCGATGAAGACGGCGAGTTGCCTGTTGGCGTCACGGAAAAGTAAGTTCGGCGTCATGTCGGCCTCGGCCATTCTTAATTCAAGAAGCGCGCCACATGTAAGCTGGAGTTCAGGAATGCGAAATCCCGCACAAAAACGCGCAAAGCATCGGATTTGACATCAGTTAGCGGGGACATATGCCACGGGACATTGTGGCGGGCGGCGGGCAGGTAAGATCGTCCGCATGTCCAAACCTACTGTGCCGATGTTCGACAACTACATCGGCGGCCGCTGGGCGCGGTCGACGTCAGGCAGCACATTTGAGAACCGAAACCCGGCCAATGCCGACGATCTTCTCGGGGTGTTTCCCGAGTCCTCCGCCGACGAAGGATTGGCGGCCATCGCCGCAGCAAAGGAGGCCTATCAGTCCTGGCGGCTGGTGCCGGCGCCGAAGCGGGCCGAGATCCTGTTCAAGGCCGCTCAACTCCTGGTTGAGCGCAAGGAACAATTCGCCCGCGACATGACGCGCGAGATGGGCAAAGTCCTCGACGAGACGCGGGGTGATGTCCAGGAGGCGATCGACATGACGTACTTCCTGGCAGCCGAAGGGCGGCGGATGTACGGCCAGACCGTGCCCTCGGAGTTGCCGGACAAGTGGGCGATGTCGATGCGCCAGTCGATGGGCGTGTGCTCGATCATCACGCCCTGGAACTTCCCGATGGCGATCCCCTCGTGGAAGATTATTCCGGCGCTGGTATGCGGTAACACTGTCGTCTTCAAGCCGTCAGAGCTGACGCCGCTCTCCGCACTCAACTTCGTGCAGGTCCTCGAGGACGCGGGGGTGCCCCCTGGCGTCGTCAATCTGGTGACCGGAGGACCGATCATCGGGGAGCTGTTTACCACGCACCAGGACGTCTCGGTGGTGTCGTTCACCGGGTCGACCGCCGTCGGCCGGATTGTGAATCAGAACGCCGCACCGTACTTCAAGAAGGTGCACCTCGAGATGGGCGGCAAGAACTGCATCATGATCATGGACGACGCCCACCTGGAGCTGGCGCTCGAGGGATGTTTGTGGGGCGGATTCGGGACCTCGGGCCAGCGCTGCACGGCGGCCAGCCGCGTCATCGTGCACGAGAGCGTCCACGATCGCTTCGTGGAGCAGTTCGTGGAGCGGGCGCGTCGGCTGCGCGTGGGCGATGGCCTCGACCCGACGATGCAGATGGGTCCCTCAGTGAGTGAGAAGCAGTTGGCGAAGGTCATGAGTTACGTGGAGATTGGCAAACAGGAGGGTGCGCGGGTCGCCTGCGGCGGAGAGCGGTTGACCGACGGGGCGCGGGCCAAGGGGTACTTCCACGAGCCGACGATATTCGTCGACGTCACACCGAACATGCGTGTTGCCCGGGAAGAGATTTTCGGTCCCGTGGTGTCGGTGCTCAAATGCCGCTCGCTGGACGAAGCGATCGCGATTGGCAACGACGTCGACTACGGTTTGTCCGCGTCGCTGTACACGCAAGACATCAATCGCGCCTTCCGGGCCATGCGCGAAATGTATACCGGGATTTTTTACGTGAACGCACCGACGATTGGCGCCGAGGTGCACTTGCCGTTTGGTGGGACCAAAGCCACGGGCAACGGTCACCGCGAAGCGGGGACCGCTGCCCTGGATGTGTTTTCGGAGTGGAAGTCGATCTACGTGGACTTCAGCGGCAAGCTGCAGCGCGCGCAGATCGACAACAACTGAGGCCGCGGCTTCGCCGCGGCGGCCTCGGGTCGCTCGGAAGGCCTCCTGCGGGCGGCGCTTCGCGTCGAAGGGACCCCGTCGGGCTGGCTCCGCTTTTTGGATGCCTGGAATTTGAACGACCGTTTGATAAGATGCATAAGCTATGGCTGCACGCGAGGTGGTCATTCTGGGTGCGGCCCGCACGCCGATTGGGCGGTATGGGGGGGCGTTTCGGGACGTTCATCCCGCCGAACTGGGCGCGGTGGCTGCGCGCGCAGCTCTCGACCGAGCTGGTGTGCCCGCTGACGAAGTCCACGAGGTGATCGTCGGCCACGGGCGGCAAGCCGGATCTGGCCCCAATCCCGCGCGCCAGGTCGCTCACCGCAGCGGTGTCCCGATGTCAGCTCCCGCCTACACCGTCAACAAAGCGTGTGCATCAGGAATGCAGGCGTTGGCCTCTGCCGCGCAAAGCATCCTGCTGGGCGAATCGGAATGCGTTGTCGCGGGCGGCATCGAGTCCATGAGCCGCATGCCGTATCTGGTCGATAGCGGCGATGCAAGGTGGGGCCATCGAATGGGCCACTTCCAGTTCGTGGATGCGATGTATCGCGACGGATTCCAGGATCCGCTGTCCGGCCTGATCATGGGCGAAACGGCGGAAGTGTTGGCGCGACAGTACGGCATCACCCGCGCGGAGTCGGACGCCTTCGCAGTTGAAAGCCAGCAGAAGACCGAGGCCGCGCAAAAGGCTGGCTACTTCACAGCGGAAATTGCCCCCGTCACGGTGGAGGCTCGCGGCAAGCGCACCGTGGTGAGTGACGATGAGCACCCACGGCACGGCACGTCGCTCGACTCCCTCGCGAAGCTTCCGCTGGTGTTCCCAGACGTGGAGGGGCATCCGGGCATCATCACGGCAGGCTCTTCGTCTGGCATCACGGACGGCGGGGCCGCGTTGGTGCTCGCCTCGGATCAGTGGGCGGCCGATCGCGGATTGAAGCCGCTGGCGCGCATCACCGGGTGGGCGAGCGCGGGAGTCGATCCACGCCTCATGGGCATCGGCCCGGTTCCCGCTATCGCCAGGTTGTACGAGCAGCATGGGCTCGACATCGGATCTTTCGATCTCGTCGAGATCAACGAGGCGTTTGCGGCGCAGGTGCTCGCTGTGCTGAAGGAGGTGCCGATTGCCCGCGAGAAGCTCAACGTCAACGGTGGGGCTATCGCACTGGGACACCCAATCGGCTGCACTGGCGCCCGAATCGTCGTGACCTTGCTCCACGAGATGGAGCGTCGCGACGTGGCCAACGGGCTCGCCACGTTGTGCGTCAGTGGCGGAATGGGAATGGCGCTTGCCGTGGAGCGCCTGTGACACGGACAGGCCACAGAGACACAGCGTCCACAGAGCAACAACACAGAGAATTTCTCTTTCTTCAAAGAAGACCATGGCTCTATGTGTTCTTCTCTGTGCGCTCTGTGTCTCGGTGGCGTGTTCGTGCGGGGGAGTCGTGCGGATAGCGGTCATCGCGGGTGATGGGATCGGCAAAGATGTCACGGCTGAAGCCGTCAAGGTGCTGGACGCCGTCAAGCAGTCGTCGGCCCTGAAGCTCGAGATGGTGCACTTGCCGTGGAGTGCCGAGCACTACCTCGCGACCGGGGAGACGATGCCTGCCGACGGGTACCGCATGCTCCGGGACGAGTTCAGTGCGATTTTCGTCGGTGCCCTCGGCGATTCGCGGGTGCCCGACAACCGGCACGCGCGCGAAATTCTGCTGGGCACACGGTTCGAACTCGATCTTTATGTGAACTATCGACCGGTGCGGTTGATCGACGACCGGCTATGCCCCCTCAAGGATCGCACACGCGCGGACGTCAACTTCGTCGTGTTTCGCGAGAACACCGAAGGCGTTTACGTGAGCATCGGCGGTCGATTCAAGGCCGGCACGGACGACGAAGTGGCGATCCAGGAAGAAATCAACACCTACAAGGGCGTGCACCGCATCATCCGGCATGCCTTTGAGTACGCCGCAGCCAAAGGGTTGACCAAGGTGTGCATGGCCGACAAGAGCAACGCCATGCAGCAGGGTCACGCCCTGTGGCAGCGGGTGTTCAAGGAAGTGGCCGCGCAGTATCCGGGCATCAACGCGACGCACATGTATATCGATGCGCTGGCGATGTTCCTGGTGAAGGATCCCGGCCAGTTTCAGGTCATCGTCACGAACAACCTGTTCGGCGACATCATCACCGACATCGGCGGTGCGCTTCAGGGTGGGCTTGGCATGGCGGCGTCAGGAAACATTCATCCCGGGCGGACGTCGCTGTTCGAGCCCGTCCACGGTTCGGCGCCACCCCTGGCCGGCAGGAACGTGGCGAATCCGATGGGCGCCATTCTTTCGGCGGCGCTCATGCTGGAGGCGCTCGGCCGCGTTGACGAGGCGGGGCGGATCGAGTCGGCTGTTGAGATGGCCGTGCGAGATGGCCGGACGACCGTGGATATCGGCGGCAGTCTGGGGACACGCGAAGTCGGCACCTGGATAGCCAACCAGATCGCGACGCGATAGAACGGCCCGCCTCGGGCGGACCCAATACAGGAATGCGGGCGTTGGTCCCGCCAGGACCCAAGGAGGGCGAGGGCTTTGGCCCCGCCAGATAAATTCATGTCAAAAGAAGTGTTCATCGTCGGTGGCGCGCGGACTCCCATGACCGAGTACATCGGCGCGCTCAAGGACGTGTCGGCCCTGGAACTGGGGGCGATCGCCTCGCGCGCGGCGTTTGAAAAGACGGGAGTCAAGCCCGAGTGGGTCGATCACGCGGTTGTCGGCAACGTCCTGCAGACGAGCAGCGACGCCATCTACGGCGCGCGCCACGTCGCTCTCAAGGCGGGCGTGCCCATCGAGGTGCCGGCGCTTACCGTCAATCGACTCTGCGGATCCGGTATCCAGGCGGCGGTCAGCGGTGCGCAACTGATCCAGCTCGAAGAAGCCGACATCGTGCTGACCGGCGGCATCGAGAGCATGAGCCAGGCGCCGCACGTGCTCCGCGGGTTGCGCTCCGGCTTGCGGTTGAACCAGGGAAAGCTCGAAGACTATCTGTATGAGGCCTTGCTCGATCCGTATTGCGGGTTGTTCATGGCGCAGACGGCCGAGAAGTGCGCCGGCAAATACGGCATCACCCGCGAGGAGCAGGATGCTTTTGCGTGCCGGAGCCAGCAACTTGCGGCCAGGGCGTGGGCCGAGGGCCGGTTTCAAGACGAAGTCGTCCCCGTGGAAATCAAAACGAGGAAAGGCGTGACGGTAGTAGACAAGGACGATCACCTGCGCCCGGACACGACAATGGAGGGGCTGGCGAAGCTCCCGTCGGCATTCTCCAAGGACGGGACGGTGACTGCCGGCAATGCGAGCGGCATCGTCGATGGCGGCGCCGCGCTGATTCTCGCTTCGGCGAAGGCGGTCAAGGACAAGGGGCTGAAGCCTGCAGCGCGCCTGGTCGCGTGGGCCGCGGTAGGTGTCGATCCCGCCTACATGGGGATGGGACCGGCGCCCGCGACGCGCAAAGCGCTCGACCGAGCGGGCCTGAAGCTCGACGACATTGATCTCATCGAGGTCAACGAAGCGTTCGCCGGGCAGTACCTGGCGGTCGAGAAGGAACTCGGTCTCGATCGTGAGAGGGTAAACGTGAACGGCGGCGCCATTGCGCTCGGGCACCCGCTCGGCGCCAGCGGCACCCGTCTGCTGCTGACGGTGACGCTCGAATTGAAGCGGCGCGGCAAGCGCTACGGGCTGGCCACGGCATGCATCGGCGGCGGTCAAGGCCTCGCCGCGATTGTGGAGTCTCTCTGATGGCGATTGAAACAGTAGGCGTACTCGGTTGCGGTTTGATGGGTTCGGGTATCGCGCAGATTTCCGCCGCGGCCGGCTTCAAGACCTTCGTCCTCGAAGTCAACGACGGGGTGCTGCAAAAGGGTCTCGGTCGCATGAACAAGTTTCTGAGCGACGGCGTGGCGAAGGGAAAGCTCGCTGCAGAGGACCGCGACAAGACGCTGGGCAACCTCACCGGGACCACGAACTACGCCGACCTGAAGGACTGCGACCTCGTGATAGAGGCGATTGTCGAGAACGTCGAGGTCAAGAAGCAGGCCTATGCCCAGGTCGAAGCTCACGTCGGGTCACATTGCCTCATCGCGTCGAACACGTCGTCACTCTG
>Ga0136627_1000744_pt1 | contig 12609 bp, 12 predicted proteins | sample AntDrymUQ4892206_2_FD_104652 | JGI IMG/M metagenome (GOLD analysis project Ga0136627, IMG submission 104652) | Polar desert sand microbial communities from Dry Valleys, Antarctica - metaG UQ489 (22.06) | ecosystem: Environmental > Terrestrial > Soil > Desert | place: Antarctica: Dry Valley... | reverse complement strand
CACTGGTGAATATAGGTTTGAGCGCGCCGTCCACCAAGAAGACCTTGCCGAGTATCAGACCGATCGAGCCGATCAGCGCACCGATCAGCCCGGCCATGCTCGCTTCCAGGATGAAGGGCAGGCGCACATACCAGTTCGAGGCACCGACCAGCTTCATGATGCTGACTTCTCGGCGACGGCTGTAGGCGGCCACTTGGATGGTGTTTCCGATGAGGAGCAGTGCCGCGATGCCTTGCATTACCGCCACGGCGAAGGTGGTGTTCTTCACCGCATCAACCATCGAGAACAGCTGCGTCACCACCTCTTGCTGGCTGGAGACCCGCGACACTCCGTCGGCATCGCGATACTTGTCAGCCAGGTCGGAATAGTCCTTGGGATCGATCAGCTTGACGCGGAAGGAAGCCGGTAGCGCATCCGGTTGCACACCTTGCACGAAGTCCGGAGAGTTCTTGAACAGTTCACGGAAACGCTCGTATGCCTGTTCTTTGGATTCAAAACTCACATCACGCACCAGCGCACGGTCGTCGGTCAGTCGCTTATTCAACGCATCCCGCTGCTGCTCGTTGACGTCATCATTGAGGAACAGCATCACCTCGACCTTGCCGCGCAACACGTCCTTGGTCTCTTGGATCTGCACGTAGAGCAACCCGCCGGCACCGAGCAACGTCAGCGAGATAGCCGTCGTCAAAATCATCGCCACCGACATGGTGACGTTGCGCCACAGACCGGTGAGCGCCTCGGATAAGACAAACTTTGCTCGCATGCCGTGCCTCGAAATCTCGTCAACTCTAAGGAATTAGGTTAGCTCCACCTGTGTCTGATGGAACCGCGGAGTTTAGCCGTAGACACCGCGGTGTTGGTCCCGGATGACGCGACCGCGGTCGAGTTCGACGACTCGGCGGCGCATCTGGTTGACGATGTTGGCGTCATGGGTGGCCATCACCACCGTGGTGCCGGTGCGGTTGATCCGGTCCAGCAGCCGCATGATCTCGATGCTGGTGTCGGGGTCGAGGTTTCCGGTGGGCTCATCGGCCAGCAGCACCAGCGGCCGGTTGACAAAAGCACGGGCAATTGCGACGCGCTGCTGTTCACCACCGGACAGCTCCGAGGGGTAACGGTTTTCTTTGCCTTCCAGCCCGACCAGGCTGAGCACTTCCGGTACGACTCGCCGGATGACCGGCCGGGTTTTTCCGATCACCTCCAGCGCGAAGGCCACGTTCTCGGCAGAGGTTTTATTCGGTAGCAACCGGAAGTCCTGGAAAACGCAACCGATACTGCGCCGCAGCTGCGGAATTCGCCACGAATGTAGGGTGCCGAGGTCACGGCCAGCGACGCTCACCGTGCCCGATGTCGGTATATCTTCGCGCAGCAACAACCGGATGAAGGTCGACTTACCAGAGCCCGAAGGCCCGATGAAAAAGACGAATTCCCCTTTATCCACGCCTACGCTGACGTCGTCGAGCGCAGGGCGGCGGGACTTGGGATACCGCTTACTCACGTTCTCCAGGGTGATCACGCTCACTGATTCTAGACTCCCGCTTCTAGGCTCTCGCCCGCGACCGGGCGGGAAGAGTAGGTGTCTAGTAGGCCTACGGGTGACCGTTGCTAAGTCTGGGCCGAAAACTCCAAGCCACCGCTCGCGAGGCGAGTAACCTGTCCCCATGAGACAGCGGGATAGGGATACAGTAGTAAGCGGTGACTTCGCAATCGGGTAGGTCGATACAGATTAAGCAAATGCCTAGGCAAGTACAGGGGGGTGCGTCAGCGGTGTCGACCGTGCTCGACCTCCCTCATATCCCACTAGCCCGCTCTCCCCACTTGATCACTATTGAGGTTCCCAGACATCGGGATGCCTCGCGTCGCACCCATGTGGCCGCCGTATGGGGTGACTTACGCAGCGCTTCGGCGGTGATAGTGCAGCCTATGAGTAGCACCACTACCACTGATGAGCAGGCGTGGCGTAGTTGTGCGGCCAAGACCAGGTCGCTGGCGGCAGGACTTGCCGAAGGCACCGCACTGGTGCAGTGGCTGGGCCACACCGTTCTTTCCGCCGCTGAGCTGCCCCGTCACCGCCACAGTGATGCCGATCCGGTAGACCGCGACGCTCATAATCTGCTGGAGTTCGACGTCGCGCTTGGTTCAGCACTGCCCAGCAACGTCGATCGCACATACCTGGGCTACGGCGCCGGCGGCTATTTGATCGCCGAGGCATGTAAGCGCGGCCTGACACCGTCGGCCGTGGCATTCGTGGATACCCTCGGGTTGGGACGGCAAGCGCGACGCGGCATCGATGGCGTTCCCATGATCGTGGACGGCACGCTGATTCACGCGCGCAAAGCGATCACCTGCATGCGAGACCTCAATCCCGCAATCGCCGACATCCCGGTGCTGGTGCTCGGCGATGGCAGCGCCGACCGAGCTCCCTATGGAGACGTCGATAGCGAACCGGCCTACTCCTCGCCACCGCAACAGTTGGCCGACGTGATCGTCGCTACCACTCGCGGCGACGAAAACGTCGAGCTACTCCCCCGCACGGTGTCGTCGACTCAGCTACGTAAGTACGTTTTCGACTCCCAACAACGACGCGCTACCACCAGCGAAGAGGCGCAGCGCAACCTGCATGCTTTCCTCAACGGTCAGCTGGATCTAATCCGTGCCGCCAACCGCTTGGACTCCGCTGACGCCAGGCCGGCAGCACCCGGCATTCGACTACTGCGAGTGCCGGCCGTACCGCTGTTCAGCCGCGAGCACACCGGCGACAACGCACCGCGCCGCAACACTCGGCCATATGTTGCACGAGGCGCCGGCCTCAGACCACCTAGTAAACCCGATGGCTACCACGCCCGCGCTACCGAAGATCGGTACTAGCTCAGCACTAGCTCGAGCTAGTACACAGCGGACTCGGCTGCCGACTGCTGTTCCTGTTCCTTGCGCCACCGAATTCCAGCGGCGATGAAAGCATCAATGTCACCGTCGAAAACTCCTTGCGTGTTACCGGTTTCGTGACCGGTGCGCAGATCCTTCACCATCTGGTAAGGGTGCAACACGTAGGAGCGCATCTGATTGCCCCATGAGCCGGTGGTGTCGCCACGTAGCGCATCCATCTCGGCCTTGCGTTCCCGCCGCTGTTGTTCCAGCAGTCGAGCCTGTAGCACCCGCATCGCGGCGGCACGGTTTTGGATCTGGGACTTCTCGTTCTGGCAAGAGACTACGATTCCGGTCGGCAGGTGGGTGATCCGCACCGCGGAGTCGGTGGTGTTCACGCTCTGCCCACCGGGGCCTGAGGAGCGGAACACATCAATACGGGTATCTGCCTCGGGGATCTCCACCTGATCTTGCTGCTCCACCACCGGCAGCACCTCCACGCCGGCGAACGAGGTCTGCCGGCGTCCCTGATTGTCGAAGGGGCTAATCCGAACCAGCCGGTGTGTGCCCTGCTCCACCGAGAGCGTGCCATAGGCGTAAGGGATCTTCACCGCGAACGTCGCGGACTTGATTCCGGCTTCTTCGGCGTGGGAGATGTCGTAGACCTCCGTGGGATAATGGTTGCGTTCGGCCCATCGCAGGTACATGCGAAGCATCATCTCGGCGTAGTCGGCGGCATCCACGCCGCCGGCTTCGGCCCGGATGCTGACGAGGGCCTCTCGTGCGTCGTACTCCCCCGACAGCAGCGTCCGGATCTCCAGCTCGTCCAGCGCTTTGCGTAGCTCGACCAGTTCGGCGACGACTTCATTCCGCGAGGACTGGTCGTCTTCGTCCTCGGCGAGCTCCAGCAATACACTTACGTCATCGACCCGACTTCGAAGGCCGATCACCCGATTGAGCTCACCCTGCACGAACGACAGCCGCGACGTGGTGCGCTGAGCCTGCTCGACGTCGTTCCACAGGTCCGGGGCCGCGGCGGCGGTGCTCAGCTCGGCAATCTCGGCGCGGAGTCCGTCGAGGTCGGCCACCGCCTCGATCGACTTGAGAGTGTTGTTCAGGGAGTCGAGTTCTTCGCGCGGATCGATAGTTGCCACGGGCATTAGCCTACGGGGACTTCCAACCCAACGACTCAGGACACCGAGCGGAACACCATGGTTGTCATCAGCCCCAGGGATACCGAGCGCAACACCATGGCTGTTTTTCAACTCCAAAACCGCCCTGCGGTTGCGCTCGGCGCGAGTAACGCCGGCGCCTTAGGCTATGGCAATGCAGGCATCAGCGCTATCGCGAGTGCCGCGCCCGGGCGTTCTCGACGTCGGACTGGCATGCGCGTTGGGCGTTGTAGTCGGCATCGGAGTCACCCGGTCGGCTACTGGCCATACGGCCGCAAGAGAGCTGGACGTATGGGCGTATGTGCTGGTGGTAGTGGCAACCCTCGCCCTGGCATGGTGGCGTAGCGTACCGCTGGCAGCGTTGGCGGGTAGCGTCATCGCGACCAGCGCATACCTACTGTTGGGTTACCCCTTCGGACCGATCCAGCTCTGCATGGTACTCGCCATGTTCGCCGTTGCCTGGCGACAATCGCCGGCGCGTTCACTGCCGGCCTGCGCGATAGCAGCGACCGTATCGACCGCTTCGGTAGTGCCAAGGCTGGTGTCGCAAGCGGACTCTCCGGCTCTGATGCTCGCGGCGTGGACCAGCTGGTTGATCGTGCCATGGAGCATCGGCGCACTGTTGCACATCCGAGCGGCCGCGGCGCGACGGTCCCGCCAGGAGCTGATCGCCCGAACCGCGCTCACCGAGCGGATGCGTCTCGCCCGAGACGTGCACGACGCGGTCGGGCACGGCCTCGCGGTGATCGCGATGCAAGCCGGCATCGCACAGCTGGTCTTCGACGAGCAGCCTGATCAGGTACGCAAGAGCCTGCGCGCGATAGATGAGACCAGCCGGACGGCGCTGGACGAACTCCGAGCTACCTTGCAGACGCTGGACGACCCCGGCACGGGCAATCCTCCCCAGACGGAGTTCGTCGAGATAGAGCTCGCCGAGCCGGCAGCCTCGGCTCGATTGGGGGTACCCGAGATATCGGCGCTGGTGGAGCGGGTGCGTCATGCCGGACTTGACACGACGCTGCATATCGACCAGGCCGTGTCATCGTTACCGCTGACGGCGCAGCAGCACACCACCATCTACCGCATTGTGCAAGAATCGCTCACCAATGTGCTGCAGCATGCCGGTCCGGCACAGGCTTGGGTGCACATCGATCGCGACGGGAGCGATGTCACCGTGGTAGTCACCGATTCTGGCTCAGGTGCCGAGCAGGCATCGGGCAACGGACGCGGACTGGCGGGGATGCGAGCCCGCGTCGAGGCATTGCGGGGCCGACTGGAGACCGGACCGTCGCAGCAGGGCGGATTCGCGGTTCGTGCCCGAATACCGATCACCCAAGGGGCTACCGCGTGATTCGTGTCGTACTCGCCGACGACCAGGCGCTGGTACGGATGGGACTTCGGGTGCTGATCGAGCGCGAGCCCGGGGTCGCGCTCGTCGGCGAAGCCGAGGACGGACAGGCAGCGCTGGAGCTGGTCCGGCGCACCCGGCCCGACGTGCTGCTACTGGACATACGCATGCCACGGCTCGACGGTTTGGCAACGCTACGCACCATCACCTCGGACCCGACGTTGAACAGCGTGCACGTCATCATCGTGACGACATTCGAGCTGGACCAGTACGTATTCGAGGCGATCCAGGCCGGTGCGAGCGGCTTCCTGCTCAAAGATGCCGTGCCCACCGAATTACTGCACGCTATTCGAGTCGTGGCCGAGGGCGAGGCACTGCTGTCACCGTCGGTGACTCGGCGTTTGGTAGATGCCTTCGCACGCCAGGCCGGACCGAGCACAGCCCCGGTCCCCGATCTGAGTTTCCTCACCGAGCGTGAACGGGAGATCGTGGCATGGGTGGCAACGGGACGTTCCAATGCCGAGATCGCCGCGGAGCTGTTCCTGAGCCCGGAAACCGTGCGCACCCACGTGAGCCGGGCCATGCTGAAGCTTCATGCCCGCGATCGAGCCCAGCTCGTCGTCTTCGGTGTACGAGCCGGGCTGACCGTAGGGACATCGGACTAAGAGGTAAAACGGTGAGATTGGTTAGACCACGTCGCGATGCCGGAACAGCAGGCAGGCCGCGATCACCGCGGAGACGAGATAGACGGCCACGACGATGAGCGCGTGCTGTCCACTCACGACGTCGGTGATGCCAGGCGTGCCCTCAGCGCCGGTAGAGGTGGGCGGGGCAAGCGCCGCGACCAACGCTCCGGAGTTGGTGCCTGGTAACAGTTTCTGTAGGGCATCAACGGGCCCCAGCAGGGCGGCGAAGCTGCGGATCAAGTTCTCCACGACCAGCATCCAGACCAACCCCAGCCCGATACCTAGCGGAGTGCCCCGCAGCGCGATGCCGGCCAGTGCCCCCAGCGCGCACCACATGCCCACGATGAGCAGGCCGGCTCCGAAGCCTTGCGCGAGCTCCAGTCCGGAGGGCCAGTTCAGCGGCCGGGACTCCACCGAGGCGATCAACGCGCTGGCGACAGCATTGAGCGCGAATGTGACTGTCATGATCGCCAACAGTGCGATAGCCAAGGCGGCGAACTTCCCGCCCAACAGGGCAAGCCGGCCAGGTCGCTGCGCCAACACCGTCTTCACGGTGAGCCAGCCGTACTCGCCGCCGGTGACCAGCACGCCGAAAATCAGAGCCAACGCCCCGGCGAAGAGTGGAACCCCCTGGATCGCGGTGACTGCCAGCCCGGACGGCAGAATCTCGGCGAGTATCTGCTCGGCGGGTACGCTCTGCTCCGCATGCGGCCCGGTCGGAGTGCCCCGGTAGGTCAGGTATGGAAACACGTAGCCGAATCCCAGGTTCAGCAGCAACCACACGGCTGCGATCAACCAGGTAGCAGGCCGCTTTCCCAGCTTCAGCAGCTCGGCGCGCAGGCTTGCGCCCAGTGAAATTGCGAAGTTGAGCCGATGTCTAGGTGCTATGCGGGTGGGAGCGGTGACGGCAGCAATCATTGGGCTACTCCTTGAAGGTTTATGTCATGGGATGTGGTGCCGCCGGTCATCTCGAAGAAGACTTCTTCCAGATCGCGTTCGGCCCACCGCAGTTCGGTCACGTCGATGCCCGCGGTAACGAGTTCCCGGTTGATTCGGGCGGCGTCTTCCGGCGCGGCGTCCAGCCGCAACGATTCCGCGACGACTCGGACCCGTTCCGGGCCGAACAGTTGCTCTGCCACGCCGCGCGCCCGGTCCCACGGATCGGCGGTCACCATCAGGTGCCCTTCCCCGCGCAGTTGTGCCACGGTTCCTTCCGCAACGAGCCGGCCGTTAGAGATCACGCCGACCCGGTCGCAAATCTGCTGCACCTCACCCAGCATGTGGCTGGAGAGCAGGATCGTGTGCCCGTTTCCGGCCAGACTACGAATGAGCGCGCGCATGTCGGCCATTCCGGCCGGGTCTAGTCCGTTGGTGGGCTCGTCCAGGATCAGCAGCTCCGGCTCCCCGAGCAACGCCGCCGCCACACCGAGCCGCTGCTTCATTCCCAACGAGTAGCCGGCGAACTTATCCGCCCCGCGCGTACCAAGGTCAACGGCGTCCAGGGCACAGGAGACTCCGGCATCGAGTACTCCCAGATAGCGAGCCATGACACGCAGGTTGTCCCGGCCGGAGAGGTAGGGGTAAAACGCGGGAGTCTCCACCAGCATGCCCAGCCGGGCCAGCGCTCCCGGGTCACCGGGCGGCGCATCGAGTACGAGGGCCGTTCCGGACGTGGGCCGCACCAGGCCCAGCAGCATGCGCAACGTGGTGGTCTTCCCGGCACCGTTAGGTCCCAGGAATCCGTACACCTCGCCACGGTTGACCCGCAGTTCAACATCGTCGACGGCCAACCGATGGCCGTATCGCTTGGTGAGACCGTGGGTCTCGATCAGGTAATCATTCATGCCCCTCATACTGGGCAACGGCATGAGTGTAGTCGTCACCTCTGCTGCGGCTTCGTGGCTACGCAGATTTACGTAGTGGCTTTCCCACTAAGCCCATGGTCGGGTTCGTGGATGAATGAGTATGAACCGGGCGGACAATGCTCCTGGGTCGCCCCGGCATATACCAGCACAGGTGAAGACGTGGTGCTCAAACTCGGATGGCGCCATCCCGAGGCTGAACACGAGGCCGACGGGCTACGGGCGTGGGACGGAGACGGCGCGGTTCGGCTTCATGCGGCAGCGACCTTCGATCAGACCAGCGCGCTACTGCTGGAACGGTGCGTGCCAGGTACACCACTGACCCGGTCGATGCCCGAGTCGGAGCAGGACGCAATCGTCGCCGGCCTGCTGCATCGACTGTGGGTGCAACCCCCCGAAGGTCACCCGTTCCGCTCCCTAGGGGCGATGTGCGAGGAATGGGCCAGTCAATTTGAGCAGCACCTCGCGGCCTGGACCGGTAAGACAGCGGCCGCCGACATCGACGCCGGGCTCACCCGCGAGGCCATGACACTGCTCCGTGAACTGCCCTCATCGGCGGAGACCAGCGTGCTGCTTTGCACCGACCTGCACTCAGACAACATCCTGGCCTCTCGACGTGAACCGTGGCTGGTGATCGACCCCAAACCCCACGTCGGCGACCCCACCTACGACGCGTTGCAGTACATGATTACCTGCGACGAACGAGTCATCACCGACCCGGAAGGTCTCATCCGGCGGATCGCAAACCTGCTCGATCTGGACGCCGACCGGCTCCGGCTCTGGTTGTTCACCCGCTGCATACATCACTGCCTCGACCAGCCGACACTGTACGACGTGGCCACCCGGATCGCGCCGTAGATCATCGGTCTGTCTGGTCATGCGTCACGCGGTGCGCCCATACTTGGACAGCAGCGCGTCGATCTCTTCATCACCGGTTGGTGGCGAGTGCTGTGTCGGAGCGCCGGCCGCGAGTAGCGCTCCGACCGTCCCCGGATAATCGCCGTCTTCGGCACGGTTGTTCTGTAGCCCCCATAGGGCGCAGTCAAGCGGTGCTCGCACGCGTGGTAGAATGCGTCGTCGTCTTTCGCACCGCGCTCTACCAGCAACCGGACGAGTTCGAGGTCGGCGCGTTCGACGGCGTCGAACAGTGCGGTCAGCTGGTCCCGCCCGCCCGACTCCACCGCGTGGCTGTTCGGATCGGCCCCAGCGTCAAGTAGTAGCCGCGCGCAGCCCCGGACGTCGGCCGCTGAGCCCGTCGTTCGGCGCAGCAGCACCAGCAGTGGCGCCAGCCCGTTGATCTCCGTGGTCGCGGCCGCTGGATCGGCGTGCAGCAACACCGACAACGCCGGAGTGTCGGTGAGCACCAGCGCGCGCTCGATCCCCATCAGCCCGCTGTCCTGTACCTGGTGAACGAGCCTTGGCCAGCTGCTAAAGCCATGCTCGCGGGCCACGGCAAGCTGCGCGGAGGTGAGAATGAGCCGATCCGACACCGCTTCGATCCGGGCGGAGGCCACCGAATCGCCGTTCTTGGCGGCTCGGAGTAGGTCTTTGGCCTGATGGCGCAGCTGGTCGAGATCGGGGCGTGCGGGAAGGTCTGACATGACGTCTCCTAGGTGGGCTTGCGGTCCGCGTGCCAAGCCGAAAGGAGATCGTCAGCGATAGTGTCACAACTGCGGAGGTGGACTCTGTCCTACCCGCGGACCCGGGGGCGCCCTCCAGCGCCTGCTAGCAACGATAGGCCGTCCAACCGCGTGGGAGCAAACCGCGGAGACTTGTCGGCGAAGTACCGCAACCGTCAACGTGAATGAGGACGGCCCTGTTGAGAGGGGGGTTGAGGCAATGAGGGAGCAACTTGCGGCCAAGGTCCAGTCCTCGCCGTCCGCGTTCGTTGCTTGTCCATCCCCTGCCGATACACCTGTTCAGTCAGAGCGGTGAGTGACCGCGCCGCGTCTTCCCATGGTGTCTCGGGTGAGTGGAGGGTCATCGCCACCAAGACCTTTCCGTCGATTATTCTGTCGTTCTTTTCGGCGAAGTTTACGAGGCCGCTGGTGTGCAGGGCGCGCTGCGACACATCGAACGGAGGTTCTCCGGCGGCCTTTACCCGTTGGAGCAATTTCTCCGATGCCCGGTCAGACCACCCCTGCTTGACGGCCCATGGTCCTGGCATAGCACTGGGAATACCGAAGGATTGATCGAAACCATCTTTAGCCCGCATCGCGATGCCGCGCAGCTGAGTCAGGATGAACTGACCGAAGCCGGTCTCGCTCTCCTGTAGGAGGTGCCGGTAGATCCGCGCCATGTCTTGGGCACTCGTTGCCGTATAGCCCCAATGCCCGGGAAGTACCGGGGGCTGAGTGTCACTTAGCTGAAGTTGATCCGCGGTTCGTGTGATGACCTCACCTTCACCAACGTGGTCCCAGAAGTCGCCGATGTCGTTGGGAACGTCGTCATCGCTGAGCCGTAGCATCGACTCAAGATGTGCTCGCCCCTCGTCATGGAGCCCGGCAAGTGGTTTATGTCGTTCCAGATAGTCCAACGCGATGAGGATTTTGGCGAGCGACGCTGCCTGAAACTGCCGCCGCGGCTTTGTCTCCACGAGAACCGCACCGGTGCGGAAGTCCTGCATCACGTAACTAGAGGCAGTAATCATCGGGACGCATCCTGCACTGTCAACATCAAGTAGGCTCACCGTTTAATGGTGGATACTATCCACTTTATGAGAACAGCATCGCCAGAGCTGCTCCCAAGCTGGCGCATGTCGAGCTATCGGAGGGCCCATCTTGGCGGACCACCGAGCCGTTCCCGTTCAGCATCGACACCGCCACGCTGCGTTAAACGCGACCGCATTGAGCACGCTCACTCGTGTTATCGACAATCTTGCCCTAGCTGATGGAAGAAGTAGTAACGGTGCGCCTACTGCTGATCTCTGATACCCATGTACCCAAGCGTGCCCGGGACCTGCCGCGCCAGGTGTGGGATGAAGTAGCGGTGGCAGATGTCGTGGTGCACGCCGGGGACTGGGCAGATGTGACGCTGCTCGATCTGCTGGAGTCCCGGGCTCGACGGGTGATCGGAGTAGCGGGCAATAATGACGGCTCGGAGTTCACAGGTCGGCTGAGCGAAGAGGTTCACGTCGAGCTGGCCGGGGTTCGCTTCACGGTCGTACACGACACCGGACCGACCCAAGGCCGTGAAGCGCGTTGCATGGAGCGCTTCCCCCGGACCGACGTGTTGGTGTTCGGTCATAGCCACATCCCGTGGGACACGGTTGCCGAAAACGGAATGCGGCTCCTCAACCCCGGTTCGCCCACTGATCGCCGACGCCAACCGAGCCACACGTACATGACCACCAAAATCCTTGATGGTCGGCTAGGGCCGGTGCTGCTGCATTCAGTGCAGAACGCCTAAACGTAGCCGTAGTGCAGCGTGCCCAGAAAATTCGTTCATGTAGTCCCGCAGCATGCCGGACTGGGGAAGTGCGCTGCCGTCCTGCTCAAAAAGACGATAACCATGCTGGTGACCGGCGGGATCGCTGGGCGGCTTGTAGGTGGTGTAGACCACCGCAAGTCGAACCTGTGGGTATGACAGTCGAGCGAGTTCGAAGGACTCCACCAGATACCTGCCGGAGATTTCCGGTGTCGGCACGCCGAGAGTCCACGGCTTCGAGGTGTCGATTCCTTCGTTGCTGTGCACCGAAAAGCCCATCTCGGTCCACCACACCGGTTTGGTTTCATCACCGTAGGAGGCCATCAGCTCGATCAACGCCGGAAAGAACGTGATCCGGGCTGGATCGACAATGTCACGAGAGCCCGGTGGCTTAGTCTGATTTCCCTGGTAGGGGTGCACAGCCATGATGTCGAAATACGGTTTGGCACCCGCTTGGTAGACGGTCCGGATGAAATCGGTGTCGATGTGCGCCGTGCCTCCGAAGACCACCAGTGCGTTCGAATCACCGGCACGAAGGCCGGTGTGAGCCGCTTTGAGCAGTGGCGCGTACCGACGAGCCCGCTCATCGGCCTCGGCGACACCGGTGAAACCCTGGAGGTTCGGCTCGTTCCAAACCTCCCAAGCCATCACGCTCGGGCCGTACGTCTTGGCCATCCAGGTCGCCCATCCGGTGATGGACTCGGGGTCGTCGGGAAGTTGTTTGGGGTCACCCCCACGGTCCCCACGCGCCCAGCTGGGTGACTGATGCAGCGTAAGCAGAACTTTCATTCCCCGTGCCGCGGCTTCTTTCAGTACCAGGGCGATCCGCTTGTTGTACCAGTGGTCGGCGTTTGGTGGAGCGTTGCGGGGCTGGCTAGCCGACCAGCCGATGTCGACTCGGATCACCGTCACGCCGTGACTTTTGAGACCGTCCAAGTGGCGCCAAAACATTTCATTGGGCGTGGCGGCCCCAGGCCCGGTGTAGTACATCTCCCAGGTTCCGTGAAACTGAATGCCGAAAGCGGGCGGTTTGGCGGACAGGTTCGCAGCGGCGGCAGGCCATACGGGCAGCATTGCCAGGGCAAACCCGGCGAGGGCCGCAATCACGGTCCAAGGAACGGCGGGTCCGCGCCTGATACCTGTACGACACCTCATATACCACCCAGCTCTACAAATGCGACATACGCCACTCAAGGTGATAAACGTGACTTATGTCAGCGCAGTATAGACCGAGAAGAGTGCCTGTCGCT
>Ga0136627_1000743_pt1 | contig 12612 bp, 9 predicted proteins | sample AntDrymUQ4892206_2_FD_104652 | JGI IMG/M metagenome (GOLD analysis project Ga0136627, IMG submission 104652) | Polar desert sand microbial communities from Dry Valleys, Antarctica - metaG UQ489 (22.06) | ecosystem: Environmental > Terrestrial > Soil > Desert | place: Antarctica: Dry Valley... | reverse complement strand
GAGGACTACTTCCGGGACGGAGGCGCGCCATGAAGCTGACTTCATTGGCACGTCGCCTATGGGTCGACCGGACCGGGGACGCGTACGCAGGCGATCGCGTTGACGACCCCCAGGCGCGGGGAGCGCTTGCGTCTGGCCTGTTGCCGGACGAGGCCACCATCGGCAGACTGAGGCAGTTCTCCTTCAAACATGGCCTGCGACCGGTGGACGGCCTGGTTGGAGAGCATCGGTCGCGGCGGCGCGGCGCGGCGCCTGAGTTCAGCGACTACTCGCCCTACACGCCCGGCGACGATGTGCGGCGGATCGACTGGAACGCCTATGCCCGGTTCGACACGTTGTATGTGCGGGAAAGCGAGATCACGACTGAGCTCGACGTGCATTTTCTGGTCGACTTGAGCGCGTCCATGAACTGGTCGGGATCACCACAGCGGCAGCCCAAGGTCGAGATGGCCCGCCGAGTCGCGACCATGCTGGCCTGGCTCGCGCTGTCCCGGTCGGACCGGGTGACGGTCACCGGCGTTGCCGACGAGTTGGGCGAGAGCTTCGGGCCGTTGCAGGGTCGCGGCATGGTCGTGCCGTTCGCGATGCACCTGACGGACTGTGCCGCCGATGGCTCCGGGCTGATCACCGACGCGATGCAGCGGTACGCACGGAGGCGCTCCCGATCAGGGTTGCTGCTCGTGTTGACGGACTTGATCGGCGTGACCGCGGCGGAGCTTGACCGATCGCTTTCGACGCTGGCCAACGAACGGTGGCAGGTCGTGCTGATGCAGGTCGAGGACCCGACCGAGATCGACCCCGCCACGCTTTCCGCTCCACAGGACGTGTTCGAGCTGGAGGACCCTGAATCCGGAATGCGGCAGCGCGTCAACCTCCATCCCGACATCGTGCGCCGCTATCGAGAGGGGCGAGAAAACTGGCTGTATGAGCTGGATGTCGTGGCTCGCCGCCGTTCGGCGCCGCTGATCCGGGTCGCGACCGATGCCCGCCTCGATCCGGACGTGCTGCTGGCGCTGGAGCGGGCACACGTGATCGTCTCATGACACTTGCCTGGATGTTCCCACTCGGCGCACTCGGGCTGCTGGCCCTCGGCGCGATCGTCGTGCTGCACATGCGCCACCGGATGCCCGGCATCGTGAGTTTTCCGCAGCTGGCGTTTTGGCCGCGGGTGCCGAGCGAGTCTCGCGAGTCGCCGCGATGGCGCAAGCCGCCGATCAGCCTGTTGCTGCTCCTGCAATTGCTAGCGGCGCTGGCGCTGTCGCTGGCCCTCATGCGCCCCGCTATGCCCGACGTGGCGGGCTTGATCGGTCAGCGAGCCGACGCCGTTCAGCATGTGATCGTTCTGGATGGCTCGACCAGCATGCTAGCCCGCACCGACGACGGTCGCCAGCGGTGGGACGTGGCGCGTGAAGAAGTCGCGACGGTTCTGGATTCCTGGCAGCAGGGAGACGGTGTCACCATTGTGGTCGCTTCCGGAAATCCGACCTGGAAGAGAGCGGTCGATGGAGCAACGGTCGACGACTTGCGGGAATGGCTCGCGGACCTGCCCGTTCCGGGCGGCTCTCCCGACCAGCAGACAGTGTCGTCGCTCGTCGATGGGTCACTTCTCCCCGACCTGGCGCTCAATATCACCCTCGTCACAGATGGCGGTACGACCATGAGCGAGGTCGATGTGGTTTTGGTGGGCGAGGCAACAGCCAGCGGCGGCAATGTCGCCATCGTCGACACGGCCGTGGTCAGTGACGGCGGCGACCGGTCGATCCGGGCGACGGTGTTGCATGACCGTCCGGCGACCGAGACCCTGCCCTGGGTCGTGCGAGCCGGAGACGCCGACATCGCCACCGGAACGATCACGCTGGCGTCAGGCGAGTCGGATACATTCGCGTTCGGCGTTCCCGATGGTGTCGAGCAGGTGACAGTCTCAATGGTGGTCGACGATGCGCTGCCGGAGGACGACGCGGCTGGCGTGTCCTTCACTGGCGACACATTGACTGGCTTGTCGGTCGTGCTGGTCTCCGACCTGCCGGGAGCGGTGCAGCGGGTGTTGGAGGTACTTCCCGGTGTGCAAGTGGAGGTCTATCCGTCGACGACGCCCGGAATCCGGGAGATCGCGGCGGGCGCCGACCTGGTCGTCTACGACGGCTCAGCGCCATCGCCGGACGATGTCCCGAACGCGCCGATGCTGCTGGTGCAGCCGTCGGACCTGGAAAATGCCTGGCAGATACGAGGCGTCGCGCCCAATCCCGAAGTTGGCGATATCCGCCTCGACGATGCAATCATGCGCGACGTGTCGCTCGAAGGCGTGCTATTCGGCGAAACGCCGATCTATGTGCTGCCTTCGGAGGCTGAGGTGCTCGCCTCTGGCAGCGACGACGTCACTACGCTGCCGCTGATCTGGCGGGGAACGATCAGTGACCAGCCCTATGTCGCGTTTGCAATCGACCCCGCCCGGTCGAACTTTGCTGATCGGGTCAGTTTCCCGGTGCTGATCGCCCAGACGGTCGACGCCCTGGTCGGCGAAACGGCGGGTGGTCGGACGATTCCTGGCGAAACGATGACATTTGACGTGCCGGGCGATGTGCTGGCGGTCGAGATGGTCGATCCTGACGGACGCAGGACGGTGATCGCCCTGCCGGGCACGGACGGTGGCGCCCAACAGGTGACGCTGCCGGTCTCGGCGGTACCCGGACAGTGGACCATCGGGCTGTTGGACGCGAGCGGTTTCCAGGTCGACAGCGGGGCAATGACCGTGAATGTCGGCGACCGCGCGGAGGCCACGCTGTCGCAACCCGATGTCGTGGATCTTTCGTCGACAGGCGTCGGGAGCCGGCCCGGAGAGCCATCGCCGACGGAGTCGAGCGCGCTGGTCGAGATTTGGCCGCTGCTGGTGCTGGTCGGGATCGCCGTGATCAGCCTGGAATGGTGGGCCTGGCTCGCTCGGTCGGTCGGGTTCCGCCGGGCGCCAGGAGGTACGCGGCCATGACGCTTTCCTGGTTCCGACCAGAGCTGCTGTGGTGGCTGTTCGCGATCCCGGTTGCGGTGATGCTGCCTCTCCTGCTCTTCCGGGTGCGATTTCGTATCCTGCCGACGGGAATGGCGGTTCGCTCCGGAATCTTGGCGCTGCTGATCGTCGCGCTCGCAGGTCCTGTCGTGCTGGTCGACGGCGCAAGCTCGACGACGATGTTCCTGATGGATCGCAGCGGCAGCGTGCAGCCGGGTTCGATGGACGCCGGCCAAGGCTGGGTCGAATCAGCCATGGACAGCGCCGGCAACGACGACGCGGTGATGGTGTCAGCTTTCGGCGGCACGGTTCAGCGCATTGCCGGTCCCGGTGACGCCACCGGGGTGAGTGTGCCTGCCGTGTTTGACTCAGTGGAAGTCGAGACACAAAACACCAACGTCCAGGCGGCGTTGAGTCAGACCGGCGCTCTGCCGGTCGGGGGAGCGCGAATCGTGTTGCTGTCGGACGGCGCCGAAACCGAAGGGTTCGCCCGCGAGGAGATCGACGCGCTGACCGAGGCGGGCATCCCGGTCGACGTGGTGCAGTTGCGTGGCGTCGAGCAGGGAGAGTTCAGGATTTCGAGCGTGTCGGGACCATCGGTGACCTGGCAGGGAAGCAATGCGGAGCTGACCGCCTACATCGAATCGGATCAGCCGGGCGCCGCGACCGTGGAGCTGCTTGCCGATGGGGACGTCGCGGAATCGCGGGACGTGGCGCTGGATGGGGCCGGGGCAGGCGTCACCTTTGCCGTCCCCGATCTGGAGCCGGGCTTCCACGTCTTGAGCGTCCAGTTGTCGGGAGCCGGCTTCGATGACGCGGTCGAGCAAAACAACGAATGGCCCCTCGGAATCATCGTGCGCGATGCGCCCCGGGTCGCGATGGTGAGCCCGGTGGGAGGCAGCAGCAGCCAGTTAATCGATGCGCTGGAACTCCAGGGCTTTGGGATCGACGCGCTCAACTCCCCTGCTCTGCCTGCCTCGCCCGACGACCTCGCCGCCTGGGACGTGATCGTGCTCAACAACGTGCCGGCCTGGGACCTGGACGCCGATGCCCAAACAGCGCTGGAGGAATACGCCCGCGCAGGTGGTGGCGTGATGGTGCTCGGTGGCACCGCCAGCTTCGGTCCGGGCGCCTACGCGACCACAACGCTGGAGTCGATGCTGCCCGTCACGGTCAGGGTGACCGACGGGCGCGACCGACCGCGGGTGGCGGTGTTGCTGGTGATCGACCGGTCCGGGTCGATGAGCTATGGCGAATCCACCAGCGGCCAGTCCAAGATCGAGCTTGCCCGTCAGGGCGTCGTCACTGCGGCCAGCGCTCTGGTGACTGGCGATCAGGTCGGCGTGATCGCATTCAACGACGAACCGTCCTGGGCGCTGGAGATGATGACGTTGACCGGCGAAGATCCGGAGGCGCTGATCGAAGGCTCGATCTCCGAGCTCCACCCGGAAGGCGGCACCGAGATGTTCCCCGCCCTGCAGGTGGCGATCGATGGGCTGCGCAACGTCGATGCCGATGTCCGGCATATTGTCGTGTTGTCGGACGGGCGATCACGCGGTGCCGAACGAGACAGCTACTTCCGGCTGCTGGATGACGCCGGCTCGGATGGCATCACCGTCTCGACCCTTGCGCTCGGGGTCGACGCGGATATCGGTCTGCTCGAAGACCTGGCGGCGGAGGGCAATGGCCGCTACCATTTTGTCTCCGACGCCACCCAGATTCCACAGATCACCTTCGAGGAAGCGCGGGCGGCGGGGAGCCAGTCGGTGCTGCGCGGGTCCTTCTCACCGGTGCAGTTGGCGCCCAGCCCGATCATGTCCAACGTCTCGACGCAGGAAATGCCTCCGCTGGATGGGTACAACTTCGCTGGCGCGAGGCCGGGCGCCCAGGTGGTGTTGGCGTCAGACCGGCGCGATCCAATGCTTGTGAAATGGCAATTCGGGCTGGGTCGGGTGATCGCGTGGACCGGCGACAGCGGCTCGGATTTCGCATCGACCTGGGCCACATGGGATGGCTACGACCGGTTCTGGGGCAACGCGCTATCGTGGGTGCTTCCCGATCCGGCAAATCAGCAATTCGCGGTCGCTATCGAGCAGACGGGTGACCGGGCGGTCATCGACATCTCGGGTGATTCGCCTGCCCTCACGTCGTCGGCGCAGGTAACAGTCAGGGATCAGGCTGGTGAGGTCGTTGCTGGTCCCGTCGATGGCGCGGCCGCGTCGGCGGGAGGCGTCTCGGCTCCGGAAGAAAGCGGTCCTGCCTGGGTAGTGGAGATCGCCGATGGGCCGATCGAGGAAACACACGCAGTGACGCTCGCGCCCAGCGAAGAGTGGCAGCCGTCGGCGGATGGTCCGGAATTGCTGAACGCGATTGCCGCCGGGACCGGTGGGCGCGTATTTGATCTGGATGACGAGCCGGCGTCTGTATTCGCGGACACGGATGTGGAAGGCGCCCGCCAGGAAGTCCGGGCGGTGTGGTGGGTACCGGCGTTGCTGGCAGTTTTGCTGTTCATCGGCGACATTGCCGCCCGGCTCGGCGTCCGGTTCAACCGGTAGCCTCCCCTACTCTGCCCCGTTCGAGGAACGATTTGTTCGCTCCCGCGCTTCGCGAGATGCATGCTGATTGAGCCTAGCGGGAGCGCGTAGTGGCCGATCCTGTATCGGCCCGGTCTGACTATCCAACATCCTTCGCAGAATCGTGTGGATGCCGCATGGACAGGATGCGAAAAACACGTACGGGCCGGTAAACCTCAGGCACAAGACCGGAGCTACAGGCGCCGACCCTCAACCACGTGCGGGAACGAGGAAGACCACAAGGGTCTTCCGTACGCGGCGCTGCGAGGGGAATGCGTGGCGTTCAGGCGGATTCGGTATCGGGCGCCAGCAACCGGGCGGACTCCTGTGACTCGTCCCACTCCACCGGTATCGGCGCGTTGAAAAGTGCCTTCCGGTAGCCTGCCGCAGCCTGGATACGGTCGTCCACCCGGGTGGACTGATCCGCCTGCACCGCGTGAAACCACTGCGCGGCATCGGTCGTCCACGCGGGCAGTTCGCTGTACAGCACATGCCCTCCTCCCGGATACCAGTCCAGCGTCGACAACGCTCCGAGCCGTGAGGCAAGCAGGGTCGATTCGCTTGGTGGCACGACCAGATCACGACCGCCGCCCAGGATCAATGTCGGTCGCTGGACCGTGGGCGCGATGTCGTGCAGCGAGAAGGACGCGGCGATCTCCTCGATGCTACCGTCGTCGTTGCCAATGAGGGACTCCCTCAGTTCTGATTGGTGCAGTGGCGAAGAATGCTCGATCCATCGGGCAGGCTCGTACGGTGGAGAGACCGCGATCGCCGCCGCGATCCGCCGATCATAGGCGAGCGAGCGAATGGCCAGATTGCCGCCAATGCTGATGCCGAGCACCCCTACCCTGCGCGGATCGACCACGGGGAAGGATCGCAACATCTCAAAGACACCGTTGAGAATGTCGTCATGATCCGGCGAGATCGGCCCAAGATGCCGAGATTCACCGGTGCCGGGCGAATCAATGAACAGCGTGGCGATCCCGAGTTGATCGAACGGGGAGGACCATCGCATCACCTCCTCCTTGATCGTGCTGGCGCCGTTGATCGTCACGAGCAGCGACGAGGGTTCGGGAGAGTCAGGACCGGGTACGAGGATCGCGGATAGCTCGTGATTGCGCCAGGGGATGGAGACATTGCGTGCGTGCGGCGTGATATCGGGGAGCGCCTGCGCGACCAGTGTCGCCGCGGTGGCGCGGCAGTGTTCCTGGGTTCGCGGATCGGGACCGGGGAAGAGTTGCGCAACATGATAGCAGAGACCGGCCATCATGCGTGCCTGGGCTGCATCGCATCGGAGGTTCCCCGATACCTGGCGCCGATAATCGCCGAGAAAGCGCTGAGCCGTCTCGATCCAGGCATCGGTCCAGTCGTTCAGGCGTCTAATCTCCTGAAGCGTTTCGACAATGATGTCGACGGGGATGCCCATTGTCAGAATCCGCGCCTGTAATGAGCCAGGAAGCACCGTGCCACTGCGCAAGCGCAACCCCGCAGTGACATAACGCTGGTCGAGCCTTTTGCTCCAGCGCCAGGCGTCTGTCTGATACCGCCAGGATGTCGGCGTCGTGCGCTGGCCCGGAGCCGTTGGTGACATGGAGAAACCTCACCTGAATGCTTGAACGGCTCAATTCGAGCGCAATTCCCACCACAACTGATACGCATCTTGCAGCATCGCAAACGTGTCGCGCACATCTCGCTTGTCTGCACAGGCGATGGTGATCGTCTCGAGCCGGGAGGTGAATCGGCGCAGATGTCCGGCCAACTCTTCGACCACGACCACGTAGACATCCTGCTGCGCAAGCCGGCCCGTCCCAACCCCCGAACCGATCGGCGGGATGACGAGCGATCGCACCCGGTGCCGCTCCGCCGACTGGAGCGCGCTGGTGACCGCTTTTTCGACGAGATCGAGTCGGGTCGATCCGCCGAGATCATCGAACACGACAGCGTGAAAGACCATTTGGATCCCGACGTCAGCCAGTTCTCCGCTGGATGTCGCAACCGCCGTGCCGAGGGTGAGCGGCGCCTGGGCCATGATCTCGCGCTCGACGCTCGCGCCTCCACGCAATCGAATCAGCCCAGCGGCACCCGCCACCATCATCCCCCGGCGATTGGCTGGGCAGACGATGGCGTCGGCGTCCGTGCAGAAAACATCCCCGGCACACACCTGTACTGTGGTACGTCCAAATCGAAGCGACGGATGGGCGCTGGAATCGACGGGGATGGAGGGTTTGGGCACGAGATTCCCTGCAACGACGCAACTAGCGGCTTGCCGTTCTAGTTGGCATGGCGCGGCGATGCAGAAGTTTACCATCGCCGCAAAACGGAAGAGCCGCGGTCCACCCGGGTGGACCGCGGCTGACGAATGCGCCTGGAGACGAACTATGGCTGGAGATCAGCCGGCTCGAGCAGCCGGAGCAGATCATTGGACTGGTCGATGAAAATGATGCCGGTGCTTCGCCAAACCACGCTTCCTGTGTCGATCGAAGAATCACTCGCCCCTATGAACGCGCCATCGCTGGTCCAGAGCTCGATGCCGGAGCCGGTGCTGATCGCCACGGTCGACGTGTCCGGCGACAAATCGTAGTCGACGCCATTGTAGGGGATCGAGCTGATCGCCGTCCCGGGTGACGACACGCTGGCGATGATCAGTTGCCCGCCAGCGACGTAGGCGATAACGTCCTCGTCGAAGTCGGTGCGGACCAGCCCGATGTCACTATACGGATTGCCGTCGATGACCTGAACGCTCCCGCTCTCGACCAGCAACCAGGCCGAATCGGTGGGAACCAGGGCGCCGATGCCGACGGGATAGGCCGAGCCGAGCGCTGAGACCGGAGAGTCGAGGCTGCCGAATCCCTGATCCGATACCGGAGCGCCGTTCCATTCGACCGTGCGGAGTTCCACTTGCTGATCCGCGGTGATCCGCTGGTAGATCAGGGTGCTGTCGACCCAGCCGATCGGATCGTCGATAAAGGCATCGTCGCCGCTCTCTGAGGTTGCGTCGGTGCATTGACCACCCGCACAGATCTCCAGGACCTGGCTGTCTCCATCGGAGACCACCTCCGCCTCGAGTTCGTCCCGGAAGAGCGACACACCATCCGGGCTTTCGCTGAAGGTCACGGCATCGACATCGAAGCCAAGCCGACTATCGGGTGAACCGGAGACGATGCCATCGCTGTACACCGGCGAATTGCTCAGATCGAAGGAGCCAGGCTCCATGTCGCTGTCGTCGCCATTCTCGTCCTCGTCATCGATGGCCGGGGTTGAGTCACCCTCGGGGGACAACGCGCCAACAATGTCCTGATCATCATCATCGTCAATCGCGGCGGGACCGGAGTCACCGTCAATTGGGGCAATCGGCACGATTGTCTGGCCATCGCCATCTCCATCATCGTCCGACGGTCTGGTCTGTGGCCCAGAGTTGCCGCCCGGTGGCCCAATAACCGGGGCGGTGCCGTCTCCACGTTCGACATCGGCTTCGGTCGCAATGGCCTCAATTAACTGGCCCGCGTCACTGGCGTCCTCATCGGAGGCTTGTCCGCCTACGCCGCCGTCTGGTGATGCTGGCGCCCCGGATTCATCGTCCGCTTCCACCGTTATCCCGTCTACGGGCACGATCAACGGCGACGAATCGTCATCCTCACTCTCAACAGGCGTGTCCTCGACTGGTGGGTCGGTGGGCGCGGGAACCGGCGTTTCGGTCGGGAGAACGGGCGTAGCTGTCGGAGCGGGCGTCTCGGTCGCGGGCACCGGCGTCTCAGTTGCAGGTACAGGTGTCTCCGTTGGCGGCGCCTGGGTCGGAGTTGGCGGAAAAGACGTCGCGATCGCGATGGCGGGGATGAGCCCGACTGGTTCCACTTCACGTTCCTCGGATGCGTCGTCCGAATCCGGGAACTCGTCTCCGGTGATTCCGGTGAGATTGGTTGGCGCGTTGTCGTCAGGCTCCGCCGCCTCGGTGGGCGCTTCTGTCGGTGCGGGAACAGCCGTCTCGGCTATCGCCAAATCGGTGTCCTCAGATGGAACCTCGGTGGAGGCTGGCTCCTCCGTGGGCGCTTCGGGGGGAGTCGCCGCCGTGGGCTGGGGCGCCTCGGTTGCTGGCGCTGGCGTCAGCGTTGGTGGTTCATCGGTTGCCACGACGGCTTCCGTGCTCGGCTCAGGTTCGGCTGTCGTGGTCGGCAGCGGCGCCGCCTCGGTGGCGAAGGTCAACTCAGACGTCTCGGCGGTCTCGGTCGCGAGGGCAAGGCTCTCCTGGGTGCCAGCGGCAAGGCGCGCGTCCTGCCCGTCGTCGCCGTTGTCGTCGACCAGCCGCATGATCGCGACCGCTGAGAAGGCAATGACGATAAGCGCAATCGCCGCTGTTGAGGCAATCGCGGCGGTCTGGCCGGTGAGCGCGCCGGACAGCCGCTGCTGCCATGTGCTCTGGCTCTCGATCGCGGCCCACACGTTTTGCCGCACAACGGGGCTGGCGGGCAGGAACGGCATCGCGCGCAACGACGACGCCAGCCGCGTGCTGCTGTCAGCGAACGCCCGGCACTGCTCGCAGGACGCCAGATGCCCATTGAGCACGTCGTCAATATACGGATCAAGCGGATTGTCCAGGCGCTCGGAAATCAGCGCCTGCGCTTCAGCGTGCGTGATCATGTCAGATCCTCCCCGCCGATAGCGTCCGGATCATTGTCGTAGACCTTCGCGAACGCCTTGCGGGCCCGGAAGAGGCGGAGTTTTGCGGCATTTTCGGTAATGTCCAGAGCGTGCGCGGTTTCCGCGATAGAGAGTCCCTGATAGTGCCGCAGCAGCAGCACCGCGGCGTAGTGGTTGGGCAATTCATCGAGTGCGCGAGAGATATCGGTTTTACGCGCAACGGAGCGGTCGATCGCTTCCGCGCCCGTTTCGCGGTCTCCGACAAAGGGCAGCCATTTGATGACCTTGCCGCGACGGAGGTGGCTGATGGCGGTGTTGGTGGCGATCCGGTAGAGCCACGCCTTGAAGGCGAGGTCGTCACGGGTGCGCGGCAACGCCTTGTACGCCTTGATGAAGGCGTCCTGTGTCAGGTCTTCAGCCAACGCGCGGTCGTTGACCATACGATGCAAATAGTTCAGGATGGGGGCGTGATACTGCTCGAAGAGTTGCGAGAACGCGGCCTGATCGCCCGCTCGCGCACGGTCGACGAGAATTTGATCGTCGATCGACACGTATGGTCTCCCGAAAGCAATGGTGGGCAGCCCCCCCGCCCATGCCAAGTTCAACGTAGTTTCCATTGGATTCGGGTACCTTCCTTCCTCTCCCTGCCCATCAAACGAGCGGGGTAGGTGGAAGGTTTCGCACCGTCATTGGATTCATCGTCAGGGGCTGTGTAGGCTAGGGACGAGAATCACTGCCACAAGAGCATAGCATGATAAGCCTGATGCCTTGACGTTCCAGCAGCCCACGGTTCGGGCGTTTCACGTGAAACCACGGCGAAACATCAGCCTCCAGATGCACTGGCCGTTTCGGGCGCTTCACCCTCGTCCTCGTTCGGGATGGGACGGTTAAACACGTAGTTGAACGAGCCACCGATCAACATGACGACCCCCATGACCCAGAGCCAATAGATGAATACCAGCATTGCGCCGAAGATCCCATATGCCTCAAAGTCACCCGCAATCGAAAAGTAGATCTGCAGCCCAAAGATCGCGATGCCCCACAGGACCACGCTGACGATGGCGCCGGGCAGGAACCATCTGATCGGCTCATCCACGTCGGGCCCAAAGTAGTGCAACATGGTGACCGCGAACACCAGCAGCACGATTGCGACCGGCCAGCGGAGGATGGATATGAGGCCGGGCAATGTGTCTTCCAGGCCGACCGTTTCGAAGATTCGAGTCCCGAATTGGGAGCCCATCACCAGCGCCAGCGATGTCACGCCAAGCGCCAGGCCGACCGAGGCAGTCAGCCCGATCGCGATCAACTGCCGCTTGATCCACGACCGGCTATCCTCCCGGTGATAGCAGAGACTCAGCCCTTTCATCACCGCCGCAACCGCATTCTTTCCACCCCAAAGCGCGAGGATTGCGCCAAAGGAGACCAGGTAGCCGGGTGACGTGGTGAGCGCGCTCTCGACCGGACCGCTCAGCACCTCCGCCGCGTCCGCTGGCAGATTCTCCTCCATCCATTCAATGACGGGCACCACCGGATTTTGCTGATCCGCGTTGACCTGCCGGGTGATGATCCCGGCGATCGCCGTGATGAAGATCAGCAGCGGAGCGATTGCGAACAGCACGTCATAGACGATCTGCTTGGAAACGCTGGTCAGGTCTTTGTCTCGTATATCCATGAACAGATATGTGGCGATTTCCATTGCGCTCTTCTTGTCATTCGATGAATCGTCCGTCACTACGTTCCCTCCCGCGTTGCCGCGCCGTACCGCATACATCTCCACCTTCCCATTCGGGACACAGGTAGTGTCACAGAAATCGTACCGTCACCCATATGCGATGATGGGAGAGTCGAATAGCGGCGCGCTGCTAGGCATGTTCACGCCCGCGCTACGTTGTCCCCAAGGAAAGTATCCATGTCCCACGCCGATGAACAGATCAGGATCGACATATCTGCCCCTCGGCGGCGCGAGCTGGTGGCGAGACTCTGCCTGGCGCTGAATGAGGAGTTGACCGCGGCGGACGATTGGGCGTCCGGTTGCGAGATTCGCCATTGGCAGGTTGCCGTCGCCGACTTTCTTGACCTGCCAGCCGGGATCATTGAAGCCGTGCTCGAAGAGTGGTCGGAATCGGGAGATCGGCTCGATGAGATCGAGTTCAGCGGCTATCTCGATACGGGGGACGGGCATCGCGCCTGGGGGTTCCTGGCGGTGCGAGGAGGGGAGGCGCACGCACGAGAATACCCTAGGCTGGAGCGGGCCACGACCGAAGAGACCGATGGCGGCCTGGCGCTCACCGTTACGATCATCCGTCGCGCCTTGCCCGACGACCATGCCATCGCGCATGACTGAACTGACCGTCACCGGCATCGAGATCGACCTTCGGCTGAATGTGCTCCGGCTGAACGTCG
>Ga0136627_1000742_pt1 | contig 12616 bp, 12 predicted proteins | sample AntDrymUQ4892206_2_FD_104652 | JGI IMG/M metagenome (GOLD analysis project Ga0136627, IMG submission 104652) | Polar desert sand microbial communities from Dry Valleys, Antarctica - metaG UQ489 (22.06) | ecosystem: Environmental > Terrestrial > Soil > Desert | place: Antarctica: Dry Valley... | reverse complement strand
GGCGTTTGCACTGTAGTACGCGCGCAGACCCCTGTGTCGCCGCGCCCATATTTCAGGCTCTTGTGAACGATCCGTGGGTGGGTTGAGGTCGCCTCCATAGCGCAACGCCGCCCCTGGCCTACGTTTCCGGCTGTTCGAAGGCTGGCTACCCGAGCGCGGCGACGGCGAGCGCAAGCGCCGCGACAGCGCGGCGCATCGGACGGGGTGAAGTCGGCACAGCAATCCACCTCCTCGAGGCCGGTAGGGCCCCGTTGGGCGGCGGGCGCATGGACGGGCCCAGAGCCGGTAGGTCCCCGCCGTCGACCGGCCGGCTCCGCGCCGAGCATCGCACCGCCGGCAGGAGAAGGCGAGACCCTTCAGACAAGGGAGCGCCAGGCAACCCCGATGCCTCGGTGCGGCCGGTGAGACTGGTGAGGTGGCCGGCCCTGGAATGGGGGACTGGTCTACAACCTCTCGATACAGGCGCCGGCGGGCGAGGTCGGCGTCGTTGAAGCGAGCCACCCTGAGATCAAGTGTCCTGGGTGGCCTGGAGGATCTGGCGGACAGCTGTCGCAACGCCGATCGCCGTCGGTGTGTCGGAGTGGATGCAGATGCTGGCGAAGCGGATTGGTAGTCGCTCTCCCGTCTCGGCTACGGCAACACCCTCCTGGACGGCGGCCCGGGCACGCTCGGCGGCGACCTCCGGAGGCGTGGCCCGGGGGCGACGGGTGATGATCAGTCCTCCGTCGGCGCGGTAGCCCAGGTCGACGTAGAACTCGCCGATGAAAGGGATGCCGCGAGCGTCTGCCACCGTCTGGTGCAGGGTGTCGGCCATGCCGTAGATCGGGACGCCGTACTGGGCGGCGACGTCGCAGACGGCGTGCATGAGATGCTCGTCGCGGGCGATCATCCCGTACAGGGACCCATGCGGCTTGATGTGATCGAGGGGCATGCCCTCCGCGTCCAGGAATCCTTTCAGGGCGGCGACCTGGTAGAGGACGATGTCGCGCACCTCTTCGGGTAGCAGGTTCATCTCGCGCCGGCCGAAACCGACGATGTCGGGCAGTCCGGGATGAGCTCCCACCGTGACGCCGGCAGCAGCAGCAGCGGCCACCGTCTCCCGGATGCCTACCGGGTCGCCAGCGTGGAATCCGCACGCGACGTTGGCTGTGTCGATCAGTGGGAGCAGACCCTCGTCATTGCCGAAGGAGTGGATTCCGAGGGACTCTCCCATGTCCGAGTTGATGGTGATGGACAAGACCTGCCCTCCTTGGCACACGACGGTTCGGGGTGCGCCGGTGGCTTGCCGTGTATGGCTCGCGCGAAGAGCGGGTTGAGGGAAGCAGTGCGGACGACACGGCGTCGTCCGTACAGACCCTACCGAGAGAACGCCGGCGTCGGAACCGCAGTGGTTCGCCTGGGGCAGAACTCGCCCCGCCGGCAGCGGCGGCTCTTCGCTTCGGCCTGCCCCAGGGCTGGACGGCGCACGTCGTCCGTAGCACTCTGGGCTGGCCCGCTCCCGGCTTCCGGTGTGAACAGGCCCGCACGACGGCTGGCATCACCGCCCGGGTAACCCAGTCTCCAGGAGCATATCGATGGATATCAACGGGACCCCGCTCGAGTTGGCGACCATCGCCGAGATCCAGGCCGCCCTGTTCACCGGCTGCGTCACCGCTCGCGGGCTGGTCGAGTCCTACCTCGACCGGATCGCGTCGTACGACCAGGCCGGGCCCGCGCTCAACGCCGTGGTGACTGTCAATCCAGACGCGGTCACCCGCGCCGAGGACCTCGACGCGGCGCTGGCCGGGTCGCACCAGCCGGTGGGGCCGCTGCACGGCATCCCGATGGTCGTCAAGGACTGCCTGGAGACCGCGGACCTGCCCACGTCCTTCGGGTCGGAGATCTTCGCCGAGTACAGGCCGAAGGCGGACGCCACCGTCATCGACAACCTGAGGTCGGCGGGAGCGATCATTCTCGGAAAGACCACGCTGCCCGACTGGGCGACCTCGTGGTTCGCCTACTCCTCCCGTAGCGGGCTGACCAAGAACCCCTACGACCTCGAACGTGACCCGGGCGGCTCGAGCGGCGGCACCGGCGCAGCCGTGGCAGCCGGGTACGCCACCGTCGGTCTGGGCACCGACTGCGGCGGATCCGTCCGGCTTCCGTCGTCCTTCTGCAACCTCGTCGGTGTCCGCTCGACACCCGGACTGATCAGCCGTACCGGCTGCAACCCGCTGGTGAGCGTTCAGGACACGATCGGACCGATGGGCCGCAGCGTCGCCGACGTCGCCCGCGTCTTCAACGTGATGGTGGGCTTCGACCCGAGCGACCCGCTGACCTACGCCTACTCCGTCGCGCGGGCGCCCGAGTCCTACCTGGACAACCTCGTCCCCGACTCGCTCGCCGGGATGAGGATCGGGGTGCTGCGCAGCGCCTTCGGCCCCGACGACGACCCCAACTGCGGTCCGGTGAACCAGGTCATGAAGGGCGCCTTGGCCGAACTCGAGGCGGGCGGCGCGTCCCTCGTCGACGTCGAGGTCGCGGACCTCACCGACTGGATCATGAAGACGTCGATGTACACCATCAAGTCCAAGTACGACATCAACCGGTGGCTGGCGTCCAAGCCGGACGCGCCGATGCAGACCGTCGACGACGTCGTCGCCTCCGGGCGCTACCACAAGAAGCTGGACCTGCTGGAAGCCATCGCGGCCGGGCCGGCGGACCCCTTCGCGGATCCGGCCTACTACCCGGCGTACGTCGCCCATGAGGAGTTCATGAAGACCCTCGTCAACCTCATGGCGGCGAACGGGCTGACCGCCCTCGTCTACCCGACCTGCCAGGTGACGCCGCCCACGCGAGCCGACACCGACTCCGGCCGGTGGAACACGCTGAACTTCCCGACCAACACCGTCATCGCCTCCCAGACCTGGATGCCCGCGATCACGGTCCCGGCTGGTCTCACCGAGGACGGGCTGCCAGTGGGCATGGAAATCGTCGCCCGACCCTACGACGAGCCGACCATGTTCAAGGCCGCCTACGGTTTCGAGCAGGTCGCCAGGCACCGGGCACACCCCAGCAGCGCTCCGATCAGCGCGTCGGCGGACACACGGTTGGCCTGAGTGGGGCCCGGTCTGCGCCGGGGCGGCGTCCCGAGCACCCCGTGGCCGCCTACTATGCTGCCCTCGGGCAGCCGAGGCTGCCGGCAATCCCCATACCACCAGCCTCCATCAGACCGGGGCATTTCAGTGGGCACATGCATCGCCCCAACATGTGGCGCCGGACGGGAAGGGTGATCCGTGGCTAGGCCGGTGCTCGAAGGGCTGCGGGTGCTCGAGCTCGCGGCGCAGTTGTCGGGTCCCTACGGCGCCATGGTGCTCGCCGACCTCGGGGCCGAGGTGATCAAGATCGAGTCCCCGGACCGGCCCGACGGCGCGCGTTCCGTGCCTTCGGCGAAGATCGGTGGTCAAGCGACGTACTACCTGAGCCTGAACCGCAACAAGCGGTCGGTCCTGCTCGACTTGAAGGATCCGAGGGGCTACGACGCCTTCCTGAAGCTGGCTGCCGTGTCGGACGTGGTGCTCGACAACTTCCGGCCGGGCGTCACGGAACGGCTCCGGATCGACCACCCGCACCTGACCGCGGTGAACCCCGGCATCATCACCTGCTCGCTGAGCGGCTTCGGGCACACCGGCCCGGAGCGGGACCGACCGGGGTATGACTACCTGATGCAAGCCCTCGCCGGCACGATGAGCCTCACGGGTGACCCCGACGGCCCCCCGACGAAGTACGGCATCTCGGTCGTCGATCACGTCGGAGGGCTCTTCGCGGTCGTCGGAATCCTGGCTGCGCTGGCCGCTCGCGACCGCGACCCGGATCGGCGCGGACGCGAGGTGGACGTGGCGCTGCTGGACACCCACCTGTCGTTGCTGAGCTACGTGGCGGCGGAGGCGCTCAACGGCGGCCAGGTCCCGGAGCGCCAGCGGATGTCGGCGCACCCGAGCCTCGTGCCCGCCCAGGCGTTCCGGACGGCGGACGGCTACCTCGTCGTCATGCCGCTCGCCAACCACTTCTTCCCTCCGCTGTGCGCAGCACTCGGATTGCCGGAGTTGGCGACCGACCCCCGGTTCCTCGACGCGGGGCAGCGGCTCCGCCACCGCGAGGAACTGCTCGAGGTGTTCGAGGGCCGGTTCGCCGAGCGCTCCACGGCCGATTGGGTATCCACGCTGGAGGCGCGCGGAGTCCCCGTCGCGCCGGTCCAGACCGTGACCCAGGCCCTGGAGATGGACCAGGTGCGTGCCCGCGACATGGTGGTGGAGCTCACCCATCCCTCCTACGGCACCTACCGTGCGGTCGGCAACCCGCTGAAGCTCTCCGATACGGTCCAGCCGCTGCGTCCCGCGCCCACGGCGGGGCAGGACACGATGGCAGTGCTGACCGAGCTCGCCGGGTTCAGCACCGATGACGTGGCGAAGATCATGGGCGTGGCATGAGTGGCGGCGGGACGCAGCGGCCGGCGCGCGGCCAGGGCGTGCTCGACGTCGAGGGTCTGCGCGTGGAGCAGCGCGGGCCGGTGGTGGAGGTCACCCTCGACCGGCCGGAGCGTCGCAATGCGCTCACCCCGGACGTCATCTCCGCGCTCATGCAGCTCCTCACCGCCGCGCGCGGCGACCGTCAGCTGCGGGCGGTGCTGTTGACCGGCGCCGGTGAGAAGGCGTTCTGCGCAGGGTTCGACATCGAGATGATCGAGAGCGTCGGTGGCTCGGAGACGGGGGCGGAGCGCGACCTTGTGGACGAGCTGGCCACGACGGTGCGGGAGCTGCCGGTCCCGGTCGTGGCCGCGGTCAACGGCGCGGCGGTTGGTGCGGGCTGCGACCTCGCTGTGGCGTGCGACATCCGCGTCGGCAGCCCTGCCGCCCGCTTCGGCATGCCGCCGGCGCGGCTGGGGATCCTGTACGGGTGGAAGGGGGTGGAGCGCCTGGTGCGCACCGTCGGACCGGCGGCGGCGAAGGAGTTGCTGCTCACCGGCGCGTTGGTCCACGCGGAGCGCGCGCATCACATCGGACTGCTGTCAGCGATCGTTCCAGCTGACGAGTTGATGGCCGAGGCACGCCGGATCACCGATGTCCTCGCGGCGAATGCGCCCCTGTCCGTGGCCGGGAGCAAGCGGATGGTCGATCTGCTGGCGGCCCCCGGCACGCTCAGTGACGAGGCCCACGCGGTGCTCGCCGAGATCCAGCGGACGGTGTGGAACAGCGAGGACGCCGTCGAAGGCGCACGCTCCTACCGCGAGCGCCGCCCACCGGAGTTCAAGGGACGTTGAGGAGGCTGCCATGGAGGATGGGGCGTTCGTGAAGTTCGTTACGGATACGCCGTCGGGGATCGAGCGTGAGGCCGTGTACGGACCACCGGCCGAGACCGCGCCGCTGTGCCCGCCCCCCGGTGAAGCGCCGTTCACGCGCGGAATCCGCTCGGACATGTACCGGGGCCGGTTGTGGACGATGCGCCAGTACGCCGGGTTCGGCAGTCCTGAGGCGACCAACGAGCGCTACCGCTTCCTCCTCAACTCCGGTCAGACCGGGTTGTCGGTGGCGTTCGACCTGCCGAGCCAGATCGGCTACGACTCCGACGACGTCGACGCCGAGGAGGAGGTGGGGCGCGTCGGGGTGCCCATCGACACCCTGGCCGACATGGAGATCGTGTTCGACGGCATCCCGCTGGATCAGATGTCGACGTCGATGACGATCAACGGCACCGCGGCCATCATGCTCGCCATGTACGTCGCCGTCGCACAGCGACAGGGCGTGTCGCCCGAGCAGATCACCGGCACGATCCAAAACGACATCCTGAAGGAGTACGTCGCCCGGGGGACGTGGATCTTCCCCCCCGATCCGTCCCTGCGTCTCATCGTCGACACCATCGAGTACTGCGCGCAGCAGGCGCCGCGCTTCAACCCGATCAGCATCGCCGGGGCTCACTTCCGCGACGCCGGCGCAAACGCGCTGCAAGAGCTCGCCTTCACCCTGGCCGACGGCATCACCTACGTCGAGCGCTGCCGCGAGCGTGGCCTCGACCTCGACCGTATCGGTCGCCGGTTGTCGTTCTTCTTCTACACCCACATGGATCTCTTCGAGGAGGTCGCGAAGTACCGCGCCGGTCGGCGCCTGTGGGCGCGGATCATGGGGGATCGGTTCGGTATCACGGATCCGAAGTCGATGCTGTTCCGGGTCGGAGTCGTCTGCGGCGGGAGCTCGCTGACCGCCCAACAGCCCCAGAACAACATTGTTCGGGTGGCGTATGAGGCCCTCGCCGCAGTGCTCGGCGGCGTGCAGTCGATCTTCACCTGCGCATGGGACGAGGCCTTGACCCTACCGTCGCAGGAGACGGCGGAGCTTGCGCTTCGGACCCAGCAGGTCCTGGCGTACGAGACCGGTGTGCCCTCCGTCGCCGACCCGCTGGGCGGCTCATGGTACGTCGAGGAGCTCACCGACCGCTACGAGCGGGAGGCCGAGCGTCTGATCGCCCAGATCGACGAGCGCGGCGGCATGGTGGCGTGCATCGAGAGCGGCTGGGTGCAGTCGGAGATCAGCGCGGAGGCGTACCGGCAGCAGCGGCTGATCGAGTCCGGCGAGCGGCCGATCGTGGGGGTCAACGTTTTCCAGCGCCCCGGCGAGGTCCAAGACGTCGAGTACTACCAGACCTCACAGGATGACCTCGCCCGGCAGCGGGAGCGCTTGGATCGGGTGCGCGCCGAACGCGATGATGCCGCGGTGGCCAAGACGCTGGAGGCGCTGCAGGACGGGGCGCGGGGCGATGCCAACCTCATGCCGCACCTCATCGACTGCGTGCAGGCCTACTGCACCGTCGGAGAGATCACCGATGCGCTGCGCGGAGTCTTCGGCGAGTTCGACCAGCCGCTGGTGATCTGACATGGAACGAATCCGGGTGCTCATCGCCAAGCCGGGACTTGATGGCCATGACCGCGGCGCCAAGGTCGTCGCGCGCGCGCTGCGCGACGCCGGCATGGAGGTCATCTACCTGGGGTTGCGCAACACGCCCGCGCGGATCGCTGCCGCGGCCGTGCAGGAGGACGTCGACGCGGTCGGCTTGTCCGTGCTGAGCGGGTCACACCTGCCGCTGGCGCGCAAGGTGCTGGATGCGCTGCGTGAAGCCGGCGGCGGGGACATCCCCGTGGTCATCGGGGGGACGATCCCGCCCGACGACGTCCCTGCCCTGAAGGATCTGGGGATTGCGGCGGTGCTGCCGACCTCGGCGCGACTCGACGACGCGGTGGCGACCGTTCGGCGGCTGGTCGAGAAACGGCGCGGCATCGGTGCGGTCACATGACCGGTCCACCGGAGGAGACGACCCAGCGTGTCGAGCGTGACTGGGAGGGACGGTTCTTCGAGGACTTCGGCGTCGGTACCTGCTACGAGCATGCGGGGGGCCGCACGATCGAGGGCACCGACAACGCCTGGTTCACCCTCCTCACCAACAACACCAACGAGCTGCACTACAACTCCCACTACGCACAGGGCAGCCTGTTCGGGCAGCGGCTGGTCAACTCCTGCCTCACCCTCGCCGTCGTGACCGGCCTCACGGTCGCCGGGGTGAGCCGCAACGCCGCCGCCAACCTCGGCTGGGACGACGTCCGCCTGCCGGCACCGGTGTTCGAGGGCGACACGCTGCGCGCTCGCTCCACGGTCCTTGAGACGCGCCCTTCTCGGTCACGGCCGGAGACGGGCATCGTGCGCGTGCGGACCGAGGGCTACAAGCAGGACGGAACCGTGGTGATCACCTTCGACCGGACGGTGCTCGTCTACACCCGGGAAGGGGCGCCGGCCTCCTGACCGAGCAGTACGCACTGTGGGCACCAGCTCACAACCACCCCCTGGGGTGTCGCCTCGTGCGCTACCCGCCGAGGTACAGACGGCGCACGGCCTCATCGGCCAGCAGTTCCCGCCCGGGACCCTCGAAGCGGTTGCGTCCGACCTCCAGGACGTAGCCGTGGTCCGCCAGGGCGAGGGCCTTGGCGGCATTCTGTTCGACCATCAGCAGCGTCAATCCCTGTGTCCGCATCGCGCGCAGCGTGTCGAAGACGGTGTCGACGAACTTCGGCGCCAGACCGAGTGAGGGCTCGTCGAGGATGATCGTGTCGGGGTTCGACATGAGGGCCCTGCCGATGGCGAGCATCTGCTGCTGGCCCCCGCTGAGCGTTCCAGCGCTCTGCTTCTGCCGGTCTCGAAGGATGGGGAACAGGTCGAAGCAGCGCTCCAGGTTCTCGTCGAACACCTGCTTGTCCCGGCAGGTGAATCCACCCATCTCGAGGTTGTCGCGGATGGTCATGTCGGGGAACACGATGCGTCCCTGGGGCACATAGCCGATGCCCATCGCGATGATGCGGTGCGGTGGCGTGCCGGTGATGTCGCGGCCGTGGTAGAGGATCTGGCCCTTCGTGGGCCTGAGCAGCCCGAGGATCGACTTCAGCACGGTCGACTTGCCGGCGCCGTTCGGGCCGATGATCGCCACGATCTTGCCGCGCTCGACGGGCATCGACACGTCGTACAGGATCTGGATGTTGCCGTAGCCCGCGTCGATGCCCTCGACGCGGATCACGGTGTCCGTGGCAGGTGGAGAGGCGACGTCGGGCATGGTCACTCCTGCCCGAAGTAGGCGCTGAGAACTGCCGGGTCGTTCTGCACGACCTCCGGTAGCCCCTCGACCAACAGCTTGCCCTGATCCAGGACGAGGATCCGCTGGCACAGGCGCATCACGAGCTTCATCTCATGGTCGATGATCAGGTAGGTCACCCCCCGCGCATGCATCTTCTCGATGTAGTCCACGAGTTGCTCCGCCAGTGTGCGGTTCACCCCCGCGAAGGGCTCGTCGAGCATGACCATCCGGTGGGGGCGCATATGCACCCGCGCGATCTCGACCAGCTTGTTCTGGCCGTAGGACAGGTTCCCGCCGAATTCCTCGCGCAGCTCGATGAGCCCCACCAGCTCGAGCAGCTCGATCGCCCGGTCGGCGGAGTCGTCGAAGTTGTCCTCCGGAGCGGCCACCATCATGTTCTCCACCACGGTCATGTCAGGGAACACCCGCGTGGTCTGGAACGTGCGCCCGAGCCCGGAGCGAGTGATCTGATGCGGCCGCTTGCCGACCAGGGGTTGGCCCTCGAAGTAGATCTCTCCCTCCTCCGGTCGCTCCAGCCCGGTGATGAGGTTGAACGTCGTGGTCTTCCCGGAGCCGTTCGGGCCGATGAGCCCGGTGATGGAGCCCTTGGCGACATCGAACGTGCAGCCGTCGACGGCACGGACGCCGCCGAAGCTCTTCACCGCTCCCTGCACGGAGAGCAGGGCATCAGCCGGCGGCGACATCGCTCTTCTCGGTCGTCGGGGCGGGACCCTCGTCGGTCCGCCGTTGACTGCGCCGCACGACGCGCGAGGCGAACTGCCGCCTTCGGGAGATCAGTCCGAACCGGCGCAGCACCGCCACGATGCCGTTGGGGATGAACAGGACGATGGCCATGATCGCCACCCCGGTCACCATGAGGTGGTAGGCGGGGAACCGGGCCCACAGCGATTCGAGGACCACGGCGAAGCTCGCGCCGCCGATGAGGGGGCCGAGGAACGTGCCCGCACCGCCCAGCAGCGTCATGAGGACCATGTTCAGCGAGAACGACAGGGCGAACACCGAGCCGGGATCGATGTACCCGATGTACCACGCATAGAGCCCGCCGATCATGCCCGGGAACGCGGCGCTCATGACGAAGGCCGTGAGTTTTCGCCTGGTCGTATCGATCCCGAGGACCTCGGCGGCGTCCTCGTCCTCGCGGATGGACAGCAGGCGCAGACCGAAACGGGAGTTGTCGACCCAGTAGGTGAGGGTCATCACGACCACCACGAGCCCGAGCAGCGAGTAGTAGACGGGGACGACGTTGTAGGTGGTCGTGACGAAGATCCCCAGGCCGCCGCGGGTCACGCCGCGCCAGACGGAGGCGAGCAGGCGGGTGCCCTCCGCGACGGCCAGCATGCCGATGGCGAAGTACGGGCCGCGCAGGCGCAGCATGATCCAACCCAGGGGCACGGCGACCACCGCGGCGAGAACACCGCCGGTCAGCACGGCCACCGGCCACGGCCACCCGTGCGTGGCGACGAGGACGCCCACGGTGTAGGCACCGATGCCGAAGAACGCCACATGGCCGAACGACAGGTAGCCCGTATAGCCGGAGATCAGGTTCCAGCTGTAGGCCATGCCGATATACAGAAGGGTGAGCAGGACGAACACGATCTGGTACCCGGACAGCACCAGGGGGGCGGCGACCATGACGCCCACCACCGCCACCCCGGCGGTGACGTTGACTCCCCGCCGGTTCATGCCCGCACCTTCTCTGCCGTGCCCATGAGCCCTCCGGGCCGCAGGATGAGAACGATCAGCAAGACCAGGTATGCCGAGGCCTGCCCGACCGCGCTGGAGACGTAGAAGGTGCCCAGCACCTCGGTGAGTCCTAGGATGAGACCGCCGACGAGGGCACCCGCCAGGCTGCCCAGGCCGCCCAGGATGACGATGGCGAAGGCCTTGAGGATGTAGAGCCCGCCCACCTGCGGGTCGATCGCGGAGATTGTCACCAACAGGGCGCCGGCCGACGTGGCCATGCCGATGCCCATGGCGAACGCGATGACCCGCATGCGCGCAACGTCGATGCCGCAGGTCATGGCGACCTCGGCATGCTGTGCGGTGGCGCGCACCGCCTTCCCCAGCCGTGTGCGGCGAAGGAATGCGAACACCGCACCGATGACGAGCGCGGACATGCCGAACGCGATCATCCGCATCCTGGGGAAGGCGACACCAAGGGCACGCCACGACCCGCCGTACGCGGGAACTGAGCGGGAGATGTTCTCCCACAGGAACAGACCCAGGCCGATGAGGAAGAACGACATCCCGAAGGTAAGCAGCAGCGACATCATCGGCGGTGCGTCAACGACCCGCCGGATGAGGAGAGCCTGGACGAGCGCACCGAGAAGTAATCCGCCGACGAGGACGACGAAGAAGGACACCAATGGGTTCACGTCATAGAGCACGAACAACCAGTAGGTGACCATGCCCCCGAGCATCACGAACTCGCCGTGCGCGAAGTTGATGACGCGCATCACGCCGAACACGAGGCTCAGCCCCGCAGCGATCAGAGCGTACAAGCCGCCCAGCAGCAAACCGTTGACGAGAATCTGGGGGAGCTGCTCGACACCCATGGGATCTCCGTCCGCCGTGGCCGCCTGCGGGGCCTCGGCGGCCCCGCAGGCGCACCCAGGTCAGTCAGCGCTCGCCCCAACCAGCCAGCGGCGTGAGGTACTCGGCCGTGGCGATGTCGAAGGGCCAGGTGATCTCCTTCTGGCCGTCGAACCACTGGACCATCACCCCGGTCTTGCCGACCTGGGCGCCGGTCTCGTCGACGTCGAACGGGCCGAAGATGGTCTCGGTCTCCAGGTTGATGATCTCCTCGCGGATGTCCTCCTGGTCGAGGCACTGGCAGGCTTCGACCGCCATGCCGAGGATGGAGATACCGGCGTACGATCCGGCGGCGTGGTATCCGGGATCGCGACCGGCCTTCTCCTGGTAGGCAGCGATGAATTCCGGGTTGCCGGGCGTCTCGAGCTGCGGCTCCCAGTGGCTGGCGCCCATGATGTGCTGGGCGGCGTCGCCCACAGACTCCGCGTACTCGTTCTCGGCAGCCCCGACGGTCAGGGCCACGATGTCGGCGATGACGCCTTGCTCCTGCATCTGCCGGGTGATCGCGACGGCGTCCTCGACGTAGGTGCCGCCGAAGATCGCGTCAGGCTGAGCGGCGCCGACCTGGGCGAGCATGGAGGTGAAGTCCGTCGTGCCCTTCGGGTACAGCTGGTTGAACACCATCTCCAGGCCGCGGGCCTCGGCCTCCTGGCCAAGCCCGTCCATGAGCGCCGCGGGGAAGGCCGTGTCCTCGCCGATGTAGGCGAAGGTCGTGTAGCCCTCCTCCTCCATGATCTCCAGTGCCCCTTCCAGGTAGAGGGACGCCGGTGTGATCACTTGGAAGGACCACGTGAAACCCTGCTGGAAAAGCTCGTCAGAGGAGGCCATGGGCGCGATGTTCACCATCTCGTAGCGCTCGGCGATCGGCATCATGGCGCCGCTCACCGCGCTCGAGTAGGGGCCCATGATGAGGTCCACCTGGTCCTCGGTGATGAGGCGCTCGTAGAGCCGAGTACCGGTCTCAGGGGTGCTCTGGTCGTCGTAGACGACCAGCTCGACCTGCCGGCCGAGGAGGCCGCCGTTCTCGTTCACCTGGGCCACGTACAGTTCGTATGCTTCGCGTTGGTCCACGGCGATGCGGGCGTAGTCGCCGCTGAGGGACAGCGAAGCGCCGATCTTGATCGGTGACTCGTCGCTGGCGGCGGTGCCCTCGGCGGTCTCCTCGGCGGTGCCCTCGGCGGTCTCCTCGGTGCTGCCCTCGGCGGTCTCCTCAGGCGTCTCCTCGCCGGCCTCGTCGGGGGGTGCGCCCGCGGGGGGGCTGGCGGTCCCGCAGGCCGCCAGTAGCAGGGCGGTAAGGGCCAAGAGGACAAATCCTCGAATGGCAGTCGCATTCATACCGGCTCCTTTGTCGGCT
>Ga0136627_1000741_pt1 | contig 12621 bp, 9 predicted proteins | sample AntDrymUQ4892206_2_FD_104652 | JGI IMG/M metagenome (GOLD analysis project Ga0136627, IMG submission 104652) | Polar desert sand microbial communities from Dry Valleys, Antarctica - metaG UQ489 (22.06) | ecosystem: Environmental > Terrestrial > Soil > Desert | place: Antarctica: Dry Valley... | reverse complement strand
GTGGGTGATCGTCTCTCGGCGCAGCATCGCGTTGTACATCGGGTTGATTGCTGCTCCGGGGACGCCGAAGGCACAGCGGATGCCCTCCCGCTCCAGGATCAGGACGGCGGCATCGACGGCGCGCATCCGGGCCATGACTCAGGCCTCCTCGGTGGGGGTGGCGGACGAGCGGCCGGACAGCTGCTCGACGAGAAGCAGCAGCGCACTGTGGTCGAGGTCGCCGTGGCCCTGCGCGCGCAGAGCGCTCACCAGGTCGGCGACGTGCGCGCCCAACGGGATCGACACGCCGGCCTCGCGGGCCGCCGCGGTGACGATGCCGAGGTCCTTGTGGTGCAGGTCGACCCGGAAGCCGGGGTCGAAGGTACGCCCCAGCATGCCAGCCGCCTTGCGGTCCAGGACGGTGCTGCCGGCCAACCCGCCGCCGAGCACCTCGACGGCGGCGTCGGTGTCGACCCCTTGTGCCTCCAGGAAGACGATCGCCTCGGCCAGCAGCTCGAGGTGGCCGGCCACCATCAGCTGGTTGGCGGCCTTGACGGTCTGCCCCGAGCCGATCGGGCCGACGTGCACCACGGTGGAGCCCATCAGCTCCAGCAGCGGGCGCGCCTGCGCCACGTCGTCATCCGCGCCGCCGACCATGATCGACAGCTTGGCCTCGACCGCACCGGCCTGGCCGCCGCTGACCGGCGCGTCGATGACCCGCAGGTCACGATCGGCCGCGGTCTTCGCCAGCCCACGCGTGACGTCGGGGCGGATGGTCGAGCAGTCGATGTGCAGCGTGCCGGGCTTGGCGTTGCGGTAGATCCCGTCGTCGCCGAACGACACCTCCTCCACGTCGGGGCTGTCGGGGACCATGGTGATGACGACCTCGGCCTCCGTCACCGCCTCGGCGACGGAGTCGGCACCGCGTCCGCCGTGCTCCACCAGCCGGTCGACGGGCGGTCGGCTGCGGTTGAAGCCGACGACGTCGTGCCCGGCGTCGACGAGGTGCGCGGCCATCGGCTCGCCCATGATGCCGAGCCCGATGAATGCGATCGTGGTCATGTCTGTCCTCCTGGGGTGTCGGGTCCGGTGGGGTCGGTCACGTCACGGTTGTCGCGCCGCCCGCCGCTCTCGCGGCAGCCAGGCGAGGCTCTCAGCGGTGGTGGTGCTGGGTGCGTACTCCAAGCCGACCCAGCCGGCGTAGCCGGCCTGCTCCAGGGCGCGCAGATGGCGGTCGAGGTCGAGTTCACCGGTGCCGGGCTCGTGCCGGCCAGGGTCGTCGGCGATCTGCACGTGCCCGACCCGGTCCGCGTAGCGGGCAACAACCTCAGCGAGGTCGTCGCCGTTGACCGACAGGTGGTAGAGGTCGGCCAGGAGCCGCACGTTGTCGGCACCCGAGTCCCGCTGCACCCGGTCCATCGCCGCGACGGCATCCGCCGCCGTGAGCAGCGGATAGCGCGGGGAGCCGCTGACCGGCTCCAGCAACACCACGGCGTCGATCTGGCCCACCGCACCGGCCGCGAAGGCGAGGTTGGCGGCGGCCAGGTCGTCCTGCTCGGCCGCGGTGGACTCGTCGAGGCGGTTGCCGTACAGGGCGTTGAAGGCCCGAGTTCCCAGCCGGTCGGCGATGCCGACGGCGACCTCGACGCTGGCACGGAACTCGCCGTCCCGATCGGGCCATGACACCAGCCCCCGGTCGCCGCCCGGCATGTCGCCGGCGGCGAAGTTCAGGCCGACCAGCTGCACCCCGGCGTCGTCGACGGCGGACACGAACGCATCCACCTCGGCGTCGCTGGGCGCCGCGTCGGGGAACGGCCACCAGAACTCCACCGCGTCGAACCCGGCAGCCTTGGCGGCCGCAGGACGCTCGAGCAGCGCCAGCTCGGTGAACAAGATCGAGCAGTTCACGAGATAGGGGCGACCGTGATCCACCAGCAACCTCCGTAATGCGGAAGGATACATCTACTCTGCGGAAACTACTCGCTCTCGGGCCGACGGTCAAAGGCCCGAGGGCAAGATCGGGTACGTTCCATATCGCGGAATCAGCGGTGGGTAGGAGGCCATGCAGGTGACAAGGGATCCGGACGGCAGCGGCGTGCAGTCGATCGACCGCGCCCTCCAGCTGCTCGAGCAGCTGGCGGACGCGGGGGGATCGCTGCGGCTGGCCGAGCTCGAGGCGGCGACCGGCCTGCCGCTCCCCACCGTGCACCGGCTGCTGCGCTCGCTCGCCCACAACGGGTACGTCCGGCAGGACCCGGCGCGGCGCTACACCCTCGGGCCCCGCCTGATCCGGCTCGGCGAGTCGGCGGGTCGCCAGCTGGGATCGTGGGCCAAGCCCCGGCTGGCCGAGCTGGTCGCCGAGATCGGTGAGACCGCGAACATGGCGCTGCTCGAGGGTGACACGGTCGTCTACGTCGCCCAGGTGCCGTCCGCGCACTCCATGCGGATGTTCACCGAGGTCGGTCGACGCGTCGAAGCACACTGCACGGGGGTCGGCAAGGCGTTGCTGTCGCAGCTCTCCGACCAGCAGGTGCTGGACCTGCTGCGCCGGACCGGCATGCCCGCCCAGACGTCTCGGACGCTGACCGACCCGACGGCGCTGCTCGCCGAGATCAGCGAGGTGCGTGACCAGGGGTGGGCGATGGACGACGCCGAGCAGGAGGTCGGCGTCCGATGCGTCGCCGTACCGGTCATGGGTGCCCCCACCCAGGCGGCACTGTCGGTGTCGGGACCGTCCGGCCGCATCACGGTGGGTCGAATCGCCCAGATCGCGCCCATCCTGCAGCGAGTCGCAGCCGGCCTCGCCGACGACCTGCACGGCAACTCCCCCGCGCACTCTTGACAGCAGTCCAGCCTCGCGGGAGTCTTCCAGTGACTGGTATCTGAATTTCGCATGGCGGAAGGTTGTGGCATGGCAGTCACACACACCGGGCCCGACCAGCACCTCGGTTCCATCACGGACAGCCTGGCGGAACGGCTGGGCCACCGCCTCGCGCCCGACCAGATCATCACCGACCTGACCCGGCTGCGCACCTACGAGTGTGACGCCATCACCGGCTATCGGGTAGTCCCCAGCCTGGTCGCATTGCCGGAGTCGACCGACGAGGTCGCCGCGGTCGTCGCCGCATGCGCCGACGCCGGGGTGCCGTTCGTCGCCCGCGGTGCGGGGACGGGGCTGTCCGGCGGAGCCCTACCGGTGGCCGACGGGGTGGTGATCAGCCTGGCCCGCATGCGCCGGGTGCTTGGCATCGACCTGCCGAACCAGCGCATGACCGTCGAGCCCGGCGTCACCAACGCCGACGTCAGCCGCGCGGTCGCGGCCCACGACCTGTACTACGCGCCGGACCCGTCGAGCCAGACGGTGTGCACGATCGGCGGCAACATCGCCGAGAACTCCGGCGGTGCGCACTGCCTGAAGTACGGGTTCACCACCAACCACGTCTACGCCATGACGCTGGTGCTGCCGGACGCCTCGGTGGTCACCGTCGGCGGCGCCGGCCTCGACACGGTCGGCCCGGACCTGCGTGGTGCCGTGATCGGCTCCGAGGGCACCCTGGCGATCGCCACGTCGATCACTGTGCGGCTGCTGCGCAAGCCCGAGACCGTCCGTACCCTGGTGGCCGACTTCGACACCGCCGAGGCCGCCGGCGAGGCGGTCAGCGGCATCATCGCCGCGGGCATCATCCCCGCCGCGGTGGAGATGCTCGACGCCCTCGCGATCGAGGCCTGCGAGGCGGCGGTGCACGCCGGCTACTCCCTGGACACCGCCGCGGCACTCGTCGTCGAGCTGGACGGCCCGGAGGCGGAGTGCGACGAGGGCTTCAGCCGGGTCAAGGAGATCTGTACCAGCGCGGGGACGACCAACATCCGTGTCGCCGCCGACGCCGGGGAGCGGATGCTGATCTGGCAGGGCCGCAAGGCCGCCTTCGCCGCCATGGGCCGCATCAGCCCCGACTACTTCGTGCAGGACGGGGTCATCCCGCGTACTCGGCTCGGGGAGGCGCTCGCCGAGATGCAGGTGATGGCCGACGAGGCGGGGTTGCGCGTCGCCAACGTCTTCCACGCCGGGGACGGCAACCTGCATCCGCTGGTGCTGTACAACGCGGCGGTGGACGGGGAGTCCGAGCGCGGCGAGAAGCTGTCCACGGCCATCGCCGAGCTGTGCGTGGCGATGGGCGGTTCGATCACCGGCGAGCACGGGGTCGGGACCGACAAGGCGTGCTCGATGCCCAAGATGTTCGCCGAGGACGACCTCGCGGTGATGAAGCGACTGCGCTCGGCCTTCGACCCGGCCGGGATCTGCAACCCCGGCAAGGTGTTCCCGACACCGCGGCTGTGCGGTGAGCGCCCCGGCCCCTACCGCGTGCACCCCCTCGAGGCCGCCGGCCTGATCGAGCGCATGTGACGTCCACCACGCGTACGGCCGACCGGGAGGAAGTCCGATGAGCAGACTGCTGACGACGACACCGGGCGAGACCGCGGCCAGCGGCCGGGTCGAAGCTCCCGGCACGCTGACCGAGGTCTCGGCTCTGCTGGGTGGCACGACGGGCACGCTGCTCGTACGCGGAGCGGCGACCAAGCTCGACTGGGCGGGCCGGGTCACCGACCCCGACCTGGTCGTCGACACCGCCGCGTTGCAGGGAATGTTGACCCACAACCCCGCGGACATGACCGCGTCGGTGCGCGCCGGCACCCCGCTGCAGGTGCTGCAGGAGACGCTGGCCGAGGAGGGGCAGTGGCTCGCGCTGGACCCGCCGAGCGCTTCGGTCGGCGCCACCGTCGGCGGGCTGCTGGCAGCGGGGGACTCCGGACCGTCCCGGCTTCGTTACGGCGGGCTCCGCGACCTGGTGCTCGGCGTGACCCTCGTCCTCGCGGACGGCACGCTGGCCCGGGCCGGGAGCCACGTCATCAAGAACGTGGCCGGCTACGATCTGTCCAAGCTCGTGCACGGCTCGCTGGGCTCACTCGCCGTGATCGCCGAGGTCATCGTGCGGCTGCACCCGCGCCCCCCGGCCTCAGCCACCGCGGTGGGACCGGCCGACGCCGCGCAGGCCACCGCGGCCACCCTGGCGCTCGCCGCGAGCCCGTTGGAGCCGACCGCGGTCGAGTGGGTCTCCGGCGACGGCACCGAGACCGGGCAGCTCCATGTGCGCGTCGACGGCACCACCGCGTCGACGGAGGCCGCCAGCCGCGGGGTGGCCGACCTGCTGGCGGGACTCGGCATCCCCACCGAGGTCCTGAGCGAGCCGGCCGCGGACAACGCCTGGAAGGCCCACGCCACCACGGTGCTCGGCACCGACGACGAGACCGTCGTACGCGTCGCCGGTCTGCCCAGCGACCTCGACGCCCTCGCCCGGCACGTCTCCGAGGCGGCGGCGCAGGCCGGCGTGGGCGCGCGGGTGATCTCGAGCGCGGCCCTCGGCATGCACACCGTGCGCCTCGACGGCGGGTCGGCGCAGGCCCACGCGCACGTGCTGACGGGGCTGCGCACGTACGCCCGAGCCCGGGACGCGACCGTGCTGCTCCGCCAGCGCCCGGCCGCGCTGGACGACCTGGTCGACGCACTGGGCCCGCCGCCGTCGTCGATCGAGCTGCTGCGACGGGTCAAGGCACAGTTCGACCCGACCGGGCGGTTCGCACCGGGGCGGTTCCGGCCGTGGTACTGAACGCCGTCGCGACCACCGCCCCCCGCCTACGCGCTGCTGCGCCGAGCACCAGGAGCCCACGATGACCGAACAGACCACCCGCCCCGTCGATGCGCCCGCCGCGAGCGGCGCCGGTGGCGGCGGCACCGACGGCGGCGGCACCGACGGCGGGGACGACAGTGGCGCCATGACAGCGGGCATGCAGGCCAGCCAGGCCTCCTCGACGGGGCTCTTCGACGCGCTGCGCCCGCCCGACGGGGAGCTGATCGACGACTGCGTGCACTGCGGCTTCTGCCTGCCGACCTGCCCCACGTACCTGCTGGAAGGCAACGAGACCAACTCTCCACGGGGCCGGATCTACCTGATGAAGATGGGCAAGGCCGGCGAGGTCGGTATGGACGAGGAGTTCGTCGCCAACTTCGACGCCTGCCTGGGCTGCATGGCGTGCGTCACGGCCTGCCCGTCCGGCGTCAAGTACGACCAGCTCATCGAGGCGGTGCGGCCGCAGATCGAGCGCAACTGGGAGCGCACCCGTGCCGACAAGCTTTTCCGGGCGCTGATCTTCAGCCTGTTCCCGTATCCGGCCCGACTCCGCCCAGCCGCGTTCTTCGGTGCCCTCTACCAGCGGCTCGGAATCAGCCGGCTGCTCGCCGCCTCCGGGTTGCTGGACCGGCTGCCGGCGCGGCTGCGCGCGATGGAGGCGCTGCTGCCCGACCTGTCGATGCGCAGCGTCGTGGCCCGGCAGGCCGCGTTCACCCCCGCCGTCGGCACCTCGCGGCACCGGGTCGGGCTGCTGTCGGGCTGCGTGCAGCGGGTCTTCTTCGGCGACGTCAACGCGGCCGCGACAAGAGTCCTGGCAGCCGAAGGCTGCGACGTGGTGGCACCGAAGTCGCAGCAGTGCTGCGGGGCGTTGTCCAGCCACGCCGGCCGGGAGGAGGAGGCACTACGGCGCGCCCGCGCGCTCATCGACACATTCGAGGCGGCCGACGTGCAGAGCGTCGTGGTCAACGTCGCCGGCTGCGGCTCGGCGATGAAGGAGTACGAGGTGCTGCTCCGAGAGGACCCGGACTACGCCGAGCGGGCCGCGGCCTTCAGCGCGAAGGTTCGAGACATCTCCGAGCTGCTCGCCGAGCTGGGGCCGGTGGCCGAGCGGCACCCGATCGACGCCCGCGTCGCCTACCACGACGCCTGCCACCTGGCGCACGCCCAAGGCATCCGGGCCCAGCCGCGAGAGGTGCTGCGGGGCATCCCGCAGCTGACCGTCACCGACATCCCCGAGGCGGAGATCTGCTGCGGCTCGGCCGGAATCTACAACCTGGTGCAGCCGGAGGCCGCCGAGGAGCTGGGACGGCGCAAGGTCGGGCAGATCACCAGCACCAGGACCGACGCCGTCGTCACGTCCAACGCCGGCTGTCTGCTGCAGATCCGGCGCTATCTCGACGCCGGCGTCCCGCTGTTCCACCCCGTCCAGCTCGTCGACGCCTCGATCCGCGGGGTGGACCCCATCCGCGCCAGCGACCGCTGACGACACCGCCTGATCCGGACCACCCAGAAAGGGATCCGCCATGGACAACCTCGCACTGCTCAGCCTGCTGGCTCTGTCCCCCATCCTCACCATCGGCGTGCTGCTGGTCGGGCTCCGGTGGCCGGCCAAGCGGGCCATGCCCGTGGGCTTCGTGGTCGTGCTGCTCGTCGCGTTCTTCGCGTGGGAGATGACCCCGCTCGCGATCGCCGCGTCGAGCGTGCAGGGCCTGATCCTTGCCTTGACGTTGCTCTACATCGTGTTCGGCGCGTTGCTGCTGCTCGAGACGCTGATGCAAGGTGGCGCGATGGCCACCATCCGGGCCGGCTTCACCAACATCAGCGCCGACCGGCGGGTGCAGGCCATCATCATCGGCTGGCTGTTCGGCAGCTTCATCGAGGGCGCGTCGGGCTTCGGCACACCGGCGGCGGTGGTGGCCCCCCTGCTGCTGGCGCTGGGCTTCCCGGCGATGGCGGCGGTCATGGTGGGGCTCGTCATCCAGAGCACACCGGTCAGCTTCGGCGCGGTCGGCACCCCGATGCTGGTCGGTGTCAACGACGGCCTCGCCGGCGGGACCGGCGTGGAAGAGCGCGTCGAGGCGCTCGGCCTGACCTTCCCCGCCTACGTCGAGCAGATCGCCCTCAACGTCGCGATCCTGCACGCGATTGTCGGCACGCTCATCCCGCTGTTCTTGGCCTGCATGCTCACCGGCTTCTTCGGCGAGCACAAGCGCTTCGCCGATGGGCTCAAGGTGTGGAAGTTTGCGCTGTTCGCCGCCTTCTCGATGACCGTCCCTTACGTCATCGTCGCCGCGGTGCTGGGCCCGGAGTTCCCCTCGCTGCTCGGTGGCGCCGTCGGGCTGGTCATCGTGATGTTCGCCTCGAGCCGCGGCTTCCTGATGCCCAGCGAGCCGTGGGACTTCCCGCCGCGGACCGGCTGGGACGCCCGCTGGTCGGGCAACATCGAGCCGCTGGCCGACGACGTGGCCTCCGGCCGGATGTCGTTGATGCGGGCGTGGAGCCCCTACGCGATCATTGCGGCGCTGCTGGTCTTCACCCGTACGGTCGAGCCGGTGACCGTGTTCCTCAGCGAGACGGCAATCGTCCCGATCCAGAACATCTTCGGCACCGCGATCAGCCAGGACGTCCAGCCGCTGTTCCTGCCCGGGTTCTTCTTCATCGTCACGGTGCTGATCACCTACGGGCTGCACGGGATGAGTCGCCATCAGATCGCCGAGACCTGGCGGATCTCCGGCTCCCAGCTGGCCGGCGCCGGCGTCGCACTGCTGTTCGCGCTGCCGCTGGTGCGGGTGTTCATCAACTCCGGGACGGACTTCAACGACTCAGGCATCTCGAGCATGCCGCTGACCCTGGCCGAGGGTGCGTCCAGCATCGCCGGCGGCGCCTGGCCCGCGTTCGCCCCGTGGATCGGCGCGCTGGGCGCCTTCGTCGCCGGCAGCAACACCGTGAGCAACCTGACCTTCTCGCTGTTCCAGTTCTCCACCGCCGAGAACATTGGGGTCAGTCCCGAGATCGTCGTGGCCACCCAGGCCGTCGGTGGCGCGGCCGGCAACATGATCACGATCCACAACGTGGTGGCCGCCTCGGCGACCGTCGGCCTGCTGGGGCGCGAGGGCGACGTGATCCGCAAGACGATCATCCCGACGATCTACTACTGCCTGTTCGCCGGTGGGCTGGCCTTCGTCTGGATCAACGGCCTCGGCTTCAACCTGGGCACGCTGCTGATCGTGGTGGTCCTGGTCGGGTTGGCGACGATCATCTGGCGGATCAGCCGAGTGCCCGAGCAGCCGGCGACAGCGACCCACGGACGTGACCCCGACACGGCGCCCGACCGGCCAGCCGGCCGGGACACGACCGACGACTAGGACGAGCCGACCACGTGCATGTCGTCATCGCCCCCGACAAGTTCAAGGGCAGCCTCACCGCGGTGCAGGCGGCCGACGCGATCGCCAGCGGGGTGCTCAGCGCCTCGCCCACCGCGTCGGTGCACGCCCTGCCGGTGGCCGACGGCGGCGAGGGGACGGTCGAGGCGGTGGTCGCGGCCGGGTTCACCCGCTGCGAGCTGACGGTGCGCGGGCCCACCGGCACCGCCGTCGAGGCGGCCTACGCCCTGCGCGGCGGCACCGCGGTCATCGAGATGGCCGAGGCCTCCGGGCTGGGGCGGCTCCCAGACGCCGAGCCCGCACCGCTGACCGCCTCGACGTACGGCACCGGGCAGCTCGTCGCGGCCGCGCTGGACGCGGGCGCGCGCTCGATCGTGCTGGGGATCGGCGGCAGCGCGACCACCGACGGTGGCGCCGGCATGGCGCAGGCGCTGGGCGCCCGGCTGCTGGACGGCTCCGGCGCAGAGTTGGCACCGGGCGGTGCGGCGCTGGTCGACCTGGATCGCATCGACGTCGGCGGTCTCGACCCGCGGATCGCGGCCGCCGAGGTCACCGTCGCCTGCGACGTGGACAGCCCGCTGGTCGGCCCCGCCGGCGCGGCCGCCGTCTACGGTCCGCAGAAGGGCGCGTCGGAGCGCGACGTCGCCGTGTTGGATGCCGGGCTCGGCCGGCTAGCCGAGGTGGTCCGGCGCGACCTCGGCATCGACGTGGCGCAGCTGCCCGGGGCCGGTGCGGCCGGCGGGCTCGGGGGTGGCGCCGTCTGCTTCGTCCGGGCGGAGCTGACGTCCGGGATCGACCTGCTGCTCGACCTGCTCGGTGTGCACGAGGCGATCCGGGGTGCCGACCTGGTCGTCACGGGCGAAGGCTCGCTGGACGAGCAGAGCCTGGCGGGCAAGGCCCCGGTGGGCGTCGCGCGGGCCGCGTCGCCGCTCGGCGTGCCGGTCGTCGCGCTGTGCGGGAGGGTTGCGGTGGCGCCCGCCGAGCTCCACGGCGCCGGCATCGGCAAGGCTTGGAGCCTGCTGGACCTGGAGCCCGACATCGACCGCGCACAACGCGGCGCGTACGCGCTGCTCGCCCGGCTGGCCGAGCGAGCCGTCCGAGACTTCCTGACCACCCACGAGCGCAGTGATCCGCACACCCGACCAGAGAGGACGGCAAGCCAGACATGACGACATCGACACCCCCCGTTGGCGAAACGGCGGTCGACGGCGTGGAGGTCAACGCCGACCCGCGGCCCGACGTGCTGACCCCCGAGGCGCTGGCCTGGCTGGCCGAGCTGCAGCGCACCTTCGGCCAGGAACGCAACGCGCTGCTGGCACGGCGAGCCGAGCGCCGGGCCGAGCGCCAGGAGAGCGCGACGCTGGACTTCCTGGCCGACACCCAGCACATCCGCAGCGGCAACTGGAGCGTCGCACCGGCGCCGCCCGCGCTGCGCAACCGGCGGGTCGAGATCACCGGGCCCACCGACGCCAAGATGGTGATCAACGCCCTCAACTCGGGGTCGACCGGCTTCATGGCCGACTTCGAGGACTCCAACACCCCCACCTGGCACAACCTCATCCAGGGCCAGGCCAACCTGAGCGCCGCGATCGCCGGGACGCTCACGTTCACCGCACCGGACGGCCGCGAGTATGCCCTCAACGACGAGGTCGCAACCCTGCTCGTACGGCCCCGCGGCTGGCACCTGGACGAGCGGCACCTGCTCGTCGACGGCGAGCCGATGACCGGGGCGCTGCTCGACTTCGGGCTGTTCGTCTTCCACAACGGCCAGGCGCTGGCCGAGCGCGGCGACGGGCCGTTCTTCTACCTGCCGAAGATGGAGAGCCACCGCGAGGCGCGGCTGTGGAACGACGTCTTCGACCTCGCCGAGCAGCGGCTGGGCATCGCCCCCGGCACCATGAAGGGCACGGTGCTCATCGAGACGCTGCCGGCGGCGTTCGAGATGGACGAGATCCTCTTTGAGCTGCGGACGCACTCCGCCGGGCTCAACGCCGGCCGGTGGGACTACCTGTTCAGCGCGATGAAGACGTTCCCCGACCGGCCGGAGTTCATCCTCCCCGACCGCAACAGCGTCACGATGGCGGCGCCGTTCATGACCGCCTACACCGACCTGCTGGTCAAGACCTGCCACCGGCGCGGCGCACACGCGATGGGCGGGATGGCGGCGTTCATCCCCAGCCGCCGCGACGCCGAGCTGAACGAGAAGGCGATGGCCAAGGTGCACGCCGACAAGCGCCGCGAGGCGACCGCCGGGTTCGACGGCACCTGGGTGGCCCACCCCGACCTCGTCTCGGTGGCGATGGAGGAGTTCGACGAGGTGCTGCAGGGCCGCGACAACCAGGTCGACCGGCAGCGCGACGACGTCACGGTCACCGCCGCGGACCTGCTCGACGTCGCGTCGGCCGAGGGTGAGATCACCGAGGACGGGCTATGCAACGACGTCAACGTGACCATCCAGTACGTGTCGTCGTGGCTGCGCGGCAACGGCGCGGCCGGCATCTACAACATGATGGAGGACGCCGCCACCGCCGAGATCGCGCGGTCGCAGATCTGGCAGTGGATCCACCACGGCGTCACGCTCACCGACGGCAGGCAGGTCACCCGCGAGCTGGTGCGCACCGTCGCCGACGACGAGCTCGCCAAGATCCGCGGCGAGGTCGGCGAGGAGTTCTACGCCAAGAGCCGGGCCGACGACGCGGTGGCCATCTTCGAGCAGGTGTGCCTCGGCGACGAGCTGGTCGAGTTCCTCACCCTGCCCGCGTACGAGCTCATCGACTGAATGGTGGGAGGCTGAGCCTCGTGCGGGTTGCGCTGTTCGTGACGTGCCTGGCCGACACGATGTTCCCGTCGGTCGGGCGCGCCACTGTCGCGGTGCTCGAGCGGCTCGGTCACGAGGTGGTCTTCCCCCCCGGAGCAGACCTGCTGTGGGCAGATGCACGTCAACACCGGCTACCAGCGCGAGGCGCTGCCGCTGGTGCGCCGCTACGTCGATCAGTTCGAGCCGTACGACGCGGTGGTCGCGCCGTCGGGCTCGTGCGTCGGCTCGGTGCGCCACCAGCACGCGATGTGGCCCGCCGGGCGGGCGACGAGGCGCTGGCCGACCGGGCGGAGCTGGTGGCCGCCCGGACGTACGAGCTGTCGCAGCTGCTGGTCGACGTGCTCGGCGTCGAGGACGTCGGCGCGCACTTCCCGCACCGGGTCACCTACCACCCGACCTGCCACTCGCTGCGGATGCTGCGGGTCGGCGAGGCGCCGCTGCGGCGGGTGCGCGGGCTCGAGCTGGTCGCGCTGCCCGACGCCGACCAGTGTTGCGGCTTCGGTGGCACGTTCGCGCTCAAGAACGCCGACACCTCCACCGCAATGCTCGCCGACAAGATGCGGCAGGTGCTGTCGACCGGCGCCGAGGTCGGCACCGCCGGTGACGCGTCCTGCCTGATGCACATCGGCGGGGGGCTGTCCTGCGCGCGGGCACCCGCACGCTGCACCTGGCCGAGATCCTGGCCTCGACCGAGGAGCAGCCGGCATGACCGGCACGTTCCTCGGGATGCCGGCGTCGGTCGCCACCGACATCG
>Ga0136627_1000740_pt1 | contig 12622 bp, 12 predicted proteins | sample AntDrymUQ4892206_2_FD_104652 | JGI IMG/M metagenome (GOLD analysis project Ga0136627, IMG submission 104652) | Polar desert sand microbial communities from Dry Valleys, Antarctica - metaG UQ489 (22.06) | ecosystem: Environmental > Terrestrial > Soil > Desert | place: Antarctica: Dry Valley... | reverse complement strand
GGAGCAGGCCTCGCGGTCGTGGCCCTGCTCGCCGCCGTCGTGCTGATCCTCGTCGTCGCGGCGCTGTGGCCTGAGGAATGGCCGGCGCCACCCGACCCGTCCCTGAAGGACCTCGTCGCCCGGGTGCTGCGCTTCCTCGCGGCGCTGCTCGTGGCGGTGCTCATCGGACTGGCGCTGACCGGCGATGCACCCGAGACCCTGCCGCGGGAGGTTCCCGAGGAGGGCCTGCCCCCGCCGGCGCCGACCGCCGCACCCGGGTCGCCGGCCGACGCCGGTCGGCTGCTCACGCTGGGCGCGGCGGCGGCGCTCGCCGCGCTCGCCGTCGCCGGCGTCGGCCGGGTGCGGCGGGCGCGGCGGACACCGACCGGGGTGCGCGCGGCCCCGGAGCCCCCATCGCCCGCCGCCGGCCCTGACCGCGCGGTCCGCCCGACCGCCACCACGCGGGCAGAGTCCGTCATCGCCGCCTACGCCGAGCTCGAGGCCCTGCTCGGCGAGGCCGGCCTCGAGCGCGGGCGACCGGAGACACCGGGGGAGTACGCCGGGCGGGTGGCCGACCGCCTGCCCGCGGCTGCCGCGCCCGCCCGCCGGCTGACGGCGCTGTACGAGGTCGCCCGCTTCGGCGAGCGCGACGTTCCCCCGGGCTCGCCGGAGGAGGCGGCGAGCTCCGTGGCCGCCGTCGGGGACCTGCTCGCGGAGCGCGCGTGACCGTCCGGCGCGGGGTGGCGAGGACGCTCGTCGACGGCGCGCGGTCCGGGGTCGCGCGGGTCGCCGCCGCCGGCGCTGTCCGGGTCGCCGCCGCCGGAGCCCTGGCGGGGATCGCTGCCGCAGCCATCCCCCGGCTGACCGCCGGCGCTGCCACGATCGTCGTCGCGGAGTGCGCCCTTCTGGTGGCGGTCGCGGTGGCGATCCGGCAGGTCGCCGTGGCCACCCGCCCTTCGAGGCCATCCCGGAGAGCTTGGGCGCACCGGCGCGCCCCCGCGCGCGCCCTCTTCGGCCGCCGGCCGTCCGCTTCCCGCCGGCTCGGCGAGGAGGGCACCGTCCCCGAGCTGGAACGCCTCGAGCGGCTCGTGCTGGGGGCGACGCAGGTCGCGGGGGAGGCGTACCACCGGCTGCGGCCGGCGCTCAGGCGCATCGCCGCCGAGGAGCTGTCATCCCGACGGGGAATCGACCTCGACGGACGCACAGAGGCCGCCCGCGCGGTCCTCGGCGAGGTGCCCTGGGCGCTGCTGCGTCCCGACCTCCCCCCTCCGGTCGACCGCCGCGGTCCGGGCCTGGATCCTGCGGCGCTGCGGGCCGTGGTCGACGCGCTCGAGGCCCTGTGACCCCCGCCGGCGTCGCCCAGCGGATCCTCGACGAGGTCGAGCGGGCGGTCATCGGCAAGCGCGACGTGCTGGAGCTGGTGCTCGCCGCCCTCCTCGCCGACGGCCACGTCCTGCTCGAAGACGTGCCCGGCACCGCGAAGACCCTCATCGCCCGGTCCTTCGCCCGCGTCACCGGCCTGCGGCTCCGCCGCGTCCAGTTCACGCCGGACCTGCTGCCGCTGGACATCACCGGCTCGGCGGTGTTCGACCAGCGCAGCGGCGACCTCGACTTCCGCCCCGGCCCGGTCTTCACCGACCTCCTGCTCGCCGACGAGGTCAACCGGGCTCCGGCCAAGACGCAGGCCGCGCTGCTGGAGGCGATGGAGGAGCGGCAGGTAACGACGGACGGGACCACCCGCCCCCTCGGTCGTCCCTTCCTCGTCCTGGCCACGCAGAATCCCATCGACCACGAGGGGACCTACGCTCTCCCCGAGGCGCAGCTCGACCGGTTTCTGGCGCGGGTCCGGGTCGGCTACCCCTCGCGCCAGGACGAGTTGCGGCTGGTGCGGGAGCGTGCCGACCGGGGCACCGACGAGGTGGCGCTGGAGGTCGTCGCCGACCGCGCGCAACTCCTCGCGCTGCAGGCGCAGGTCGAGTGCGTCCACGTCGACGCCGACGTCGCCGGCTTCATCGTCGACCTGACCACGGCGACGCGGTCGTCGCCCAAGGTGTCGCTCGGCGCGAGCCCCCGCGGGACGCTGGCGCTGTTCTCGCTCGCGCGGGCGCGGGCTGTGATCGCGGGCCGGGGCTTCGTCACCCCCGACGACGTCAAGGCGGTCGCGGTCCCCGCCCTGGCGCACCGGCTGATCCCGCGGCCCGAGCTGTGGGTCCAGGACGTCACCGGCGAGGACGTCGTGCGGCAGTGCCTCGAGCAGGTTCCCACCCCCGCCACGTGGCCCGGCGAGAGCACGACCGACGACGGCCCGCCGGCGGAGTCCCCGGCTCCTCCGCGCCGGCGCCGTGGGCCGGCATGACGTCGTCGCGGCGGTTCCACCCGCGCGTCCGTGCCTACGCCTGCCTCGGGATCCTCGGTGTGGCGGGCGCGGTGGCCGTCGGACGGCCAGAGCTCGCCGCCGTCACCGCTCCGGCGCTGCTGCTCGTCGCCGCCGGGCTGGCGCGCGACACCGGCTGCGGCGTCGGCGTCGAGGTCACGCTCGACCGGTTGCGGGTCGTCGAAGGCGACGAGGTGACCGTCCGCGTGCGTCTGTCCGTCGACCGGGCCGTGGAGCGGGTGGACGTGGCCTTGGCGCTCCCCGCGGGCCTGGAGCCCGTCGCGCGGCCCGCGAGCGCCTCCGTCGCGATCCCGGCCGGGGTGCCGCGCACCCTGGAGTTCGGTGTTCGGGCCAGCCGGTGGGGCGGCTACGGCGTCGGCGCCGTCACGGCGAGGGCGACCGGCGCCCACGGCGTCACCGTCACGCACGCACGCGCCGACGGCCTCACCCCCCTGCGGGTGTTCCCGCGCGATGCCCGGCTGCGGTCAGCGATCCCACCGGCCCGGACCCGGGCAGCCGTCGGCAGCCGGGTCTCCCGCCGGTCCGGTGACGGCATCGAGCACGCCGACCTGAGGCCCCTGCAGCCGGGGGACCACCTCCGGTCGGTCCACGCGCGGGTGAGCGCCCGCCGCGGCGCGCCCTGGGTGAACGACCGCCATCCCGAGCGCAACGCCGACGTCGTGCTGTTCCTGGACACGTTCGCCGAGGCCGGCCGGGACCTCGCCGGGACGTTGGACCTCGCCGTGCGCGCCGTCGCCGCCCTCGCGACCGTGCACGTCGCAGCCCGGGACCGGGTCGGCGTCGTCAGCTTCGGGGGGCTCGTGCGCTGGCTTCCCCCCCGCGCCGGCCCGGTGCAGCGGGCCCGGATCCTCGACGCGCTGCTCGACACCGCGATCCTCGTGCACTTCGCGACCCGCCGCTTGGACCGGGTCGCCGCCGCGGCGCTGCCCTCGACCGCCCTGGTCGTCGCGCTCACCCCGCTGCTCGACGAGCGCAGCGTCGAGGTGCTGTCCGAGTTGCGCGGCCGTGGCCTCGACCTCGCGGTCGTCGAGGTCTCCCCGGTCCCGTTCGCCCCGCCGGCCCCCGGGGAGCTCGGCGAGCTGGCCCACAGGCTGTGGCGGCTGGAGCGCACGGCGCTGCGCCGCCGCTTCTCGAGCCGGGGGGTGCCCGTGGTCGCGTGGCACGACGGGCAGCCCCTCGAGCCGGTCCTCGCGGAGGTGATCGCATCGCGCCGCGCCGCGCGCACCGCACGCTGACCGCGGCGGGGTCGCTGGCCGTGGCCGCGGGCCTGGCGGGCGCGCCCCTGCTCGACGGCCCGCTGCCGGTGGTCCTCGGCCTGGCAGGGGTGGCCGCGCTCGGATCGCTGGCGGCGGCCCTCGCGGGGTGGTGGGCGGACGGCGTCGGCGTCGCGCTCGTCCTGCTGGTCGCCGAGTACGGAGGGTCGCTGGTGGCCCGCGGCCCCGGGCTCGACCCCTCGGCACCCCTGGTCGCGGCCGGACTGCTGCTCGCCGCCGAGCTGGCGTACTGGTCCGCGGACGTCCGCGCCGCCCGCGCCGGCGGCGCGGAGGATCGCGCCGTCACCGGCCGTCGGGCCCGCCGGGTCGCCGTCGTGACGCTGTCCGCCGCCGCTGGCGCCTCCTTCCTGCTCGCCGCGGCGGCACTGCCCCGCAACGGCGGGGAAGCGCTGCGGGTCGCCGGCGTCGCGGCCGCTGCGGCGGCCGCCACGGTCGTGCTCGCGCTCCTGCGTAGGGTCCGGTGACGTCGTCCGGCGGACGCGGACCCCGCCCCCGGCGGGGCCGGTGACGTCGTGCGGCCGACGCGGACCCCGTCCGGCGGGCGGCGGCACGGCCAAGGACCGCGGGGCGGTCGGCGCGGTAGGGTCCCCCGTCGCCGTGCCGTCGCTCGCCCCCGGAGGGACCGGAATGCTGCGCAGTCGGATCCACGTCGCCGCCCTGGCCGGCGGAGCCGTCCTGGCGGTGGGGTTGCCGGCCGCCGCCCAGGAGGCGCCGGGCCGGCCCGGGAGGATCGCCTACTCCGAGGTCACCGCGGACCGGTCGAGCGCCGCGATCGCGACGGTCGCCCCGCAAGGGGGTGCTCCCACGACGCTCACGTCGGGCGCGTTCGACACCGACCCGACCTGGTCGCCGGACGCGACGCAGATCGCCTTCACCCGCGTCGATCTCGACCCGGCCGGGCCCGGAGCGACCGCCGAGCTCTGGGTCACCGCCGCCGACGGCACCGGCACGCGCCAGCTCGCCGTGGACGGCGCGGCACCCGACTGGTCGCCGGACGGCCGCACGCTGGCCTACGCCACGACCGCGGGCGGCATCGGGGTGCTCGACATGGCATCCGGCCGAGCGCAGGTGTTCGTCGAGGAGGGCGCCGCCTACGTCGATCCGGCGTGGTCGCCGGACGGGACCACCCTGGCGCTCGTGCGCCTCCACGAGCAGGAGGTGACCGCCGGTCTGGTGCTGTTCCGGCCCCGGGCCGGGGAACCGGGACTGTTGATTCCCACGCCGGGGCTCTCGCCGGCCGACGTCGACTGGGCGCCCGACGGCGATCAGCTCGCGTTCTCCGGCCTGCCGGAGGGGACCGACGCCGAGGCGGACATCCACCTCATCGGCGCGGACGGCGCGGGTCTGCGCCGCGTGACCGGCGACGGCGTCGGCAGCGCGAGCCAGCCGCGGTGGTCGCCGGACGGGCTGCGGCTCGCGTACGTCGCGTCGCCGCCCGGCCGGGATGACGGTCTCGACGTCTTCGTCGCCGAGCTCGGCTCGGGCGAGTCCCGGACCGTCGGGGGCGCGCCCACGGACGACGTCGACCCGACATGGTCGCCCGACGCCACCGAGCTCGTGTACACCGCGTTCGACGACATCTTCGACGAGGGCGGCGCGTCCGACCTCATGGCGGTCGACGCCGGGGGGGGCGCCCCGCGCCCCGTCACGACCAGCGGCCACGCCAGCGGCGGGGACTTCTCGCCGGGCGTCACCCGCCGGACCGCTGGCCCGACGCGGGTCGAGACCGCCGTCGAGATCGGCGCGCTGCGGCCGGAGACGGCGAGCGCGGTCGTGCTCGCAAGGGCGGACCTCTACGCGGACGCGCTCGCCGGCGCCCCGCTGGCCGGGCAGCTCGACGCCCCCGTCCTGCTGACGCCCGGGGACCGGCTGCACCCGTCCGTGGCGGCGGAGATCGGACGGCTCGGCGCGGGCACCGCCTACCTGCTCGGTGGCGAGGGCGCGCTGTCGGCACGGATCGAGGCGGACCTCGCCGAGCTGGGCGTCGCCGAGGTCGTCCGCCTCGACGGGGCGAACCGCTACGACACCGCGCGGCAGGTCGCCGCCCGCCTCGACTCCGACGAGGCGTTCGTCGTGCAGGGGGCGGCCGCCGATCCCGCGCGCGGGTGGCCGGACGCCGTCGCCGTCTCTGGGGTCGCCGCCTTCACGGGACGCCCGATCCTCCTCACCGAGGCGGACCGGCTCCCGGCCGAGACCCTGCAGGCGCTCCGCGAGGGCGGCATCGGCACCGTCCGGGTCGTCGGCGGCACCGCGGCCGTGTCCCAGGCGGTCCGGGACGCGATCGCGGCGGAGGGACTCGCGGTCTCGTCGATTGCCGGCCCCACCCGCTACGAGACCTCCGTGAAGGTCGCCACCTTCGGGATCGGTGAGGGGATGGACCCCGCTCGGACGTGGCTCGCGACCGGGCGGGACTGGCCGGACGCCCTGGCCGCCGGACCCGGCGCGTCCGCCGACGGCGGCGTCCTGCTGCTGGCCGACGGCGCGGCACTGGACCGGAGCCCGGCCGCCGCCCGGTTCCTGCAGGACCAGGCCGCGGCGATCGAAACCGTGCGGCTCGTCGGCGGGACCGCCGCGCTGACGCCGCTGCTCGTGACCCAGGTCGAGTTCCAGGTCCGGTCCGCGCCCGGCTGAGGAGCTCCCGTCCCGCTCGCGCAGCGCTGTCCGCTATGCTCGCCGGCACGCCGGGGGAGCTCGCCGCGACGAGCTGAGAGTGCGCACCACGCGCAGACCCCACGAACCTGAACCGGTTAGCACCGGCGGAGGGAGCGCGTCATGGTGGACGGCACCGTCAGCCTCGTCCTGTTGCTGTCGACCCTCGTGGTCTTCGTCGTCGTCGGGCTCCGCGCCGCGCGGCGCGGAGGCGACGTCGAGGACTACCTGATCGCACGCGGCAGCCAGCCCGCACTGACGCTGGGACTGTCGTTCCTCGCCGCGGGCATGGGCGCCTGGATCCTGTTCGCGCCGCCGGAGGTTGGTGCCGGAGTCGGGGCGCTCGGCCTCGCCGGCTACGCCGTCGGGGCCGCCGTACCGATCGCGCTGTTCGCGGTGCTCGGGCCGCGCCTGCGTGCGGTCGTGCCCGACGGCCACAGCCTGACGGAGTTCGCGCGCCTGCGCTTCGGCCGCGGCTTCCACGTCTACCTGGGCGCGGTCTCGGTCGCGTACATGCTCTGCTTCGTGACCGCCGAGCTCACCGCCGCCGGCGGCGTGACCGCGATCCTCTCCGGCCTCGACCCCAGAATCACCGTGATCGCGGTGGCGGTCGCCACCCTCGCCTACACGGTGCTCGGCGGCCTGCGGGCGTCGCTGCGGACCGACCGGTTCCAGGCCTGGCTCATCCTCGCGCTGCTGGCCGTCGGCTCCGTGGCGGTGCTGCAGGGCGTCGACGACCCGGCCGGCGCGTGGGCGGCCGCGGGCCGCCCGGCGTTCGACCGGCTCGGCGCGGAGGTGGCCGCGACCCTGATCATCGCGGTGACGGTCGCCAACCTGCTGCACCAGGGGTACTGGCAGCGCGTCTGGGCGGCGCGCGACGCCCGGGCGCTGCGGCGCGGCGCGGCGCTGGGGGCGGCGGCGACGGTCCCCGTCGTGCTGCTCGTGGGCGCCGCCGGCATCCTCGCCGCGGGCAGCGGGCGGGACCTCGGCACCCCGCCGGTACCCTTCTTCGCCCTGTTGACCGGGCTGCCGTCGTGGGTGGGACTGCTGGTCCTCGTGCTGGCCGCTGCCCTGGTCGCCTCGTCGGTCGACACCCTGGAGACCGGCCTGGCGTCGCTCGTCACGGCGGAGCGGCCCGGGACGTCGCTCGCGGGCGCCCGCCTGGTGACGGTGCTGCTCATGGTGCCGGCGGTGGCCGTCGCGCTGCAGGGCTACTCGGTGCTGCGGCTGTTCCTGATCGCCGACGTGCTCTGCGCCGGCGCCGTCGGCCCCGCGCTCCTGGGTCTGTGGCGGCGCGCCACGCCGGCAGGGGCGCTCGCCGGGGCCGTCGCCGGGCTCGCCGGCGCGGTTGTGCCGGGGTGGGTCACGTCCGGGTCGGTGGCGACCGGGGTGTGGATGGCCACGTTCCCGGGGGCGGTCCCGACGCTGCCGCCGTTCGCCGGGGCGCTGGTGGCGTCGTTGGTCGTGGGCGTGGGCGTGTCCGTGGCCGGTCGGACGCAGACCGACCTGTCTGCGCTCGCCGGCCGCGTCCCCAGCCTGGGCCGGTGATGCCGACCGGGCGGTGCCCGGCGCCGCCGTGCGGCCGATCCGCCGGGTCGGACCGGCGTACCCTGGCCTGATGGAAGGCCCGCGGAACTTCGGCGGCCGCGCCGGCGGGGCCGGGCGGGCGGTCACCCGGCTCCTGGACGAGCTCGTCGTGCGCGCGCGCGTGCCGGCGGAGGACGTGGTCGCCGAGGCCGTCAAGCGCGGGCTCCCCCTGTCCGGGTCGACGGCGTCCGAGGCGCTCGCCAGCCTGCGCTGGTGCGCGCCCGCGGCCCTCGACCCGCTGGCGCGGTCCTACGTGAGCAGCAACGCCCTCGCGGCCGGCGCGCAGGGGTTCGTCGCCAACCTCGGCGGCGCGATCACCATGCCGGTGTCCATCCCCGCCGACACGGTCGGCATGCTCGCCTGGATGGTGCGGGCGACCAGCGGGGTCATGGGGGCCTACGGGTTCGAGACCGAGACCGAGCACGGCGCCGCCCAGCTGCGAGTGGGGCTCCTCGTCGCGAGCGGCGTCTCGAAGCTCACCCTCGAGGGCACGCAGGTGCTCGTCGCGCACCTGTCGCGGCAGCTGCTCGACCGGGCCGCCGCGGAGCGGCTCAACGCCTACCTGACGGGCCAGGTCACTCGCCGCGTCGGCGGCGGGCTGGTCCGGGGGCGGCTGCCGCGGGCGGTGCCCGTCGTGGGCGGCGCGATCGGCGCGGGCGTCAACCTCACGATGGTGCGGGCCATGGGCGGGCGGGCCCGGGCGCACTACCGCGGACTCCTGGAGGAATGGCAGCGCAACCAGGGGCTGCGCCCGCCGGTCGTCTGGGACGTCGGCTGACGGGGTCGCGCGCGACCCGCCGGCGGGGACCGCCTCCGCGGTTTCGTCCCACCCCTGTGGCAGCCTGATCCCGAGGCAGTCGAGATCAGGGGATGCGACCACCAGTGGACGCGCAAGCCGAACACATCCAGGAACTTGTCGCCGAGGCGTGCGGCATGCTCGACCTCGTCGGCCGCGGCGTCGCGGACGACGCGGCGCACGGCGAGCTGCAGCAGCTCCGCGGCCTGCTCCGGGCCCTGTCGCACCAGACGGGCGACGCGCAGGCCGCCGACACCGCCTGCAGCGTCGTGGCGGACATCGACGCGGCCCTTCGCTGGTCGACCCGCAGCGTCGTCGAGCGCCTGGCCGGCTGACCGCGGCGCGACAACGCCCGGGGCCACCGGGCGGTGCCCTACCCCGCCTCCTCGCCCAGCAGCGCGCGGAGCGCGTCGAGCCGGCGGTCCCACTGCAGGCCGACGTCGGTGATCCAGGACATCGCGTCCGCCAGCGGTTCCGGCGTGAAGCGGTAGCGCGCCTCCCGCCCCTCCCGGCTGACCGCCACGAGACCCGCGGACTCCAGCGCCGCGAGGTGCTTGGCGACGGCCTGGCGGGTGACCGGCAGGCGTGCCGCAAGCTGGGTCGGCGTGGCGGGGCCGTCGGACGACAGGTGCACGACCACGTCGCGGCGGGTCGCGTCCGCGAGCGCGGCGAACACCACGCCGACCTCAGTCGGGTCGCCCGTCGTCACCGGGTCGCGAGCAGCACGCGGCGTGCGGACGCGGACGCGGCGTCGGACGCCATGGCGGCGGCCGCGGCCGGCGCGGGATTCGCGGGCGCCGTCTCGGTCACGGTGACGCGGGTTCCGGCGGGGACCTCGTCGAGCCCGATCTCGACGGTCGACGCGCCCGCGTCGCGCGGCGTGGCCGCCTCGCGGTCCGCCGGCCACCAGTGGAAGGTCAGCCGGCGCCCCGGCACGACCTCCTCGACGACGAGCCGGCGGACCGTCTCGTCCTCGCCGACGACCGTGCCGGTCCCACCCGGCCGCAGGTCGATCTCGACCTCGGCGCCCAGCCAGCGGGACAGCGGTGCGGGACGGGTGACGGCGTCCCACACCCGCTTCCGGTCAGCGGGCAGGACGACGGTGCGTGTGACCTCTGCGCTGGCCGGCATCGAGGACTCCAAACCCGCAACCCATCGGTTGCGGCATGTCCGTGGGCGGCGTACGGTTGCGCAACCCTTTGGTTGCAGCTTATGACGTGGCGGAGGCCGGCGCATGGATCCCAGCACCCTTCCGAATGAGGCGGTTCCGTTCGATCCGCGCGTCTGGGACCCGTTCGCGCGGCTCCTCGAGCGGCGGATCGTGTTCCTCCGCGGCCCGATCGAGGACACCAAGGCCGACCAGCTGGCCGCCCAGCTGCTCGTCCTCGACGCGGAGTCCGACGACCCGGTCACCATGTACATCGACTCGCCGGGGGGATCGGCGGCCGGCATGTTCGCCCTCTACGACACGATGCAGCTGCTGCGCTCGCCGGTGCACACGACCTGTGTCGGGATCGCCGCCTCGGCCGGCGCGTTCCTGCTCGCGACCGGGTCGGGCACGCGGTCGGCCACGCCCAACGCCCGGGTGATGCTGCACCAGCCCCTCGGCGGTGCGGAGGGGACCGCGGCCGACATCCAGATCCAGGCCCGCGAGTTCGCCTTCCTCCGGGAACGGATGGAGCAGATCCTCTCCGAACGGACCGGCAAGAGCGTCGAGCGGATCCACCTCGACACCCAGCGCGACTTCTGGCTGTCCGCGCACGAGGCGCTGCGCTACGGCCTCATCGACGAGGTCGCCGTCGGGCCGAGGGCGCCCGGGTCCTCCCGCCCGCGGCCGCTCCCACCGCCCGGCTCGTAGGAGTTCGCCGCCCCGTCCCAGTAGGAGCTCGCCGTCCCGTCCCAGTAGGGGCTCACCGCCCCGTCGCGGGGGCGTCCTCGTCGGCGACCCCTGCGGCGGGGCCGGCGGCGCGGACGCGGGCGACGTGGGCGAAGGCGTCGCGGAGGTCGCGCAGCCACTCGGCCTCGTTCGCCCCGACCAGGCGGACGCACCAGGCGAGCGCGTCGCTGCGGCTGCGCGCCACCCCGGCGTCGATGAGGGTGTCGAGCACCGCCCGCTCCGGGAAGCGCAGCCGCGTCATGGCCGGCACGCTGACCGTGGTGAACAGCTGACGGACGTCGCCGCAGGCGGCGCCCCACGACAGCGCGCGCCGATACCGCGCCTCGGCATCACGGGCGATCCGCATGCGGTGGTCCCTGGTCTCCTCGCGGAAGCGCTCGATGCAGGCGGCCCGCGCCGCATCCTGAGTCCGCTGTGCGGCGGGCTCCGGCAGACGTCCGACGACCAGGATCTCGTCGCGGTCGGCGAGCACCTCCGGCGGCTCGATGAACCAGTCGTCCGGCAGCCGGCGCGTCAACCAGGTGGAGACCTCAGCGAGAGTGTGCATCGTTACGACATTACCGGCGCACGCGCGGCGCGGTCGCAGCGCGGTCGCAGCCCGCGAGTAGCGTCCGGGGAATGACCGCACCGCCGTCCGCCGGCGAGGAGTCGCGCCCGCCGATCGACCGGGTCCCGATCATCGTCCCGTGCCCGTGCTGCCGGCGGCTCGTGCGGGCCACGGTGAGCTGGCGGGAGCGCCGGCCGCGGACACGCCGCCGCTGCCCGTGGTGCGCCCGCCTGGTGGTGCTGCGCCCGGGGCCGGACCGCTGAACGGGTTCGGCGCTCACAGCGCCGCCGGGACCCGGCGCGTCTGGCGCCGGTGCACCACCAGGGTGGCGAACGCGGCGAGGACCATCGCGCAGGCGCAGGCGATCCAGCCAGCCGAGTAGGACCACCGCTCGGCGAGTCCCCCGACCACCAGCGGGCCGAGCAGGCTGCCGAGGAAGCCGCCCGTCAGCACGACCCCCGACGCCGAACCGGCGCCCACGGGGTCCAGCCGAGCGACCGAGAAGAAGAACAGCCCGCTCCAGCCGTATCCGAGCCCGTACGCGACCAAGGCTCCGGCGACCGTCAGCGGCGTCCCGCCGACGGCGAGCAGGACGTAGCCGACCGTGCCGAGCGCCATCATGGCCGCGACGACGCCGAACTGCCGGTCCGAGCGCCGGTCGGCGACCGCGCCGAGGACGAGGCGGGCCCCCACCGCGGCGAGGCTGGCGACCGCCAGCAGCAGGCCGGCGCCGCCTGCGGGCACGCCTCCCGTCACCGCGGCGTCCACGATGAACGTGCTGAGCGCGGTGGCGGCGGCGAACCCGCTCCCCCCGGCGATCGTGAGCAGCAGCAGCCCCCTGCCGCGCCCGGGCGAGGGCCGGTGCGCGGTCCTGGCGGCCACCGGCGGTCCGGACGCCAGCAGGACAGCAGCCAGCACGGCGAGCCCGGCGGCGCCCACGAAGGCCGCGCGCCAGCCGATCGTGAGGGCGACGAACGGCACCGCAAGACCCGCCGCCAGCGACGCCACCGGCGATGCGGACTGCTTGAAGCCGAACGCCAGACCGAGCCGCTCGCCGCGGACGCGCTCAGCCAGCGACAGGTTGCCCGAGGACTCGCCCAGCGACAGCGCCGTCCCCGCGAGCGCCAGCCACGGGAGGAGCGTCGCCAGGCTGCCCGCGGTCGCGGCGATCCCGAGCGTGCAGACCGCGCTGACCGCGGCGGCCACCCGGAGCCCGCGTCCGGGTCCCACGCGCTGCGCCAGCCGCCCGAGCGGGACGGACGCGGCCGCGGCGGCGCCCAGGAACGTTGCGACCGCCACTCCCAGCGCGGCCGGGCCGAAGCCGAGCTCGGCGCGCAGCTGCACGGCCAGCGCGGCGGTGAGGAACAGGGGCAGCAGGCACACGGCGTTGACGGCCCCGGCGCCGGCCACGGCCGCCACGGTCGGCCCGCGACCCGCGGCCACGCCCTCGTCGCCGCCACGGCGGGCGGTGCGCGCACCGGGTCCCACTACGGGCCGC
>Ga0136627_1000739_pt1 | contig 12635 bp, 13 predicted proteins | sample AntDrymUQ4892206_2_FD_104652 | JGI IMG/M metagenome (GOLD analysis project Ga0136627, IMG submission 104652) | Polar desert sand microbial communities from Dry Valleys, Antarctica - metaG UQ489 (22.06) | ecosystem: Environmental > Terrestrial > Soil > Desert | place: Antarctica: Dry Valley... | reverse complement strand
GCCCCGCTCGACGCCCTTGACCATGTCGTAGACGGTCAGCGCGGCGACCGCACAGGCCGTCATCGCCTCCATCTCGACGCCGGTCGGGCCGGTCGTGCGCGCCTCGCCCGTCAGCCGCACCTCTCCGGCGCTTGCGTCGATCGCGACCGTCACGTCGACGAACGACAACGCGAGCGGGTGACAGAGCGGGATCAGCTCGGCGGTCCGCTTGGCGGCCTGGATGCCGGCGATCCGCGCGGTCGAGACCACGTCGCCCTTGGGCGCATCGCCGCGCTGGACCAGCGCAGCGGTCGCGGGCTCCATCCGCACGGTCGCATCGGCCACGGCGCGTCGCTGCGTCGCCGGCTTGTCGCCGACGTCGACCATGCGCGCGCCGCCCTGCTCGTCGAGGTGGGACAGGCGCTGCGGCACGGAGCGAGTGTAAGGGGGCGAACTCTGCGATGCCGGCCCTTGTGGGGAATGTGAAGGCTATGAGGGAGGGCTACGATGACCGCTGTGCCAGTCGCGGAGCGCATGACCGCCGAGCAGTACCTAGAGCTGCCGCCGTCGCAGGACGCCCGCCGGCTCGAGCTGGTGGACGGTGAGCTGATAGTGCACTTTCCGACGTGGCTGCACAGCAGCGCTGCTACTGACATCCAGTATGGGTTGGAGGCGTGGCTGCGTGCCACGCCAGGCCGCGGGAGGACCGGGCAGCCGCTCGAGGTGCTCATGGATGAGCACAACGTGTACGTGCCGGACGTCGTCTGGTATCGGGAGGAGCGCGTTCCCGCCAGGGACGACCCCCGTCCGTATCCGGTGCCCGACATCGCCGTCGAGGTGCGCTCACCCTCCACGTGGCGTTATGACATCGGCGCCAAGAAGGCGGGGTATGAGCGCTTCGGCCTGCCTGAGCTGTGGCTGGTCGACACCGCCGCCGACGTGCTGCTGGTCTTTCGCCGTGCGGCGCCGACCGTGTCCACCTTCGACATCGCGCTCGAGCTCACCCGTGACGACACGCTGACCTCGCCGCTGCTGCCCGGTTTCGCGCTCGCGCTCGCCGAGCTCTTCCCGCCGCCCGAGTAGCCGGCGGTCAGACCGAGGAGCGCAGCCCGATCGTTGATCGGGCGAGCACCACAGGTACGACCTCCCGAGGAGCGCAGCCCGATCGTCGGGGAGGAGCGCAGCGCGATCGCCGATCGCGCGAGCACCGGACCCGGTTCTCCTCGGGCGAGCACCGCAGGCTTGGGTTCTCAAACCGGCGCGTGCGTGCGGCGCGCCGCGGCGATCAGGTCGCGCACCGCGCCCTCGTCGCCGCCGCGCAGCAGCTCGACCGGGTCGGGCTCGCCGTCGACGATCGACTCGAAGAATGCCTTGCGGTCCTGGTAGGTCGGCAGGTTGCCCTTCGCCCAGCCGCGGACCTCGTTGAGCAGGATCGCCAGCCGCGCGTAGGGCTCGCCGTACTCCTCCGCGATCTCGGCCTTGATGCGCTTGGCCAGCGCCGGGCTCGCGCCCGCGGTCGAGATCGCGATCGCCAGCGGGCCGGTGCGCACGATCGCCGGCAGGATAAAGTTGCACAGGGGTGGGACGTCGACGATGTTCACGAGCATCGCCCGCCGCTCGGCGTCCTCGTAGATCGCGATGTTCACGTCGGTGTCGTCGGTGGAGGCGATCACCATGAAGGCGCCCTCGAGATCGGCGGCCTCGTACTCGCGCTGCTCCCAGCGGATCGAGCCCTCCGACGCCAGCTCGCGCAGCGGCTCGATCGCCTCGGGCGCCACCAGGGTCACGTCGCCGTCGCAGGCGAGCAGGCCCTCGACCTTCTCCAGGCCGACCGAGCCGCCCCCGACCACCAGGCACCTGCGCCCCGTCAGCTTCAGACAGGCGATGTAGAACGGAGTGTCGAGCATCCCCTGCACGCAGCTCTGGTCGCAGGTTCCGCGCTTGAACTGGCAGACACAGGGCTTTCCGGCAAAGGCTTGGGCGGGCATGGTCTCTGCGATGGTACGCGCCGTACATTTCTGGAGATGGGCCCCGGCCACTTCACCGACGACTCGATGCTGCGACGCGTGCACCGCGAGCGCGCGATCGCGCTCAGCGGGCCGCGCGCGCTGCTGATGCAGGCGGCGCATCCGCTCGCGGTCTCCGGCCTGCTCGCGCACTCGAGCGCGATGGACGAGCCCTACGATCGCCTCGCTCGCACGGCCGAGGTGATGTCCACGATCGGCTTCGGCACGCGCGCGGAGGCCGACCGGGTGACCGCCCACGTGCGCGAGATGCACACGCGCGTCAAGGGCCGCATCCGCGAGCCCGTCGGGCGCTTCCCCGCGGGCACCCCCTACCGCGCCGACCAGCCCGACCTGCTGCTGTGGGTGCTGTTCACGCTCGTCGACTCGGGCATCGTGGTCTACCGCAAGTACGTCGGGGAGCTGTCGCGCAGCGCCGAGGCGGCCTACTGGGAGGACTACAAGGTCGTAGGCGAGCTGTTCGGCCTGCGGCGCTGCGACATGCCCGACACGCTCGACGACCTGCACGCCTACCGGCGTGAGATGCTCGAGGGCGACACGCTGCTGGTCACCGACTGGGCGCGCACCCGGGCGCGCCAGATCGTGCTCGAGCCCCCGGTGCCGTGGATCGCGCGGCCGCTGCTCGAGACGGCGAACTTCATCACGATCGCGCTGCTGCCCGCGACGATCCGGCGCCAGTACGGCTTCTCCCCGCTGCCCCCGGTCGCGGTGCGCCGCGCGCTGGTGGCCGGAGGGGCCGAGTACGTCAAGCGGGTCGTGATCCCGTTCGTGCCGCAGCGGCTGCGCTACGTGCCGGCGGCGGCAAGGGCAGCGTAGCCGCGACCTATCGCCGCTCGGCCGTCGTGCCTCAGCCGACTTGGGCCGGCACCACGTACTCCAGGAACCACTCGTCGGCGAACTCCCCGGTGCGGAAGTCGCGCCCGCTGAGCCGGGTCACGCCAACGCGGCGGAACCCGGCCTTCTCGTAGCAGCGCAGCGCCGCGGCGTTGTCGACCGCGGTGCCCAGGATGACGCGGTGATGGCCGCGGACGGTGGTGAGGTGGTCCACCAGCGCGGTCATCGCGTCGGTGCCATGGCCCTGGCCGTGCCAGGCGGGGGCGAGGAAGATGTCGACCTCGACGTGGCGGTAGTCGCGCTCGTTCTCCTCGGTGAACTGGATCATGCCCGCCAGCTCGCCCCCGATCAGGATCGAGAGCCGGGCGGCCGTGGGCTCCTCCCAGGGAAAGTCGTCCTCCAGCGGCCCCCACCGTTCGGCGACCTCTCCCAGCCGCCGGATCGCGCGCAGGCCCTCGGCGTCGCCTGCCTCCAGCGGTCGCAGCACGACCCGTTGCCCGCGCAGCTCGTCGCCGGCGTCAGCCACGCCTGCCCGAGCTGCGCAGCTCGTGGCCGGCCTCAGTCACGGCGGCCCGAGCCGAGCATCTTCGCCCCCAGCCGCGCCAGCGACGGCGCCCCGCGGCGCAGCGCGCCCGGCTTGTCGTCGTCGCGCCCGTAGAGCAGCTGCGCGGCGGCGTGCATCGCGCGGGCGAGCGCCGCGTCGTAGGGGTGCCACCAGAAGTTGCGCGTGCGCGAGGGCTCCCAGGCGAGCAGCTTGACGTTGACGCACTCGTAGAAGCCGAACTTCGAGTGCGAGCGGCCGAGGCCGGAGTCCTTGATCCCGCCCCAGGAGCACGCGCAGGTGCCGTGGGAGAACATGTGGTCGTTGACCCATGCCATGCCCGACTGCAGGCGATGCGCGATCCGCTCGCCGCGGGCGCGGTCCATCGTCCACACCGATGCGCCGAGGCCGAAGTCGGAGTCGTTGGCGAGCGCGATCGCCTCGTCCTCGGAGTCGACGGTCACGACCGGGATCACCGGACCGAAGATCTCCTCGCGCATGATCCGCATCTCCGGGCGCACGCCGGTCAGCACCGCCGGGGCGTACCAGTCGCCCGCGCCCAGCGCCGTCGCGGCCTCGCCGTCCAGTGGACCGCCGCAGCGCAGCTGCGCGCCGGCCGCCACCGCGTCGTCGACGAGCTCGCGCACGAGCTCGAACTGCTCGTGCGAGACCATCGGCCCGATCTCCGTCGTCCACTCCATCGGCTCGCCGACGCGCAGCGCGCCCGCGCCCTTGACGAGCTCTTCGGTGAATCGCTCGGCGACCTCGCGCGCGACGTAGACACGCTCGATTCCCGAGCAGGTCTGGCCCGCGTTGGCGAAGCCGCCCCACAGCGCGCCCGAGACGGCATGGTCGACGTTGGCGTCGGCGAGCACGAGCATCGGGTCCTTGCCGCCGAGCTCGAGCACAGCGCCCTTCATCCGCTCGGCACACGCGATCCCGACACCGCGCCCGACCTCGACCGAGCCTGTGAAGAAGATCTTCGCGGCGCTGGACTCGACCAGCGCCTGGCCCACCGCGCCACCGCCGTGCACGGCGCGCACGAGGCCCTCGGGCAGTCCCGCGCGCTCGAAGACCTGCTGGATGCGCTCACCGATCAGGGGGGTGAGCGAGGCGGGCTTGAGCACCACGCCGTTGCCGCACATCAGCGCGATCGCGACCTCCCCGAAGGGGATCGACCACGGGTAGTTCCACGGCGCGATCACGCCGACGACCCCGAGCGGCTCGTAGGTGAAGCGCGCGCGCTTCTGCTTGGCGAACAGCGGCATCGGGACGCGCTCGTCGCCGAGGATCTTCGGGCCCGCACGCGCGATCCAGTGCAGCGCGTCGATGCTCGGCACCAGCTCCATCACGTACGACTCGTTGCGGGGCTTGCCCTGCTCGCGCGTGAGCAGCTCGCTGAGCTCGGCGAGCGAGTCGATCACGACCTGGGCGGTGCGGCGCATGTAGCGCGCGCGCTGCGACAGCGGCAGCGCGGCCCAAAAGGGCTGCACCTCGGCGACGTCGTCGACGACCGCCTGCACCTGCGCGGGGGTGATCGTCTCCACGGATCCCAGGCGCCGGCCTCCGGCGGGGCTGAAGGACTCGAGCGGCGGGTTGGCGGCGGTCACGTTCACGGACCCATTGTGACCGACCTCAGGAGCCGCGGCGTTGCGGCCCGGCCGCGTCAGGCGGCGCGGCGGCCGCGGACGGGTAGGCGGGTGAAGACGGCCGCGACGCCGTCCTCGTAGGTCCGCGTCGTGCGGCCCAGGCGCTCCATCAGGGCCAGCATCGCCGCGTTGTGCACGAGCAGGTCGGCCTTGAGGTGGGTGGCGCCCTGCTGGAGCGCGAGCGCCGCGGCCGCCTCGGTGAGCAGCTTGCCGACGCCGCGGCCCTGGCGGTCGTCGTCGACCACCACGGCGAGCTCGGCGAGCCCGGTCTCTAGGTGGGCGACGTCGGCGAGGCCGACGATCTGGTCGGACCCGTCCTCGAAGCTCGTCGCCACGACGACGACTCGCCGGCGCGGATCGTAGAAGGTGAAGTGGCGCGCGATCGCCTCCGGAACGTGTGGCATCGCGTGCAGGAAGCGCCGCTGACGGGTCTCGGGGCTGAGGCGCTCGAGGAACGCTCGCACGGCCGGGGCGTCGGTCGGCCGCGTCAGGCGCAGGCGAACGCGCAGGCCTCCGCCGACGGCGTGGGTCGTAGCCATCAGCGTTCCCGGGTCGACCAGGCGCTCGGTGATCGGTGTGGGGGGCTTCATCTGCCTCCAGGGTGGCAGGACCCTCCGGTTGAGACCAATGTCGCTTGACGGGATCGCAACATTCATTGCGCGCGGTATAACCCGCGGGTGCGGCGCGGGGGGCGCAGACGAGCGGTACTGGCCGCATTGGCGGCCCTGGCCGTGGGTGCGGCGGCGGCCATCGCAGCGATCGTGATCGTGCCGATGCTCACGTATGATGAGGTCACCGAGGGCGGCTTCCGCGGGATCGGTGACGGGGGCCGCTCGGTCGAGGCCGGCCCGTTCGGCGACTACGTCGCCAAACGCTACGTCGCCGGCGGGCGCACGACCGTCGAGACCTCGATCGCCAACCGCGGCGACCGCGACGTCGAGATCCTCGAGCTCGGGGACGTGAAGTCGCTCGACGGGGTCAGCCCCCGCGGCGCGCGCATCGCCGCGCAGGTGGGACCTGGGTCTCCCCGGTCCTACGTCGCCTTCCGCCCCTTCGAGCTGCCCGCCGGCCGGCAGCGGGCGGTGGAGCTGCAGTTCCGGATGGGCGCGTGCTCGGAGCTCGAGCCGGGGACCCTGGTCGCCTTCACCGCGCTGCACGTGCGCTATCGCACCGGGATCGCCGAGCGCGGTGAGAACATCGAGCTGCGCAGCCCGGTCCAGTTCGAGCGCGGCCCGCGCTGCCGCCGCGCGCGCGGCGACCGCGGTTGAGCCTGGATCCAGTGTGTCACGAACGTTCGAGGAGGTTCTGATGTAGGAGACCTTTGAAGGCGGTGCTATGCAAGAGATGGAGGCTTGTTGGCCCTCCGGCGTCGGCCTCTTGGGGGCGGGCGTCAAACCACTCTGTGCTGCGTTGGGTTGAAGACCGTCGTGGTGAGCGACAGGGAGAAGGCGCGGCGTGACCGTGTCAGGTGGGGACCGGGAAGACGTTCCAGAATCGTTCGGCCAGGTCGTGTGGCGTGGTCGGGTGTCGCTGTTGAGGCGTCGAAAGGCTTAGTTGACATCGAAACCGGGGGTCCTTGGATTGCCTTCGGGATGAGCTTGGCGGGTGCCCGTGTCCTGGCCAGGTGGTGTCCGGCGTAGAGGCGGCGTGAGTCCGGTCTGCGGCTCTTGCATGGAACGTGAGAAGGCGAGCGTCGATACAGCCGTCCGGGGGCGCATGGCCCTGGGGCCGCAAGAGGGAGCGTGCCGAGGCGGACCGCCGAAGGCATCGAGTACCGATGCGACGCGCGCTGGCGGACCGGCCCGTAGTAGCTGTGAGATCGCTGCTCGCTGGGGTGGCGGTGGAGCCAAGGGGCCGGCTGATGAGGATGCAGGTTCGTTCAACCGGGGCGCTTATGTCCTGGGAGGAAGCGAAGTTGAGCATGCCGATGTCGCAGCAGAAGCCGTTCGAGATTCCCAAGCAGGCAGTCTGGGATGCGTATCGGCGGGTCGCGGCCAGCAAGGGCGCGCCGGGAGTGGACGGGCAGACGCTCGGGCAGTTCGAGGCCGATCTGGGGGGCAACCTCTACAAGATCTGGAATCGGATGAGCTCGGGGTCCTACTTCCCGCCCCCGGTGCAAGCGGTGGAGATCCCCAAGCCGCACGGTGACGGGGTCCGGGTGCTCGGCGTGCCGACGATCGCCGACAGAGTCGCTCAGACCGTGGTGGCCATGCACTTGACGGAGCGCGCGGAACCTAGGTTCTTGCCCGACTCCTATGGTTACCGCGCGAAGAAGTCGGCGCTGGAGGCAGTCGGGGCGTGCCGGCAGCGGTGCTGGAAGTACGACTGGGTCATCGATCTCGATGTCCAGAAGTTCTTCGACACTGTGCCATGGGACCTCGTGGTCAAAGCGGTCGCGGCGGTCACCGACAGCCGCTGGGTGCTGCTGTATGTCAAGCGGTGGCTTTCCGCGCCGCTGCAGCATCCGGATGGGACCCTTGTGCAACGGGAGAAGGGAACTCCGCAGGGATCGGCGGTCTCGCCGGTCCTGGCGAACCTGTTCATGCATTACGCGTTCGATGCGTGGATGGCCCGCACCTTCGCGGGCTGCCCGTTTGAGCGCTACGCCGACGATGCTGTCGTGCACTGCACGAGCAGGCGTCAAGCCGAAATGGTGCTTGACGCGATCACCACGCGGATGAGCGAGGTCGGGCTGGTGCTTCACCCCGAGAAGACGCGAGTCGTCTATTGCAAGGACGACAAGCGACGGGGCCAGCACGAGCACACATCGTTCACCTTCCTCGGGTTCGCCTTCAAGGCACGGATGACGCGGGCACGGGGAGGCGGGAAGTTCTCCGGCTTCCTGCCCGCGATCAGCCCGGAGGCGTTGAAGGCCAAGAGCGCCGAGCTTCGCGCGATGCGAATACACCGGCGCCCGACCCTGTCGATCACAGAGCTGGCGCGATGGCTGAACCCCATCATCGCCGGTTGGATGAACTACTACGGCCAGTACTACCGGTCGCAGATGCATCCGCTGCTCCAGCGCCTGAACACCTACCTCAGGCGCTGGGCTGGACGGAAATACCGACGGTTGCGGTCCCTGAAGCGGTTCATGGCGTGGTGGGCAAGGCTGATCGAACGACAGCCCGGCCTGTTCACGCACTGGCGCTGGGTCCGCACCGTCTGACGACACATCAGAAGAGCCCGGTGACGGGAGACTGTCACGCCGGGATCTGTGGGAGCCGGGGGCCGCAATGCCCCCGGCCACCCGACCCGGGATCGGTGGATGGATCGCCGCCGAGATCGGTGGATCCAGGTTTTGAGCCCTACCCGCCGCCACGGGCACGGCGGATGCGCTCCAGGCGCTCGGCCAGTTCGCGCTCCTCGCCGTGGTCGCTCAGCTCGAGGAACCGCTCGCCCTCCGCCTCGGGGGGCATCAGCTCCTGTCCGGAGACGCCCTCCGGGCGATCGTGCGGGTAGTCGTAGCCCTGGCCGCGGCCGAGCGCCTCGGCCCCTGGATACGCGGCGCTGCGCAGCGGGCCGGGCGGAGTCGGCGCGCCGTGCGCGCGGACCCACGCGCGCGCGTGGCCGAGCGCGGCGTAGGAGGCGTTGGACTTCGGCGCCAGCGCGAGGTAGACCGTCGCCTGGGCGAGGTTGTGGGCGCACTCGGGCAGGCCGACGTGCTCGACCGCGTGCGCCGCGGCGACTGCGATCTCCAGCGCCCGCGGATCGGCGTTGCCGATGTCCTCGCTGGCGAGGATCACCATCCGCCGGGCGATGAAGCGGGCGTCCTCGCCGCCCTCGAGCATCGCCGCGAGGTAGAGCAGCGAGGCGTCGGGGTCCGAGCCGCGCGTGGCCTTGATCCAGGCCGAGATCGTGTCGTAGTGGCGGTCGCCGCCCTTGTCGTAGAGGATCGCGCGGCGCTGCAGGGCGTCCTCGGCGCGGGCGATGTCGATCTCCTCGCCCCCCTCGGCGGACTCGGCGGCGAGCTCGAGGGCCGCGAGCGCGGTGCGGGCGTCGCCGCCCGCGCGCGCGGCGAGGAACTCGAGCGCGTCGTCGGCGACCGGCGGCGGGTCGGGGATGCCGCGCTCGTCGCCCAGCGCGCGGCGCAGCAGCGCCAGCACGTCTGGGTCGGAGAGCGGGTGCAGCTCATAGACGCGGCAGCGCGAGAGCAGCGCCGAGTTGACCTCGAAGTAGGGGTTTTCGGTCGTCGCCCCGACCAGCGTCACGAGCCCCTCCTCGACGGCGGGCAGCAGCGTGTCCTGCTGGGCCTTGTTGAAGCGGTGGATCTCGTCGAGGAAGAGGATCGTCGGCTCACCGGAGGTCGTGCGCCGGTGCTCGGCACGCTCGAGCACGTCTCGCACCTGCTGGCGGCCGGCGCTGACCGCCGACAGCTCTTCGAAGGCGGCGCGCGCGTGCAGCGCGACCAGCCGCGCGAGCGTCGTCTTGCCCGTGCCCGGGGACCCGTAGAGGATCATCGAGTGCGGGCGGCCGTCGTCGATCGCGCGGCGCAGCGCCGAGCCGGGCTCGAGCAGGTGCCCTTGGCCGACGAGCTCGTCGAGCGACGCCGGGCGCATGCGCGCGGCGAGCGGCTGATCGGCGCGGGGCACGTGGGTCTGGCCCTGCGGCGGTTCGTCGCCTGCGTCGAAGAGCCGCTCCACGAAAGCGATTCTCGCAGCGTACGAAGTCGTTACGTTCATGGGTGCGAATGTAGAATCCTGATGCGTACACTGGGAGCATGGTCAAGCGCACGTCGGTGAACCTGGACATGGAGCTCGTGGGTGAGGCATCGGCGGTCCTGGGCACGGAGCGGATGACCGAGACGGTCCACGCGGCTCTCAGGGAGGTCGTGCGGCGCAAGCGCCTGCACGAGCTGGCGCAGCGGGACTTCCCCGACCTGACGCTCGAGGCGCTCGAGGAGATGCGACGGCCGCGAACCTTCGACCACCTCGACGTTTGAATGGAGCTCGCGGACACCTCTGCTTGGATCGTGTCGCGGCGAGCGAGCCGGCCCGCGCTTCACGCTAGGTTTCGCGACGGACTTCTCGCCGGCGCGATCGCCACCTGCGACATGGTCCGCTTCGAGTTGCTCCGGTCCGTCCGCAACGCGAGGGAGTTCGCCGAGGTCGCCGCTGAGCTCTCGCTCGTCCCGGACTGCCGCATCACGGGCCAGCCGAACCGTTGGATCGTGGCGCGCGGGTCGCTGTAGAGAGGATCCGGCCGGGGAGCGTGACGGTCGCGCCACCCACGGGCGGTTCCGGGGAACCGCTCCTATACTCGCCGCAGTGTCCGACGCCGCCGATCTGCAGCGCAGCGCCACCGAGCTGCTGCAGCGCCTGATCGGCTTCGACACCGTCAACCCGCCCGGCAACGAAGCCGCCTGCCAGGAGTTCCTGCGCGAGCTGCTCGAGAGCGCCGGCTTCGAGGTCGAGCTGCTCGCCGCCGTCGAGGGTCGCCCGAACCTGATCGCGCGCATGGGCTCGGGCGTCGACGGCGCCGTGCTCTGCCTGCTCGGCCATGTCGACACCGTGCTCGCCGACCCGGCCGACTGGAGCGTCGACCCGTGGTCGGGCGAGCTCCGCGACGACTGCGTCTGGGGCCGCGGCGCGCTCGACATGAAGGGCCAGGTCGCGTGCGAGGTCGCCGCCGCCGTCGCGCTCGCACAGGATGGCTGGCGCCCTGCCGCGGGCGAGCTCAAGCTCGTGCTGACCGCCGACGAGGAGGCCGGCGCCGTCCATGGCGCGCAGTGGCTGTGCGAGGCGCACCCCGAGCGCGTGCGTGCCGACCTGGTCGTAAACGAGGGGGCCGGGGCGGCGTTCGAGTACGGGCGTCGGCGCCGCTACGGCGTCTGCGCCGCCGAGAAGGGCGTCTTCCGCTTCACCTTGAGCACGAGCGGCCGTGCCGGGCACGCGTCGATCCCGCGCATCGGCGACAATGCGCTGGTCAAGCTCGCACCGGTGCTCGAGGCGCTCGCCGGCGGGCGCGTCGTGCCCGAGCACTCGCCCGAGCCCGACGCGTTCCTCGCCTCGATCGGCGTCGCCGGTGACGACCTCGAGGCCGCGCTGGCCGAGGTCGAGGCCACCGACCCGCGCGTCGCGATCCTGCTCGAGCCGATGCTCGGCGTCACGCTCAGCCCGACGATGGCCGCCGCCTCGGAGAAGATCAACGTCATCCCGGCGCACGCGCACCTGAGCGTCGACTGCCGCGTGCCGCCCGGCCTCGGCGAGGAGCACGCGCTGGCACGCATCCGCGAGACGATCCCCGCTGACGGCCACGAGATCGCCTTCCGCGAGACGGTCACCGGCAACCGCTCGCCGCTCGACTCGCCGCTGATGGACTCGATCCGCACTTTCGTCGAGCGCGAGGACCCCGGCGCGGGTGTCACGCCGGTCGCGCTGCCGGGCTTCAGCGACTCGCGCTGGTTTCGCGAGGCGTTCCCCGACTGCGTCGCCTACGGCTTCTTCCCGCAGCGTTCGATGGACCTGTTCGAAGCCTCGCCGCTGATCCACGGCGCCGACGAGCGGATCCCGGTCGACGACCTCGGGCTGGCGGCGCGCTTCTACGCCGGCCTGGTCGAGGAGACGCTCGGATGAGCGGCGAGGTCCCGCCCGTCGTCGGAGCGCCCGCCGATGACGAGACGCCCGACAAGCTGCGCCTCGGGGGCATGGCGCTGCGCAACGGCCTGCTGGTCCACGGCCCGACGCACTGGGCCGCGGCCGTGCGCGATCGCGACGGGACGCTCCAGGTCGCCTCGGGGCGCAAGCCCTCGCTCGGCGGCAAGGCAGCCGAGCGGGTTCCCGGGCTGCGCGGCGTGCTCAAGCTCGGCGAGGCGATGGCCGTGATCCCGCTGGTCAAGCGCGCGCTCCCGGCCGCGCGGCTGCCGATGCAGGACGCACGCACGCTCGCCGCGATGGCCGGGGCGGCGCTGCTCGGGCAGGCGATCCGATCCAGCGGCCGGCGCACGGTCGTGCGCGAGGGCGCGGTCGGCGTGATCAGCATGGCCCCCGCGATGCTCGCGCTGAGCTCGGGCGACCTCGCGGCCTACCACGGGGTCGAGCACAAGTCGATCGCCGCCTACGAGTCCGACGGCGAGGCCGGTGACGAGGACAAGGAGCACGACCGCTGCGGATCGAACCTCGTCGCGCCGATGCTCGGCGCGGCCGCCGTCGGCAACGCCGCGGCGCGTCGCGCCGGCCTGCGCGGGCCGGCGGTCGAGGCCGCCGTCGGCCTCGGCAGCGCGGCTGTCGCGGTCGAGGTCTTCGCCTACGCCGAGCGCCACGCGGGCTCGAGCCTGTCGCGGGCGCTGCGGCGTCCCGGCTACGAGATCCAGCGGATGGTGGGCACACGCGAGCCCGACGCGGAGCAGCTCGAGGTCGGGCGCGCGGCGCTCGCCGAGATCCTGCGCGTCGAGGGCGCAGCGCCGGCCGCCGGCGGCTGAGGCTCGATGCCCCTACGGCTCGCTCCGCTTCGGAGCAGGCGGTGGCGGGCGCATAGGATGCGGCGATGGCCGGCACGGCGCTGCGCACCCGCCTCGCCCCGGAGATCTTCCGGCTGCCCGTGCAGCGCATCCGCGACGGCTACTACTCCGACGCCTACTTCAACCTCACCAAGGAGCTGCTCGAGGCAGAG
>Ga0136627_1000738_pt1 | contig 12635 bp, 10 predicted proteins | sample AntDrymUQ4892206_2_FD_104652 | JGI IMG/M metagenome (GOLD analysis project Ga0136627, IMG submission 104652) | Polar desert sand microbial communities from Dry Valleys, Antarctica - metaG UQ489 (22.06) | ecosystem: Environmental > Terrestrial > Soil > Desert | place: Antarctica: Dry Valley... | reverse complement strand
CCGCGTCCGCGTCCGCCTCCCTCGCCACCGGCTTCGACGCAGCGCGGGTCGGTTACGACGCCGGCTGGACGCAGTACCTCGCTTCGCTCAAGGCCCCGCCCGCCGCGGTCGCCGGCGATGCCGAGCTGCTCCGCGTGTACCAACGACGCCGGCGCCACGCGACTGGTCGACTACCTCTGGCGCGTTCAGGAGCCGGACGGCTCGTGGTGGCAGAACACGCGCGTCGACGGCACGCCGCACTGGACCACCGAGCAGCTCGACGAGACCGCGCTGCCGATCGTGCTCGCCTGGTGGCTCGGCCGCACGGGCGCCGCCGACTGGGCGCACGTCGAGCCCGCCGCGGACTACATCGCGGCCAACGGGCCCGACACCGGACAGGAGCGGTGGGAGAACCAGAACGGGTGGTCGCCGAACACGATCGCGACCGAGATCGCCGGCCTGATCTGCGCGGCCGACATCGCTCGCCGGAACGGCGCGCCCGGGAAGGCGGAGGCGTACGAGCGACTCGCCGACCAGTGGCAGGCGCAGGTGGAGCCCTGGACGGCGACCACCAACGGTCCCTACTCCCCCGACCCCTACTACCTCCGGGTGACGAAGGACGCCGACCCGGACGACGGGAGCACGTACCGCCTCGGGGACAACTTCCCGCGCCCGGTCGACGAGCGCGAGATCGTCGACAACTCGTTCCTCGGCCTCGTGCTGTTCGGCGTGAAGCCATGGGATGACCCCGTGGTGCGCAACTCGCTGTCGGTAGGCGACACGCAACTCGTGTCCGACACGCCGTCGTTTGCCGTGTTGGCGATCGTGCGGAGATGCACCGACGCATCGCCGCCGTCGCCCGAGCAGGCATGGGACGGCCGGCCGCCGCACGACGAGCCCGCCGGCGAAGGCACGCGCTCGGCCACTCCGCTCGCCTGGACGCACGCGCAATTCGTCCGGCTGGCATGGTCGATCGACGCGGGAACGCCAATCGAGCGGCCGGCGATCGTCGCCTGCCGCTACACGGGCGCAGAGTGCTGACCTGACGTGCCCTGTTGCGACTTGGGGTCGCGTGGCGAGCTCAAGTCGCAACAGGAGCGTGCTTGGAGCGAGGGAGTGCTTCGCTAGGCTAATTAGCGATGCGAAGCACACCTGCCGATCGTGAGCTCGCGACGCGCCTGCGCCTCGCGCTCGCGCGCGCCGCACGCCGGCTCCGTCAGGAGGGCGGCACCGACCTCTCCCCTTCCCTGACCGCAGCGCTCGCGACGATCGAGCGCCGCGGGCCGCTCACCCCCAGCGAGCTGGCCGCACGCGAGCGTGTCGCCCGGCCCACCGTGACGCGCATCGCGTGCCGGCTCGAGGCGGCAGCGCTGGTCACCCGCACCGCCGATCCTGCCGACGGACGTTCGTCGCTGATCACCGTCACGCCCAGCGGCCGAGCGTTGCTCGCTGCCGCCCGCACGCGCAAGGACGCGTTCCTCTCGGAGCGCCTGGATGCGCTCGCGCCGGAGGATCGGGCCACGCTCGAGCGCGCCGCCGCCCTGCTCGAGGGCATGGTCGAGTGATCGCCGGCGTCGCCCGCACGTTCTCGTCCCTGAGGGTCCCGAACTACCGCCGGTACTTCGCCGGGCAGGTCGTCTCCATCTCGGGCAACTGGATGCAGATCGTCGCCGAGATGTGGCTGATCCTGCAGTTGACGGGCAGCGGCACGGCGGTCGGGCTCACCGCCGGGCTGCAGTTCCTGCCGGTGCTGCTGTTCGCCGCCTGGGGCGGCGTGCTGGCCGACCGGCTCGACAAGCGGACGCTGCTCACCGTCACGCAGTGCTCGATGGCGTTGCCCGCCGTCGCGCTGTGGGGTCTTACCGCCGGAGGCCAGATCGAGGCGTGGATGGTCTACGTGCTGGTGTTCGTGCGCGGGACGGTCCTCGCGGCGGACAATCCGGCACGCCAGGCGTTCGTGAGCGAGATCGTCGGCGCGGACCGCGTGCTCAACGCGGTGGCGCTGAACTCGGTGGTCGTGCACTCTTCGCGCATCGCGGGGCCCGCCGCCGCGGGCGCCCTGATCGCGCTTGCGGGCGTGGCGGCGTGCTTCGCGGTCAACGCGGCGACCTTCGTCGTCATGGTGGTCGCCCTGCGGCTCATGGACCCGTCCCAGCTCCAGCCGGCGCAGCGGATCCCGCGCGCGGCCGGGCAACTCAAGGCCGCGCTCGCCTACGTGCGGCGGACGCCCGCGCTCCGCATCCCGCTGGTGATGATGGTCGTGATCGGAACGATCTCCTTCAACTTCCAGGTCCTGTTGCCGCTGCTGGCGAGCAAGACCTGGCACGGCACAGCCGCGACCTACGCGACGCTGACGGCGGTGATGGGCGTCGGCTCGGTGCTGGGCGCGCTGGCGGCGGGCGCGCGCGGCCGCGTGACCCCGCGCCTGCTGGTCGGGAGCGCAGTGCTGTTCGGGGTGGCCGAGCTGCTCGCCGCGATCGCCCCGACCCTGACTCTGCAGGCGCTCGCGCTCGTCCCCCTCGGCGCCGCGAGCGTGACGTTCGCCGCCGGAGTCAACTCCTCGCTGCAGCTCGCCTCCGAGCCGACGCTGCGCGGGCGCGTGATGGCGCTCTACGCGATCGTGTTCCTCGGCTCCACGGCGATCGGCGCGCCAGTCGTCGGCTGGGTGGCCGAGCTCGCCGGACCGCGCGTCGGGCTTTGGGCCGGTGCCGTGGCGGCCCTGGTCACCGCCGCCTGGGCGCGCACGGCCTTCGCCGCGCCGGCTATTTCCCACCCCCGACCTCGCACCCCGACCAACAAGAAAAGGCCGGATTGCGGGAGTTTTCGGATGCCGGAGGAGGGATTCGAACCCCCGACACGCGGATTATGATTCCGCCCCGTGGGTGCCGTGGGGTGCGGTGGAATGGCTCTAGAGCGCGGTTTCGGGGCTATCGAGTACCGTCGAATACGGTCGGATACCGTCCACTGCGCTGACACTTTCGCTGACACCCTGCGCGACCTTGGCGAGCTCGCCGTCGAGGTCGAGCGGCTCGCCCATGCCGTCGTCGAGCAGGTGCGTGTAGACGTCCAGCGTGAACGACGGCTTGCGATGGCCGAGCAGCCGCGAGAGGCGCTTAAGGTTCGTCCCGGCCTCCAGCTGCATCGACGCGTACGCGTGCCGGAAGGCGTGAAAGCCCGCCCAGGCGACGTCGGCCTCCTCCGCGGCGGGCGCGAGCACGCGCCGGCGCAGGTTGCCTTGCCCCATCGGCGTGCCCAGGCTCGACGGGAACACGAGCCGCCCGTAACGCGCCGCGGCGTCCGCGGGCGGTTCGGGCCGGCGCGCGAGGTGCGCGCGCAGCTCGAGCACGAGCGCGTGCGGCAGCGGGACGTCGCGCACGCCATGCTCGCTCTTCGGGCGGTTCATCGTCCTGCCGTGCTTGTCGACCGCGCGGCGGACCTTCACGACCGGCCGGGAACCGTCGAGGCGTAGGTGCTGTTCGTCGAGCGCGAGCGCCTCTGAGACGCGCAGGCCGGTCGCGGCGAGCAGCCGGAACAGCACGCGCCACTCGGGCCGGATGACGGCCAGGACCGCGGCGAGCTCGGCGCGCGTGAGCGCCTTGACGGTGTCCTCGGCGCCGTCGTCGCCGGCGTCGCGCAGCGGGTCACGGCGCGGCAGCGCGACCCGCGACGCCGGGTTGTCGCGGCGCAGCTCGTCGTCCACAGCGGCGGTCAGGCAGCCGGAGAGCACCGCGAAGATCCGCGCGACGGTCGCATCACGCAACGGGCCCGGCACGCGCAACGCCGCGCTCCCGGCACGACCCCGGGCCCGGGACTCCAGCCGGTGGCGTTCGACCTGCGCGTGGTCGTCGACCAGCCAGGCGACGAACGCCTTGACGTCTGATCAGAGCTCCGCAAAGCCGTCAAGCGCTTGGCGCCGAGGAACGGGATCACGTAACGCTCGAGGTCACGCCGGTACTCCGCGCGGGTCGATTCACGAAAGCCGCGCCCTGAGCCTTGATGGCGTTCGATCCAGCCACGCGCGTACTCGGCGAACGTGACCGTCGACGGCACGCGATGCTCGCCGGCGTCGACGTCTGAGACGCGCCGGGCGCGCAGCCGGCGCGCGTCGTCGAACGTGCGAGCGCTCTCCTGGCGCTGGCGTCCGTCCGGGTCGGGGTAGACAACGACGTAGACCTTGCCGCGCTTGTAGACGCCGGGCGTCCTCGTCTTTTCGAGCGGGGCGGGCATCAGCTCTTCTCTGTCGGGTCGTCGGCGATCGGGTCAACTAGGGCGCGGCCCTGGACGAGCTCGAGCCGCAAACCGACAGGTGTCGCCGGCGTCGTGCCCGCCCACGTATGGCGCCCACCGACTCGAACGGCTCGCCCCGCCGCCGGCTCGCCTGTTCGCCTGCTCGCCCGCGACGTGGTCGGCCCGGCACTGTACGCGACGGAGCTCGTTGAACGGGAGATGCGGCATCACGCCCGCATCCTCGTGATCGCGTGGGGGAGCCGCGTGGGAGCGCCGAGCTCGGACGGGAAGACTTGTCCGCGACCTCCCGTCCATCCGAGCGCGTCCTCGTCCGCAGGGACGTAGATCTCTCGCCGCGCTTGCCTCGGTCCCGACGTGAAGCACGACCGTCGGCACGTCGCGGCGCATGGCACGCTTGCCGATCGCACGCTTGCCCTTGCGCCCGTCGAACCCGGCCCCGGAGTAGACTGGCACGCCGTAATCGCCAGCGACCCGCGCTAGGCGAGGTATCAGGGCCCTCCGCCTCGCAAGCACTTCAATGTAGTACCTACGTTCTACTTGGCTCTAGCGCGCGGCATACGCGCTCCGGGGGACAACGGGAGGGACGGCAGTTAGAAGCGGTTTCAGAAGTCGTCCCGTTGGAGGGACCCCGTTCTTCGGTCCACTGACTGCGAGAGTCGAGTGGTCCTAGCGCCGAGCACAGTAGGTTGCTTGCCGGACGGATCGCCTGCCGGGAGGGGAGCCCGGAGGGCGAGCCGAGCGGCGGGCGATCCGTCCGCGCGGGCCTGGCGGGTCAGGCGGCCGCGCATGCGGCGGCGAACGCGGCGACGGTCGGCTCGCGCCGCTGCGTGGAGCGATGCTGACCGACCACCCGGCAGGCCCAGCGCTCGCTGACACCGAGGCGGTCGCAGACCATCACGACCGCCCCGCGCCGACGGGCCGGGCTCACCAGTTTCCCCGCGCGACCTCCTTCAACGCGACGTTCTCAAGCTCCTTGTCGGCCACAATCCGCTTGAGCACCGCGTTCTCGCGCTCAAGCTCCTTGAGCCGCTTGGCGTCGTCGGCCTTCATCCCACCGAACTGATTGCGCCAGCGGTGATACGTGTTCTCGCTCACCTCCAAGTGCCGCGCGACCGCGACGGTCGTCTTGCCCTCCGCCAGCAACCGGTCGGCCCCGCGCAGCTTGCGGATCACCTGCTCCGGGGTGTGCCTGCGTCGCTTTCATCGCCTGTCCTCGCTCGCCCATCATCACAGGCGCATAGGACTCTCACAAGCACCGGACCGAACCCACGGGGTCACGCCACCGTCGCTGCTCCGTTTCGTCCTGAGCGAGCGTCGCGCCACCTCAGGGGAGACCACGCATCCACGCTGACGCGAGAGCAGGCCTGCATCTTTGCGCCGCCGCTGCTCCTTGTCCGTAGCTCGGTGGTTCGCCAGCCGTAAACACGCCCGCTTCCGCGGCGGTCGCTACAGCGTCCGAGGTGTGGAGAACCCCCTGAACCCAGTCACACGCGCCCCCGGAGGATGCGGACCTCGAGACACAGCGTGAGTTCGTCGACGCGTTTCTTGCGCCCTCGCGCGGAAGGCAGCTTCAACGGGCTGGTCGAGGTGCTCGACCCCGACGTGATGTTCCGGATCGACACGCGGCGGCCGCGGGCCGGGGTCCCGCGCGCCGGTCACGGGACGCGGAGGCAGTGGCGCGCCAGATCCTCGTCCGCGGCCCGCCGCTTGCGCGTTTCGCGCAGCCGGCGGTGGTAAACGGTCGCGCAGGTGCGGTCGTCGTACCGATCGCGGTCGTCGGCTTCGGAGCGGGCTGGCGGACGAATCGTCGCGATCGACCTGGTCACCCATGGCGAGAAGCTCCGCCGGCTCTAGTCCCGGGCGCAGGATGGGTAATCGCGTGGACCCCGGGTCGCGCGGCAGCGGTCCGCGGGCTCGCGCGGCAGCGACGCCGATGATAGTCCGCAAAACATGCACGCCACCATCAGCACGGTCGACGACGGTGAACTCGGCTAGCCCGCGCGCACGAGGCGCTCGAGGACCGCGTCCTCGAACACGCCGATCCGCCGGCCGGGCTCGATCCGCAGCACGGTGACCGCGGCGCTCAACGGATCGCCGTCGGCGTCGAAGGCGGCCGGGCCGACCGGCGTCGCCACCCGCGTGTCCGGGAGCGCGGCCAGTACCGAGGCGCGGCTGCCGTCGGAGCGCGCGATGGCATCGAGGACCACGTCGGCCGCGGCGGCGCCGTAGACGGCGGTCGGCTCGATCTCGACGCCCGGCAGCGTGGTGGCGAACGCGCGCACAAACCGCCGGCCCTCGGCCGGCAGCGACTCCGGGGTGAGCCCGGTGACCGCCAGGAAGACGCCGCGAGCGGCGCCGCCGGCCTGCTCGGCGAGCAGCGGCGTCGGGGTGAAGCCGTCCGACACCAGCAGGTCGACGTCCCGGCCGAGCGCGCGGCGCAGCGCGACGATCACGCGCGCGCCGCCGGTGTCGAGCGTGCCGCCGAGGTACACGGCGTCAGGGCGCTGCGCGGCGACCGCCGCCGCGAGCCGCCGGTGTCCGGCCGCCTGCGGGTCCCAGTGGCGCGTAGCGGCGACCTCCATCCCCGCCGCCCGGGCCGCCGACGCGAACCCGCGGGCGAGCATGCCGCCGTACTCGGGGTCGCCGTCGTCGAGCACGGCGACCCGGCGGGCGCCCCGGTCCTGTGCCAGCGCCGCCATCGCCGCAGCCTGGTGGTCGTCGGGCGGGTACACGCGGGCGAAGTGGCGCCGGCCGGTCGGGTACAGCGCGTCGTCCTGGGTGAGGAACGGCGCGGACGCCGCCGGGGAGACGACTGGCAGGCCCGCGCGGTTGCTCACCGGCAGCGATGCCGCCGCGCACGGCGTGTTGAGCGGGCCGAGGACCGCCACGACCCTCTCCGTACGCCCGTAGGCGCGCGTGTTGCCGGCGCACTTGGCCTCGTCGAACAGCCCGGTGCGGGCCACGGAGTGATCGCAGACCTGGAGCGCGACGGCGTGGCGGCCGGCCTGGAAGCGCCGCGCGTGGAACTCGTACTCGATCGCCTGCGCGACCTGCTGGGCCGACAGCCGGATGCCGCCTTGGAGCGGCAGGTCGGCGACCACGAGCCGGCCGCCGGCAGGCCCGACGACCGGACCGCAATCCGTCAGCCCGACGCCGCCGGAGGCGAGCGCGGTGGATGGCAGCCCCGCGCGCAGGCCGGCGACGCTCACCCACACGCCGTCCGGCCCGGCCGCCACGCCGCGCGGCTCGGAGCCGACGCGCACCGGTGCGAGCACGCGACCCGCGCGCGTGTCGATGCGCGCGACGACGCCGCGCAGCGGGTTCGCCGCCACCACGTGCCCGCCCGAGACCGCCACGTCGGTCACGCCGGCGCCGACGTCGTAGGGACGCATGGCGAGCCGTCGCTCCCCGGTGACCTGCCACACCGTCCCGTCCGCCGGCGCGGTGACCCAGGCGGAACCGGCCCCGACGGCGAGCGAGTCGACCGCCGAGGCGGCGATGCGGCCCCGCCCCGTGATGCGGTTGTGCTCGCGGTCGATGCGCGCGATGCGGCCGTCGATCGCCAGCAGCCAGACGCCGCCGTCGCCGGCGGCCACTGCACGGGCCGGGAAGCCTCGCAGCCGGGCGACGACGCGATCAGTGCGCGGGTCGATCCGCGCCACCACCCCGCCAGGGCCGATGGTCCAGACGGCGTCGGCCTCGAGCGCGATGTGGTCGTCGACGGCACGGGCGACGAGTCCTCCGCCTTGCGGAAGCGCAATCCGTGCCCGCGCCGTCCGACTGCGGGGGTCGACGCGCGTCAGCGTGGCGGGCACGGGGCCCGCGGCCTGCACCGCATCGTTGCGCACGCCCTCCTGCACCCACACGTCGGACGGCCCGGCCGCCACGTCGGTCGGCGTCGCGCCCGTCGCGAACGTCGCCGCGCGACCGGTGTCCGGGTCGACGCTCGACAGCGTCTGCTGGTCGGCGTCGAGCACCCAGACCGCACCCGCACCGGCGGCGACGACCTGCGGGGTCGACCCAATGGCTATGCGCCTGGTCAGCGCCCCGGTGCGCGCGTCGAGCAGCGCGAGCTGCCCGGGACCCGCCGCCGGCGCCGGGGCGTCGCGAGACCCGGACACCACCAATGCGACCACGCCGGCGGCCACGGCCGCGGCGGCCGCCGCGGCGGCGATGGTGCGCCGGCCGCTCCCGCGCCAGGCGACGACGCCGGTGGGCATGGGTGGGGCCGCGAGGCTCGGATCGTGTTGGAGGATGCGCTGCTGGAGGTCGCGCAGCGCGGGGCCGGGCTCCAGTCCGAGCTCCTCGTCGAGCCGCCGCCGCCCCTCGGTGAAGACCTCGAGCGCCTCCGCTTGCCGCCCGCCGCGATAGAGGGCCAGCATGAGCTGGCCGCGCAGGCGCTCGCGCAGCGGGTGCTCCTCCACGCGCGCCACCAGCGCCGGCAGCTCGGCGCGGCCCAGCGCGAGCTGCGCGTCGACATGGTCCTCGAGCGCGCTGAAGCGCGCCTCCTCGAGGTGGCGGGCGGCGTCCTGCGCCCACGGCGCGTCCTCGAGGTCGGCGAGCGCGCGGCCGCGCCACAACCCGAGCGCCTCAGCGAGGTGCGCCTCGGCTCCCGCGAAGTCTGCCGCCGCGAGGGCGCCGCGGCCCGCCTCGCGCAGCGCCGCGAACCGGTCGGCGTCGAGCCGCGGGCCCGGGTCGACGACGTAGCCGGGCGGCCGGGTGACGATGACCGCGTGCGGCTCGAGCGCGCGCCGCAGTCGGGACACGTGGGCCTGCAGCGCCATGGGGGCGTCCGCCGGCGCGCGCTCACCCCACAGCGCTTCGATCAGCCGATCGGCCGACATCACCTCGCCGGCGTGGACCAGCAGCAGTGCGAGCACCGACCGCTGGCGGGTGCCGCCGAGCGCGCGCGGCCCGTTCCCGTCGCGCACCTCGAAGGGTCCGAGAATCCGGAAATCGAGTCCCTCCTCCACGCCGCGACCGTACCGGGCGGCGTCGTTGTCAGCGACCTGTCAGCGCCGTCAGGGCGCTGTATGCCACGCCGCGGACGATCGCGGAGCACGTTCCCCGACGAGGAGGTCCCAATGCGCAGCACCATCATCGCCGCCGGCGTCGCCGCCGCGGCTTTCGCGTTCGGCGCGCCGGCCGCCGGCGCCAAGGCGCCCGACGTCACGCGCGAAACCAATCCGTACGACGGCAGCTTCGACTGCTCCGAAGTGGGCTACGACTTCACGATGGAGTGGGAAGGCGTCGAGCACGTGGTATTCAAGGACCGCGCCGGCGAGCTCGGGCATCAGGGTGACCGGCACAGCGGTCGCGCGGCCGGCCGCGACGGGGTGAGCGACGCCGGCGACGACCCGGTGTCGTGGCTCCCCGATTGAGCGCGGCCCGCGGGCCGACCCGCTACCCACCCGTCGGCGAGGCGCCGCCTCCACGGTCGACCGCCGCGACCTCCACGCTCGAGACGCTGAGGTAGACCACCGTGGCGGCCAGCGGGGAGAGCAGCCAGGCGACGCTGCCCAGAAGCTTCGCGACCAACAGGGCGGCCGCGATGGCGGCGCCGATGGCGGCGAGGTGGACGATGCCCGCGCGCAGCTGGCGGGGGCTCTCGGCGAGCGGCTTCTCGGCCTCGCCCTCGGTCTCCCAGGTCAGGAGCTTGAGCCCGCTGTAGGCGGCCCCGACGTTCCGCAGTTGGATGGGCATTCGCGGCCGGTTCTCGAGGTCTAGAGCCCTTGTTTGCTGGGTTTTCGGCTCGCTGACCGCGAAAACGTGTGGGCACACGGGTCCGGCGGGGAAGACGTCTGACCCGGGCTGTAAAAGTCCGAATGTCCCGTAGGCATGCGGGTGTCGCGCCTCAGGGCCAACTTCTTCGGCTTCTCAGCCCACAGACGCAGGATCCATCGCGGCTCCCGCGCGCGTGGGCACACGGCAACAACCGCCAGATTCGTCGAGATCGCCCACCAACACTGGCCGAATCGTGGTTCTCCGTGCCCATCAACTGCGGAACCCCGGCGCCCGCACTACTGCTTTTCGTCCGGTGCGGGTGCGCACGGCTCAACATTGAGACGCTCGCATCCGCTGCAAGCGACAGTGGGCAGGATTCAGCCCGCGGCCGGCCGGCGAGAGCCCGTGCCGCTCACGCGGACGACTCGCAGCGCCAGGTCGGCGCCCGGGTGCTCCTCGCCAGGCGCCGGGAAGAGGGCGCAACTCCGCAGGGTCGCGCAGCCACACTCCTGCGCCTCCTGCCGAATCTCGCTCGTCGGATGCCTACGCGACCCTACCGCCCGGCGCGCCGCCACCCGTGATCTCCGGACGAACCGGGGGACCTACTCGCGGCGAACAGGGCTGAGGGATCGTCGATCTTCAAGTCCGCGGTTTGATGGTGTAGTTCCAGTCTGGGTGGAAGGCATGGCGGTCGATCTGGACGGCGGTGAGCTCGGCGTTTGAGACCTTGACCTTGTCGGGGTAGGCGCGCTCGTCGAGGCGGGCGTAGACCTTCAGGCCGGTTTGGGTGCTGGTCGCGGCGATCAGGTCGACGATGACCTGGCGGCTGACGAGCGGCTTGGCGCGCCAGTTCATGCTGATGAAGCTGAACAGGCGGTGCTCGATCTTGTTCCACTTGCTCGTGCCGGGCGGGAAGTGGCAGACGCGGATCTGAAGGCCGGTCTCGTCGGTTAGGCGCTGTAGCTCGGTCTTCCACAGGCGCGTGCGGTTGCCGTTAGAGCCGCCGCAGTCGGCCGTGATCGTCAGCGTGGTCGCGTTGGGGAAGCGCTCGGCTCCGAGGTGCTGCCACCAGCTTTGGATCGAGGCGACGGCGAACTGGGCGGTGTCGTGGTCGATCCCGACCTGAACCCAGCCCTCGTTGTTGGCGAGGTCATAGATCCCGTAGGGGATCGCCTTGCCCAGCAGCTTGTCCTTGAAATCGTGCGTGCGCACCAGCTCCGGGGCGCCCCTGGGCCGCCACTCGCGCCCCGCGTTTTTGAAGTCGCCGATCAGCTCCTTCTTCTTGGTGTCGACGCTGATCACCGGCTCGCCGGCGTCGATCGCCGCCTTCGCCGTCTGATCGATGTGCTCGAACTGGGCGTCACGATCGGGATGGGAGGCGCCCTCACGGGCCTTGCGGTTGGACTGCAGGCTGTAGCCCAGCAGCCGCAGCAGCTTCGCGACCGTCGCGAAGTGCACCCGATGACCCAGCACTGCCAGCGCGGCGGCGAGCTGACGCACGCTCTTGGCCGTCCAGCGCAGCGGCGACTCGGGATCACCGCGCGTGTCGGCCTCCAACAGCCGCTCGAGGTCTGACAGCAGCGTCGGATCGGTCTCAGTCAGCGGCTTGCGACCCCCTCCCGGCCGACGCACCCGCCCGCGCTCGAGCGTCCCGCCCGACTCCAACTCGCAGATCCCCGTGCGGATCGTCTCGACCGCCATCCCCGTCGCCCGCGCCACCGCCGCGATCCCGCCCCGCCCCGCCGAGCGCGCCTCGGCCGCCGCCCACAACCGGCGCTGGCGCTCGTTGAGCTCGCCCGCCATCGCCCGAAACCGCTCGCCGATCGCGACCTCATCGATCACACCCCACAGTTCTACATAACCCGAGCCATACCTCCCGCGTTATTTATCGACGATCCCTAAGCGGTTTGTGCGCCAGCGTCCGCGACTTGCGCAAGCAAGGGCTGTGCCCCGAGAGACGCCTGCTCGTCGTCTCACCCTCTTCGTGTGGCTGGCCGCTCACTGTGTGCGAGGATGCGGCCGGGGTGCCGGGCCGCGGCTGGCGCTCGGGCGGTTGGTCACGCGGGTTTGGAGTTCGCCGAGGTCGATGTCGCCGCGGAGGAAGCCTTCGCCTGCGTAGAGCAGGCCGGTGAAGACGCCGGCGCCGACCAGGCAGAGTATGGCTTCGCCGAATCCGAAGCCGATCCACGCGGCGGTGAAGAGGAAGCCGAGCAGGGCGGCGAATTGTCTGGGGGTCATGTCAGTTGAGCTCCCTCTTGCTTGAGCGGTCATAGCCGGTCAGGGTCACGTTGACGGGTACGGTGGGTAGCCCGTGGCGCTCGAGGCCGCTGCCGACGCTGCGCTGGACGCTGCGCAGCGTGTCTGGCAGGTCGCGAGCGCGGCGCACCTCGAGCAGGACGGCGAGGTCGTCGGTTCCGAAGCGCCCTGAGGCGCTCGCCACGGCCGGGTGCTGGAGCGCGATGCCCTCGGCTAGGCGCTCCACGGCGCGCGGCTCGACGGTGACCGTGCCGCGGTCGCCGGCCTCGAGCTCGAGGTCATGGCGGGCGAGGTAGGGGCGCGGCAGCTGCTTGAAAGCGACGGTGAGCAGGAGTAGCAAGGCGACCAGGCCGGCGATGCCGGCGATCAGCCGCGCGCTGTCCGAGGCCCGTCCCGCCAGCAGGTTGGCGGCGAAGTCGTAGGCGGTG
>Ga0136627_1000737_pt1 | contig 12648 bp, 7 predicted proteins | sample AntDrymUQ4892206_2_FD_104652 | JGI IMG/M metagenome (GOLD analysis project Ga0136627, IMG submission 104652) | Polar desert sand microbial communities from Dry Valleys, Antarctica - metaG UQ489 (22.06) | ecosystem: Environmental > Terrestrial > Soil > Desert | place: Antarctica: Dry Valley... | reverse complement strand
CGATCATCGAGTCGCTCCCATAGTTGCAGCGCCTGCTGGCCGAACTCCAACGCCTGTTGTGAGTCTGCCGACCTCCAGCACATGACACTGAGGTGCTGCAAAGCCTGCGCTTGGCCCCAGACATTCTCTGCCTCACGAGCAGCCTTGAGCGCCAGCCGGAGGGTATCGGCCCATTCGTTAAGGTGACCACGGATATAGAGGTACCGCCATATAACACACGCCAGCTTCCAGGTGAACTCGTGCCAACCGCGGTGGGCCGCGTGTCGAATCGCCGCCACCAGGTTACCGTGCTCAGACCGTAGCCAATTCAGCCCGTCCTGGTCCGTACCGAATGCGGGACCCGGCAAGCTCGGCTCGGAGACCGGTGGTAGGCGGTGTCGATCGTGGGGAAAAACGGCAGACGCGGCCGCCGACGCGGTGCGCAGGTAGTAGCCGAGTAGTCGCGCGATCGCGGCGTCCCGCTCGGTCGGATGGTCGCCGTCGAGTATCCTGGCGTGCTCGCGGAGCAGGTCGTGGAGGCGATAGCGACCCGGGGAGACATCCTCCACCAGACTGACGCGGTGCAGAACCTCTAGTAATTCATCGACGTCGGCCACCGCAACGTCCGCCAGGGCAGCAACGTCCAGACTATCGAAGTCGGAACCTGGCACAGCGCCCAATAGGCGGAACACACGCTGCTGCTCAGGCGTGAGCTGCTCGTAGGATACGTAGAAAGTTGCGGCGAGACGTCGTTCAGCGGGATCGAACTCTACGAGCCGCAGTGCCCGCTTCCGAAGCAAGTCCGCAAGGTGCTCCAGTTGCCAGTTAGGGTGCTCCATGAGCCGACCGGCAACAAGCCGGATAGCCAGAGGTAGCCGGCCGCTGATTTCGACCACGTCTTCCGCTGCACCGTCTTGCCGGTCAATGCGTTCAGAGCCCACAATCTGTCTCAACAATGCGATGGCGTCGCCTGCGGGCATTGGATCGAGATGCACGCTGCGGCTGTAGTCTAAACCGCTGAGCCGGCATCGGCTGGTCACGATCACCAGGGAACCCGCTGCGCCCGGCAGCAGCGGCTCGACCTGTGCCTCGTCCTTGGCGTTGTCGAGCAAGATGAGCCTACGAGTGCCCGCCAGTGTGCTGCGGTAGAAGGCAGCCCTGTCCTCGAGGCACTCGGGAATGGCGGTGCCGGGCACGCCGAGCAACTTGAGCAGCCGCTCGAGCGCAGTACTTGGAGCGACGGGATCCAGGTTGGGGGTGAAGCCGTGCAGGTTGATGACTAGTTGACCGTCGGGGAAGTGGTGCGCCAGACGATGAGCAGCATGGACGGCCAACGCCGTCTTGCCGACACCGGGCATTCCGCTGATCGTCATGATCGAAGGGGCCACTGGTTCGTCGGCGGCGGTCCGCCAATCGGTCAGCAGCGCATCGATTTCGACTTCCCGCCCGGTGAAGAGGTGGGGATTCCTCGGCAGCTGCGCGGGTGCACGCTCGGGCTCACCCCGTAACGCACGTTGCTGGAGTCTTGCCAGCTTCGGTGAGGGTGCCATGCCGCTGCTCCGGAGTACTTGAGCGGTCCGATTTACTATGGCGAGGGCACCGGTGCGATCCTCGGTCTCCAACATTGCCCGCGCCAGTAGCCCGGCCAGCCGCTCGTTGCTCGGGTCTTCCGAAACGGGTGTAAACAAGTGGTCGATCACCCAACCGTAGTCGCCGTTGTAGAATTCGAGCTGCGCCAGGTCGTGCAATGTTTCCAGCCGCATGCGCTGCAGTTTTTGCTGATAAGGACGACGGAGCTCGTCATTGTCCAGATCGGCGAGTAAGTCACCTCTCCACAGTGCGACCGCCTCGTGCAGCAGCGCCAGTGCCCTGCCATCGTCACCACTATGATTCGCTACCCGCGCTTGGTTTCGTAAATCGTGAAACCGGAAGTAGTCAATCCGAGCGACGTCCACTCGAAATGTGCGGGTGTTGCTCGGTTCCTTATTCAGTCGAAGTTCCTCCGCACCCGCCTCCTTGAAGATCATCCGCAGGCGAGAGATGTACCCATTAATGAGTGTTGTAGCTGACTCGTGACCGGCGGGCCCCCAAATGATCTCGGTGAGTCGGTCGATAAACACCGGCTTGTTTGCCTCGAGCAGCAGCGCGGCCAGCACATAGCGCTGCTGACGGTCGCCAAGGTGGACCAGTTGGCTGCCCTGCCATGCCTCCAGCGGACCCAAGAGCCGAAACTCCATGTCAACTTCCTGTCTCGAAGACCTGCCGAACCGAGCCGTGAGACGTCCCAGGGAAGGGACACCCCTACCATGTCCCTGTGCTTTCGCGGGCTCTTGCCTGGACCTGGAGTGCACAAGTGTGCGCTTCGCCGACCTCCTGGTGACCGTCGTGGAGCAGACCGGCGAAGAGCTTCACCGCGCGCCCGGCCTCGACCAGAGCCTCGTCGTAGCGGCCCAGGTCGGCGAGGGCGTCGGCGCGGTTGCTCAGCGACTCGGCGAGATCCCAGCGGGTTTCTTTCTGCTCGTTGAGCACCTCGCGGCGCAGCGCGACCGCCTCGGTCACCAGCTCCAGCGCGTCCTCGTGGTAGCCCAGCGCACCCAGGCACAGGGCAAAGCTGTGCAGCGCACCGGAGAGCTCGTCGTCCTCCAGCATGCGCAGCAGCTCGACCGCCATCCTGAACGGGACGGTGGCGTCGGCGGGCAGGCCAGCGTCGTCCAGGGCGCGCGCCTGGGCGTACAGCGCCGAGGCCCACTCGGGGTACAGCTCAGGACACCCCGACGCCGCCAGGGCGCCATAGTCATCGGCTGCACGGGCGGCGACCTGCGCCGCCTCGCGGGGTTGGCCCTGGTCGGTGAGGATGAGCCCGAGCAGGTGCCGCGCACCGGCCAGTTCGTGCCGCAGGTCGCCCCGGCCCTGCTCGACGAGCCGCTCGATGATCTCCACGACCTCGGTCGCGTCGTCTCGGGCCTGCTCGTACTCACCCTGGTCATGCAGCAGGTCGGCGCGGGCGAGGAGTACGTCGGCAAGCTCGGGCTCGGCCGTCTCGGGTCGAGGACCGGCCAGCTTTCGGTAGATGTCGACGGCCTCGTCGCAGGCGTCCCGGGCCTCGGCGAACCGTTGGAGCGCGAAGCAGGATCTGGCCAGGTTGTGCAGGGCGTCGGCCAGTTCGGCGAGTATGGCGCCGGGCAGCACAGTGGCCAGCCGCCGGTAGATCCCCACCGCTTCGACCATCCGGTCGCGGGCCTGCTGGTCTTGGCCGAGAGCGCGCAGCACCACGGCGTCGTTGTTGAGCGTGTCCGCCAGCCGCCGCAGGTGCACGTTGCCGTGCCGCTGCACGAGCTCCCGAGCGAGGCGCACCGCCTCCTCGGCCGCTTGGTGGCCCTCCTCCAGCTGATCGAACTCGCAATGGGCTGCGCTCAGGTTGCCTAGGCCGCGGAGCAGGTCAACACGGAACTCGTCACTGGATACGCCGTCCAGCTCACGGTAGATCTGCACGGCCTCCGACACTGTGGCGAGAGCCTTGGGCCGTTCCCCGTCTGAGGTGTACGCCGTGCTCAGGTTGTCCAGACCGACCGCGTACCGGGAGAGTCGATCGATCAGGTTGTCCTCGTCCGACTCACGGACCTCGGCGAGCTGGAACGCAACGGCCTCCTCAAGGGCTGCGACCGACTCGGTGGGACGGGTCAGGTCGCTGAGTAGATTGCCGTAGTTCATCAGCGATGTCGCCAGATAGGTGCGTAGCTTGGGCGATGCGGAGTAGCGCTGGCGGAGCAGTGCTATGGACTCGGCAGCCGACTCCAGTCCGTCCTCGGTGAAGCCGAGCTGGCTCAGCGCGCTCGCGAGGGTGTTCAGCGCCATGGCGAGATCGGTTTCGAGATGCCGGCTTCCCCCGCTCACCTCGGTTCTGAAGTACTCGACCACCTGCGAGATGGCCGCCAGCGCCTGGTCGTACTCGCCGATCTCGTCCAACCGAAGCGACAAGTTATGCCTGAGCCGCGCAACTTCCATGAGGTCGGAATCCGATCGGCGCAGTGTATGCTCCAGCGCCGCTCTGGTTCGGACCACCGCAAAAGCCGCCAGCGCCAGGCTCCGTTCCGGCAGGTTGCCGAGGATAGTCTCCTGTGTCTCGACGTCGTCGGTAATGTCGCCCACCCGGGCTAGCACCTCGACCAGGGCCGCACCGTCCGGCAACTGGGTCGCCACCCACATTGCGACCGGGATCCGGTTCGGGGGATCGGCATCCAACAGCGTCGTCATCGCCTGCCCGACGTTCGGGTGCCGGGGTGCTGCTCGCCCCAGAACGGTCAGGGCGCGGGTGAGCTGTTCCTCGTCCAGGACGGCCGCCACGGCCGCCACCATCTCGGCCTGCTCATCCAGGGTGGCGGCGATCAGATCCTCACCCAGCCGATCCGGCCGCAGCGGGTTGAGTGCCGCCGCTCCAGGATAGACCGCCGCGAGCCAGCGCCGGTATCGGTCCACGACGTCGAGACCTTCGCGATCGAAGGTGGGCAAGGTGGTCAGCAGGGTGCGGGCGGCCGTCACTCCGTCTGCGCCGAACAGCGTCGCTGCCGCAACCACCTGATCCAGCCGGAGGGAATGCGGATCCGGCACGTCGTAGGGCGCTGCTGTGCTGCTCCAGTGCCGTCGCTCGTGATCGAGCACCCGGAGCACCGGGTCTCGTCGGATCGGTGTCGGCTCGCCCGCCGAGGCGTCGAGCAGGGCGGCCAGCGCAGCGGCGTGCACGTCCAGTGCCCGGTCGTAACCGGCGCTGCCGAGATCGGACGGGGACGCGTGCTCCGGGACCGGTTGGCCACGCTGGATCGCGAACGCCACCAGTGCCCGCTCGAACTCGGCCAGCCGATCAGCGGGCGCGATCAGCGAAGCCAGAGGCTGGGCCGTGAGCTCGGCGAACATCAGCGCCACACGGTCATCCGGCGGCCGCAGCAGCCGCTGCCAGATCCCGGCCGAGCGGGCGAGCATCAGGATGCGGACCGGGCCATGTCCCGGCGGCCGGGTGGCCAGAGCGGTGGTGATCTCACAGAGCTGCTCGGCGCGTCCCTCCGCGTAGTCGACCACCAGCAGCAGCGGAGCACGTACCGAGCCAGTACGGGCCAGCACCGGGTCCGCGACCCGATCCGCTACGAATCCCGCCGCCCAACGATCGTCGCGGGCCTGCCGGACGAGCTCACCGGCCAGCCTCGTCTTACCCTGCCCGCCTGGACCGGTCAGCAGCCACACCCCCAGCTGATCCGTCTCCTGCGTCCATGCCGTGAGCCGGGCCATTTCCTGCTCCCGTCCGGCGAAGGGCACCACGCAGTACTCGGCCCGGAGCATCATGCTGGGCAGTGCGTTGCCCGGCAGGCAAGGCGCTGCGACGAACAGATCCGGCAGCATCAGTTCAGGCACCGAGTTGGCGATCCCGTCGGCCAGCCGTCCGATGTCCGAGCCGAAGGTCCGATGTTGCACGTGCTCGGCCTGCCGCAGCGTCAGGTCTGCGATGTCAGCGGGGAGCTGCTCTCGAGTGGGCAGGGTGGTCCCGTCCAGCAGGACCGGGATGACGGGGACTCCGCGGGCGAAGGCCCGGCGGATCTCGCTGCGTACCCAGTCATGCCCCCGATCGATCAGCCGCTTGCCGGGGGCAGCCCCGGGATCGATTGCCAGCCATCCAGGTCCGATCAGCGCCACCAAGACCTGCATCTCCTCCAGGGCCTGCCGGATCGCCTCCGGATACCGCTGGCCTGGATCGAGCGACACACAGTCCCGGAAAACGCGAGATAATCCGAACCGGGAACTCAGCAGCTCGTAGCACCCGGCCGCACCGTAACGGGCATCATCGGCCCGATAGCTGACGAAGATGTCGACCACGGCCGCATCCTCCTCAACATCCCGGCCGGACTCCGAACCAAGTTGGCTTGGAAGCCTGTGGGCAAGTCTAGCGACTCATCGAAGACAAATCTGCAGGTCTGCGGGTGAATCCACGCCGCGTCCACAGTCCATCCATCAAGTGTCGCTACCGTTGAGGCTAGCAACCGCCACCCGGTCGACGGGTGACCGCTGTCGCACCCATCATGTGAAGCGCTGACCGACCCCGATCCGCGGAAGCCCCCGATCCCTGGAGGCCACTGTGACAAGACCGCATCAACACGTCCCCCGGCGGCGCACCTACCTCGATGACGCTACCGCACCCGGCTCGGCTCACCGACCTGCCAGACGTCGGCAGCGAGCTGGTCAAGGCCACCTGATCTATCTCGGTGCTGGCGTTGTTGCTCTCCTATTTGTTGGCCTGGCGGTGTATCTCGGTGGCGAGGATCCGCGGCCGGTGCGCGACATCGTCTGGATCGCCGAGAAGACCACCACGGCTCCTGGTGACATGCCGGTCGCGCTGCGCAACCGTGCGATGGAGGTAGCCGAACGGAGCGACGGCACGCTGACCGCCTACGCCGTCGGCAGCCAAGCACATCGCGTGGGCAGGATCGATCTGGCGGTCCGTCGGGACGGGGAACGCGAGGACCGTCCGGATTGGCGCGCCACCGCCGTCGGTCATCGACTGAACACCTTGGCCGACGCCGTTGCCGAGACACCGGTCAGCGATGAGGGGTTCTCCTTCTACTCCGCGCTGCAACTCGCCGCTGACGAAGGGGCGAAGGCCGATGAGCGGGCGGAGGTGTGGCTGTCGAGCACGGTGCTGGCCGGATCCATCGACCCGCTCGTGATGTCGAAGCTGACCGCCGCCGACCCGACGGCCGCGGTGACCGAACTGGTCGAGGAACCGCTGCGTACCCTGGACCTGAGCCGGGTCGATCTGCATGTGATCATGTTGACACCGGTGGGTGACGGGCAGGAGCCACTGTCGCCGGCATCGGAGGCGTGGCGGACGTCCTTCGTGGTGACAATCGCGGAGGCACTCGGGGCGAAGATCGAGGCCTCGCCCGACAGATCGACCACCGCGGCGTGGCCGCAGTCGTCGCGGACGCCTCCGATCCGTCCACTACCCGACCCGACACCAGTCATCGAGCCCTCGGCACCCACCCAGCCAGTGATCATCGACAACGTCGCGTTCCTCCCCGACAGTGCGACGCTGGTCGATCGCGCGGCGGCCCGTGACGCCATAGCCGTGGTCGTCGCGCAATTCAACGCCGGGGTCGGCGCGATCGTCGATATCACCGGCTACTGTGCCGCGTTCGGAGCCCGAGACGGCGCACTGCGCCTCTCCGCCGAGCGGGCCGACACCCTCGGCGACCTGCTGGTCGAGGCCGACATCCCTCGCGAGGCCATCCGACCGAGGGGTGTCGGCTTCGACGAACAGGCCGATCCCACTGCTGATCCCCAGTCAGCCGCGCAGCGTGTAGTCCTCATTAGGCTGACTCAACGCGACTGACCATCTATCCGTGGAGGAAGGTATGAGAATGCCGTTCGGAGCCGGGGAAGATGAACGCCCCGGAACCGGTCACCCCGCGCTCCCGCGGAACCGGACGCTACGCGGACGCAACTTCGCGGACGAGCACCTGCCGGCTCAGCTCCTCGCCGGCCGGGGAAGCACCGATCCGCAGGTGTTCGAGATCGCGGCCGAAATCTACGTGGCGGTCATCGACCCCAGAACTACCAGGCCGTGGCACGAGGCCTCGGCGGACTCGCTGGCTTCCACTGCCTTCGCCGGAGCGATCGCGCGCTGCCAGCAGGAAGCCGTTGGCCTCTCCACGGCGGAGGAGGCCAGTTCGCAGCATCGGGCTCGGGTCGCCGGGGAGGCCACCGGCTTCGCCGAGGACATGATTTACGAGGCCAAGCGGATCCGCGACGACCCCGTCGAGGATGCATCCGGGACGCAGTGCCCGGCGAGCGAAGCCCTCGCCGCGCACCGGGCCGATCGGGCGCTCGCCGCGGAGCGGGAGTCCGACGGCGACACTGCTCACCTGAAGAAGCCCCTGGAGAACGCCTGGATCGTCATCGGCGCGATCGTGTTCGCATTCCTCGACATGCTGCTGTTGTGGCGTCCGCTACTTCGGCTCGGCCCACTCGGCTCATCGGGGATGCTACTCAAATGGGTGGTGGCAGGTTTCTTCATCGTCGCCCAGGCGCTGTTCATCGCGATCACGCTACGGCACTACCGGGACCGGGAGCGAGAGAGCCGGGACCGCCGGGACGCTGTACAGGATCACAACCGGGCAGCACACCGCGCCGTCGATCAGGGCAACCCCTCTGCAGCTGTGCAACGGACTCCGGAAATCAAGGCGATCAGGCAAGCGGACCGAAAGCTCGCCATTGCCCAGGACTGGCTGGTGACCGCCGCGACGGTACTCGGCGTGATCGGCGCTGTTCGGGTGGCCCTGCTCGCCCGCGGAAACGGGCAGTCGGTGGTCGAGGCGACCCTCTTCGGGGCGATCATCGGGCTGATTCTCGGTGGCCTGGTGCTCCTGCTCGGCTGGGTGTCCTGCCGGGGTAACCATCTCGGGGACCGGATACGCGCCGGCGCCGAGGTCGCCGCGGGCATCAACGCGCGGGAACAGCAGCAGCGTCGAGAGGTTGAGGCCGCACGCGACGCGGCCCGTGGGGCGATCAACGATGCGGACCAGGCCCGCAATGATGCGGCGGAAACTCGAGAATGGGTCGTCAATACGTACTTGCAGGCACTGCTGCTGGCCAGCCGGTGGCTCGCCCAACCCCCACCCCGAGCCGAGGAGCTGGTCGTGCGCCGATCGCTGCCGACCACCGACGACGTCACCCTGCCGGCACAGACCGTCACCAGCCGGTTAACCGAGATCGATAGCTGGCTGGCCGACCAGCCAGCGACCACCGCCCAACCATCCGCAGCGGGCGCCGAGAGCGTGCCGGTCGGTCAAACCGGCCGTTTGCGATCCGTTACCCCTCCAGATCCGGGCGAGCCGGGCGGAGTGATCGGCTTTGGCTCGAACATGCCTGAACCGCCGGAACCACCTCGATGGCTGATCCTGATCGGCGTCGGCGTCGCCGTCCTGGCCGCCTTCACGGCGGCGGTAGTGGCCCCGGAGCTGGAGGACAACTCGGAGACCGTCCAGGCGATGGTCTGGGATATGCGCCACCTGCCGCCACTGAGTATATCAAGATAGCCGGGGTGGTGATGGCCATGACCAAGGCGCAGGGCGATACCGACGATGACCCCGACGAGCCGAGCGGCGGCATCTTCATTAATTACCGGCAATGTGACGTTCTCGGCGGTCGACGTCGCCACGCGATGTTCGTTGAAGCTCTGTCGCACCAGCTGGCCCATCACTTCGGCGACCAGAAGGTGTTCATCGACCGGTCCACGAGGCCGGGCTGCGAGTATCCGAAGGAGCTGAAGCAGAGGCTCGGCGTCTGCGAAGTGCTACTCGTGGTGATCCACGAGGAGTGGCTTGAGGATCTGAAGGCCCGCGAGAGGACATGGAAAGACTGGGTGCACCACGAGATCGCCACCGTGCTTGAACCTGAGCGGAACGCGGAAGTGATCCCGGTCATGCTGGATGACGCACTGCTGCCTGATCGAGAAGAACTGCCTGAGGACATCCGAGATCTGCTACTGCGGCAGATGTTTCGACTTCGCTCGGGGTCACTGCCGGACGACCTGACTCGCCTCGTCGCCGAACTAGAGACGCACGTTCGTCCTTCCTGGCCCGCTCCGGAGTCTGCCGAAAACAAGGTCACCAAGCCACACCCGACGTCCCTCCGAGCTGCGCTCGCCTGGGCGCTGGGAGCGTTCACACTGGCCGTTGCTATCGGATTCGCGTCCACAGGTGAAGCGCCGGAGCGGATATTCGCCTTTTCCGGGTTCTCGTTGATTCTCATGGCACCGCCGTTACTGATCATGGGAGTGATCACGCTGTTCCGTCGACCGATCTACGAATTGGAGCGGGAGCTGTTCGCCCAACCATCGGGACGGTACCTGCTCTTCGCCCTGATCGTAGGGCTGGGCACTATCATGGTGATGCTGGTGATATGGGGGCAACCGACGCCAAACGCGGCCGGACAGTGGCGGTCGGTCGTGCTGGTGCTGGTATTTGTCGCCGCGCTGTTCGGTGTCGGCGTCACTGCGGTGCGCCAAGACCAAGCCGACCGCGAGTGGCCACCGAAGGTATCGACCTGGCCGGGGCCGCTCCGTCGCACGGTTGCCAGACTGCACGATCGTCTCACTTCGTTGTGGCGTCCACCGCTGTCCCGCCTGCAGCGCGATCAGGCATTGGCGGTATTCGATCAATTGGCCAAGGTTATCGAAACCATGGCGGACGAAGTCGCGCGGGGCCGGCGGAACTGGCTACTTGATGATCACCCGCGAAAGGTGGTCGGATACTCCGCATGGGTGGCCGGAACCGTCGGCCTTGCGGTTGGCGCGCTGTTTGTGCTGCTCGTCCGGGGCGATGCCGACCCGCGTTTATACCCGCTGCCAGTGCTGTTCGCGTTGGCTGCGGGCGCGCTATCCCTCGGCACGATGGAGTTGGGGTTCCGCAGCCAGCGCAAGCATCGAAACTGGCTCATCAAGGACGTCAAGGAGGACCTGGAAAAGCAGCTACGTCCGCACATGCCGGACCGTCCGGATTCCGTAGCCTACCAACCCAACCACCATGACGGTGTGGACAGCGCCCCCGACCTGTAGTTCGCTCAGCCAACACCTCCGGCGCTTCGCTGAACAGTGTCGTCGCCGAGGTGCTCAAGCCGGGGTTATCGCATCGGTGAGCGCGTACTGCGGTACTGCGAGGTCGTCGTGTGGGCGTTCGTGGTAGTAGATATCGTAAGTGCCGCTGAGGCCGAGCCCAACGGGTAGGCCGGGCCATGTTGTCGTAGCGAATTCATCAGCGTCGCTGGAGGTTGAGGCACGCGTTTGTCACAGCCATTCCGTTCCTCGCCGTTATGCCTGGTGCGGCGAGTAGGTCGGGAATTGACTCGGCCGCAAAATACAACTTAGATCTCGAGTGTCGAGCACGGGGTACGCCAGTGCTCGTTCGCTAAGATAAAGGCCGATGACGATCCCGACCGCGATACAAAGCAATCCTAGCTTGATGGCGAAGGGCAACGTGCAGAGAATCTTCATCGATATCTCTTTCCTGGTGCTCGGCGGACTGAGGCGTTCTCATTTCGGGTGCGACCGTCGTTTCTGGCGACTTGCAGTTCGGATGGCATCACCGCGGGGGCACGATTACTCATCGATGATGTATGGTCGCTGACCACGTTGGAAGGTGTTTCCCTCACCCCGTCAGAAAGGGAAATGAGATACCCCGCGAACCGGTTTTTCGAACGTGACCGGGTAATGCCTCTCGGTGCACGCCGCCGACCGACTGGCGCTGAGCCACCGGGACAGTGGCGGATGCCACGCCGCTACGGCTGCATGCCGGCTACACGGTGGGCCGCGACGAGCAGCAGGGCGTAGGCGCTACCCGCGTGGAGGACTTGACCGCTGGTAACCAAATCAACCGCGCAATCAAACGGTAGCCAGGATACACTGAGATCGGCCTCCCCCGGCCCCCGACTGATCGGACCCTCGGTGAGGCCGGTGGCCAAGAAGGCATGATCTACGTGGTTGCTCAAACTGTCTGCGCCGTGAATCCGGCCGATCGATGACCACTTGTTAGCACGCAGGCCGGTCTCTTCAGCCAGTTCCCGGCATGCCGCGGCCAGCGGATCGGCGTCGCGGGCGTCAATACCGCCACCGGGCAGGCGCCACTGGATGCCACCATGGGTGTAGATCCACTGCCTGGTCATCGCAAGCCGGTCCTCATCGCCAAGCGCCAGCACCGTCACGGAACCAGGCGTGACCACGTGGTGGTACACGCCGGGAGCGCCATCCGGCCCAACAACCGTGTCGCGTCGCACTTCGAACCATGGAGTGGTGTGCACAGCACTGCTGGCCAACCGACGCCAAGACTGCTCCGGCTGGGTCGCGCGGCCACCTGCTGAATTCACGCCCACGCGAGCATTGAACCAGTTCGGCGATCTGTTCCGACAGTACGTCGATGTCCTGCTTGAGGGCCTCGACGGGGGCCAGCATGCGGGCCAGCAGAAACATGTGGTGATCCCGGAACTGAGCAGTCAGCGCCTTACGTAGCTCGGGCAGCTTGGCGCGCAGCCGGGCCCTTGGCTGAGCGCCACCGCCTCGCTCAGGCTCAACGGTGGGTAGGGCTGGCCGGTGATCTCGGACGACGACACGCGCAGCGCCGAGGCTAAACTAGCGCCCTCCAGCGTGGCCCGCCGCTGCACCGGTCGCAGACCACGATCGATGCGCGACAGATACCCGGCCGACAGTCCCGCCAACTCGGCGGTCACCGTCAACGCCATGCCCCGCCAACTGCGGATCTCACGCAGCCGTCACCAGATCACGCGTTCGTCGTTTACGTGGACACCCCTGGCAACCTGGACCTTGATTTCAACTTTACGGTACCCACTCCGGTGCCGACAAGTCGCGCGTACCCCGCGCGGCCAGCCTCCGCGTCGCGTCGCTAGACCAGTCCGGCCCGACCCGCCACTACGCCGACGAAGACGGTCTCGACCGACGCGCGTGACGGTGGACAGACGGCGGGCTAGAATGACCGACATGGAGGCACGGTCCAACGACCCGCAGTACCCCATCCCGGCTGCACGACGTCCCCAACGCGAGGTCGGGATCCGGGAGCTGCGCAACGCCGGTAAAGTGGTGGCCGAGCTCGCCGGTGCTGGGGCGATCGGTCGGGT
>Ga0136627_1000736_pt1 | contig 12649 bp, 11 predicted proteins | sample AntDrymUQ4892206_2_FD_104652 | JGI IMG/M metagenome (GOLD analysis project Ga0136627, IMG submission 104652) | Polar desert sand microbial communities from Dry Valleys, Antarctica - metaG UQ489 (22.06) | ecosystem: Environmental > Terrestrial > Soil > Desert | place: Antarctica: Dry Valley... | reverse complement strand
GACCTCAAGGAGGACCCGAACATGGAGAGGAACGTCGCCAGCGAGCGTAAGGACATCCTGGACCGGATGTGGAACGACTACGTCCTAGGGGACGCCGGCGGTCCCCTTCCGCAGTACTAGTGGGTCAGTTGTCATGGACGTAGCTATTCCGGCGAAGGTGAGATATGGTGCAAGTAAGGCGGAGGAGCATCGTGGAGAAATGGCGACACGCGAGCCAAGTGACCCACTAGTGCGAAGGTTAGACAGGCCGATCGCGCGCGGGCTGACGCTTGGTCTGACGCGGAGAGAGTTCCTGAAGGCCGCAGGAGTGGGGGCGGCCGGAATGGCGCTGCTGGGTACCGCCGCCTGCGACACCGTCACGGGGCGTCCCCGCGGCGACCCGCCGGCCGGCGGGGGTGACAAGAACGTCATCCTGGTCATTATCGACTCCTTGAGGAAGGACCACGTGGGCGCCTACGGGAACGGTTGGATCCAGACCCCCAACCTCGACGCCCTAGCCAAGGAGTCCCTGCGGTTCACGAGGGCCTACCCGGAGGCCACCCCCACCATCTGCGCCCGCCGGGCGATACACACGGGCGCGAGGAGCTGGCCGTTTCGGGACTGGTGGGTCCCCAAGGACGAGAACGCGGTCCTGCAGGGCTGGCAGCCGATCCCGCACGACCAGGTCACCCTCGCCGAAGTCCTGGGCGCGCGCGGCTACCAGACGATGATGGTGACGGACAACCTCCACCAGTTCAAGCCCTCCTACAACATGCACCGGGGCTTCGGCGCCTACGACTTTATCCGCGGGCAGACCACGGACAACTACAAACCGATGTGGACGCTCCCCCAGGAGGACCTCGACCGGGTACTGAATCCCGACGGCTACTTCCCCCAGTACCTCGCGAACGTCGCCGGGCGGCAAGGCGAGGAGGACTTCTTCGCCCCTATGGTCTTCAACCGCGCCTCCGAGTACCTCGAGTTCGCCAAAGCGGACGACAGGCCCTTCTTCATGACGGTCGATTGCTACGACCCCCATGCCCCCTACGACCCGCCGGACGAATACGTGGGCCTCTACTCCGACGGCTTCGAGGGACCGGAGCCCATGGAGCCGGTCTACGGGCCGGTCGGTTCCTTCACCGACGCGCAGCTCGACCGCATGAAGGCCCTCTACGCGGGCGAGGTGACGATGGTCGACCGCTGGCTCGGGCGCTTTCTGGATAAGATGGAGGAGTTGGGTCTCTTCGAGGACACCATGCTCCTGGTGCTTAGCGACCACGGCATAGCCCACGGCGAGCACGGGGTCGTGGGCAAGGGGCCGGCGGCGCTCTGGCCGGAGGTGACGGACGTGCCGTTCATGATCCGGCACCCCGAGGGGAAGATGGCCGGCGAGACGAGCGACTTTTTCGCCTCCACCCACGACGTCACGCAGACTGTCCTCGGCTTTCTGGGCCTGGAGGCGCCGGAACGGATGGCGGGGCAGCTACAGGGGCAGAACCTCTCCGTCTTCTTCGACGGTGGGAAGCCCGAGGTGCGGGATCACTTCACGCTGGGCTACCACGACCACACCTGGGCGCGCGACGAGGATCACGCCATGTTCGCCAAGAACGACGGCTCGGAGGCGAAGCTCTACGACTTGCGCGAGGACCCCGGGATGGACAAAGACATCGCCTCCGCCAACCCCGACGTCGCGAAGAGCATGTGGAACGATTACGTGCTGGGGGACGCCGGCGGTCCCCTGCCGAGGTACTGAGGCGTGGCGGTTCGTCCACAGACGGAGCCTCCCCTGGAGAAGGTCCTCCTCGCGACACTCGTGGTGGCCGCGGCGCTGGCGTTGCTGGCCGGCTGCGGCGCCGCAACCGGCACGCCCGACGACGAGGGACGGGACGGGGCCGAAGCGAAAGGATCGGGCGCCGGGAGCGGCGCAGAGGACGGCGCGGAGGGTGGCGCCGGGGGCGGAGACCCCGAAGAAGATCCGCAACCCCCGAACGTTATCGTGATCCCCACCGACGATCTTGCCACCTGGGACCTCGACGCCGAGGCCCTGGAGCACATGCCCAACATCAGGGAGGAGCTCGTCGAGAAGGGCACCACCTTCGAGAATGCCTTCGTCACCAACTCCGTGTGCTGCCCGAGCCGGGCGACCACCCTGCGCGGCCAGTACTCCCACAACCACCAGGTCCTCACGAACGCGCCCCCGCTCGGTGGCGCGGGGAGGTTCCGCGTCTCGGGCGGGGACACTTCCACAGCTGCCACCTGGCTGCAGGAGGAAGGATACCGGACGGCCTTCTTCGGCAAGTACCTCAACGCCTACTACGGCGACTACGTGCCCCCAGGATGGGACGAATGGTACGGGATCTCGGGCAACTTCCTGAGCAACGACCTCAACGAGAACGGCACCGTCATCCGCTACGACCCCGACACCTACCACCTAGACGACGTCCTCTCGGAGAAAGCCAGCGACTACGTCGAGCGGACCGCCGGCGCCGACCCGCCGTTCTTTGTCTCGGACCGTCCCTTCTTCGTGTGGCTCGGCACCAAGGCCCCCCACCAGCCTGCCACCCCCGCCCCTCGCCACGAGAACGACTTCCAAGACGTCGAGCTTCCCCGCCCGCCGTCGTTCAATGAAGAGGACGTCTCGGACAAGCCGCGGTGGATCAGGGACAACCCCCCGCTTGGCCCCGACCAGATCGCCTACATGGAGGAGCTGCGCCGCAAGCGCCTCCAGTCCATGATGGCCGTGGACGACATGGTAGGCGATCTCTTCGACTCCCTGCGCGAGACGGGCGAGCTGGACAACACCTACGTCTTCTTCACCTCAGACAACGGCTTCCACCTCGGCCAGCACCGCTTAGGGGCGGGCAAGTGGACGGCCTACGAGGAGGACATAAGGGTGCCCCTGATGGTGCGTGGCCCCGGCGTGCCGGAGGGCGAGAAGCTCCCCCACACGGTCCTCAACAACGACCTCGCGCCCACCTTCGCCGACCTGGCCGGGGTCGAGCCCCCGGAGTTCGTGGACGGCCGCTCGCTCGTGCCGCTGCTGGACGAGACGCCCACGCCCGAGGAGGACTGGCGCCTGAGGTTCCTGGTCGAGGCGGTCGCCGAGAGGGGCGGCGTACCGCGCCCTCCGTTCGTGGACGAGAGCCGGGTGGCGCCGCTGGTCAGCGGCGACCCGCTCCCCCGGGACTGGCGCAAGACCTCGGCCGGCAGGGCGGAGTCGAGCGAGGAGTGGGGACGTCCCTGGTTCAAAGCCCTCAGAACCAAAGAACACCTCTTCGTCGAGTACAAGACCGGGGAGCACGAACTCTACGACCTCGATGAAGACCCCCACCAGTTGGAGAACGTCTACGACGAAGCACCCGAGGATCTCCTGCGACGCCTCAACTCGCAGCTTGACGCGCTGCGCCAGTGCGAGGCTGAGGACTGCCGCGTCGCGGAAGGCGGGGACTCGTGAGGAACGCGAATGGGTAACGCCGTGACCAGACGACAGTTCCTGAAGGTCGCGGGCGCCGGGACGGCAGGCGCTGTGCTCTTCGGGTCCTCAGCCGCGCTCGGCTTCCGGCACGGATCGTATCTTCCCAAGGGGGGGGTCAAAGATGAACGTCGTACTGGTGAACCTGGACTCCTTGCGGAGGGATCACGTGGGGGCCTACGGCAACCCGTGGATAAAGACGCCGAACCTCGACGCCCTGGCGAAGGAGTCCCTGCGCTTCACCCGTCCCTACCCCGAATCCATACCGACCATAGATGCCAGGCGATCGGTTTACACCGGCACCCGCACCTGGCCTTTTCGGGGTTGGGTGCCGCAAAGAGGAGAGACGTTCTTCCCCGCCGGCTGGCAGCGGATGCCCGAAGACCAGGTCAGCATCACGGAGACCCTGGCCGAAAACGGCTACGACACCACCCTCGTAACCGACACCTACCACCAGTTCAAGCCGTCGATGAACTTCCACAGGGGCTTCGGCGTCTTCGACTTCATCCGGGGCCAGGAGCGCGACCGGTTCCGTTCGGCGCTCAAAATCACCGACGCGGAGGTCGACCGCTACACCGTGCCCGGAAACAACCAGAGCATGCGCGACAAGGTCCGCCAGTACAGGGCCAACGTCGCCCACCGAAAGAGCGAGGAAGACTGGTTCGCCCCGCGGGTCTTCCGGCGCTCGATGGAGTACCTGGGCCTTGCCAAGGACGCACCCGGACCCTTCTTCCTCGTCGTCGACGCCTTCGACCCGCACGAGCCGTGGGATCCGCCCGAGAAGTACGCGAACATGTACGGCGAGCCGATCGGCACCGGCGAGCCCATCGCCCCCAACTACGACACCAGCGACTACCTGGAGGAAGAAGAGCTCGAAAGGATGCGGACCCTCTACGCCGGCGAGGTGACCATGGCCGACAGGTGGTTCGGGGAGTTCGTAAGCGGGATGGAGGAGCGGGGCCTGCTGGACGAGACACTCCTGGTCGTCTTCTCCGACCACGGCGTCTCTTTAGGGGAGCACGGCTACACGGGCAAGGTCGCGAGGGCGATCTGGCCTGAGCTCAAGGACACGGTCTTCTTCGTGAGGCATCCGGAGGGCAAGGGCGCCGGCAAGACCAGTGACTTCCGGGCCGGCTTTCAGGACATCGCCCCGACGGTGCTCGGGCAGATGGGCATAGAACAGCCGCAGCCGATGGACGGACAGGACCTCGGCGCTATCCTCGACGGCAAGGGGCCCGAGCAGGCGCGCCCCTACGTAACCCTGGGCTACGATAACTACTCGTGGGCCGAGGACGACGACTGGGCCCTCTCCGCACGCAACGACGGCGAGGAGGCCAGGCTCTACGACCTGCAAAAGGACCTCAAAATGGACCGCAACGTCGCGAGTAGCAACCGGGACGTGGTGGAGCGAATGTGGAACAGCTACGTGCTCAAGGACGCCGGAGGCCAGCCCCCGCCGATGTACTAGACGTCCTCGAATGTTTGCGAGATAGGAGGAGAGGTGTTTGGACCGGGATCGAAGATCGGTACGCTGCTAAGGTGGGCGCCGCTCGCGTTTCTGATCGGCGGCGGGGCTCTGTGGGCCCTCTCCCCGCTGGGGGTTCGGCTCTCCGAAGCCAAGTTCAAGACCCCCGACGTCTTCTGGAAACTTTTCGTGTCGGCGCCCCTGACCCTAGGCCTAGGCCTCGTCGGGCTCTCTCTACTGGGTGGCGAACGCCGGGGGCTTGCGGCGAAGATCGGACTCTGGGCCGCGCTGGCGGGGGCGGCCCTCGTCGTGGCCGGCGACGCGGGGCTCTTCCACCTGGGCGTGGACGACTACTACATTATGGCGGCGCCCGCCTACCGGGCCTTCCGCGCCGGACTGGTCCTGCTGACCGCGGGTGCCCTGCTCTTCGGCGCCGCCGAGACTAGGAACAGGGGTTTGCCGGTTTGGGCCGGGCTGCCGTTCGCGCTTTCGGCCCTGTCCGGCCTCGCCGCGGCCGTCCAAGACCTGGGACCTTTCGGGGCGGCGCTTTGGGCCGTCTTTGGCGCGGGATGGATATGGCTGGGTTTCGCGTTCCTGGTCGATTCCTTCCAGGGGACGGGTCGCGGAGAAGCGATAAGCGGGCGAAGGTCGGGCCACGGTCTGACAATGCCGAAGGGGACGTCCACGGTTACGGATGGTCGATGAGGTGCTTCGCGGCGACGCTCGTCGTCGGCGCCTCGTTTGCGGCGGGACGCGGGACGGAGAACGTCAAGTTCTCTACGGACGGCACACCGGGGCAGCAGCAGGGTAGCTCTCGACGATCATCAACAGGGCCTGAAGCGCTTACTCCCCGTCGGAAGGCTTGATGAAGAAGGCCGGATCTTCCGCCCCGGACTCCAACCATCCGGCCTCCACGGTCGATTCGCTGTTCGCGTCGTCGGAACCGGATCCGTCCAACCGCTCTTCCGATACTCGCGCCAGGTCGCGCGGCTCTTGTCCGTCCCTGCCGTTCTCCCTCGTCATCCCACACCCCTTTCCGTTGCATGAAGGGAGCCGGAAAGCCCGACTCCCTCCCGAAACCTGATACCTGAAGCCTACTTGACGAACTGCTCGTTCTCCGTGGACCCCGGCAGCCCCGTGTTCGGGTTTTCCGGCGTGTCGAACTGGGCCTCCTCGGTCGAGCCGGTGAGGGCTGTGGTGGAGGCGGCGCCGCCGGCGACGACCTGGGCGACCTCGTCGAAGTAGCCGGCCCCGACCTCGCGCTGGTGCTTGGTGGCGGTGTAGCCGTGCTTCTCGGCGTCGAACTCCCTCTGCTGGAGCTCGGAGTAGGCGGCCATGCCGCGGTCGCGGTAGTCGCGGGCGAGCTCGAACATGGAGAAGTTGAGCGCGTGAAAGCCGGCGAGCGTGATGAACTGGAACTTGTAGCCCATCTCCCCGAGCTGACGCTGGAAAGTGGCGATCTCCTCGTCCGAGAGCTTGGCCTTCCAGTTGAACGAGGGCGAGCAGTTGTAGGCGAGCATCTTGCCTGGGAACTCGGCGTGGATGGCCTCGGCGAACGTCCGGGCCTGGTCGAGGTCCGGCGTGGAGGTCTCGCACCACACGACGTCGGCGTAGGGCGCGTAGGCCAGTCCGCGGGCTATGGCCTGGTCTATGCCGGCGTTGACCCTGTAGAAGCCCTCCATCGTCCGCTCCCCGGTCAGGAACCTCTGGTCAGCCGGGTCTATGTCCGAGGTGACGAGGTTGGCAGCATCCGCGTCGGTGCGGGCGACGATGATGGTCGGGACGCCCATGACGTCGGCGGCGAGCCTGGCGGAGATGAGGTTACGGACGGCCTGATTGGTCGGGATGAGCACCTTGCCGCCCATGTGGCCGCACTTCTTCTCCGAGGCGAGCTGGTCCTCGAAGTGGACGCCCGCCGCCCCGGCCTCGATCATGCTCTTCATCAACTCGAAGACGTTGAGCGCACCGCCGAAACCGGCCTCCGCGTCGGCCACGATGGGCGCGAACCAGTTGGTGCCGTTCTTGCCCTCGGCGTGGTGGATCTGGTCGGCCCTCTGCAACGCCTGGTTGATCCTCTTCACCACGTGCGGCACGCTGTTGGCCGGATAGAGGCTCTGGTCGGGATACATCTGTCCCGCCAGGTTCGCGTCAGCCGCGACCTGCCACCCACTCAGATATATGGCCTTGAGCCCGGCCTTGACCTGCTGCACGGCCTGGTTGCCAGTCAAAGCCCCGAGCGCGTTGACGTAGTCCTCCGTGTGCATCAGATCCCACAAACGCTCGGCGCCCATCCGCGCCAGCGTCTGCTCGACCACGACCGAACCCCGCAGCCGCGCCACGTCGTCAGCCGTGTACGGCCGCTCGACCCCGGCCCAGCGCTCGCCCTCCCACTCCATCGCTATCTTCGTCGTCCCGTTCTTCCCGTTCTCCATCTTGTCCTCCTGTGCTCTCTACTTCCGATCCGTACATGATACAGCACGCACTTATGTGCGCATATATGTGCAGCTCAGGCGCGGTAGTCGCCCGTCGCCCGCGTGGGTGGGTACGTGCCCGACGCACCTGGGAAGGAGGGGCGGGGCTGGGCGGAAGGTCTTGCCCTCCGCCCGGCGTCCCCTGGTGTCGTCTGTGGTGATCTTGGTCCCCTCTAGTCCAGGTACTCGTAGCCGGGGAGGGTCAGGAACTCGACGAAGTCGTCCTGGGTGGAGATGCGGTCGAAGAGCTCGGCGGCGGTGCCGAACTCGTCCGTCTCCCACCGCTCGGGGCCGACGATGTCGTTCTTGATCTTCTCGAGCTCCTCGTCGAGCACTTCGCGGAACAGCTCTACCGTCACCTCGGTGCCGTCTTCGAGGGTGCCCTTGGGGTGGTGGATCCACTGCCAGACCTGGGCCCGGCTGATCTCCGCCGTGGCCGCGTCCTCCATCAGGTTGAAGACGGGGACGGCGCCGCGGCCCGCGAGCCAGGCCGCGAGGTACTGCACGCCCACGGAGATGTTGCTGCGAAAGCCGTCCATCGTGATGGGGCCCTCGGGCTTCTCCAGCAGGTCGGCGGCGCTCGCGTTCACGTCCGGGCGCTGCTTGTCGATCTGGTTGGGTTGGGGCATGTACTCGTCGAAGGCCTGCTTGGCGAGCCCTACCATCCCGGGGTGGGCGACCCAGGTCCCGTCGTGGCCGTCCTTGGCCTCGCGCTCCTTGTCCTCGAGCACCTTGTTGTTGGCGAACTCGGTCCACTCCGGGTCGTCGCTGCGCGGGATCTGGGCCGCCATCCCCCCCATCGCGTGCGCGCCGCGCTCGTGGCAGGTCTTGATGGTCAGCAGGGAGTAGGCACGCATGAACGGGACGGTCATCGTCACGGCGTTGCGGTCCGGAAGGAGCATGTCGTGCTCGCGGAACTTCTTGATGTAGCTGAAGATGTAGTCCCACCGGCCGCAGTTCAGGCCGGAGGAGTGCTCGCGCAGCTCGTGGAGGATCTCGTGCATCTCGAAGGTCGCCATGATGGTCTCTATGAGGACCGTAGCCTTGATGGTGCCCTGCGGAATACCTATCTCGTCCTGGGCAGTGACGAAGATGTCGTTCCACAGCCTCGCCTCGAGATGACTCTCTATCTTCGGCAGGTAGAAGTACGGGCCGTGCCCGATGTCCAGAAGTCTCTGGGCGTTGTGGAAGAAATACAGGCCGAAGTCGAAGATGCCGGCCGGGACCTGTTTCCCGTCCACTAGCATGTGCTTCTCGAAGAGGTGCCAGCCGCGGGGGCGTGCTATCAGGACGGCGACCTCGTCGTTAAGCGTGTAGTGCTTGCCGGTCTTCGGGTCGTCGAAGGTGATGGTGCGCTGGATCGCGTCGCGGAGGTTGGTCTGGCTGTCCAGCATGTTGTGCCACGTCGGGCAGTTGGCGTCTTCGAAGTCGGTCATGTACGTCGGGGCGCCGCAGTTGAGCGCGTTGATGAGCATTTTCCGGTCCGGGGGGCCGGTGATCTCCACCCGCCTGTCCTGTAACGCGTCCGGGATCGGGGCGATCTTCCAGTCCCCCTCCCTGACGTCCTTCGTTTCGGGCAGGAAGTCCGGCATCTCGCCGGCGCTGATCCGGGCCTGCCTGTCCTGCCGGGCCTTTAGGCGCTCCTCGACCCTAGGGGTGAACTCCCTCGCGAGCTTCGCCACGAAGGCGACCGCCTCGGGGCTCATGATCTCCCGAAACTCGTTCGGGACTTCTTTGGTGACCTCTATGCCTTCTCCGTACGCGCTTTTTTCGACCATATGCGGTCCGGGCTCCTCCCTAACGTTTGCCAGAATGGAGAAACTCTAGCAAGCGCAAGGTCCCCACGCTTGAAGCCCGCTGGGCGCCCTAAGCGGCAACCCGGTCCCGCTGCACAACTGCGGCCCGCCGCACGTAGACGATGCAAGACGTAGGCACGCACCGCCACCGGTACAGAACCTCGAACTCGCCGAACCCGATCTTCACGCGCGTCCCGATCCCCGGCGCCCCGTCCTCGTAACGCCGCTCCAGGATCTCTTCCGTCTCGGGGTCCCTGTACTGCACCGGTATCATTCCCGCTCCTCTCGCCGACCTACCGTGAAACACACGTTAAACGTCCCCCCGCTATAAGTCCAATCGTTTGCACGTATCGTAGATATAGGAGAAAATGATGACAGAGGCTTCAGGCTTCGGGTTTCAGCCGTCAGGTGAAGTCGTCTCGTACCGTAACCGGGGTCCGGGTGACGATTCCGGCGCATTTCCTGAAACCTGATGCCTGAGACCTGAAGCCTTTAAGCGACCGAAGGGAGCATCGTTGTTATTCCGACAACTGGAGTGTTTTCTGGCGGTGGCGCGGCTCGGGAACTTGAGTCGGGCGGCCGAGGAGATGTTTCTTACGCAGCCGACTCTGACGGCGCGGTTGAAGGCGCTGGAGGAGGAGGTTGGGGATGAGTTGTTCGTGCGGACGAGCCGGGGGATGCGGCTGACGGACGCGGGGAGGGAGTTCGCGCCGTACGCGGAGAGGGTGCTCGGGAGCTTCGAGGAGGGGCGGCGGCGCTTGCGGGAGCTGCGGGGGGCGACCGGCGGGCGGCTTTTGATCGGGGCTTCGCCTGGGGTGGGGACCTACGCGTTGCCTGGGCTCCTGGAGAGGTTCGTGGCGTCCTATCCGGGGGTGTCCGTCTCGGTCAGGACGGGGCATTCCGAGGAGATCCTGGAGATGACCCTGAAAGAGGAAGTGCAACTCGGGCTGACGCGGGCGATGCGGCACCCGGAGATAGAGAGCCTACATCTCTACGAGGACGAGCTCGTGCTCGTGGTGGACCCGGGGCACAGGTTCACGAGAAAGGGGAGTGCGGACCTGGCGGAGATCGGGGAGGAGCAGCTAATCTTCTTCGACCAGTCCTCCAGCTACTTCGAGCAGACCCACGCGCTGCTCAGGGACGCGGGTATCCGGGATCTCAGGACGATGGAGGTTGACAACATCGAGGCGGCCAAGAGGATGGTCGAGCACCGCCTCGGCGTCGCGTTCCTGCCGAGGACGGCCGTCGTGAGGTCCGTCTCCTCGGGTAACCTCTCCCTCATAGCCGTGGAGGAGAACCCGGAGATGAACCGTTCCATCGTCGCCCTCAGGCGCCGCGATGCGCCGGCGACGGGGCCCGTGGCGGCCTTCCTGGAGGTCGCGGCGACGCTCGCCGAGAGGGGCGACCAGGCCGAGCTCTCCCCCACCCTCGCCGCCGACTTCGAGAACCTCCAACTCATTGACCTGTTCACGTAGAAGGGCCCGCCTCCCCACGCGCGTGCCGCTCAAAGACCTCCGTCACCGCCTCTAGGTAAGCGCCCACGACGGCCCGCTCCTCGCCCGTCAGCCCCACGCTCTCCTCCAGAAGGTCGGCGGCGACGGGCAACAGGTGCTCCCGGGCCGCCGCCAGGCCGGAAGGCAAGGTCCTCACCACGGAGCTCCTCCGGTCGCTCGGGTTCGGCCGCCGCTCGACCTGCCCGGCCCGCTCCATACGGTCCACAAGCGCCGTCACGGCCCCCGAACTGAGGCTCAAGCGCCGCCCCAACTGCGTCGGCGTCAGACCATCCTCCCCCGCCTGTTGCAAGTGCTCCAACGCCGCCATCTCCGAGAGCCCGAGCCCCGTCCTCCGCGCCATCGCCGCCGCGAAAGCCAGCACCTCCCGGATCTCGACCTGAACCAACCCCACCAACTCTTCCGCAGAACGCTTTGTCAATCGTTTATCTTTGTTGCTGAGATAATTACCCATAAAACCATACTAGCATGGCAGAGCATTAGGGTGTCGGGCTCGATGCCGACGGGCGATCCTTGGGATGTGGACACGGTCGTCCGGGAAAGAAGGGCGGTCATGGTGGTGGTGAAGTCGAGCGGTCTGGGCGCTTCCTAGTACCCTCCGCCTCCACCGCCATCTCCTCCGCCACCGCCGCCACCGCCGTCGCCCCAGCCGCCGCCACCGTCGTTACCCCCGTGGTCCCCGCCCCCGTGGCCGCCACCGAAGAAGCCATAGTAGCCGGCGCCGGCGCCCGCGTCGGCCCCGTCCCTCCTCCGACGGCGGTTGCCGCGACGACGTAATAAGTCCGAGACGACGCCAAAGACTATACCTATCACGATCACGAACAGGATAACCAAAACCAGTTCCACGGCACGATCCTTCCTGTGGATACCCCCGGATATAAGGTCGTATTCTACCCGTATGCGTCTCTTGGTTACAACTCTGCCGTTCTCCTGTGTGTCCGTGCGCGGGTCGTATACTAGGCCGGAGACCCGTTAGAACTAGGTGCGAGGTGCTATTAGTGGATCGAAAAACGATCGTGGTGATGGAGGGCGACCAGACCGGGCAGGAGCTCCTGGAGGAGGCGCTACGGGTCCTCGACCCGTCCGTGACGGGGGTGGACGTGGAGTTCCAGCGGTACGACCTCTCGCTGGAGAACCGCCGGGCGACGGACAACGGGGTCGTCCACGAGGCGGCGGCGGCGATGAAGGGGTGCGGCTTCGGCATAAAGGCAGCGACCGTCACGCCCGAGACGCCTGGGGACGTGGGTTCTCCGAACGCGATCTTGAGAAAAGGGATAGACGGGACCGTGATCGTGCGCACCGGCAGGCGCATCCCCGGCGTAAACCCTGTAACCGGCGTCCACAGTCCCGTCTCCGTCATAAGGATGGCCGTTGACGACGCCTACGGGGCGGAGGAGTGGCGCGAGGGCGAGGGGCTCGACGAGGTCGCATACAGGACCGAGAAGATCTCACGGAGGGTATGCCGCGGCGTCTCCGAGTTCGCCTTTATCCAGGCGCGCAGGATGCGGGCCAAGGTCTTCGGCGGGCCCAAATACACCGTCTCCCCCACCTACGAGGGGATGCTCAAGGAGGAGATGGACCGGGCCGCGGAGAACAACCGCGACGTCCGCTACGACCCGCAGCTCATCGACGCGACATACGCACTGCTCCTCACCACCTTCGGCGAGCCGCTCGTCATCCCGACGCTCAACCGGGACGGCGACTGCATCTCCGACCTCGTGATGCAGATGTTCGGCTCCATCGCCGGGGCCGAGTCGCTCCTGATCTCCCTGGACGAGGACGAGAACCCGGAGACGGTCATGGCCGAGGCGCCGCACGGGACCGCACCCTCGCTGGAGGGCAAGGACGTGGCGAACCCGATGGCCATGATCCTGGCCGGCGCCGCCCTGCTCACCTTCTTCCACGACGAGGACGCCAGCCGCGCCTCCAGGGCCATCTACGAGGCTACCTTCGAG
>Ga0136627_1000734_pt1 | contig 12650 bp, 10 predicted proteins | sample AntDrymUQ4892206_2_FD_104652 | JGI IMG/M metagenome (GOLD analysis project Ga0136627, IMG submission 104652) | Polar desert sand microbial communities from Dry Valleys, Antarctica - metaG UQ489 (22.06) | ecosystem: Environmental > Terrestrial > Soil > Desert | place: Antarctica: Dry Valley... | reverse complement strand
GTTGACGACGCTCGGCACCTGCACGCTGCTGGGACCCGCGAGCGCGACGATCAGGAAGACCAGGGCTGCGGCCGCGAGCGCCGCCAGCACCCACCACAGGCCGCGGCGCGAGCGGGAATCGCGGGGCGGCAGCGGCGGCAGCGGCTCGACGGGCACGTGCTGGGGCTCGACGGTCAGCGAACGCGTGGGGTTCGCCGGCGGCGGGGCAGCGGGCGGGCGGCGCGCCCCGACGGCGGTCGGCAGGCCCGAGGCGGCCGCCTCGGCCGCCGCCATCGCCGCCGCCGAGGGGATCCGCGACGCCGCCGCCTCGAGCGCGGCGATGAACTCGTCGGCGTCGGCGAAGCGCTCGGCGGGATCCTTCGCGAGCACGCGCATGACGACCGCCTCGAGCTCGCCGGTCACCGCGGGGTTCAGCCGGCTGGGCGCAAGCGGCGACTCGCTGACCTGCTTGAGCGCGACGGTCACTGCCGACTCGGCGTCGAACGGGACGCGGCCGGTCAGCAGCTCGTAGAGGATGATTCCGATCGAGTAGAGATCCGAGCGCTCGCTGACGGCATGCCCCTGGGCCTGCTCGGGCGAGAGGTACTGCGCCGTGCCCATGATCGAGCCGGTCTGGGTCATGTCCGACGCCCCGGCGCGGGCGATGCCGAAGTCCGTGACCTTCGCCCTGCCCTCCTCGTCGACGATGACGTTCTGGGGCTTGAGGTCGCGGTGGATGACCTTGCGGCGATGCGCGAAGCGCGCGGCTCGCAGGATCTGAACCGTGAGGTCCGCGGCGTGCGCCGGATCCAGCGGCCCGTGCTCGGTCACCAGCTGCTTCAGCGTGCGCCCGGCGACATACTCCATCGCGATGTACGGCGTGCCGTCGTAGTCGCCGCGGTCATAGACCGAGACGACGTACTGGTGCTGGAGGCCGGCTGCCGACGAGGCCTCGCGGCGGAAGCGCTCGACGAACTCGTCGTCCTCGGCGAAGCGATCGTGCAGGAGCTTCAGCGCGACCTTGCGCTCGAGCTGCAGGTCCTGGGCGCAGTAGACCTCGGCCATCCCGCCCGTGCCGAGATGCCCGAGGATCCGGTAGCGCCCGTCGATGACGGCGTCGGCCGCGATCCGCGTCATCGCGCCAGCTCCTGGAGGACCTGCTTGGCGATCGGCGCGGCGACGGCGCCGCCCTGACTCTGGGGTCCCTGGATGTTCTCCAGCGTCACCGCGACGGCGACCTTCGGCCGCTCCAGCGGCGCGAAGCCGACGAACCACGGCTGGTTGATGCGCTTGGCGATGTTCAGCTCGGCGGTGCCGGTCTTGCCCGCCACCTCGATCCCCTGCAGCGCGGCGCCGACGCCGGTGCCCTCGCGCACGACGTTGCTCATCATCTGCGTGAGCTTGCGCGCGTTGGACGCGCTCATGACGCGGGCGGCCTGCTCGGGCTCGATCCGCTGCACGGTGCGCCCGTCGCGATCCACGATGCGGTCGGTGAGGCGCGGCTTCATCCGCACGCCATCGTTGGCGACCGTCGCCGCGACCGTCGCCATCTGCAGCGGCGTCACCTGCAGGCGCTCCTGGCCGATGCCCGCGCGGCCGATGTCCACGCGACTGGAGCTCGGCGGGATCCACTCCTGCTTGTCGAGGTCATAGACCCCGCTGGGACGCATCTGTGAGTCCGGATAGTCCAGCGGCGGATCGGAGAAGAAGCCGAAGCGCTTCATGTACCGCGCCATGCGCTCGTTGCCGAGCTTCTCGGCGACCTGCGCCCAGACCGTGTTGACGGAGTTCGTCAGCGCGGTCGTCAGCGTGATGTCGCCGAACTGCTGGTTGGAGAAGTTCTTCAGCGGCACAGCGGAGATCGTCACCGGCGAGCGCCCGCTGACCGTCGAGTCGGGCGTGAACTCGCCGCTGTCCAGCGCGGCGGCCGCCGTGACGACCTTGAACGTCGATCCCGGCGCGTAGCCGGACTGCGTGGCGCGGTTGAACAGCGGCGCGTCGGCACCGGCCCGGGTGTCCAGCGCATTCGGATCGTAGGACGGCAGGCTGACCATCACGCGCACCTTGCCGGTCGCGGGCTCGATCGCCACGACCGAGCCCTTGCGGCCGTTCAGCGCGTCGATCGCGATCTTCTGGGCCTTGGGATCGAGGTTCGTGACGACGTTGTCACCGACGCGCTGCTTGCCGCGCAGCTCGTCGAACACCGACTGCAGCTCGCTGCGCTTGCCGGTCAGCGCGTCGTTGCGCTCGCGCTCCAGGCCGGCACGTCCCACGCGCAGGAAGTCGTAGCCGATCGCATGGGCGAAGAGGCCCCCCGCGGGCGTGTAGCGGCGCTCGTAGAGGCCGGAGCTCTGAAGCGACGAGCGGGCCAGCACCGTGCCGTCGCGGGCGCGGATCAGACCGCGGCGCACGCGCTGCTCCTCGATCTGCGAACGCGCGTTCTTCGGATTCTCGCGGTAGGCGTCGGCGTTGAGAACGCTGTTGTAGCTCGTCATCGCGGCCAGCGCGGCGAACAGCACGAGGAACAGGCCGAAGAGCCTGAGGATCGGAGCGTTCATCGCGCGAGCGCTTCGCGCCGCGCGCGGTCGGAGACCAGCAGCAGCAGCGCCAGCAGGATGAAGTTCGCGACGATCGACGAGCCGCCGTAGGAGACGAACGGGAGCGTCACCCCCGTCAGCGGGATGAGCTTCGTGACGCCACCGACGATCACGAAGACCTGCAGCGCCAGCACCGCGGTCAGGCCGGTCGCCAGCAGCTTGGAGAAGGAGTCGGTCGCGAGCATCGCGGTCTTGAAGCCCCGCTGCACGATCAGCAGGTAGACGAGCAGGACGGCGCACGCGCCGAGCAGGCCCAGCTCATTGGTGATGACCGAATAGATGGCATCGGTGTGCGCCGCCGGCAGGATCGGGGCGCTGTCGCCGAGCTGGATCGTGGCCTGGCCGAATCCCTGGCCGAACAGCCCACCGTCGGCCTGCGAGAAGACCGACTGCGCGATCTGGTAGCTACCGCCGATCTCCTGCTCATAGAGCGCGTCGTCGAACGGATGCAGCCACGCGTCGACGCGGTTCTCGATCGTCGGGCGGATCGCGTACAGCACGCGCGCGCCGAGCGCGAACAGCCCGAGGCCGATGAGCACGAACGAGATGCGGTTCGTCGCGACGTAGACCAGCGCGAGGAAGGCGCCGAAGAACATCACCGACGAGCCGAGGTCCTGGATGACGAACAGCAGCACCATCGCCGAGCCCCATACCGCCAGCAGCGGCCCGAGGTGCTTCAGCGGCGGGAACGTGATGCCCGCGAAGCGGCGCGCGCCGACGACGAGCACCTGGCGCGTGTCACGCAGGTAGGAGGCGAGGAAGATGACGATGGCGATCTTCGCCAGCTCGGCCGGCTGGAAGGCGATCACGCCCAGGTCGAAGGACAGGTACGCGCCGTTGACCGGGCTGCCCAGGCGCGGCAGCAGCAGCAGCAGGATCCCCGCGAGCGCGATCGAGTAGCGGTAGCGCTCGAGCACGCGGTGGTCGCGCCGCAGCGCGACGATCGTCGCGGCGAAGAAGATCAGCCCGACGACGAACCACTGTGCCTGCTCGCGCGCGAAGTCCTCGTCGAGGCGGTAGAGCATCACGAGGCCGAAGGACGCGAGCACCGCGACGAGCGGGAACAGGTACGGATCGGCGTGCGGCAGCGTGAAGCGCAGCACGACGTGTGCCGCGAGGCACAGGCACAGGAAGATCAGCCCGTAGGTCAGCGAGAGGTCCGACAGCAGGTCGTTGCGCTGGATGAAGACTGCGGTGAAGCCGGCGGTGACCAGCAGCGACGCCGGGATCAGCGCGAACAGCTCGCGGTTGCGCTCCGTCACGTCGCCAGCCGCCCCAGCTCGAGCTCGCGGAGCAGATCCGCGGCGTCGTCGTGCGAGCGCAGGGTGTGGTCGACGATCCGCTCGCGGCGCGCGGAGGGCAGCGAGCGCAGCGGGACGCCGGAGACGTAGTTCTCGGTGAAGAGGTCGATCCCGGCCGGCAGCGTGTACGGCAGGCCCTGATAGAGCGTCACGAAGCCGTCCTCGTCGGAGCCGACGAAGTACACGGCTCGGTTGGCGATGTAGGCGCCGAGGCCGAGCGGCACGACGATCAGCGCGAGGACCACGAACACCGCGCCGATCCGCCGACCGCGGCGGCGCGGCGGCGCGGTCGGCGGCGGGGTCGGGCCCAGCCGTCGTGGCGGCGCGGGGGCCGCCGGCGCGACCGGCTCTGCCTGCGCGACCGCCCGCGGCGCGCCCGGCACGCCGGGGGGCGCCGGGGGGCGCACCGGCGCCAGCCCGACCTCGGTCGGCTGCTCGCGCGCGGGGTCTGCTTCGCCGACCTCCTCCAGCGCGAACAGGACGACGGTGATGTTGTCGCGCCCGCCGGCGTCGTTCGCCGCCGCGATCAGCCGCCGGCCGGCATCGCTGAGGTCCGTCGCGTCGCGCACGACGTCGGCGACGCGCGCCTCCGCCACCATCGAGGTCAGGCCGTCGCTGCAGAGCAGGTAGACGTCCCCGGCGATGCCGCGCCAGGAGCTCGTGTCGACGAGCACGTCGGGCTCGGGGCCCAGCGCGCGGGTGATGATCGAGCGCTGCGGGTGCTCGTCGGCCTCCTGGGCGGTGAGCTGCCCGCGGCGGCGCATCTCCTCGACGAGCGAGTGATCCTCGGTCAGCCGCTCGAAGTCGCCGTCGCGCAGGCGGTAGGCGCGCGAGTCGCCGACGTGGGCGATTGCGACGTCGTGGTCGCCGACCAGCGCCGCGGTGATCGTCGTGCCCATGCCCGCGCGCTCCTGGCTGGCCTGCGACATCTCGTAGATCCGGGCGTTGGCCTCGAGCACGCGCTCGGCGAGGACCTGCTCGGCGCTCGGCGCGGAGGTTTCGTCCACGCCCTGCTCGAAGGCCTCGACCGCGACGCGCGACGCCACCTCGCCCGCCTGCGCGCCGCCCATCCCGTCGGCGACGACGAAGATCGGCGCACGCGCGAAGTAGGAGTCCTCGTTGGTGCGCCGCATGCGACCGGTGTCGGAGTGCGAGAAGTGTCCGGGAGCGACGCGCAGCATCATCGATCGTCGTAGCTGAAGGTACTGTCGCCGATGCGCACGCGGTCGCCGGCGTGCAGCGGCCGCGGCCCCCGCAGCAGCTCGTCGTTGAGGTACGTGCCGTTGGTTGAGCCGAGGTCCTCGATGACGAGGATCGCGCCCTGGCGGGAGAGCTGGGCGTGGCGCGAGGAGGCGAAGGGGTCCTCGAGCTGGATCTCGACGTCGCCGCGGCCGAGCGTGGCCCCGCTCGCGACGTCATAGGCCATGCCGCGCGCAAGCCCCGGCACCGACTCCACGACCAGCCGCGGGGCGGTGTCGCCGCCGCCCTTCAGCACATCCAGGCTCGACGCCGGGTGCATGCCGGTCGCGTCCGGACTGCGCTCGTCAGCGTGCGGCTGCACGCCGCGCGGCTCGCCCCCGAACGCCCCGCGGCGCAGGTCCTTCAGCGCGCTGCGCGACACCCACAGCAGGAACAAGTACAGGACGGCGAGAAACGCGAACTTCAGTCCGACGGAGACCGGCTCGAGCATGACGTCAGCCGCTCACTCGCGGACGAACGTGATCTCGGCGGTCCCGAGATCGATGCGGTCGCCGTCGGTCAGCGGCTCGGCGCCGGAGATCGCCCGCCCGTTGACGAGCACGCCGTTGGTCGACCCGAGGTCTGAGACCGTCCAGACCCCCGCCGCCGCGGGACGCACCTCGGCGTGACGGCGCGAGACGTTGGCGTCCGCGAGGACGATCTCGCAGTCGCGGCTGCGCCCGATCGTCGCGCCGCCCGCGGGCACGACGTGACGCCGGCCCTCGGCGAGCAGCAGCGCGCGCGTCGGCCGCGTGCCCTGCGCCTCCTCGACGGGGCCCTGGATGCGGCTCGCGGTCGAGTAGATCATCGTGTTGCCGTGGTCGGCCTGCACGGCATGCTCTCCGCCTGCGCCAGGCTGCTCCGCGGGCGCCACGACGCGAGTCTGGATGCCGAACTCCCCCAGCGCCAGGCGCTCGTCGGTGCGAAACTCGATCTGCGGGCGCGACAACAGTGCCAGGCGCTCGGTGCGGGCATGTTCGAGCAGGTACCCGCTGAGCTCCTCGATCAGCGACCCCTCGACCTCCTCGAAGCGCGCGCGATCCTCGGCCGACAGCCAGACGATGTACTCGTTGGGCACGTAGGTGCGCGAGACCGAGACGGTCTTGTGCTCGTCCATCTCGCGCGCGAGCTTGCGCGCCACCTCGACCGGCCGGACCTCCGAGCGAAAGACTCGGCCGAAGGTTCCCTCGACCAGGTCGGCAAGCTTGGTCTCCAGGTTTCGCAGCACGCTCATCGATACCGCTCATGCTACGGACATGCAGGCGACCGCCGCGGGTGTGAACGCCGCGCGCGGCCGACACGGCGGCGCCGGGCAGGGCACCTCACGCGCGAGCCCGCGCAGCCCGCGCGCCGACCGCCACCGTTGCGCCCACGAGCGCGCCTGCCACGAGCCCGCGCGGGGCGTCGAGGACGAGCGCCTGGCTGAGCGCCTCTGTCGAGGCCGCCAGCGCCGCCGCCCAGCCGGCCGCCGCCACGACGTCCAGGGCGGCCGAGCGCCCCCGCACGAGCAGCGGCAGCAGCGCCGCCGCGAGCGCCCAGAGCGCGGCAAGCGCCAGCGTGCCGCCCGCCAGCAGCGGCACGATCGCGTCGCGGCCCGCGTCCATCACCGAGTCCCGCCAGGCGCCTGCGGCCAGGACGTCGCGCGGCTGGCCGGTCAGCAGGCGCGACGACGACAGCGCCTCGGCGAGGACCAGCCACAGCGCGCCGAGCGCACCGAGCGCGGCGCGCGTGCCCCAGCGCCGAGCCTGCCCCGCGAGCGCCGGCCACGCGCCGGCCAGCGCGGCCACGCCCAGCAGCGGCGCGGCCGCCGGCGCCGACCAGGCCAGCGGGCGGCGGGGGAGTAGCAGCGGGACGGGCACGGCGGCGCAGGCGACGAGCAGGCCGATGCCCGGCGCGTCGCCGGCCAGCCAGACGAGCACGGCCCCGACCATCGCCAGCCAGCCGACCCTCGGCAGTGCCAGCACCGCCGGCCCCGCCAGAAGGGCGCCGATCGCGGGGTCCATCGGTGGCGCCGGGCCCAGCCAGGCGAGCGCAGCGGCGGCGAGCGCGGCCGCGCCGGCGGCGCCGGCGGCGCGCCGGCCGCCGCGGCGCGCCGCGGTGGGCGCCGCAGCCGGCGGGGCCTCCCATCTGTCCCGCACTCGATCGGCGCGAGCGGGGCGCGGGGCGCGCCGGCGCGGCACCGGCGCGGCCTCCGGCACGACAACCTGTGCGACGCGACGCGGCGGCGCACGCACCGTCTCGGCCTCGGCCTCGATCGGCCCGCGCGCGTCGCCGACGCGGTCGATGGCATGCGCGAGCGCCAGCCGCAGCAGGCCGAGTCCCGCGCGCTGCGCCGGATCGGGGTCGACGGCCGCGTCTATCGCGCGGCACAGCTCCGTCGGGAGGTCACGGCGCACGCGCTGCAGCGGCGCCAGACGCATCCCGACGCGGCGCACCGTCGCCGCGGGGTTGCCGGCGCGAATCGGGTTGACGCCCGACAGGCCCTCGTAGAGGACGACCCCGAGCGCGTAGACGTCGGTCGCACCAGTCACGCCGGCGCCCCGTGCCTGCTCGGGCGCCATGTAGGCGAGCGTGCCCATGATGTCGCCGGTGCGCGTCAGCACATCGACGTCGGCCATCGTCGCGATGCCGAAGTCCGTCAGCTTGGCGACGACTGCTCCCTCATCGCCGGGGTCGGGGCAGAGGATGTTCGAGGGCTTGACGTCGCGATGGATGACGCCGCGCTGATGGGCGTGCTCGAGCGCGTCACAGAGCGTCGTGCCGATGCGCACGACGTCGCGATCGGACAGCTCGCCCGCGCGGATGAGCTCGGCGAGCGTGCGCCCGCGCACGAGCTCGGATACGAGGTAGACGGCGTTGTCGTCGCGGCCGGACTCGTACAGCGCGACGATCGCCGCGTGCGACAGGCGCGCCGCCGCGAGCGCCTCGCGCTCGCCGCGCCCGTCGAGATCGAGCTCGATCGCGATCCGCTTGACCGCCACCTCGCGCTGCAGGTGCTCGTCGAGCGCGAGGAACACGACGCCCATCCCGCCCGCTCCGATCCGCCGCAGGAGGCGGTAGCGATCAAGGACGATCTCGCCCGCCGAGGCGGCGTGTGTGGGTGGGTGGGCGTGGGTCACCGGCTCTGCATTCGGCGGGCTCGACCCCGCCTCCTTGCGCTCGCAGGCAGGAAACGGCCGCCTGGCGGCAAAGTTGCACCCTGACCCCGGCGGGGCGTGCCTTGGTCATACTGCCTCAATCTGCGATTTCGCCAAGGAGCGGACTTCTGCCCTTCTTCGACGATGACGAGCCGCGCACCACGCGCACCGGGCCACGCAAAGCTGCCGGTGCGGGGATCGCGTCCGTCTCAGACCCCCAGCAGCTGCTCGTGCGCCGCCTCATCGCGGCGGGCGTCGGGCTGGCGTTCGTCCTGGTCCTCGTCTTCGGCGTCAACGGCTGCCTGGACTCGCGCAAGGAGCAGGCGCTGAAGGACTACAACCGCGACGTCGCCAGCCTGGTCGGTGAGGCCGACTCCAACACCGACGAGTTCTTCAACGCGCTGACGACCACCGGGACCTCGCCGGTCGAGGTGCAGTCGCAGATCAGCCAGTTCCGCCAGCGCGCCAAATCGCAGACCAACCAGGCCAAGGGATTCAGCGTGCCCAGCGACATGAAGCCGGCGCAGCGCAGCCTGCTGCTGTCGCTCGGCCTGCTGGAGGAGACGATGGGCAAGATCGCCGAGAAGGTCCTCAGCGCGCTGTCCAACGACTCGGCGACCGCGGAGCCGGCGGTCGTCTCGATCACCGGCGAGATGCAGGCGTTCCTCGCGGCGGACGTCGTCTACAAGCGCCGCACCGTGGCGCTCGTCAAGCAGGTGCTCGACGACAACGAGATCGGCGGGCAGTCGATCCAGACCTCGGAGTTCCTGCCGAACTTCGGCTGGCTGGAGGCGTCGATCGTCGCTCGCCGGATCAATGCCGACGCGGCGCGCGGCGCGGGCGCCGGCGCCACCAGCAAGGAGGCCGCGCCCGGCACCCACGGACACGGCCTGCTCGGCGTCAGCGTCGGCGACGTGACGCTGACCCCCGGCCAGGCAAACCGGATTCCCGCCTCGTCGAACGTGACCTTCAGCGCCAAGGTCGCCAACCAGGGCGAGAACCCCGAGACCGACGTCGTCGTGATGGTGACGATCACGCCGACCGGCGGCGGCAAGGACGTCATGCAGCGGGCGTCGATCGACCAGACGGCGGCGGGCAGCGAGGCAACCGTCCAGATCCCGCTCAAGCAATCGCCGCCGATCGGCGCGGCGAAGGTCAAGGTCGAGGTGCGCAAGGTCAACGGCGAGGAGAACACGAAGAACAACTCGCAGGAGTATGCGGTTAACTTCGAGCGCTGAGCGAGCGTCAAGGAACGCATACCCTCTGCAGCGATGGACGCTCAGCTCACCTCAACCGCCGGGATCGTCGCGCTCGTCGCGGCGCTGCTCGCGCTCGTCGCGCTCGCGCTCGCCGTCATGCTCTCGCGCCAGCTGCGCCGCCTGCGCGCCGACCAGCGCGCCGTCCTGGGCGAACAGAAGACGCAGGACCTCGTCGCGCACGCCGCTGCGCTCGACGCCTCCTTCCGCGCGCTGCAGGAGTACGTGTCCGAGACCGCGGAGCTGCTCAACGGGCGCCTGTCGGTCGCCGAGCGGCGCCTTGACGGCGCGGTCGCCCACTGCGGCCTGATCCGCTACGACGCCTACAACGAGATGTCCGGCCGCCAGTCGACCTCGATCGCGCTGCTGGACAGCTCGCGCTCCGGCATCGTGCTGTCCTCCATCCACCACCGCGACCAGGCGCGGCTGTACGCCAAGCAGATCTCCGGGGGCGAGGCCGACCTGCGCCTGTCCCCCGAGGAGGAGGAAGTCCTCCGCCTCGCGCTCCCCGAGCGATGAGCGACACGACCACGCTCGGATACCTCGGGCCCCCCGGCACGTTCTCCGAGGAGGCCGTCCGCTCGGCGCAGGATTCCGACAGCGCCACGCTCGTCGCCCTGCGAACGGTGCGCGACACGGTGATGGCCGTCCACGACGGCGTCGTCGACCGAGCGGTGGTGCCGATCGAGAACTCCCTCGAGGGACCGATCGGCGTGACGCTCGACGTGCTCGCCGAGGAGCACGACGTGACGATCGTGGGCGAGCTCGTGATCGTCATCTCCCCGTGCCTGATCGCCCGCGAGGCACTCGCACTGGAGTGCATCGAGCGAGTCGTCTCGCACCCGCAGCCGCTCGGGCAGTGCGCGCGATTCCTGCATCAGCACCTGCCCGGCGCCGAGGTCGTCTCGGTCACATCGACGGCCGAGGCCGTGCGGATGGTCGCGGGGCAGGAGCTGCCCTGGGCCGCGCTTGGCACCCGGCGGGCGGCCGAGCTCTACGGGGCCACGGTGCTCGTCGAGGGCGTCGAGGACGAGCCCGGCAACGCGACGCGCTTCGTCTGGCTCGCGCGTGACGCGCCGACGCTGAACGGCTCGCACCCGACGAAGACCTCGCTGGCCTTCTGGGGCCCGGGCGACGCCACGCCAGGCTGGCTCGTGCGCTGCCTGTCGGAGTTCGCCTTTCGCGGCGTGAACCTCACGAAGATCGAGTCGCGGCCGATGCGCGCGCGGCTCGGGCACTACCGCTTCTTCGTCGACTGCGAGGGCGACGCTCGAACCGGCGCCGTGGCCGACGCCGTCGCCGGCCTGCGAGCCCACTGCGAGCGCGTCGAGGTGCTCGGCAGTTACCGGGTGGGCGGGTAGGGGTCTTGCGCTGACCCTTAGACTCATCGCTCGTCATGGCGACTCAGTCGACGCCACCAGGCCCAGAGAGGTTCGCGCCGCATTCGGAGCACAAGCGGCGCGGACGTGACTGCGGCCGTGTGCTCGTCCTGAACGCCACCTATGAGCCGATCAACGTCTGTACGGTGCGCCGCGCCGCCGTGCTGCTGCTCAAGGAGAAGGCCGAGATCGTCGAGCACGCGCTGTTCGAACTGCGCTCCGAGAACACCGCGCTGCCGCGGCCGGTGGTGATCCGCCTGTCGACGTTCGTCAAGGTCCCGCGCGACACGCACCGGCGCAAGATCACCCGCCGCGCGGTCTTCGCGCGCGACGGCTGGGCCTGCCAGTACTGCGGCGCGCGCGCGAACCTCACCGTCGACCACGTGATCCCGCGCTCCAAGGGCGGGCCATCGACGTGGGAGAACATCGTCGCGTCGTGCGCGCCGTGCAACCGCCGCAAGGGCGACCACCTCCCCCACAAGGTCGGCATGCACCCGCGCCAAGCGCCGCGCGTGCCACACCCGCAGGTCTTCATCCACGTCGCCAGCCCGACGATCCCGCCGGCGTGGCGACAGTGGCTGCCCGAAGCCGCCTGACGGCGCATGGACGCACGAAGGGCGCCGTCGACGAACGGCGCCCTTCGCGTGCTACCTGACTGGACTGAAAGCCCGAGCTGGACTACGTACCGCCGGTGGGACCAGTCCGGCGTCCGGCTCGGGGGTGGCCCGGTGTGGATTCGCTGGTCGTTGCCAGCCTTCCCGACCTAGCGGCCGAGCACCTCCAGGGTCCCGCAAGAACTGTCGTGTATCTGGACCACCTCCTCTCTCTGGTCTGAGGAAATGTAGCGAACGTCTCAGACACTCGTATCGCCTTCGTGCCCAGCTAGGCGCCGTCGACCTCGCCGGGCGGCGGCGCGCCATCCTCGGGCGGCGGTTCGACTCCCTCAAGCGCGCCCTCGACCGACACCTCGTCGGCCGCCGATTCGACGACGAGCGCGACCGCGGAGACGAGGTCGTCGGCCTTCATGTTCATCAGCCGCACGCCCTGGGCCAGGCGGCCGTAGCGGCTGATGCCGCGCACGGCGGTCCGCTGGACCATCCCGCTCTGGGAGATGAAGACGAGCTCCTCGTGCTCTCGGACGACGAGCGCGCCGGCGAGCGCGCCCTTGGCGTCGGTGAGCTTGATCGTCCCGACGCCCATCGCGCCGCGCTTGGTCTTGCGGTACTCGGCGATCGACGTGCGCTTGCCGAAGCCGTTCTCGGTCACGACGAGCAGCTCCTGGTCGTCGCGCGCGACGTCCATGACGAGCACCTCATTGTCGGGCTGGTCGACGTTCATGCCGCGCACGCCGGAGGTGTCGCGCCCCATCGCCCGCGCGTCGGACTCGTTGAAGCGCACGGCCTGGCCCTTGCGCGAGACGATCAGGATGTCGTCGTCGCCGCTCGTTCGGTGCACGCTGACGAGCTCGTCGTCGTCGCGGATGTTGATCGCGATGATCCCGTCGGCCTTGATCGGGGTGTTGTAGGCGAGGAACTCGGTCTTCTTCACGATCCCCCTGCGCGTCGCGAAGATGACGTAGCGCCCCTCGGTGAAGTCGCGCGTCGCGAGGACGGACTGCACGCGCTCGCGGTCGCGCAGCGGCAGCACGTTGACCAGCGCGCGCCCCTTCGCCGTACGCGAGGCCTCGGGCAGCTCGTAGACCTTGGAGCGGTAGACCTTGCCGCGGTTGGAGAAGAACAGCAGGTAGTCATGCGACGAGCAC
>Ga0136627_1000732_pt1 | contig 12658 bp, 12 predicted proteins | sample AntDrymUQ4892206_2_FD_104652 | JGI IMG/M metagenome (GOLD analysis project Ga0136627, IMG submission 104652) | Polar desert sand microbial communities from Dry Valleys, Antarctica - metaG UQ489 (22.06) | ecosystem: Environmental > Terrestrial > Soil > Desert | place: Antarctica: Dry Valley... | reverse complement strand
CCGACGACTCCGGCGAGGGAGATCCTGAATATTCCATGTTTTATCAAAGCGTCGCCATCCACACTCTCACGACCGCTCATGCTCTTTGCAAACCTCTCCTGTTTGTTTGTTTCAACCCTCGCCTGGCTCGGTTTCAAGCTCGAAGACCGGGTGCAAATCCACTATGCTATTATGCGTGTTTCCTGCATCCATCGCAAGTTCCCGCAAACCACTCCGAAAAGATTGTACGTAATTTTCCACTATGAAAAGTAATTTTACCGACGCGGCCATGATTCAAATTCCCTCGCTCGGCTCAGCGTCCGGCTCGGCTTCGAGGGTTTGGCGGACGGGTCGGGGAGTGTCTTTCCGCCTCGTGGCGGGGAATATGAAGCGGTGGTCGTCGGCCATCCGGTATCCCTCGGAGGCGGTGTCGAGGATGCGGAGGAAAGCTCGGACGACGACCTCGTCGAACTGTGTGCCGGCTCCGGAGTTGAGTTCCTCGCGGGCTGAGGGGAAGTCCATGCCGGGGCGGCGCGGCTGGTCGAGGACCATCGCGGCGTATGCTTGGGCAGCGGCGAGGACTTTGGCTTCGATGGGGATCCACGGTCCGCGGAGCCGATCCGGGTATCCCCTTCCGTCGGGTCTTTCGTGGTGCCACCTCACCCACGTCGCCATATCCTCGAACTCCGTGACGGAGGCGAGCGCGGCCTCGCCCTCGGCGGGATGCTCGGCGAGTTTGCCTTTCGCGATGGAGTTAAGTTTCCCAGAAGCGATCAAAAGGTCTTCGGGCAACTCGAACATCCCGATATTGTGCAAAAGCCCCGCCATCCGAAGGCGCTCGGCGGAGCGCGGGTTCATTTTCAGTTCGTCGGCTATGTCAGCCGCGTATACGGAAGTGGCCGCCGCGTGGAGGTGGGTGTATCCATCGCGGCGGCCGAGGTCTTCGACCATCATCGCCCCGAACGTCGTGTTCGAGATTCGAAGGGACTCCTCGAGGGACGAGATCCTCGCTTTCAACTCCAAATTCTCCGCCACCCGATCCCGCGAGCGATAAACGATAACCTGGCTCGCCACCGACCCCGAGACGACCACGATAGCCGCGACGGGGCCATAAACCAGCAAAGCAAGAACTCCGAGTCCGGCGGTGGCGACGTTAATGGTGTCGGAGAGGAGGTATGGTTCGACTTGCTGTTTCCACATTTCTTTGAGGCTTTGGCGATATTTGATTTTTAGGAGGCCCATGCTAATCAAGTTATTGACGACCATGAGCGTAACGCCGGCGGCGACGGTGGCATACACGACTAGAGCCACCGGAGGGTTCTCGGCTACGAGCAACGGTACCGACACGATCGAGAAGACCATGCCCGCAATAAAAAGGAATACCGTCGTATGGGATACTTCGTAAGCTGTACGCAGGAAACCCTTTCGTCCCAGCATCACGTTATAAGGCAAAGCGGCCATGGCAGCCCAGACGGGCCCGAGAATGACGACGGAAGTCACCAATACCACGTCGGCGGCATCCATCTCCCATCTTTCGGCAATTGCTATTGGAAAAATGCGAACCAAGCAAAGAAGTACGCCGAACACAATCGAGGCCACGAGGAATCGCCAGTCGACGGGCATCCCGTACCAATAAATCCAAGACGCGAGAAGCCCCACGGCAAGAATCGCCACGCAGCTTATAAAGGTTTTTACGCTCGCTTCGCCCACAAGTACCTTTGTTTTCGTACACAATCGGCATTCACTTTAGCCGACTATCTTTGCCGCCGCGAACCTCGTTTACCATACTTGCCGTCTGTCAGTCATAGTTTCACCTCCTATTAATGACTCCATGCAAAAGATGACTCCATGCAAAAGTCGTCCAAAAGCGGCGTTTTTTACCAAACTTGCCTGCGATCAGTCATGTTCGTCACCTCCCATCTCCGTCGCTTAATTTACGTACCCGATGCTACTTTACCTACTTGGCACAAGTAAGTGAATGAAGCCGTTCGAGGCGAATTTTTAATAAAACTTTCCTCAGCCGGGGGTCTTTTCGCTGTTTTCGGCCTCCGAGTCGCCTTTTCTTTTTCTTTTCCCCCTTTTTTCGGGGGCGGTGAATATGAGGAAAAGGAGGAATACTCCGATGGCGGCGAGGGCGGCGGCGGCGAGGAGGTATATGTCCTGCGGGCCGATGGCGTCCACGATGAAGCCCCCGATGGCGAGCGCGAGGACTTCCCCCCCGCTCCGTCCGAGGAAGACGACCGAGTACACGCGCCCGAGGAATTTGCCGGGGACGCGCTTTTGGAGGAGGGCGTCGGTGGCGACGTTGTCCATGCCGTTGCAAACTCCGGCGATGGCGAGCGCGCCGAGGGCGATGATGAAGAGCGGGGCGAATCCGGTCACGACATGGGCGGCGGCGGCGAGGAAGATGCTCACGAAATAAAAGAGGATGAGATTCGCCCGGTCGCCGAGCCACGCCATCACCCCGGAGCCGGCGATCATGCCGATCCCCCAGCATGCGACGAGAATACCGTACCCCGTATCCCCCGCCCCGAACGTCTCCCGCGCCAGGAAAATCTCCGCCGGAACCGTCGAGTTCTCCGCGAGGATGAGGAGGAAACCCCCGATAACCAGCGCGAGCGGGAGCCGGGCGTGCCTCAGATACGAAAGCCCCGCCCGGAACTCGCGCATGAAACCCTCGTCGTCTTCCTCGCCGCCGCGCTCTCGGGGCATCGGCACGAAGGCGAGGAAGGCGGCGGAGACGAGGAAAGTCATCGCGTCGATGAGGAACGCCATGTCCACGCCGACGAGCGCGATGAGAAGCCCCGCCCCCGCCGGCCCCGCCGCCACCGAAAAGCTGAAAGTACCGCTGATCAGCGCATTCGCCCGAGTGAGATCCCCATCCCCGACCACGCCGGGAAACGCCGAGCGGATCGTCGGATTGAAAAGAGTCTGGCAGCATCCGAGGAGAAACACGAGGAAATAAAGAACCGGGACGCTCTCGGTGAATATGACACAAAAAATGACCCCCGCCCGGACGATGTCCACCCCGACGAGGAGACGGCGGCGGTCGCGGAGGCGGTCGGCGAGAACCCCGACGAGCGGGCTGAAAAGGGTCGGGACGAGGCGGGCAACCAAAACGCCCCCGACGCTCGCGGCGCTCCCGGTGAGATCCACGACGAAGACAATCAGCGCGACGAGCGAAATCGCATCCCCGACGAAGGAAATACCTTGTCCGGCCCACAGCCGCATAAAGCGCGTGTTCCGCAAAAGAGAATTGTTCCCCGAGCCCTCCACATCTCCCCCGAATCGAGCGCGTTCCCAAGAAATCACATACTACATGACCTCGCGGGGGAGGTCGCTCCCTCCTAACGGGATCCGGGCGATGGCTTCGCACCTTTGTTTGCGCGGGAGTCGGGAAGGGCAAATGCGGCCCCCGAACAACGAAAGCCGCGAAGCAATCATGCGGAATCCGGGTGAATGGCTCCGTACTCGGACGGCGGATCCGTCATGCTCTCACGGAAAGTGGCGATACACATCCCGCCGGTGAAGAAAGCGCACGAACTCGACCGTGTCTCCCTCGACGTGAACGCCTATCCGGTGATCACCGAGACGAATACGATAAAAGGAATCGTGTCCACTCATTTTCGCCAAATTCGGAATTTCTCCGACCGCCTCGGCTGCTTCGACTTGCTCGACGATACGCGCCAGGCGGCGGCGAAGAGTCGCGTCGCGGACCTTTTTCAGATCTCGGGCGAAGCTGCTTCGAAACGTGGTTTTTACGGCTTCTCCTCGAGGATGCCGAAAATCTCCTCGCGCTCGACTAAATCGGTTCGGCGACCTTCCCTCATCGCCTCGGCGAGCGCAACGTCTTCGAGGACTTCGGCAAGAACCTCGTGAAGCAACCCTCGCTCCTCATGGAGCGTTTCTTTGAGGGCTTCCTTGACCGCCTGTTTGAGAGTATCGTCGTTCACTTCCATAAAACCCCGCTCCCGGTGAATAGTAATTTCCTACTCACCACTCACTATTCACTACCCACCGCAGTTCTCAGTCCGGCTCGATTGTGGAGATCAGCCCCTCGTTGTTGAGGCTTTCCTGGTACATCTCGGCAAGCTCCTTGTGGCACTTTATGACGACGGCGTACCCGTTTTTGTGCGCCTCCATCATGATGTCCACCGCTTGTTTCGCCGACATGCGCGGGATGACCTTCCGAAGCACCTCGACGACGTGCTCCATCGGCGTGAAGTCGTCGTTGTGGAGGAGGACTTTGTATGGCGGCTCTTGCGTCGTGCGGCTCCGGGTCGTCTCTTTCGGGGCAGCCGGGGTTTTCGGGGAAGCTAAAGTGAACCCTTCCATGCCAGCTCCAAACTCTCTCGAAGAATTACGGGATCGAACACGGTCATTGAGATTATCATACGAATCGGGGGGTCGCTTTGCTCCCGGTTTTTGGTTGTCGGTTCTTGGTTTTTGGTTGAAAAATTCGTGCGGAACACCTTCCGTCACAGTATCAATGGCAATGTCTTTTCGAGGGCGGCCTCGGCGGCGCGGCGGTTTATGTCGCTTATCTCCTTCACCCTCTCGATGGCTGGGAAGTCGGAGATGGCGTCGAGCATCGTCGCCGGAAGCGAAACCGGGCTTTCCATGCCGCGTTCGAGGAGCCACCCGGCGGGGAGATCCCTCGGCAAAGTCTGGTGGCTTACGATGCTCCACAACGTCGTCCACGCCCTCGGGACGACGCGCCATATGTCGTATCCTCCGCCGCCGGTCGCCACCCATTTCCCGCCGCAAAGTTCGTGGGCGAGATCGTGGACGCGGCGCGGAATGTATTCGTAAAGCCGCATCGTCGCCGCGAGGTGCGTAAGCGGGTCGAAGACGTGTCCGTCGCACCCGTTTTGGGAGATTATGACATCCGGCCCGAAGGCTCGGAGAACCTCCGGCACGACGAGGTCGAAGCACTCGATCCACGACTCATCCTGCGTGAACGGCGCGAGCGGCACGTTCACCGAAAACCCGGTGCCGCCATTTCTCCCACGCTCGTCCACGCCCCCCGTTCCGGGGAAAAGATGCCGCCCCGTCTCGTGCATCGAAACCGTGAGAACGTCCAGGTCGTCATAAAACATCCACTGAACACCGTCGCCGTGGTGCGCGTCGGTGTCAATGTACGCGACGCGAATTCCGGGATGCTCCTCTTTCAGGCGGGCGATGGCGACGCCCGCGTCGTTGTATACGCAAAAACCGCTCGCCTTCGAGCGGAGCGCGTGGTGGAGGCCGCCGGAGACGGCCATCGCGTGTTCCGCCTCGCCGGACATCACCATCCGCGACGCTTTGAGAACCGCTCCGACGACGTGGGCGCACGCTTCGTGCATCCTCGGAAATATGGGATTGTCCGGCGTCCCGACCCCATACGACATGAGGTCGAGGGGATCGGCGTCCTTTCTCCCCGCTCCCTGAACCATCCGCACATACGTCAAACTATGCACGGTCGTGAGATCCTCATCGGAGGCGACCTCCGCCCCGACCATCTCATACCCGTCGAGGAGTCCGAGCGCGTCGCAAACCTCGAAGGTGAGCCGTATCCGAAGCGGATTGAAGGGGTGATCCCCGCCGAACCCATACGCCTCCATAGCCCGGTCATGGACGAGCGCCGCCCGACCGCTCACGTCGCTTCGCTCCGCCGGGAGTGGGGAGTCGGAAGCCGCTCGAGTCCTTCGCTCGATTCGGGAGCCGGGACGCTCTCGACTTTGTCTCTCCCGACGCACCCGCCTCCCCGCCCGACGAAATCTCGCCGAATCCAACCGGAACATTGGCGGCGTGGGATTTCGAGGTCGCGCCTTCCCCGACTCTCGAATTCCGAAGCGACGCGGAGCGGAATACGAAGCGGAATGCGGTTCGAGCGAAGCGGTTCGTCGGCCCCCCATTTCCGGCGAGCGGGGAGGCGAAGGTTTCGGGGGGAAGAAAGTCGAGGAAATCCCACCTCCCGAATCCCGGAGCGCCGATCCGCGACGCGGCTCCCGACTCCCGGAGCGACCGGAGGGAGCGACCCGAGAGGCGCGGCTCCCGAATCCCGAATCCCGGAGCTACGCGGAGCGGGAAGGCGAAGGAGCCGAGAAAAAGAGAGTCGAAAACATCCCGAATCCCGACTTCCGAAGCGAGCGTCAGCGAGCGCCTCCCGACTCCCGGCCCTCATCATGCTCCGGGCTTCGGTGGGATGACCTCGTATCCGGCTTTCTCCAGAAAATCTATGGACGCCGTCGGGTCTATGGTGTCCACGCGGAAGACCGCGACGCGCCACGGAGAGTCGCCGGAGCCGGGCGGAGCGTTCACCGGGGGTTCGCGGCGGTGTCCGGTGGCGGCTGCGACTATGTTCACGCCAAGTTCCCCGAAAGCCCCCGACACTCCGGCGAGAGAGCCGGGGCGGTCGGGCATCGCAATTTCGAGGCGGCTCCCCGGCTCGTGCGCCCCGACGAGATATACGAGAGCCGCCATGACATCCGAGGTCGTGAGGATGCCGACGAGGTTCCCGCCGTCCACGACCGGGAGGCATCCGATGGAGCGTTCGCGCATCTCATTCGCCGCCTCCTCGATGGGGTCGTTCGGGGCGGCGGTGAAAACCTCGCGCATCATCGCCTCGGATACGGTGATGCGTTCGAGGGCTTCGGATCTCGCCGGGTTTCCGAGCGCGGGGGTCGCGGAGCGGAGGTCGCGGTCGGACACCATCCCGACGAGCCGTCCGTTTTCGCCGACCACGGGCATGTGCCGGATGCGTCGTTCGCGGCAAAGTCCGAGAACCTTCGCCGCCGTCGCGTCCGGCGTGGTTGTGATGACTTCGCGGGTCATGTGATCCCCGACAAGAAGCATTCGCCCTCCCCTTTTCCACCTTTCGTACCCCTCGGATTGTACCGGAAGATAAATGCTATAACCCGCCCATGGCACCCGACCCACTCAACCAACTCCTCGCCGGGCAAGCCGCCAAACTCGTCCACGAGAACTTCATCGGCGTGGCCGGGCAATGGTGGTGGGAGCGGCGCATCGGAGGCGGAATCGCGATCTGCCAAACCCTCGACCCCGAGGAAATGTCGCGGGAAATCTCCGAAACCTCCGGGAAGCCCGCGGCGGAGGTGAAAGACGCCATCGTCCGGGAACTCGGACTCGATGACTTCGACCCGATCACACTCACCTTCGAGGTTTCGGGGAATTTAACCGCCGACGAAGCCGCGAAGGTTTTCGAAGCCCGCTCCTCGACCCCACGCGGCATCGCCTCGGGCGCATACCGCGAAGTCGAAGCGGCTCTGGAAAAGGACGGCGGCGAATGACACGAAACCCGGACAGTCGCCTCCGAATACGTCCGGCGGCGAGAAGAGCGCGGATTGAAAGAGAACCGCGAATCGAAAGTCGCGAGTCGTATTTTTCGACTCGCGACTCGCGCGAAACAGCCCTCGTCGCATCCCGGCTCGAAACCTGCGGATGTGCCTCGATCCGGTCGGAAACCGCGGTGCTTCGAGCCGCGACGAAGCGTTTTCTCCGAAACCAACGAACCGCCACGATACGGAATGCGGACAGTCGCCTCCGCACACATCCGACGGCGGGGATGGCCGGAGCGAGAATCGCGGGAAACGCGCCAATCTTCGAGCCGCGAACCGAAAAACACGACTCGGCGACTTTCGACTCGCGGCTTTTCTTCGATTCGCGGTTCGCGGCGTCTCATCCTTCCCCGACTCGCGGTTCGCGTGAAACGGGTCTCGTCGCCTCCCGAAAACTGGAAATCGGGGATTCGGCATGAGGAAGACGGTCGCGTCCGTCGCGGTTTTCGCGCTTTTCGCTGTGGCGTGCGGAGGCTCGGCGGGCGAATGGCCGTTGGAAATCTTGCGGGCGGAGTGGGTCGCGGATGGCGGGGAGTCGCGGGCGGTGGTGTCCGGGACGTGGGTTCGCGGCGTTTCGACCCCGCCGGCATGCACGCTCCTCGAAGGCCGGAATGGGGAACCGAGCGCGTGGCCCGACTCCGGCGCGAACACCTCGCCGGACGGGAACTCCTTCACGAAAGAATTCACCGCCGGAGAAAACTCCTCCCTCGACCCGCTCCCCGAATACCACGTCCGATGCTCGGTGAACCTGAGCACCGGACGAACCCTCGAAACAGTCGCCCCGGTGTCGGGGGAGATTCCGCGGGGATAAACTGGAATGGGAGGCGCGGAAGAACGCCTCGGCCTCCGAGTCCGGACACTCGCCGCGCCCTCGTGTGCCGATGGCGGGCCGAACGGCGAGTTCGGACGGAATCTTCTCGTTCGGGAAGCGAATTCCGTGCGAGCGGCTCGCCCTTTCGCAAAGCCGCGCAGCTTCACCGCCACATTCGGGATCGCCGTCGGTGTCCTCGGCGCACGACCTTCCGGCGAACGGCCTTCCGCGAAATGTTCCATCGCGGATAGTGTCGGCTACGTTTGATCGCCCCTCGCCTCGACGGCCATCCCTCCCGTCGGTTCGACTCTCGGCGAATGCCGATTTCCCCACCGGGGCCCGTATGAAGTGTCCTCCTCGGCATTCCCGGCTTCCACTTTGCCGCTCGACAAACCCCCGATAAAATCGGCGAGGAGCTTCGATGGCGAGAGTTCCGATGATCCATCTTTTCCGATGCCCGGTTTCCGGAGCGGCTCGACTTTCGTGAATGTCTCTGACGAGATGCTCCGTTTTCGGAGCGGCTCTTCTTTCGACGGTTTCCACGGGAAGCCGGGCGGATGCGAGGTTTTATGGACGGTGCGGTGGCGTGCCGAACGCTGTGCGTCAGTATTTCCTCACGCCGGGATCCACATCCGAGTACGCGTCGAGGCCGCCCGCGAGATTGAAAACCCTCTCGAAACCGAACCGCGAAAGCGCGTCGGCCACATGCGCGCTCCTCGCCCCGTGGTGGCATATGACGACCACCTCGGCCTCGGGTTCGAGTTCCGAAACGCGCCCGGAAATCTCCCCCATCGGAATATGCCTCGAACCCTCGATGCGCGAAATGTCGAACTCCCACCCCTCTCGAACATCGAGGAGGAGCGGGGCTTCCCCCGAATCGAGACGCTCCCTCAATTCCCGCGGCGCCATGTCCTCATAGTTCGACAAAATATGTTCCTTTCGGTGTTCCCTTCGGAAACGCTCGCGAAAAATCCGCCGTCGGCGACATCATCGGTCGGCTGAAAAGCGGAGCGTGCGAGATCCGAAAAAAGAGAACCGCTTCAAACCTCATAGTCGGCGACGATTCGCCCGGTTGTGAGTCGGTCGAGCTTCTCGACGACGGCGAGGTGCGCTGGGTGGCCGAGGTATTCTTTGAGTCCGTCGCGGTCGTCGAAGCGGGCGAAGAGGGCGTGGGTGTATTCCCCGGCGCGTCCGCTGAAATCCTCCCCGACGCTCATGTCAACGACGGTGGACACCTCGCTCTTCAAACTTTTCAAAGACGAGATGAGGTCTTCGATTTCGTTCGGCGGCGCATCCTCGCGGGCGGCGAAAAGCACGAGATGGTCAACCATGATTCCTCCTTATATGTCCCCGGCAACGAACGAAAGTCTATCCGATGTCGAGGGTGGATTTCGCGGACTCGGAAGCGAAGAGGGGGTCGAGACCCACATCGCCGACACCCCGTTCGGAAGTCGAAAGCGAGGAAAGACCGAAAGCGAAACGTCGGCTCGGAGGCTCTTCGCGAATGGCTCCGCGGGGAAGCGGCCCCGAGTCGTCGCCCGACGAACACGAATTTCGGCAAGCGGTCATCCGGATTCCGTATGGCTCACCGATCTGAAAGAAAGCATCCCGCCGCATCTCGGAACGGCACGGTTTCGGATGATTTCAACGTGTCCTTCCCACCCGGCAAAGCACCTCCGCGTGCGTTCCGGCAAATTTCGGGGAGGACGGCGGTGATGCCGATGACGAGCATCGCCATGAGCGCGGAGCGACTATCTCCCCGTCCCGACCTTCCGCCCCGGCGAGCGGTTCACGAGGTATATGCCGCCGACGACGAGGGCCGCGCCGACGAGGAGCGTCGCCCGGAGCGGCTCCCCGAGGAAGACGACCCCGATGGCGACCGCCGTGATCGGCACGACGAAAATATACGAGGAAACGCGGCTCGCCTCCCCCGCCCCGACGAGGCCGAAGAAGATCACCCACGCCGCGGCGATCCCAAACAAGGACGCCCATCCGAGCGCGGCGAGAAACGCGCCACTATTCCACGAGACCTCCCCCACCGGCTCGGTGAATGCCGCGAGAGCCGTGAGGACCGCGCCCCCCGCCACGAACGGAACCGCCACCGACCATAACGCCGAGACCCTTTCTTGAACGCGCTTGAAATACACCGTCCCGATGGCCCACGAAAGTGCCGAGCCAGCCCCGAACAAAACCCCCACAAGCGGCACAGATCCGGAAAATCCCTCCAAACTCACGGCGGCGATCCCGGAGAACCCGAGCAAAAGCCCCGCGACCTTCGCCACGGAAAGGCTTTCCCCGAGCGATATCCACGCGAGGAAACCGACGAGTATCGGCTGCAAATAAACGAGAACCGCCGCCGTGCCGGACGGCAGTATCGAGATGGCGTATGTTTGAAGCCCGATAAAGACCGCGACGTTGAATACGGCGAGAACCCCGAACGCCCGCCACTCGCGCCGGAGGTTCGGCCTCCCGCCCCACACGACCGCGACCCCGAGCATCGCGAGCCCGCCGAGGAGGGACCGAAGCCCGGCGAAGAGCATCGGCGGCGAACTCCGAAGCCCGACCTCGACCACCGCGAACGACGACCCCCAGAAAACGACGAGCAAACCGAGTGCGGCAACGACGTTCCGCCTTCTCCCGAAAATGGAAATATCCGCCTTCCGACCAGCATCGTCCATGAAATCCGCCCGAAACCCCGATAGACTACTATGAAATACAGAATGCGGATCGACACCATAGTTTTCCGAAAAAATCTTTCGAAATTACTTGACAAAGCAGTCTACCTGACTATAATTACCTGTTCGTTGGGGGCTGTAAAAAGTCCACAAACCTCGATACGTACTCCCCACTGAAACAGCGAAAAGATCGAGCCGGGCAGAGTTTCGCGCCTATTTGGCGGTTTCGGCTCGCGGGGGAGGGTTCGGGGAGGAGAATGGCGGGTAGGATTTTACGAGATACAAGGAGGCAGCGAATGGCTACTAAAAAGAAAAAGAACGCGAGGACTTTCGATCAGATCGGGGAGACGCCGGATCTCATACCCGGCTATTTCGCCCGCATAGACAAAGGGAGCCTCCTCACGCACGCCGAGGAAATAGACCTCTCGAACCGCGCGAAGGAGGGCGACACACGCGCCCGCCAACGCCTCATCGAGAAGAACCTCCGGCTTGTGGTCTCCGTGGCGAAGAAGTATCGCGGGTATGGGCTTCCTTTCGAGGATCTCATCCAGGAAGGGAACATCGGGCTTATGAAGGCGGTCGAGAAGTTCGACCCCGACCGTGGGTTCCGCTTCTCGACGTACGCGACGTGGTGGATCCGCCAAGCCGTACAAAGGGCGGTCGCCGACAAGGGGCGAACCATCCGGGTTCCCGTCCACATGACCGAGAAGATCCGGAAAATGGCTCGCACGTACAACGAGCTTTCGGCTCTTTTCAACCGCGAGCCGAGCGACGAAGAGGTCGCCGAGAAGCTCGAATGGACGGTCGAGGAAGTTCAGGATGTCAAGGGTGCGATGCCCGACGCCGGGAGCCTCAACCAGCCGATGAGTTCGGACGGCGACGCGTCGGAGATCGGGGAGTTCGTCGAGGACGAGCGAGCCTCCGACACCGCCGGAACCGTCGCCCGCGACATGGAGACGGGCGTGCTTCTCGAAGCCGTCGAGAAGCTCCCGGAGCGAAACCGCCACGTCCTCATAAGGCGGTACGGCCTCGACAACCGCGACCCGGCGACCCTCGCGCAGCTTTCCGACGAACTCGGAGTATCGCGCGAAAGAGTCCGCCAGCTTCAGCGCGAGGCCGAGCGCATGATAAAAGGCGGAGAGTTCGGCTCTCTTTTGAACGGAGCCGCCGCGTAAGCGACTCGCCTCCGGCTCGACGAGCTTTTTCGGAACCGTCCCTTCGGGGGCGGTTCTTTTTTTGCCGCTTTCCGGGCTATGTCGTCTTTCTCCTCGCGCCGTATATGCGACATGGCGGGATATGCTCCGCCAGCTTCGCGATTCGGGTATTCGGCATGATGCGGATTCCGATCGGGAGTTCCGGTTCTTGGGAGGCGTGGAAAATCACGGCTCGACGGGTCGCGCGACCGTACATACGCGGAGGCGACTGCCCCGGCTTCCTCATCACACAGCCGAACGTTGGCGGCGCGTCCCCCGATCCCTCGCTTTTGGCTGACAAGCGCGAAGCAAAGCGAAGCGCGTGCGCCGTTTTCGGGAGGGCGCGGCCATTCCGAAAACCGCTTTATTGCGGAATCTGGATGTCCGAGACGGTGAAGGGAAGCTCCGGGTTTCCGCCGCGCTCGTCGAACTGGGCGTTGACGACGAGGAGCCTCCCTTCGTACGAGGCGATGGTCGTCGGATAGCTGAACGAGGGGTCGGTGAAGCCCCCGCCGACTTCGCCGGATGCGAACTCCTCGTCGAGTTCGACCGGGACTATGACTCCTTGCGCGTTCCTCACAACATAAAGCGTTTGCCCTTCGAGGAGTATTCCGTCGCCGTTCGCGAGCGTATCCCCGCCGAGATCCACCTCCGCGACCT
>Ga0136627_1000731_pt1 | contig 12671 bp, 12 predicted proteins | sample AntDrymUQ4892206_2_FD_104652 | JGI IMG/M metagenome (GOLD analysis project Ga0136627, IMG submission 104652) | Polar desert sand microbial communities from Dry Valleys, Antarctica - metaG UQ489 (22.06) | ecosystem: Environmental > Terrestrial > Soil > Desert | place: Antarctica: Dry Valley... | reverse complement strand
CTCCGAGGCCACCAACACCCACCTGCGGCTGCTCACCCGCCGCTCCTACGGCCTGAGCCCCGAGTCCCTCATGGCCATGGCCGACCTCACCCGCGGCGGACTCTGCCCACCCCTGCCAGGCCGAGCAGCGGCATGATCACCACCCACAGGAACGTCAGGAGAGCCGCACTTCATGCGTTACAATTTGCGCGGCCTCACATGACGCTCACGAAGGCCCGCAACGGCTACCCCACCACCCCCGCGATGGCCGCTGGTGTTGCCGGCCACGTGTGGACGCTCACGGAGATCGCCGAACTGCTCAACTCAAACTGACCCACTACCGACCTCGCCCGGTCCGGCGAATCGATCATGGCGGTTCGTCGCTGGGACCCTCCTGCGGTGGGCTCGGCTGCTGTCTGCAGAGCGCACGGCCAGCGTGGCGCGATCTGGACCGACTCACGGCGCGCCCGGTCAGGGATCCGCTACCGGTCTCGGACGACGAACCCTCGCTCGCGGGCCGCGGTGGCGAGGCGATCATCGAAGGTGGCTACCGCGCCGTGCGTGTGCTCAGCCGCCAACAGCACGCAACAGTCAGGCAGTTTCAGGTTGGTGCCGGCTCGCAACACCGCGAGCCGCGTGGGCGCATCGTCATCGAGACGCACGCTGGTCACGTAGAGCTGATGCAGCACAGCGGTGGCACGATCGAGCTGCCCGGCGCGTGCTGGGCCGACCAGCACTTCCGCGAGCGAGAGTGGACTCGCGCCCAAGGGCTCATCGGCGATGTCACGCAGCAGCGCACTGGCGCGTTCATGGTGGGCGTCGGCGGCGTCGAGGTGGGCGATGAGCACGCTGGCGTCCAGCACGATCACGCGGGCCAGTCCTCGCGCAACCCGCTGAGATAGCCCTCGCCGTACATCCCAGTGAGCGCCCCGCTGGTGCGCGCAACCGCGTCCCGACGGTCGCGCACAAGGCTTTCCTGCTGCCCGACAACGGCTCGATGCCCCTCGTCGAGGAGATGCAGCAGCAGCTTGCTACGGTTGCCGCTGTCGGCGGGCCACCGCCTGGCCGCATCATCCAGGGCTCGGGCCACCTGCTCGGTCTCTGTGATCACGTGGCGTGGCCGGGTAGTTGGCATACCCAAGTGTAACACCGAGAGCTCGGTGTTGCACCGACTCAGAACTCAGTTCGGGCGGATGGCCCGGCAGGTTGCCACCACGCGGGTATAGCCCCGGTTCCCAACTTCACCTTCGGTCAGCGCGCCACCGGGTGCGCTCGACCGTCATGCTGACGGAGCATAGGTACTCGCGGGGATCGCGGTCACCCAGAGGTGGGAAGTGCCCTGTTGAGCCGCTTCGTCGACCTGTCGCACCCGATCGTCGCCGGCATGACCACCTATCCGGGCTGCCGGCGCCGGAGATCACCACCTACATCGGCCGGGAGGAGTCGGCGCGGCGGCTCGCGGGCGGCGTGTCGTTCCATATCGGGCGGATCGGCATGGTGGCCAACACCGGGACCTACCTCGACGCGCCGTTCCACTTCCACCCGGACGGGGCCGACGTCTCGGCGGTCCCGCTGGAGCGGATCGCCGACGTGCCGATCGTGATGATCCGCGCGAGCCGGCTGCCGTCCGTGGACGCGCGGCGCCTCGGTGACCCGGCGCGGCTGTGGGGTGCGGCTGTGCTGGTGCAGACCGACTGGTCGCGACACTGGGACACGGCCGCGTACCTGGCCGGAAGCCCGTTCCTGACTGCGGACGCGGCGCGGGCGCTGGTGGACGCGAACGTGGCGGTCGTGGGCATCGACTCGCTGAACGTCGATGACGTCGAAGACCTGACCCGTCGCGGTTGATCGCCGTTCCGGCACCGGTGCGCGGCATGGGCACCTTCCCGGTGCGTGCCGTCGCAGTGCTGTAGGCCGCCTCCGGGCGCGTACGGTTGGGTGGCCATGACCGCGCGTGGGGAGCCGCCGTACTACTGGGATTACCTGCAGTTGGACCAGCTGCTGGGCTGTCAGCGGCTGGTCAGCGCCCGGCGCGGCGAGCCGGCGCACGACGAGCTGCTGTTCATCATCGTCCACCAGGCATTCGAGCTGTGGTTCAAGCAGATCCTGTTCGAGCTCGACACCGTGCTGGAGGTGATGGGAGCCGCCACCGTCCCCGAGAAGGAGATGGGTCAGGTGGTCGCCCGCCTGGGTCGGATCACGGCCATCCAGCGGCTGCTGCTCGACCAGATCGACGTACTCGAGACGATGACCCCGCTGGACTTCCTGGACTTCCGCGACGAGCTCATCCCCGCCTCGGGATTCCAGAGCGTGCAGTTCCGTTTGATCGAGAACCGGCTCGGCCTCCGGCCGCCCCACCGGTTGCCCATCAAGGGTTCGCCGTACCTGCGGGTGCTCAGCGACGAGCACGCCCGCTGGGTGGAGGCGTCGCAGCAGCAGCCCTCGCTGCTCGACTACGTCGAGCGGTGGCTGCAGCGCACCCCCTTCCTGCACTTCGGCGACTACGACTTCTGGCGCTCCTACCAGCAGGCGGTCGAGGGGATGCTCGCCGGCGAGCGCCACGTGATCGAGGGCCACCCGAACCTCGACGACCAGGGCCGAGCCGAGCAGCTCGCGACGCTTGATCAGACCGTGACGAACTTCGCTGCCGTCTTCGACCGCGACCGCTACGCCGAGCTGGTCACCCACGGCAAACGGCGGCTGTCGCACCAGGCGTTCCTCGCGGCACTGCTGATCAACCTCTACCGCGACGAGCCGATCTTCCAGCTGCCGTTTCGGCTGCTCACCGCGCTGGTTGACATCGACGAGGGGTTCACCGCGTGGCTACCGGCACGCCCTGCTCGCCCACCGCATGATCGGGGGGCGGATCGGTACGGGCGGCACGGCAGGACATGCGTACCTGGAGGCCGCCGCGCGCAAGCACCGGGTGTTCAGCGACCTGTTCGACCTGCCGACCTTCTTCATCCCGCGCTCTGCGCTGCCCACACTGCCACCCGAGGTCACCGAGCAGATGGGCTTCCGCTACCAGGGAGAGCGGTGATCGGCTACAAGCGGCACTTCGCCCGCTTCCTCGCTCAGGACCAGGAGCGGCTGCACGTCGCCGCGCACAGCCATCACCCCTGGCCGGACGTGACGTTCGAGGCGCAGCAGCGCGCGTGGCTCGACGCCGCCGCGCTGCACGGTGACAAGTGGGACCTGCTGCTGGGCGAGGTGATGCCCGAGGCCAGCCGGCACGTGGCTGTCCAGCTGGGCCTGCCCGATCCCGCGACGGTCACGTTCGCGCCGAGCACCCACGAGCTGGTGCTGCGGCTGCTGTCGTGCTTGCCGGTGCCGACGCGGATCCTGACCACCGACAGCGAGTTCCACAGCTTCGCCCGACAGGTGCGCCGGCTGGAGGAGGCCGGGCTCGCGGTGGTCGAGCGGGTGGCGGCCGAGCCGTTCGCCACCTTTACCGAGCGGCTGCGCCGCGCCGCCGCCTGCGGCGGCCAGGATCTCGTGTTCTTCAGCCAGGTGCACTTCAACTCGGGGTTCGTCGTCTCCGACCTCGAGGCGCTCACCGCTGCCGTGCCCGCCGACGAGACGTTCGTGGTCGTCGACGGTTACCACGGCTTCATGGCGCTGCCGACCGATCTCGCGCCGATCGCGGACCGAGCCTTCTACCTGGCGGGCGGCTACAAGTACGCGATGGCCGGCGAGGGCGCCTGCTTCCTGCACTGCCCGCCCGGCTACGGCGAGCGTCCGGTCAACACGGGCTGGTTCGCGGGTTTCGCCGAGCTTGCCGGGCCGCCTGGGCAGGTGAGTTACCCGCGGGACGCCGCACGGTTCCTGGGCGCGACGTTCGATGCGACCGGTCTGTACCGCTTCAACGCTGTCCAGCGCCTGCTCGGCGAGCTGGGCCTGTCGGTGGCCGCCATCCACGCCCACGTCCGCCGGCTGCAGGCGCGCTTCCTCGACCGGCTCGACTCACTGGATCTGCCCGGGCTCGGCAGGGCTGCGCTCGTACCGCCCCCCGAGATCCCCGAACGGGGGCATTTCCTGACCTTCCGCCTCCCCGAAGCCGGTGCGGTCGCGCAGCGGCTGCGGGCCCGCAAGGTGATCACCGACTACCGCGATGATCGCCTGCGATTCGGCTTTGGCATCTACCACGACGAGGGCGACGTCGATGTACTCTGCCACCGTCTCAGCGTCGTGCAGGGCTGACACCCCGACCCGGTCACGGTCGTCGACGACCTGGCACCGGCGAAGGGATTTCTCCGCTTGATCGCGAACACGCACCGACGTATCAGGATCAGATCCAAGTCCTCATCACCAGTGGACAGTCGGTCGGCGAGTGTCCACGCCGCGAGGAGTGCGCGGCGAACGAGAGTTGAGGGAGGTGTCTGATGCGGTTCCCACACCCGGTAGCTCTCGCCTGCCTGACCTGCGGGCAGCCGACCGTCATGGCCGAGACCCCTACCGGCGCCGTGCGCGTGCATTGCGGCACCTGGCGCTGGCAGTGTGACACGCCTGACACCGGCACCCTGGAGGGCCAGCAGTACCGGCCGGCACCAGGCAGCCTGATCGCGCACGACGCAGCCACCGACCAGAAGTTGGCGGCATAAGGGACACGGAGGCAGTCGCGGCCAGCGCCGACTCCGGCCGCGCATCCAATGCTCCTGGCCCTGGGCCCACCAGCTCTCCGCCGCGTTCAACCGGCTACCGCGCTGCCCGGAAGGCTGCCCGCCCCTACCGGTTGAACCTGCCCCCCAGCCCGGCAACCGGCAGGAGCGACCGGCACAACAGCACGCCCGCACCGCCACGCCCACCGAACGGGAACATCGAATCAGAGATCAACGGGCGCATCACAAAGATCACTTCACGACCATCGTTGAATCCCCTGCGTCGCCGCGCCTGTCACTGAGCGCGAGCGGCGCCTAGACTGGCGTGGACGTCGATCACCCGGAGGCCCGGATGGAGCTGCAGCTTCCGAAGCAGGGTGACCCACTGACCGTGATCCTCAAGCTCGCTGGCGACGCGTGCAACATCAACTGCTACTACTGCTACGAGAAGCGCAAGCCCGGCAGCGACACCCGGTGGCTCGACGCAGCGACGCTCGAACGGTTCCTCGTCGCGGCCCGGAGCCGTCCGCTGCGGGTCGTCCTCCACGGCGGCGAGCCGCTGCTGATCGGCCAGTCCCAGATGCGGTCGCTGCTGTGTACGCTGGCGGCGTATGACGGCACGCTCGACCTGGTCATGCAGACCAATGCCATGCTGCTCTCGGACGCCTGGATGGACCTGTTCGACGAGTGGTTCCCGGACCTCGACATCGGCGTCTCGATCGACGGGCCGCGCGAGGGCAACGCGTTTCGCGTGGACTTCCGCGACCGCCCGACCTTCGACCGGGTGGTGGCCGGCCTCGCGGTGCTGGAGCGGCGCGGCAAGCTCGTCGCCCTGCGGGTCACGGTCACCCGCCTGCTGTTAGGTCGGGAGCGCGAGACGCTGAATCAGGTGGCCACGTTCCCCCACGTCGGCGCGGTGTGGCTGAGCCCGTGCCTGGACTACGACGTGACCACGCGCATGTTCCCGGTGCGCAACGCGCCGATGCTGCGGCTGCTCAACGGTACCGGGCGGGGCGCGGCGGGCTGGTCGACCTCGCCCCGCGAGTACACCAGATTCCTCGCCACGTCGTTCGACGTCTGGCGGGAGTCGTACGTGCGGCGGTTCCTCGTGGAGCCGCTGTTCTCGATGCTTCTCGCGCTCACCGGCGGCGAGAGCCGGCTCACCGACTGGTCCGCGCACAAGGAGCCGTTCATCGTCACGCTCTACCCCGACGGCCGGATCACCGGGTCGGACGAGTTCTCCAATGTGGACGTACACCTCGGGACCGTGGACAAGGTGACCAACCTCGACGACGTGCTCGGCCCCGACGGCAACCCCACGCTGCACGACGCGATGCGCGCCCAGCTCGCCGCGTGCGCGGGCTGCCCGGCCGAGGCGGTCTGCGCGGGCGGCTCGCTGCCCGACCGGCTGCGCCTGGCCACGACGCCTTGGTACGACGAGTACTGCGACGCACGTCGGTGGCTGGTCCACCGCGTGGCGGCGATGCTGTGACGACGACAGCGCCCGTCCCCGCGCTGCCCGGCGACCTGGTCGCCGCGGTCGATGCCTATCGCGCGGCGCGGCTCGCGCGCATCGACGACATCTGCGCGCTGCTGCCGGTCGAGGTGCCGCCGTGGTCGGACGCGCTCACGGCGGCGCCGCACCTGCAGTACGCGCTCGCCCACCACCTCGTCGAGGAGCTCGACCGGGCGGCCCGGGCTGGGGGCGCCGTGGCGGCCCGGTCGATGCTGGCGACGCGGGCCAACGCTGCGCTCCTGCTACCGCTGGAGACCTGGGTCGGCCCGGTGGTCGTCGCCGGGGCGACGGAGGACGCACCTGGCTACAGCGCGCGGGCGTTCGACACACCCGCGCTGGCGGTCGGCGACGACGCTCGGCCCACAGCCGACCGTCCAGACCGGACCCTCGTCGCCGAGGCGATGGCGCGCGGTGCGAACGCCGGGTTCACCGACCTGCTGTCCCGCAACGCGCGCGTCGTCGTGCTGCTCACTGAACGTGCGCTCGGCAGCGAGGTCAGCAGCTGGACGACCACGCTCCTGCCCGGCACCGTCCACCTCGACTTCCACCGCGAGCCGGTGCTGCTCGCCCGCGACCTGGTCCACGAGGCCGCACACACGGCCCTGGACGACCTGACCCGCGCCCTGCACGTCCGGCTGCCCGACGAGCCGCAGCTGTTTGCCCCCTGGCGGGGCAGCCGCCGGCCGCCGATGGCGTTCCTGCATGGCGTCTGGTCGTTCGCGCACGTCGTCGCCTACTGCGCCCGGGTCGACGCCGCGGGCGCATCACCTGAGACACGGGAGAACCTGGCCGCCCTGCACGCCCGGCACACCCAGGAGCTGCGCGACGTGGCCGCCGACACCGAACGGGCGCTCGCCCTGGTCGACATGCCGTCGCTGGCGGCGCACATCCGCGGCGTACGGGAGATCGCCCTGCCCTGATCCGCTACTCGCGGGCGACGCCCGGGAAATCGGCAACCAGCACGCGGACGGCCTCCTCGTCGCCCAGCGCCTCGAGATCGGCGAGGAGGTTCGTGGCCGACCGCAGGGTCTCCGGGTAGCCGTCGCCTAGTACCCGCCGGCGGCGGGCGAGCGTGTCCGTGTCGAGCCGGCGGGCGGCCTCCAGCTCACCGAGGTCGCGGAGGTCCGCAGCCAGGTTGTTCGCGGAGTGCAGCGTCTCCGAGTGCTCCTCGCCGAGCACCCGCCGGCGGCAGGCGAGGGTGTCCCCGTCCAGCTCGCACGCGGCAGTCGGATCGCCGAGCAGCCGCAAGTCCAGCGCGTAGTTGCTGGCCGACCGCAGCGTGTCGGGGTGGTCGTCGCCGAGCACCCGCCGACGCCGGGCGAGGGTGTCCCGGTCGCGGTCGCGCGACTCGGAGACCCGGCCCATGTCGCGCAGGTCGCTCGCGAGGTTGCGGGCCGAGGTGAGCGCGGCCGGATGGTCCTGGCCGACGGTCGCGATCCACCGACGCAACGTGTCCTCGTCGAGCGCGCGTGCCTCCTCGAGCTGCTGCAGCTCGCGCAGGTCGACGGCGAGGCTGGTCGCGGTCGCGAGCGTGTCCGGGTGGTCCGGGCCGAGCACGGCCCGGCGCCGTTCGAGCGTCGCCGCGTTCAGGTCGCGCGACGCTGGCACCTCGGCCAGCAGGTGGAGGTCGCGCGCGAGGTTGCTCGTCGACGCGAGCGTGTCGGGATGGTCCTCGCCGAGCCGCGCCTTCCGCCGGGCCAGCGTCTCCTCATCGAGCCGCCGGGCCTTGGCCCAGCGTCCTTGGTAGCGGTGGGCGCGGGCGACCGTGTCGGCCGCGGTCAGCAGGTCGGGTTCGTCCGGGTCGAGGGCTGCCCACCACCGCTCGTACACCTGGGCGGCGGCCGGGGCCGCGGTCGCCGTGTCGCCGCGGTTGAGCAGGTAGCGCGCTGCGGTGAGGGTGAACGCGCGCACCTCCGGCTCGAGCCCGTCCTCCGGCCTGAGCGCCAACAGGTGCGGCAGCAGCCGCGCCCAGGCCGGCCAGGTGCGGGGATCGTCGGGGTCGGCCGGGTCGCTCGCCGCCAGCCCGGCCCGCAGCCAGGCCCGGATCCGGTCGACGCCGTCCTTTGCGACGGTGTTGCGCAACACCGCCTGGGTCAGACGATGGATCTCGAAGCCAGCCGGCGTCACGGTCGCCAGCCCGATCGCGCCGAGGTGGGCGACGGCGCGGCGCAGCATGACCGGCTCGTCGGCGAGCGCGGCCAAGGCGCCGGGCGGCTCGGCGGGGTCGGGCGGCGGGACGGCGGCGAGGCCGGCGAGCAGGGCGATCTCGACCGGCGCCGGGGCGAGGAACGCGCCGACCGTCGCCACCGCCAGCGCCGCTGGGTCGACCTCCCGCAGCCGGTCCACCGCGATCCCGACGGTCGCCGTCAACGTCTGCGGATAGGTGGCCGGCCGGGCCACGTCGAGCACCTCGGCTGCCCGCGAGTCGAGGAACGCCAGATACTCCCGCGCCGATGTCCCGGTGTCGACCAGGAATCCGGCCGCCTGGACCAGCGCTAGCGGCAGGTCACCCAGCGCGGTTGCGAGCCGGCGCGCCTCGGCGTCGGTCAGCCGCGGACACAACGAACGCAGGAGCGCCACCGCGTTGTCCCGGTCGAGCACTCCGATCTCCATAGTCACCGCGATCTGACCCCACTGTGAGCCGCGCCCGGAGATCAGCACGTGGCCGGCGCCTCCGGGCAGCCAGTCGACGAGTTCGCCGGCGGACCCCGCGTTGTCGAAGACGAGCAACCACCGGTCGCGCTCGCGCAGGTACGCCTTCGTCAGCAGCTGCGCCCGCTGGACCTCGACGCCAGGCTCGCCCAGGCCCAGGGCAACGGCGAGGTCGGTCACCTGCACTCCGATCCGCTCTGGTGGTTCGGCGACGATCCACCATTCGACGTCGTAGTCGGCGGCGCGCCGGTGGGCGTACTCGATGGCGAGCTGCGACTTGCCCGCGCCGCCGATGCCGTGCACGGCCTGCACCCGGCTGGACGGGATGGAGAAGTTCGCGCGCAGCCGGGCCAGCTCGTCAGCCCGGCCGGTGAACTGCGGACTGCGCGGCGGGACGTTGAAGACGGCGGGCAGGCTCCCGGCCGGGCGCTGCCGCGGGATGACTGCCTTGGGCTCGTCACCCGGCTCGCGCTCGCGCGCGGCGCCGAGCGCCTCCAGGATGATCCACCCGGCCGCGAAGGCGACCAGGGCGACGCCGACCGGCCAGGCCCAGTCGGAGGTGGCGATGTTGGCGAAGATGCCCGCCAGGATCGCGAACAGCGTCGTTAGGGCTGCCCACGCACTGCGGTTGGCCAGCGCACGCCGCATCCGTGGCGGGCGGGCGTTATCGCGCGTCCGCCACCTCGTGGTCGTCACGCTCGGCGCGCTGCTTCTCGAGCCGACTCCAGTCGGCCGCGGTCACACCGGTGGGGTGCGCCATCGCCCGTACCTCGCCGTCCTCGCGGCGGAACTCCCGCACGGCGGTCAGGAAGTCGTCGAACTCAGCCCGCGGCGTGGACATGGCTCCCCCATCTCATCGGCGAACGTCACTATTCTCAATGTACAGGAGCGGTGCTCGTCCGAACAGGGTGGTTCAGCCGTGGGACGTTCACCTGATCGGCTTGCGCCGGCGCGGGCTCGGCGGTCGAGCGCGTAGGTCGCCACCCAGGCCGCGGTCGCCGAGACGGCCTCCGGGCCCGGGTGCCGACCAGGTGCACCCCGAAGATCATCGGCGTGAACCGGGCCTGGCGGCCATCCCGGCCGCGGCGCCGACGGCCGCCACCGACCAGCAGCGCCGGTATCCCGACCCGCCTACCCTGCCCGTCGACCCGGTGGCCGACCGTCCGCACGGCTACCACGCGAACCAGAATCACGCAATTCACCAATCGGCGCGTCGAGATCACCCTTGCTCTCGACGGCGAACCCAGTCGGCTGGGCCGCGGTCGGTGTCCGCTCTGGTAGCTTCAGCCGACATGACCGACGAGCGGGTCGGGGAGGCATACGAGCTTGAGGAGCAGTTGACCGTCCTCGGCCGCAAGCTCGGTCCCGGTCAGATTGCCCCGGACTTCACCCTCGATCACTACAACGGCGAGGTGATCCGGAGCGTTGCCCTGGCCGATTCCGACGGCTCCGTTCGCGTCCTGAACGTCGTGAACTCGCTCGACACGCCGATCTGCGACGTCGAGACCCGGCGGTGGGAGCAGCTCCGCCCGGAGCTGCCGGAGGGCGTCGTGGTCCTGACGATCAGCATGGACCTCCCCTTCGCCCAGGCCCGATGGGGACACGGTGCCGACATCCGCCACCAGACCCTCTCGTCCCACCGGTCCGAGGAGTTCGGGCTGAGCTACGGGGTGCTGATCAAGCAGTGGCGGATGCTGCAGCGCGCCGTCTTCGTACTTGACGCAGACCGCCGGCTCGTGCTCGTCGAGTACGTGGACGATCAGATGAAGGAACCCGACTACCAGGCTGCGGTGAACGCCGTGCGCTCGGCGGCCACCTGACCGGCTGACTGCCGTCGCACCGGCTACCGGGCGCGGACCAGTGTGCGCACCTCGTCTCCCAGCTCGCGGACGGCTGGCATCGTCGGCCAGATCTCCCGCAGTTGTGCGTGGATCCTGCGCAGCGAAGCCGCGAGCTGCGTGGAGCAGGTTGCCCGGCACACGGCAATAGCGCGACGCGCCTCGTCCACGGCCCGCGCGGGGTCGCCCGCGTCGGCGTAGGACTCGGCGGCGGCCACGGTGAAACTCGCGGCCCATTCCGAGTCACGCTCGCTGTCGGGCAGCTGGCACAGACCGCTGGTCAGCTCGGCGGCAGCTCGCGCGGCGTACCGGCTGTCACGCAGAGCGTGCCAGGTCCGCCCGCGTTGCATCGTGAAGAACCCCGCCCCGTGCCAGTACATGCCGTCCGGAGCCTCAGCCTGCCGTGCCATCGCGGTGGCGGCGAGGTCGTCGGCCCGCCCCAACGCGCGGTCCATCTCTGTCACATCGCCGCCCATGGCCCAGCCCCGCGCGTGCTGGTAGGCGATGTAGGCGTGCTGCGTGACGAACACCCGCCCATCACGGCCGGCGGCGCGAGACAGCGCGATCACCTCGTGGGCGTCGCCGCGGATCCATGCGAGGGTTCCCTTGAAAGTCAGGGCCAGCGAGGTCAGGTCCGGATCGTCGAGCTCGACGCCGATCGCGAGGGCCGCATCGAGCTCGGCGCTCGCCCGCTCGGGATGCCCGGTCTCGGTGAGCAGCCAGCCCAGGTACTGGTGCAGCTCGCCGGTCAGCGCACCGACGCGGTCCCGGACCGGGGGGCGGGCGTCAGTGAGGAGTTTTCTCGCGAGCGCGAGGTGGTGGCGGACGCCGGGCAGCACGGCCGTCGACCCGGTGGAGTCCTCCAGTCGTCGGGTCGCTGCGAGCACGTCGCCCAGCGCGGACACCGTAGCCTCATCGACACGGCGGGGATTGTGGGCCGCCAAGGCGAGCCGCTCCTGGTCGTCTGGGTTTGCTGGCTGTGGACCGTGTGTGCGGCCGTCAGCGGCGGCCCAGGTATCCAGCAGCGCCCCTCGTGCGTCGAGCGCGCGGTCGAGTGCCTGGGCGAACGTCCGGGACGGCCAGCGGCGCCCGTGTTCGAGGTGGTGGATGTAGCCGCGGGCGATATGCGCGGCGGTGCCGAGGTCTGCCAAGGACAGGCCAGCGTCGGCGCGCAGGGTGCGTAGCAGGTCGGCGAAGCCTGCCCTTCCGTCGGTGTCCATGCCCTGTCACCTGTCTCCGTGGAGTCACCTGCGAGTGCGGTGACATCGACAGTGTTCCATGTGCGGGGGCGCGCCTGTCGATAATCGTGGCATCACATCGAAAGCCGATACAGCATGGCATCACGCACACGCGGGGATTTCTCCGTTATGAGTAAATGACAATGTGTATTCAGCGTAGACGTACTGTGTGAAGGTGTCTGTGGGTGAGGAACTTGCGAACGTTGTTCCAGCTGAGTTGGTGGGCCATCGGATGCGGAGCCACTTCGGCCCCACATCAACATCAGATCCACGTTCTGGATTGAACGAATTTAAAACGTAGCAGTCAGCCCAGACGAGAGCGCGCGATGCCACGGAGCCGACTTGCAGCCCATCCAGCGAAGGTGCTGTCTTGACTTTGAGCCCCACGTCTACACCCACTGCGTTAGCTGTATTGTAGACAAGATAGGACCAAGGACCGGGTGGCTCGGGTTGGGATTGTGAATCCTGCGCTACCAGCGCTTTTAATTGTTGGGCGTCTGCGACATTGCGGCTGATAGCATTAGCCTGCTGTTGGATAGTGCAACTATTATTGTTTCCGACCTGCGCGCAGTTGTCCACCTGTACGTTGCCTGTCGAGATTGTCGGCTCGTCGTCTCCTCGCGAAACAGTGAGGACGGCAGCAATAGCTCCGATTATGGTGAAGATACCGACGATGATAGCAATTTGTCGGTTAGAGAGTCTCCTGTTGTTTGGGGCCGCCGTCGGTTGGTAAGTATTCGGAGTTCCCGTCGGCCGGGGCTGTCCCGCTCGTCCTGCTGTGATCTGCGTGGTCAGGTGCGGGCAGTCGTGATGAGCCCGTCGGCGGCCATCTTCAGGTAGGCCGCCCGGG
>Ga0136627_1000730_pt1 | contig 12682 bp, 10 predicted proteins | sample AntDrymUQ4892206_2_FD_104652 | JGI IMG/M metagenome (GOLD analysis project Ga0136627, IMG submission 104652) | Polar desert sand microbial communities from Dry Valleys, Antarctica - metaG UQ489 (22.06) | ecosystem: Environmental > Terrestrial > Soil > Desert | place: Antarctica: Dry Valley... | reverse complement strand
GGCCGGTCGATGATCTCCAGAAAGATGTCGATGGCGGAAGAGCCGAGGCCGTGGAGAAAGACGCGCGGCGTTGCTGACGAATCCGTGCCAGGCACGTCCAGCACGGCGACCGTGATTGAAACTTCCGGGAACGACAAAAGGTTCAAGACGTATCCTCGGATGGTGTCAGCAGATATCGATCACATACATGCAAGAGGGAGGGGAGCAGCTGCTCCCCTCCCTCTCTTCCAGCCCATCTGGTGACGTCGTCCGAATCTAGTTGATCCGAACCGCACTGTACCAGCGGGATTCCCAGTAGTCTGAGGTGATGTCACTTACCACCACACCGGCATTCTGGTTCAACGCGTTGACCATCTGGTTGTCGCCGATGTAGATGCCGACGTGCGAAAGCCCAGGCTGGTACGTGTTCTGGTGGAACACCAGATCACCCGGTTGCAAGTTGTTCCGGCTCACCGGTGTGCCGGCGCTGACCTGCGTCCACAGACCGCGGCCGATGTCAGGACCGACGACGTTCTTGATCACCCAGTTGGTGAATCCGGAACAGTCGAATGAGTAAGGGCCAGCCGTTGCCCAGACGTATGGGTAGCCGACGTAGCCCATGGCGTAGTCGACGATCGCGTTGCCGGTGGCAGTGCTCCCGCCGCTTCCTGGGCTTACGACACTGCCGGTATCTGGCCGGGCGGAACCGCCTCGATCACTGGCCGCCTGGTCGGTCTTGGTCAGGTAGTCGCCGTGCATGAAGCCCCGGAGACCGTCCCAGTCGACCGGGTAGTACCCGTTGCCAGCGTGCGATCCGGTGATCTTCACCACGGTTCCCGCCGGAGCGTACGTCGCGACGCCCGAACCGAGGTTCGGCTCATACCGTAGATTGAGGTTGGAGTTCACGCGTGCTCGGTCGCCATTCGCAAAGCCCGCCGGCGCCTGATTGTCGCCGAGATCGATATTCCAGTTGACATTCGGGGCCGGTACCGGCGCGCTTGTGCCGCCTCCGGCGGTGACGTACATGGTCGAGACGAACCCGGCCATGCCGTTACATGTGACCGGTTGCCAGCCACCACTTGCCGCGCCGCGGGTGGTCAGCGTTGACCCTGCCCGGACCGAGGTGATGACGCTGTTGTTGGTTCCGGCGCCGGTACGACAGTTGAGATTCATTCCATTGGTGCCGGTGATGGTCACCGTGCCAGAACTCGTGCCGCTACCGCCGCCGTTATTGGTCCCGCCACCGTTGCCAGGTGAGCGGTTGCCGGTATCGACCGACGCGCCAGATGCGCGCAGGTAGTCGGCGAAGATCCAGCCATCCTGGCCGCCGCAGACGACTGGCACCCAGCCCCACAGCGCGCCACCGCGAGCGTTGATTGCGCTGCCTTCCGGGAACCAGCCGATCACATTTCCGTTGATCGATGCCGTGCTGCGGCAGTTGAGCCCGCCTCCGCCGGTGCCGCTGACAACAGCGACGCTGGCGAGGTCGAGGTTCAGGACCCGCTCGGCCCCACCCAACCACATGAACTCCGCCTGGGCGAAACCGACCTGGTTATTGCAGACGATGGACATCCAGCCATTGGCGTCCGGCTCGGACAGCACCATCACACCCAGGCCTTCTGGCATGGCGGTGACGACGGATGCTGACGCGTCGGCTGCCGTGCGGCAGGCAACGCCGTTGCCGCCTGGACCCTGGACCTCGGCGCTGCCGAGAATCTGCCAATCCTCGACCGGACTGGCCGACGACGTTTCCTCGATGGTGATCGCGAGGTCTTCGGTCGCCAGCTCGTTCATGTCGGCGACGCTGGTGACGCGAGCGGCCATCGCTGCCCGCTCTTCCTCGGTCGGCAGATTGCTGTCGATGGAGTCTGTCACGTCTTCGATGATCTCTTCGACATCTTGCTCGACCGTGTCAACGGAGTCCGTCACGTCTTCGATGATCTCTTCGACATCTTGCTCGACTGTTTCGACGGAGTCCATGACATCCTCGACGGCCTGGTCGACGTCCTGCTCGACCGTGTCCACAGAGTCCGTCACGTCTTCGACCGCCTGGTCGACATCTTGCTCGACTGTTTCGACAGAGTCGGTTACGCCGTCAACGAGATCGCTGACCTTGTCTTCGACGAGATCCTGCGTTTCGTCAGTCGCTTTGTCGTTCTCGGCAGACCCGGTGACGACGTTTTCAGCAACGACCGATTCGGTCGTAGTTTGCGAGTCAGAAGCGCCCGAGACGTCTTCGGTGATCGCCTGCTCGACGGACGCGTTGACGTCCTCAATGATCGCTCCCGCGTTGGCCGTTTCGTTGACGTCCGCGATGATCGCTTCGGCGTTCGCCTTCTCATTGACGCCATCGATGATCGACTTGGCATCGACGGGCACGTTCGACGCTTCTTCGGTGGAGAGGGAGTCGGTGGAGACGAATCCGCCCACGCCGGCGCAGTTGACCGGTGTCCAGCTTGTGCCTTCCGCCGTGGTCGCCTCGCCAGTGATCTCGACCGTCTGACCAGCGGTCAGGACGACGATCTCGTTGGCGCCTGCGCCCGCCGCATTGCGACAGACGATATTGTCGGAGGCGACGGCGAAGGCGGTTGGCTCGACCCATGGCAGCGCCTGCGTCTCTTCAACGACTTCATCGTCCGCTTCCGTGGTGGTCGTAAATTCGGCATCCTCATCGGTCGTGACGTCGGATTCCAATGTCGTGGCCTTCGCCTCGTCGACAACTTCCTCGACCTGCTCTTCGAGCTCTTCAATCGTGATGAACTCGCTGACGATGAAGCCGCCGACACCGGCACAGTTCACCGGTGTCCAGGCAACGCCCTCGACCCAGGATTCCTCGCCGGTGATCTCGACGGTCTGGCCACTGGAGACGGTGACGATCTCAGCACCGCTGGTGGTCGACGCATCGCGGCAGACTACGTCGACGTTCGCAACACCAAAAGTTACCGGCGACTTCCAGGGAAGGACCGATGTGTCGTTGGCTTTTTCCACTAGTTCGGTGATTGATGTTTCCTCCGACGGTGCAGAGGAGTCGAGGCTGTCCGCCGGGATGAATCCCGTGAGGTTCCAGACTTCGGCCTGATACCAAAGCGTGGCATCGGTGGCAGTGAGCGGGCCATCGACAATCGAGACCAGCGTTTCCGCGCCCACTTCGGCTACTACCTCAGAGGTAGTGCCGACATCGGAACGAAGTGAGGTGGCAGTGGTAACGATGGCATCGTCACCCGCCAGGAGATCGCTACTTGCGACCGTTAAAACCGGAGCCATCACGGACAGGCATAGGAGCCCAGCCATCGCGATGAAGAACCCGGTGCGGGTATGATTAAGGATTGCTAACAACCCCTTCCCTCCTGATATTGGTTCGGCAATCGGGCAGCCCCCCGACCGTTCGCGCCATATCTGGTCGTGCAGTGATCGAACTTGTTCGATCACAGGGCATTGCGACCGGATATGTCTGTGTAGAACCAGCCTTCTACACAGCCCAAGACCCTCTATTAGGTTACGAGTGACGTAAGCAAGCGCATGACGTCAGTCACATGCCATCCCAGCAATCGACGAAGCATGACGACGACTGCTTTGGCGCCCGCGTGTGGCGGACAACTCCAGATCACTCGCTTGATGACAACGTCCGAATTATCCGCGGCGTCAGAACCCGTACAGCAAGAACAGCCAGCACCATTTTTGAAAGCGAAACTCAGCGTGTGCGATGAGCGTTCTAACAATCAAGGGCACCGAACTGCGCGTCTCGGGGGATCATGCGCGCCGCATGCTTCTCGTTCGTTCGGAGCCAGGTACCAGCTAGAGTCATCCTGCCTCCTTGTCCATCAAAACCCATCGGGTTCAACTGAAGGTACCAAAGCAGCATGTGAGTGTCAAGGAGGTGCAGGTGTTGGAACCAATGGCCAAGACCTCTGGAAAACGTAAACGGCGACAGGCTGTCCCCGCTCCGAAACCGGCCCAATGCCGTGGTTGCAGCACAATGGCGCCGGGATGTGACATCTGGACACGGTCAGACTTCACGGCCAACGGGCATGAAACTGATTTGGCCGGAGTAGTCCTTTTGTGGCACCCCGGCAATCCAGGGCTGGTGACCACGAGGCACGAGTCACCGGCTGAAGTAACTGGAAAGTGGGTCGTCTCGCGCGTCTGATGTGCCAGCAAGTCAAAAAACAGTGTCCGAAATTCTCTCGATATTCGTCCACATTGCGCGTGGGCGGCGTCCTCATACTCCGCATTTCTGGTCTCCGTGCGTCAGACGCGCCATGCATCGACCATGGAACCAGCGGTGGCGCCTAGATGTCGCTCTCAACATCCACCCGGCGGCGGCGAGCACGAGGATTGGCGCCCGACTGGAAGTCCGACTCGGCGTCACGCCGTTGCGTCGTGGCCGAGTCAAGCTCTTCCTGGATCTGTTCCATCCGAATTCGCACGCGCTGCTCGTGGAGATACCAGATGTCGCGATGCAGGGCGGCGTCCAGTTGCCGGAGTTCTTCCAGCTCGGTGCCCAAATTGCCCATTTTGTATGACAGGTCGCGATGCATCTCGCTGGATTCCTCGATGCGCTCATTGAGCCGATCTACTCGTTCTTCCATGTTCTGGCGGATTTGCTCGAATCGGGCATCAGTCTCCTGCCGGGCGTCGTCCTGCATGTCGATCACCATGTCATGGCGTTCTTCAGCGACAGCCTGGAAGCGGGTGAATTCCTGTCGGAGTGTCTCTTCGGCGGCGCGAAGCTCGTCGAGCGTCGGGTCGACGTGGACGAGGCCGCGTCGGGTGTTCTCAAGCGAGTCGTAGAGGTGGGCGAGATCGGCGCGAAGTTCGTCGATGCGGCTGTTGTAGCCATCAACAACATCCTGTACGTCGGCGGTACGGCGACGTGCTTCCTGGTCGACGATTTTGACGGCGTCTTCCGTGCGGATGATGTCTCGCCGAAGCCCGTCTGTTTCGGTGCGGGCGTTGTCGATCCCATCCCGGAGTCCGTGGGTGAGGGCGCTGGTGCGATCCCCGAGCGCGGAGAGGTGCTCGATGATCGTGGTGATCTCGTCGAAGCGCTGCTCGTTCTGCGCGGTATCGTCGACCTTCTTGCGCGAATCCTCAAGGATCTCGGTGACGTGCGCCTGAAGGGAGCGAATGGGACGGATGCCGTCGTCGATCCGCGACTCGAGATCGTCGATCTTCTGGCGGGTTCGATTTTCGTCCAGCGATCGGGCCTGGGAATTTTGTTCCACGTCATTGCGAAGCTGATCGATCGCCAGCGCATTCTGTGCCACCTGGCTCTGGTGATGCTTGGTCTGCTCGTCGGCGCGAAGCTGACGACTGCTCAGCTCACGGAGCAACGCACGCAACTCATCGACTTGGCTCTGAAGGGTGGCGGTTCGGGCTTCCTCACGGCGGCGCTCGTCTTCGCGGCGGTAACTGTTCTCGCCACGCTGCCGGGTTTGGGCGTGATCGGGCGTCGTGGTCGCCTCTTCGCCGTTGGGGGGAATTCGCTCCGTCGGCGGCTCCTCTGGGGATGGTTGTTCATGTACCGCTGGAGCCTCGTCGACGAACTCCTCATCTCCTGGCTCAGGCAGCCAGGTTTCGTGCGTGTCTGCGTTGGGTGGTGGAGACGTTTGGTTCTTGCGGCGTCGAAGCATGGGCATTTCCTGTCGGTACGGATCGTAGGAGTGACTGACGTGAAGGGTACAACGGGAGGCATGGGACGGCGATGTGATCAGTTCGCCCCGTCGAGCGCCTGAAGCGATCGTGCCACCGAGCGGCCCAGTGTGTCCGGGTCGTAGCCGCCTTCCAGCACGGCGATTACCTTGCCACCCGTGTGGCGATCAGCCATGTCCGCCACCACGCGGGTGAGCTCGGCAAACCCGTCATCATCGACCTGGCAGCTTCCGATCGGATCGTGGCGGTGGGCGTCGTAGCCAGCGGAGAGCAGGATCAATTCGGGTGCGGCCTCCTCAATGAAAGGAACGACAGTGTCGCGCATGGTTTCGAGCCATTTTTCGTTCCCGGACATCGGCAACAGCGGGCAATTCAGGGTTGTGCCCAGCCCAGCGTCAACGCCGGTTTCGGCACGCCCTCCGGTGCCCGGATACAAGGGCGATTGATGAAGCGACGCGTACCAGACGTCCGGATCACGATAGAAGATATCCTGCGTGCCGTTGCCATGGTGCACATCCCAGTCAATGATTGCCACCCGTTGCAGACCGAGGGACCGAGCATGGGAGGCAGCGATGGCGACACTGTTGAGCAGGCAAAAGCCCATTGCCCGGTCCGGGGTGGCGTGGTGTCCGGGTGGCCGACCGATGCAGAACGCGCGCTGGATCGAGCCATGCACCACCGCGTCGACCGCCGCCACCGCTGCGCCAGCGGCGAGACGAGCGACATTCAGCGAATCGGGCCCGACCAGAGTGTCGGCGTCGATCCATGCCCCTCCCGCCTGTACGGCCTGTTCAAGGCGAGCGAGATGCGTGGCGGTGTGGACACGGAGAATCTGCTCGTCGGTAGCGGGACGAATCTCGACACGTGTCCGGTCGTTCAGCAGCTCGGCTTCTCGCAGGGCGAGCTGGATCGCCGCGATACGGCGGGGATGCTCCGGATGTTGCCCGGTGTCATGATCGAGAAATCGGTCATCGATGAGCAGCGCAGTCGATGCTGCATGCTTCGCAGCCATTCAGGCAACCTCCTGGTGAATGATGGCGGAGCGATGAGGAGCGTGAGCGTCAGGAACCAGTGCGGGGGAAGCGGCGCTCGGTATCGCGTGGTTTGGCGGTCGGCGCGGGGGAGTCGGCGGTTCGGCGGGAGCGGGCGTCACCGATCGGGGTGACATTGCGGCGCGAGGAGGTGCGGCCCGCATAGTGCATCGAGCGCCGGGCGACGGGACGGTCCGAGGTCGCAGGTCGTCGATTGAGCGATGTTGGTCCCATCCAGCTGTAGAGCAGCGGTCCGACCAGGGGAAGGCACATGATCACCAGCGCCCAGGCCGCCTTGTTGCCGCCTCGCACGCGGGAGCGACGAAGCAGGTCACGCAAGGCCCCATACATGAGCGTGTACTGTGCGGCGCCGAAAAGCACGACCACGGTGATCGCTATCGCGGTTTGAATGGTCATGGCGCACTCCCTTCCGTGGCGGACATGCGCAGCGCACACGTCTCAACGCCAATTGTAGTGGGAAGTGCGTATTTGCGCGACAATGGCGCCGCATTTGCCGCCCCGGACGTGAATCACCCTCATGCTGGAAAATCAGGTGAGGGCGCTTTTACTCATGTCGTAGCGCACGACGATGGCTGCTCGCGAGTATTGTGGCGAAAGCAACGGGTTGTACCGGAAAGCTGGAGCGTGACAGTTCAACAGCACGCAATGCGGGTCAATCCGACACGGGAATGATGAAGTCCTGTGCGATGAATCCGCTCGTCCCATTGGCGACCACTTCGACCGGATACCAGCGATAGCTGTCGGCTTCGACCGGCTGACCCATGATCGCCAGTTGATCGCCGAGACTGACCTCCGCCACGATCTCCGCCGAGCCGGACGCGCCGAAGCGGACGTTGACCGTCTCTTCGGTGACCTCGACCAGCTCGCCCGGCCCAAGCATGAGCGCCTCTGTCCCGGCGCTGGTTGCTTCTGGCGCGGAGCCGGTCGTTCCGTCTAAGCTTATATAGCGGGGATCATCATCGATGTGGGAGTCGCGGAACCGAAGCAGGCTCGTGGTTGCCCACGGCTGCACCAGGATGCCGTACCACCCCGTCCAGGTCGCGCCCGATAGCAGCTCGACCGACGCCGGAGGCAGCGGCTGGGTCATGGCAAGCAGGTGGTCCCACGGTTCACCATCGTCGGCGACCAGCTCCAGTGACGTCCACGAGAAGAAGCGCGGCTGGGAGGCGACGTTGCGGATGGTGACCGAGAGGCCGAGTGCGGCGCCGAGTTCGCCCCAGCCGCTTGTGCCCGGATCGCCGAGCGCCTGGACGCGATAGTCGGAAATGTCGTAGTAGACGCCCCCGTCGATAGATTCGGTCACTTCGAGGCTCCACAACGCGGTCTGGACCGTGTCGCCAAGACCAGCCGGAGCGGCAATATCGGAGCCGAGGTCGTTGGCATCGTCCCCCTGCTCGAACGTAGGGAGCGTAGCGCCGTCGGTGAGGGCAAACGTCGCCGAAAATCGCGATCCCTGCGTGACTGACGGATCGAACAGCATCACGGTGCTGGCAACGTCATTGACCAGCCCAGCGGTCCAGCCGGTGAAGCTTTCGCCAGGGGCAAGCGAGACATCGAGTGTCGGGTCGGGCAGGGCGATGCTGGGGCAGCGGCGAAGCACGCCATCGGTGCCGGTGAACGGGAAGTCGGTGGCGGACAGCGCGGCAACGTGCTGGCCATTGTTGGTGACGGTGATTTGGGCAAGCACGTAAGCGAGCCCGTCCGGTGCGGCGTCACTCTGGGCGCTGATGTTGGCGACGGTCGCGTTGCCGTCGGTGGTGATGGCCTGGTCCACCCGGATCGTCAGGGCGCCAATGGTGGCGTCCGTGGCAAACGGCGTGGGGGCGGTGATGGTGGAGGTCTGGGTCATGGTAAGCGCATGTTCTCCTGGACGGCGACACGGCAACGAGTACACGCCAAAGATACCGCGTCTTCGGGGACGGAGGTGACGGAGGAGCGTGAGTGAGCGGTCCGAACTGGAGCGGTACACTCTTCTATGGAAGGTCACCCGTCACATCGGCAGCGGCGCGTGCCATACGGGAGAGTGCAGCTATGGGAATCACCGACGCGCAACAGGGCAAGCGGTTCTTCTCGGTCGAGGAGGCGTATGCGGAGGGCGACCCGTATTCGCACTACGCCTGGTTCAGGGAGCATGACCCCTTGCATCTGGGACAGCCTGGTTGGCCGCTGGGTTATCCGCAGATCTGGCTGTTCCGGCATGTGGATGTGATGCGGTTGTTGCGCGACCCGCGGCTGGTGAAGCTGGTGGGCGACATTCCGGAGATACGCGCCTTGCGCGAAGTCGAGCCGTACGAAGCACCGGCACAGGATACGTTCGGGTTCGTGGCGAACCGGATGATGCTGTTCCAGGATCCGCCCGATCACACGCGCTTGCGCGGGTTGGCCAACCGGGCGTTCACGCCGCGGGTTGTGGCCGATCGGCGCGGGGAGATCGAAGCGCTGACGCGTGACCTGGTGCGGACTCTGCGCGATCAGGGCGAAGGTGACCTGATCGAGGCGCTGTCCTATCCGCTGCCGGTGCTGGTGATCGCCACAATCCTTGGCGTGCCGGCCGAGGACATGCACCGCTTCCGCGACTGGGCCTCGGTGCTGGGCGCGGCGATCGACCTGCCGATGGAGGAGTTGGCGACATTCACCGCCAGAGTCGATGACTCGACGCGAGACATGAGTGACTACCTGCGGTCGATCGTGGCGAAACGACGCGAATCGCCCGAGGACGACCTGATCTCCCGGCTGATCGCCGCACGGGACGATGACGGGCGGCTGACCGATGACGAACTGATCGCGACGTGCGTGCTGCTGACGATCGCCGGCCACGAGACGACGGTGAACCTGATCACCAACGGCGTGCTGGCGCTGATGCGCCACCGGGACCAGTGGGATCGGCTTGTCGCTGATCCGTCGCTGGCCCGATCGGCCACCGAGGAGCTGTTGCGGTACGACAGTCCGGTGCAACTGACGACGCGGATAACCGGTGAGTCCATCGAGATCGGCGACGTGGCGGTCCCGCGCGGGACGGAGATCTTTTTCCTGCTGGGATCGGCGAACCGCGATGACGCCGTCTGGGATGATCCAGACAAGATGCGGATCGACCGCAAGGTGGGGCGGCACATGTCCTTCGGTATGGGCATTCACTTCTGCCTTGGCGCGCCGCTGGCGCGGCTGGAGGGCGAGGTCGCCTTTGCGACGCTGGCGACCGAGGCGCCGAACTTGGAGCTGGTTGATTCGAATCCGACGTGGCGACCCGGCGCGGTGCTGCACGGCCTGCAGCGGCTGGATGTGCGGATGTGCACGCCTTGACACGTAACCAGATGGTTGCCTACAATGCGATCACGCAACTCTTTGGTTGCTTATCGTGGTGATGTCGATGGATGTGACCTTCAAGGCGCTTGCCGATCCCAGCCGCCGCCGGTTGCTGGATTCGCTGAACCAACGCAACGGCCAGAGCCTGCGCGATTTGGGCAGTGGACTGGACATGACCAGGCAGGCCGTCACTAAGCATCTCGCTGTGCTGGAGGCCGCCAATCTGGTGACTTCGATCCGCAAGGGCCGAGAAAAGCTGCATTACCTGAACGTCGCACCCATCAATGACATCGCCGAACGCTGGATCGGCAGGTACGACCGGCAGCGAGTGCGGACGCTTGCCGATCTGAAACGCGCCCTTGAGGAACATTCAATGAGCCAGACTGAGTTCGTATACGTGACGTATATCCAGACCACGCCGGAGAAGTTGTGGCGGGCCCTGACCGAACCCGCTTTCATCGCTCGTTACATGGAGAACACTGGACCGGAATCCACGTGGGAAGCTGGGGCGCCAGTGCTGTGGAGCATGAGTCCGGACCAGGAGCCCGCCGATTGGGGACAGGTGGTGATGGAATCCGATCCTCCGCGCCGGCTGTCCTATACCTGGCACACCTACCAGCCGGAAATGATGGAGATGTTCGGCTGGTCCGAAGAACAGTTCGCCGAGCTGGTTCAGGAGAAGATCTCGAAGGTGACGTTCGAGATCGAGCCGGTCGGGTCAGCGGTCAAGCTCACCGTCACGCACGACGACTTCGAGCCGGACAGCGAGATGCTGAAGGGCGTCAGCCAGGGCTGGCCGAGCATCCTCTCCAACCTCAAGACATTGCTGGAGACCGACACGACGCTTCAGTTAGCTCCTGAATAGTCACTGGGCACGCCTTGGTCATTCGGCTGGGAACGACGAGTAGGGGGGAGGGGAGCACGGCCGCGTATTCCCCTCCTGTTCCAGGTGATTACGTACGCGCGAGGGCGTCGTCGAGCGTGCCGGTCATGTAGAGTGCGTTCTCGGCGAGATCGTCGTGCGTCCCTTGCAGGATAGCCTTGCAGCCTTCGATCGCTGCATTGCGCGAAACACTTTTACCGGGCTGTTTGGTGAACGGCTCCGCGACGAAGAAGGGTTGGGTGAGGAAGCCTTATAGCTGGGCTGCCCGGCGCGTTGCTACCGTGTCGCCTGAACGCTTCGACGCTCGCTCCAGCATCTGTCTCACTCCCGTCGCGACATCAACGTGCTCCTGCCCAACCGTTGCGGGATGGAGCATGCGTGAGTTCGATTTCATGACGTCAATTGCGGGGTAGAGCCGGTCGTCAGCCAGTCTCCGTGAGAGGGTGATCACCGCGTCAAGCCCATCAGTGACCTCCTTCAGTGCTTCGGGCGAGGTATCCGCGACGGGAAGGAAGACCGCTTCCACAGCCGCCGAGGTTCGGTATTCCAGGCTCCTGACGACTTTGGCCTCATCCTGAGCTTCGACGAAGACGAGAATCGAGATGGCGTGCGAGGCGTCGGTAAGTCGATGAATCAACTCTTCGACCAGCACCATCTTGCCAGTCTGGGCGTCGCCGACGAGTCCTATCACACCTCCCGCGGGCAGCGGGGTGAGGACGTCGATGGCCTTGACGCTGGTTTCAAGTACGCGAGGTGTAGCGGCGGGCCGCCGCATCGACGCGATCACCTGCCTCATGCTCTCCGGTTCAGTTGGAGCGCTGACCTGATCGTCGTCGCCGACGACCCGCATGCCGCAAGTGGCAGATGTGATCGTCCGTCCCGATTCCGTGATGACGCACCTGACGAGATCATCATTGAGATACTGCGTGACGGTCGCCGCCACTACAGCACCGGCCGTCCCATCGGTGATTGTCACCGCCGACAGGATCGGCGGGCGCTGGCCTACCGGGAACCGGGCATCAACGACGGTGCCCTGGAACCGCACGACCTCGCCGATGCGATCGGCGAAATCGCCTGGTAGGCCATGTTTCATGAATGCATCCTTTGCCATGGTGAGGATCCTTTCCTCCTTGAGACGTTTTCGGGCCGAACGCAGCCGGTTGTTGACGGTGGTCACCGGCAGGTTCAGGAACTCAGCAACGTCTCGCTGCGAGTGGTCGTGGATGTAGTAGAGAATGGTCGCCCTCGTTCCGCGGGCGGCAGCCTGTCGATCGCCACGAGGATGCGATCAACCCCTTCGCGCTCCTCCGCGATCTCGGCTGGTCCGGGTGCCCGCGTCGCGAGCTCGGACAGGGTGTCGATTGGCACCGGCACTACCCGGCGGGATCGCAAGAGGTGAAGGCACTCAAACCGCACGATGGCGCGGAGCCAAGCCCCGAAGCGCTCAGGATGCTCGATCGTGTGCAGGTTGTTGTGGGCGACAACGAAGGCCTGCTGAATCGCATCTTCGGCGAGGTGGAAATCCCGCAGGTTGGAGTAGGCATAGCCGAACGCCATCGCCTGATACCGTCTCACCAGCTCGGTGAACGCATCGACATCGCTCGTTTGCGCTCGGTCGACAAGCCTGACCACATCCATCTGTTGGAAACACTTCCCCGCGACACACGCTCTCTACAGCTCTATAGACAACGTGCCTTCGGCGGATGATTTGCTGTATGGCGGCTGGTTGTGATCTGGGTGTGAGGTTACGAAAGCGACGGGTGATCAACGGTGACCCGCCACACAGATCTGCTGACACATTTCCAGCACGGGG